>Ga0315291_10007581_pt1 | contig 13397 bp, 7 predicted proteins | sample YL17G12_20_MG_FD_203070 | JGI IMG/M metagenome (GOLD analysis project Ga0315291, IMG submission 203070) | Sediment microbial communities from Yellowstone Lake, YNP, Wyoming, USA - YL17G12_20 | ecosystem: Environmental > Aquatic > Freshwater > Lake > Sediment | place: USA: Wyoming | collected... | reverse complement strand
CCCACCGAGCTCTTCATCGGCAGCAAGATGACCAGCGTCCGCGAAGCCGCCCTCCGCGGGCACGGCCGCATCCTCGCCAGCTTTCGCGAAGTCCCCGCCGCCGCCGAGCACGACCTCCTTTCCACCCTCGACATCTACCGCCACAAGGGCCTCATGGGCATCATGGGCGTCGGCAAGGCCGGCCAGCCCTTGCTCAGCGTCCCGGTCACCGTGGACCGCATCGGCATCGCCGTCATCGCCGGCCTCACCCCCGTCGCCGCCGTCGCCGAGGCCGGCATCCCCATCGAGAACAAAGCCATGAGCGCCCTCATCGAAGTCTCCGAGCTCAAGCCGGTCTACGATCTATGACACTATGCGGCGCAGCCGCATAGTGTCAGCCTCGCCAGCATATCGCGCAGGGATATGCGAGAGAGCTGCGGCGCAGCCGCATAGTGTCAGCCTCGCCAGCATATCGCGCAGGGATATGCGAGAGAGCTGCGGCGCAGCCGCATAGCGTCAGCCTCGCCAGCATATCGCGCAGGGATATGCGAGAGAGCTGCGGCGCAGCCGCATAGCGTCAGCCTCGCAGGGCGAGACCTTCGTTCACCCTGAGCCTGTCGAAGGGCCTCCTGCCCTTTGGACTGCGGCGCTTTAGCGCCGCTTTCACACCCGCCCGAGGCGGCATCAAGACCGGTGGCGCAGGTTTCCAACCTGCGGCCGTTCCGCCTACAGACCGTAGGGCAGGAGCGTGCCTCCTGCCCAGGCCGTGCTGCCCTCTGGACTGCGCCGCTTTCACAACCGCCGGAGGCGGCATCAAGACCGGTGGCGCAGGCTTCCAACCCGCGGCGGTTCCGCCTACAAACCGTAGGGCAGAAGCTTGTCTCCTGCCCAGGCCGTCTTGTAGGGCGGGTATCTCGCCGCAGGCAGATGCCCGCCGGCGGTTGCCTTTCCTGCAGGGCGGGGTCACTTTGGGCTACGAAGCCCTGGCGAAGGAGGCCGAACCCCACCGGCCGCTCTCTTCCCCCAAACACAACAGGCAGCGCCTTCCTCCAGACGCTGCCCGCTCCACTAAACTATCCGTTGGGCAGGAGCGTGTCTCCTGCCCAGGCCGTGCCGTTCGGCCGTTCCTCTGACTCTCGGGTCTACCCGGCGATTATCCGCTCCGCCTCCTCCCGGTACGCATCCATCACATACGGAATCCCCGACACCTTCGCCGCCTCTTCCGTCAACGCCATCAAGTCATCGCGGCCGATCGCTGATACCTCGTAGTTCCGGCTCCCGGCCATGAGCTGCTGCAGCCCGACCTTCAGCTTGTCAACGAAGGTGTAGATGCCAAGCGCGCCCAGCGGCAGATCCTTCATCACATCGTTGCCGTACTTCGCCGCCAGCGTCTCGTAGCAGACGAAGATCTCCTCCGCCTTCGTGCCGAACTGCGAGACCGTGTTCGGCAGCGCATCTTCGCCCTGCTGCAACCACAGCCCGATGTTCTTCCCGACCATCCCCGGGATCATCATCGCCCGGCCCATGCACACCGCCTTCACGAACGGAGCGCCCATCGCCAGCGCCTTGAACACGTGGTCCTCGGTCGAGAAGCCTCCGCCGATGGCGATGTCGGGCACGAACTTGCCCGTCGCCTTGAGCTTGGCGCATAGCTCGTAGGTCATCGCCTCAAGGTAGAATGTAGGCACTCCCCACTCGACCATCATCCGCCACGGGCTCATCCCCGTTCCGCCCGGCGCGCCGTCAATGGTGAGCAGATCTATCTTCGCCTCCGACGACCACTTGATCGCCATCGCCAGCTCGCGCATCGGGTAGGCGCCGGTCTTGAGCGACACCCGCTTAGCGCCGAGCTTGCGCACCCGCTCGACCTCCTTGATGAAGCTCTCCTCGTCAACGAAACCGAGCCGTGAGTGCCGCTCGAACTGCTTCAGCGCCCCACTCCGGAAGGCCGCCTGGCTCGCCTCCAGCGATGGGTCGGGTGTCACCAGGTAGCCGCGCTTCTGCAGCTCGAGCGCCCGCTCCAGCGAATCAATCTTGATCTCACCCCCGATGCACTTCGCTCCCTGCCCCCACTTCAGCTCGATAGTCTCCACCCCCAGCTTCTGCACCGCGTACTCGGCAACGCCGAAGCGCGTGTCCTCGACGTTCATCTGCACGACCATGTCGCCGTAACCCTCGTGCCAGCGCTTGTAGGTCTCGACCCGGTGGCGCAAGTCCGGCGAATCCACCACCTTCCCTTTGCTGTCCAGTTCCAACTCTGGATCAATGCCGCACACGTTCTCCCCGCACACCAACGTGATCCCCGAGATGCCGGCCCCGGCCGCGAAATGCTCCCAGTTGCGCCGCGCGATCTCCGTCGAGCCCAGCGCGCCCGAGAACACCGGCGCCCGAAGCTTCACCTTGTTCTTCACACCGTACTCGACCTCGGTGTCCACCATCGTGAACAGCGTGTTGTCCGGGTTGCCGACCTGGCCCTCCGGCAGGCCCTCCGCGCCGAGCGCGTAACCCATGATGTTCAGGTGGGAGTAGTCAACCGGGTAGTCCTTGTCCGCGCCCGCGGTCAAGGTGCCGAACGGGCCGGGGTAGATAACCTCCCGCCCGCGGAACGAGCTCTTGAACACCTCGCAGTTGCCGCGGCACCCATCAATGCAGCGCGTGCACAGCCCCGACCCCGGCACCACGCTTCGCGATCGGTTCGACGTCTGGCTCACATCATTCGCGTTCGGCCGTTGCAGATTCACGGTCGCCACTCCTTCTCACCAGTGGGTTGACCATCGCGCGCTGTAGGCAAGAAGGCGATAGCTGGAGTAGCGAGTAAGCCTCGCCGACGCGCCGAAACACCTTCACACGTCGCGCGCCCGTGGGGGACCAGGGCATGGATCTCTCGCACATCCTCACTTCCGTATCGGCCGCCTGCCTGCCGCTCAGTCGTCCGCAAGCAACCTATTACTTACCAGCCCGCCTGACACCCGATGGTCGGCAGGCACTAGCCGGTAGCCTACTGCCGACAGCACCGTAGGCTAAGTATAGCCGACCTGGGCCTGCGGCGCAAGAGGCTCTCTCTGGGGAGGGGCTGACCCGGACGCTTGCGCCCCACGGCGGGAAACCGGGCTGCCGCCTGGCCACGGTGGCGCAGGAAGCGCGTGGGCGGCGCGGAATCCGTAGCTGGCGCTGAGGGAATCAAGCCGGGATGTAGCTGAGCGAGCGCCGGTGTGCGGCGCAAACCCGGCGACAATCGCGCCGGTTAGGGAGAGGTACGCGAAATGCGACGGCACGTGTCCGGTCGTCTGGTCGGTTTGTTGGTGATCCTGGCTATCGCTGTGCAGCCGTGCTTGGGCGTGGGGCTTGCCCAGCGCCCGCCCAGGGAGTTTGCGGACCTCGAGGAGGCGGGCGCGGCGATGCTCGCGACCGGCAATGAAGCCGCAACGGCGATTGAAATCCACGCGCGGAACGTGCAGCGACGCAAACGGCTTGGCGCTGTGTTCGCGGGCGTTGCCACGGCCGGGGCTCTCGCCGTCGGCGCGGCGGCTGCGGTCGGTAGCGCTCAGATCTACTCGGTCGGCTACGGCATCGGTGGCGTTGCGCTGGGGGTCGCGGCGGGAACTGCCGTGCTCGGGCTCGTCGTCAGCGAACACAGGTCTCAGGTCAGCGCCGCGGTTGAGAATGCGGGTCAGCGAAGGGGGCGCTACCTGGCCCAGACGATGAAGTTCGCGCCGGTTGCAGCTTTCGAGTCGGCGCGCGCGGCGGCCGACCCGAGCGAGCGAGCCAAACAGCTCGGCGCGGTGGCGGCGGTGGCGACGGTTGACGCACCCGAGATGGTGGAGCCGGCCGCGACCGCGATGGTGGCCGCGCTGCGCGAGTCGAAGCCGTCCGATGGCAACCTGCGCACGGTGACCTTGGTGCTGCGCGCGGCGGAGGCGTTGGGACCCGAGCACCCCGGCGTCAGCGCGTGTCTCGGTTACCTGAAGAATGCTCTGCCTAAGTCGTTAGGTCGCGATGCGTCGGCTGAAGCTCAGGAGGCGGCCGAGGCCTACGTCCGCCTGCGGCCGGCGGAGGCATCGCCCCTGCTCTCCCGAGTGCCGGAGCTGGCTGACCAGTGCGAGCTGCTGGCATCAGCGGCCGACGGCGCATTTGGCATGGGGAACCAAGCGCAGGCGGCCGCTTTGCTGGACCGCGCGCTGGAGAAGGCAGCGGCGATCCGCGGTATTTCGGCCAGAGTCAGGGCAGGGGCGCGCATCGCGAGCTATCCCGTGGCCGCGGAACGTCGCGCCAGCCTCTTAGCAGACGCGATTGCCCTCGCGCAGACCACCCCGCGGCGACATCGCGCCGAACTAATGCGAGAAGTTGCCGTGACGACTGCGCGGGTGGATATGGATCTGGCGTTGTCCGTTGCCACATCGGACGAGAGCCCCACGCTCTCGGTGCAGCTTGCGCGCGAGCTGGTGGCGGTCGCGCTGCGCTCTGGACCGTCGCGGGGCTGCATCGCGCTAGTCGAGCGGATGCCGCGTTCGGCAGATATCGCTCCCGATCTGAACCGCCTAGCGCTGCTGCTTGCGTCGGACAGCGATCCCGAGGTCCGTGCGGCCGGGGCGCGCGCCGCGCTCGTCGTGCTCGAGGTCGCTTCCGGGGTGAAGAACACGGAGGAGCACCGGCGCGTGGTGATGGATGCGCTGAGCGCGCTGGCGCTGGCCGACCCGGAGCTTGCTGGACGGAGCGTGCCGGAAGGAGAGCGGCGAGCCGATCCTCCGCTGTTCGCGCAGGCCGAGTTGCGGGTCGGCCGGCTACTGGCAAGCCAGGCTTCGATGTACTCCGAGCCGATGCCCGAGCAGGTGGCGACCGCGATGGCGCTGATCCGGGAAGGCGTATTGCTCGAGGCGCAGTCCGATCGCGTCCGCGAGTCAGCGGGGTACACAGCGGAAGCGGCGGCGGCGATCGCTGCCGGGTATAGCGCTGCGCCCGCGGAAGCGATGGCGGTTGTTGAGGGAACACCGGAGGGAATGCTGCGGGATAGCCTGCTCATCGAGTGCGGGGTGGCGCAGGCGCTGCACGGAGCGCCGAACGCGCAGGAGGCCTTGTCCGGGGCACTCGTTCAGGCACAGGGCATACGTGACCGGGATGCGCGCGAGGAGATGAGAACGCGGGGCATCGTCGGCCTCAGCTTACTCGACCGGCAACTGGCCTGCGATCAACTGGCCGGCATACCCGATGAGCGGGATCGAGCGTGGGGTCTGGCGCTGATGGCTGCCCTGGAGGAGGATCGCTCTGGGAGCGAGTGGCTCGACATGCTTGCGGCGGCCACCGGGGCGGCTCAGCGGATTCGAGATGCGGAGGCCCGGGCGGACGCGATGATGTGGGTGATTGATGCCGCCGCCTCGGACGCCGAAGCGTTCCGCGGGGCCTGCAAGCAGAGCGGATTGCCGCGGCGATAGGCGAGGTAGGGGAGGGGGCTGTGTGCGCCGGTCGGCCGGACCATAGGAGAGTCCACGGCTTCAGCGTAGAGCTGCGAAGCAGAGTCGGTTCGCAGAGCAGCCATCTCGGCGTTCGCCGTAAGCCGCGAAACCCGTTCGGATCTGCTTGACAACAGACGGATCATCGGCCACACTTACCCCATCCGCGAGGGGCACCGCGCAGGTACCGGCCAGCCACGCGAACAGCTTTTGCCCGAGGAGGGGACGCTCATGCCTGATCCGGTCGCGCTGCAGACATACGCTGAGCAGCAAGCCCGATTGGCGGAGGATCTCGAAGCTTTCAGCGGCCTGAAGCTCGCCCACGTCAAGAAGCAGATAGCTGCGTTGTTGGGCTTCATCGGGCGGGATGGCATCTTCGACGAGTACACGAAACACGACATAAGCCACGTCAACGCTATGCTCGAGATGCTGGACTGGTTGGTGCCGCAGGACACGAAGGATGTGATGACGCCGACCGACTGGCTCCTGGCAGTCCTGTCAATCTACTTCCACGATCTTGGGATGTTGGTGACGCGCGCTGAGTACGACGCGCGCGACCGTTCGGGCTTCCGAGAGTACGTGGCCAATGAGTTGTTCGGCGGCGACGCTGGAGTCGACTATAGGGCCAAGGTAGAGACTCTCGCGGCCGAGGATCGCGAAAGGTTCCTATATCAGGAGTTCGTGCGCCACACGCATCCTCAGCGTGTACGCGACTGGGTAAGCGGTCGTGCCAGCGACCGCCTCGGGATCACACATGACGCTCTCCGCGAGGTGGACGAGATCCTGAGGTCACTGGACCGCCAGTTTCGACGTGATCTCGCCATGATATGCGAGAGCCACCATCTGAGCGATCTGGATGACGTCGCGAAGTACACCAAGTCACAGCCATACGGCAACTCGCGCCAGGAAACGGCCGACCTTCAATATGCGGCCATTCTTCTGAGAGTGAGCGACCTCCTTCATATGACTCGGGACCGCGCGCCATCGATCGAATTCCGCGTGCTGAGTCCGACGGACCCACTCAGCCAGCGAGAGTGGGCCAGGCAATTGGCCGTGCGGAGTGTTCGCCCACAGTTTGGACTCAACCGCGATGGAGAGGCCGACCCGGATGCACCGAGAGATACGATTGAGGTCCACGCGACGTTCACGGAGGCCCAGGGGTTCTTCGGACTCACAGCCTATCTGACTTACGCACGGCTGGAACTTCAGAAGAGCCACGAGTGGGTCCAGAATGTGGCCTCAAAGGCAGTCCCCCACCGGTTGCCATGGCGCCATATTGATGACACCATGGTTAAGACCGAGGGGTTCCTGAAGGAGACGTTTCAGTTCACGATCGACCAGGCCCGGATTCTCGATCTCCTCACGGGCCACACTCTCTACAATGATACGAGTGTAGTACTGCGGGAACTGGTGCAGAACGCCCTTGACGCGGTTCGGTTACAGCACTACCTGGACCGGAATCAGGACCCTGATGCTCAGATTGGGAGTGTCCACATACACTGGAACAGTGTAGACCGCGTCCTCACCGTGGTAGACAGCGGCACGGGTATGACTCAAGGCACGATTGAGAGGCACCTCCTGCGAGTGGGCGCCTCGAGGTACCAAGACCCGGACTTCCGCAAGCGGTATCCGGACTTCTACCCCATCAGTCGCTTCGGTATTGGCGTGCTCTCTACATTCATGATAGCCGACTCCGTGGAGATTGTGACCTGCCATCCGGATGAACCAGAGGCCCGCCAACTTACACTCAGATCGGTCCACGGTAGGTACCTGGTGCGGCAACTTGACAAAGAGAACAACGAGGATGCCCGTCGGCTTGCTCCTCATGGTACGTTGATCCGGCTTAGACTGAGGGCAAGCGCTGTCACGCCGGACGTTCCGGGTACCGCTCGAAAGTGGGTGGTACTGCCCGGATGCTCGGTCACGGTTTCGGTTGATGAGGGCGAGCCGGTGAGCGTAGGCTACGCCTCCGTTGCGGCTGCGCTCACAGACGCCCTGAGTGTTTTCGGGATGGAGGCGGTTTCCGGGCAGCTGTCGGACACGTCACGGCAGGTTCGGATTGTTGAGGACCAACGGGACGGAGTCTCCCTAGCGTACGCGCTCAGATGGGAGGACTACTTCCAGCAGTGGAGTTTCGTAACCTGGGACCGTGCCAGGCTCGCCCCCCATCGTGAGCCTGGGGTGAATCTGCCGTGGGTGGGTAGTTGCGTGGAGGGGATAAGGGTTGCTCTCGACCCCCCCGCCTTCCGAGGCAACGGCATAGCGGCGGTTGCGAACTGCACCGGGCCGCAGGCGCCGCGGACCAACGTTGCTCGCTCCGCACTGGAGGCGACTCCAGAGCTCACGAGGATGCTGGCCGCAGTGTACTCAATGTACGCGCGCCACGTGGAAAAGGAGATGGAGGAACTCCACGAGAAACGCGGATTCTCCTTAACGTGGGCAGCACAGGAGTCACGGTACATCCTGTCGCCCTTGCTGTCCGAGCATGTGGCTGCACGCCCACTGCTGTCGGGGGCTCTGAACAAGCTGCCACTGATGATCATCGAGGAGGAGGGTCGTCGCCGGTGCGCGACACCGGACTGGCTGCGCGACCAACCGACCTTCTGGACGATTGACAGTCAGTTCTTCCGACACGCCGAATGGATACTGCGCGAATATCGGACTGACGCTTCCCTGTCGGATCTCGCGGCGGTTCTTGCAGGCGCTCAGCCTGAACTGCCGCGCGAACCGGTCGTCTGCGGCTTTCGGCCCAGTCACGCCCTCGATCAGTCCGCTCTGGACTCCAAAGAGGTAGCTTCGATCAGGATACATCCCGCTGAGCGGCGTGTGGACCTTCGATGGGCCGTCCGCAGTTCACCCTATCGCTGGGCCCAGTTGACAGAGGACGACCTAGTTCACATCGGCCGTGAACTGTCGCTGTTGCCTCCCCGACGGGAGTGGTCTGCGCTCACGGGCGTTCTGGTCGGGCGGGGGCCGCTCGATCTCTCTGGGTGCTCCAATGAAATCGGAGTGCGCGTGTTTGGGATGACCCTTCTGTTTCCTGGCACGCGGGTGGGGGATTACCTCCTCGCTCTGATCGAGCGCGTGCGCGGAGGGGGCACCGCGCGTGAGAATCGTGTGGCTCTCTCTCTATTCGATGTCGTCATGCAGATGATGCACTCGCCGCGTTCCCCGAGAGTGGAGGTCGATCGGTTCGTCCGGCACGTCAGAGAACAGTACGGCATCTCTGAATCGGATGCGGACCTGCCCGAGTTGTGCGAAGTCATTGGCGCAATAGGGCCTGTGTTTGACACGTCGGTGTGGAGAAGAGACCAAGAGCCCAAGAGTAACTAGCAGCGGTGCGCTAACTGCCGCACGACTCGCGGCGAGGGGTGTCCGGCGGCGCCGGGCGTGGGTACGCGTGCCCTAGAGCACGGCACCGGTATTGGGGGAGGAGGAGATTCGCACGGTAAGGTCAGGACAGGGGCTGGCGTGCGGGTTGTCCTTTCCGTTTAGATAAGGGGGCCGGACGCGTAGGTCCTGCCCTATGTCCACGTCAGTCTGCGCCCGATCTCGGATGGGCCTGGTCGTAGACTTCGCGGAGGTGGCGCCGCGTGACGTGGGTGTAGATCTGGGTGGTGGAGAGGCTGGCGTGGCCGAGGAGTTCCTGGACGGCGCGCAGGTCGGCGCCGGCCTCGAGCAGGTGGGTGGCGAAGGTGTGGCGGAGCGCGTGGGGGCCGATGCCATGCTGGGCGCAGGCGCGCAGTAGGTGGCGATGAACGACGCGGCGGATGCTGCGGGAGGTGAGCGGGCCGCCGCGGGCGTTCAGGAAGAGCCGCGCCTCATCTGACTGTGGGTTGCGCTTGGCGAGGATATGCGGCCGGCCCTCCTCAAGATAGCGTTCGATCGCTTCCTGCGCTTTGCTCCCGACGATGACCACTCGCTCGCGGCCGCCCTTGCCGACGATGCGGAGTTCGGAGGCGCCTTCGCACTGCGCGGCGGTCAATGACGCGATCTCGCTCACTCGTAGACCGGTCGCGTAAAGCGTCTCGAGGATGGCGCGGTCGCGGAGGCCGAGCGGGGTCTCCTTGTCGGGCGCGGCGAGGAGCTTCTCCACCTCCTCTTGGTAGAGGAACCGCGGCAGTCGGCGGCGCTGGCGAGGCGAGCTGATGCCGACCGTCGGGTCGGCCTCGGCCAGGCCGCGGGCGCGAAGGTAGCGGTAGATCGCCCGCAGGGAGGAGAGCTTGCGGGCGATCGAGGTACGAGCGTAGTCATGCGAGTGCAGGTGCGCGAGGAAGCGCCGCACATGGGGTGGTCGCAGTTCCTGCCAAGAGCCGGCGAGCCCGTGCTCGCGGAAAAACGAGGCGAACTGCTGGAGATCGTCGGCATAGGCGCGCACCGTCGCCTCCGAAGCGGCGCGGCCGTCGCGGAGTTCGGTTAGGAAGGCGTCAATGAGCTGGTCCATGCGATGTAGGCCTACCATGTCGGGGTTGGGGGGCCTAACGAAACGGCAACCTCAGATTGCCCAGATTGCGCGGATGGGGCAGGAGACACGCTCCTGCCCCACGTAATGGAGTGCATATCAGCGACGAGGCGGCACTATGGCACGGCAGACCCCAAGCAGGCGTGTGGTGATCGTCGAATCGGCACTGATCGTGATCGCGCTGGTCAGTCTCTGGCCCCTGCTGTGGCGATATTACTCGGAGTGGGAGTGGGCTCGCGTCTGGTTGATGCTGTATCGCGTCTGGTTGGTTTTGATGCTTGGGGTGATGGTGTGGGTGGCGTCGCGGCGACTGGCGCGCATCCGCGCGGGGGCTGACCACGCCAAGCGGATGCGGAACGAGTTGGAGAAGGGCGGCCGGCCGCCCTTCCTTAAATGAGGCACGGGCCCGGCCAGTTGGATTCCCGACCCTGAAACCCCTCACGCGGCTCCGACGTATACTCCTCCGGCTTCGACAACCGCATCGTGGGCGCGCCAGGCACTGACTATGGCTCCGCGTGAGAAACAGCAGGTATTTCATACTTGTATGCATAAGAGCGGCGCATTCGGGTATCCTGGTGTCGTTTGAGGATGGAGGCAATGGCGCAAAAGGAAGGACATCCTTCTCTTGGGGACTTCTTCTATGGCTCCGTGACTGTTGGCGAGCGGGGCCAGGTGGTCATTCCGGCTGAGGCGAGGAAGGCGCACGGCCTCCAGCCGGGGGACAAGCTGCTGGTCTTCCGCCATCCCCACATGCGGGGGCTGGTGCTGGCCAGGGTTGACGATGTCAGGGCGATCTTCGATGAACTCCAGCAGTGGGAGGTAGTGATGGCGCGCCTGGCAGACCAAGCGGAACAGGAGTCTGACACCGAATGAGGCCGACGATGCTGAGAGGAGTGCTGGCTGTCTCGTTGGTGTGCGTGGTGGCGACACTTGGCGGCTGCATGCGGTTCGGCAGGAAGGCGCAGAACGGCGCGCAGGAGGAGCAGAAGGGGATTCCGGTCGAGGTGGCGCCGGCCGAACAGGGGACGATGACCGAGACCGTGACAGTGACCGGCACCATCAAGGCAGCGCGGGAGACGGGGGTCAGCGCGCAAACCTCTGGCCGGGTGCTGGAGGTGCGGGTGCGAGAGGGCGACTCCGTGACGGCGGGGGCGGTGCTGATCAAACTGGATGAGGCTGAGGCGCGAAGCCAGGTGAGGCAGGCCGAGGCCGGCGTGCAGGGGGCGCGGGCGCGGCGGGAGGCGGCGCAGCGACGGCTGGAGGTGCTGGAGAAGGGCGCGCGGCCGGAGGAGCGAGCAATCGCCCGCAATCAGCTAGACCAGGCGGAGTCGGCCTTGCGAACAGCGGAGGCCGACCTGAGGCGGTTGAAGGGGCTGTTCGAGCAGGGAGCGATCTCGAAGCAGCAGCTCGATGGCGCGCAGACGGCCTATGATACCGCGAGGGCGCAGCGCGATACCGCGCGCAAGTCGCTGGAGCTGACCGAGCAGGGCCCGCGGCCGGAGGAGATCGAGGCGGCGCGCAAGGATGTGGAGGCAGCGGCGGCCGGGCTGCAACAGGCGGACGCGATGCTGGCGGAGGCGCAGGAGAGGCTGAGCTACACGGTGATCAGATCACCGATCGGCGGCGTGGTGTACGCGCGGGATGTTGAGCCCGGCGAGATCGTCTCCCAGGGCGGCAGCATGCTGCTGCGGATAGCGGATGCGTCATCGGTCTACTACGAGGCGACGATGCCGGAGCGGGTGGCGCTGCGCGTGCGTGCCGGGCAGCGGGTTGACGTGATGATGCAAGGCGACGGCGATCGGAAGGTCCAGGGCACGGTCGAACGGGTGGTGCCCGTGGCGGATCCGGCTAGCCGCGATTTCCTCGTGCGGATCGGCATAGGGACCGGCGCCGGACTGACCAACCCAGGGGTGTTCGCTCGCGGCTCGGTGGTGGTGCAGGAAAGCCGGGGCGCAGTCATCATCCCGAAGGATGCCCTGGTGGAACGCGAGGGCAAGTTCTTTGCCTTCGTTGTCGTCGGTGGCAAGGCACAGCGGCGAGAGGTTCGCACCGGCGTCACCGACAGCGAGAGGGCGGAGATCCTCTCCGGCATCGAAGCTGGCGAGAGCGTCGTTGTCGTCGGGGCGCAGGGCCTCAAAGACGGCGATGTGGTGCTGGTACGGGAATCCGACAGGTCGGACGAGGCGGGCAGGTCGGGGGGCGAATAGGCGATGTGGCTGACGCGTACCTCCATCTTCCGGCCAGTCACCATCACCATGGTGGTGCTGGCGCTGATTGTGCTGGGAATCACCTCCTTGAGCCGGATGCCGGTTGATCTTTACCCGGATATCGAGTTCCCCTGGGTGACGGTGGTTTCGGTCTATGCCGGCGCTGGCCCTCAGGAGATCGAGACACTGGTCACCAAGCCGATTGAGGACTCGGTCAGCACGATCAGCGGCGTGAAGAACGTGACCTCGACCTCGCAGGAGAGTCTCTCGGTCGTCTCCATCGAGTTCTACCTGGGGACGAACCTGGATACGGCGGCGAACGATGTCCGGGAGAAGGTAGACGCGGCCGGTTTCGAGCTGCCCAGGGACATGGACCCGCCGGTGATCGAGAAGTTCTCGCTATCCTCCATCCCGGTCGTGTCGTTCGCGCTCTACAGCCCGCGGCCGGCGCAGGAGCTGCGGCGGATCGCCGACGATGTGATCAAGGACCGACTGGGGCGGCTGAAGGGGGTGGGCTCGGTCAGCATCGCGGGCGGGGATGTGCGCGAGATCCTCGTCTCGGTGGACAAGAACCAGTTGCAGGCCTATGGGCTGAGCATTGACCAGATCGTCCAGGCGCTGAGTCTGGAGAATCTGAACCTCCCGAGTGGAAACGTCGAGGAGGGCCGGCGGGAGTATGCGGTTCGGGCGGTGGGGGAGTTCCAGTCGCCGGAGCAGATCAGGGATGTGCAGCTCAGGACCCCGGTGGGCAATACGATCTCGCTCGGCGACATCGCGAATGTTCAGGATACTGTGGCGGAGCGCAGGCAGTATGCCCGGGTGAATGGCAACGACAGTGTCGCGGGGACCGTGCTGAAGCAGTCGGGCGCCAACACCGTTGATGTGGCCGACGCGGTCCGGAACGAGCTGATGGCTCTAACCGGGCAGACCTTCGACTACCGCGGCGTCGAGGTGAAGGACGCGCCGCGCGCGAAGGGCATTCTGCCGTCCGATATCACCGCGCAGATCACGATGGACCAGTCCACGTTCGTGCGTGACGCGCTGAACGATCTGTTCCACCACATGCTGCTGGGCGCCCTGTTTGCGGTGCTCGTCGTCTTCGTCTTCCTGCACAATCTGCGCGGCACGGCCATCGTCGCGCTGGCGATCCCGATTTCCATCATCGCGGCTTTCACGCCGATGTTCTTCGCCAAGTTCACGCTGAACCAGATGACGATGCTGGCGCTATCGGTATCGGTGGGGATTCTGGTTGACGACTCGATCGTGGTGATCGAGAACATATACCGGCACTTACGGCTCGGG
>Ga0315291_10007579_pt1 | contig 13397 bp, 5 predicted proteins | sample YL17G12_20_MG_FD_203070 | JGI IMG/M metagenome (GOLD analysis project Ga0315291, IMG submission 203070) | Sediment microbial communities from Yellowstone Lake, YNP, Wyoming, USA - YL17G12_20 | ecosystem: Environmental > Aquatic > Freshwater > Lake > Sediment | place: USA: Wyoming | collected... | reverse complement strand
TGGGTTGGGCCCGCCGGGGGGGGGGCTAACCCCCCCCCCCCCCCCCCCCCGGCCCTCCAAGGGACCCTGTGGAGGCCGGGAATCTCATCCGTATCTGGGGGGAGCAGCGAGTGGCAAACCAGGACCGCCGAATGCCGGCAGAGGAGCGCAAACCCTCTGCCTAGAAAGCAGGTGGTCGTTGACTTGAAACGAAAGAGGCTGGGCGAAATGCCCGGCCTTCCCCAATGTATATGTGTTCTGGAGCGGGAAACGGGACTCGAACCCGCGACCCTCTGCTTGGGAAGAATTGGGTAAGGGGCTCGTCTTCTCCGCTGGGGGCAACTGGTCAGGCGCCAGATTCAGGATTTCGGTGAAACTTCGGTAAACCTTCGGTGGTCCCAAAGCTAGCGGGGCGCGTAGTCGCTGTGCTCGGGCTCAATGTCTTGCAGGCCTCCGGGCCCGACGGCGATGTACAAGACCTCTACCTCGCTGAGCCTCGCGCGGATTGTGGCGAGGGTAGCGTACCGGCACCCCACAGGGTCCCCCAGCCTACCGCCGTCGGGCGCCAAGAGGAACCTGTCCTCTTGACAACGTTAGCAAACGCAGTAACATTAGGCTCATCCAGGGCTACGGGTGGCTACGATGGCACATGAGCTCCCCGAGGGCACCGTGACCGTCCTCTTCACCGACGTGGAAGGCTCCACCGATCTGACGACACGCCGGGGCGACGAGGCCGCACAGGCGATACTGCGCACCCAGCGGGAGCTGGTGCGCCAGCAGGTCGAGGAGCACTGCGGCCACGAGGTCAAGTCCCTGGGCGACGGCTTCATGGTGGCCTTTGCCTCGGCGCGAAAGGCGGTTGCCTGCGCCGTCGGCATTCAACGGGCCCTGGAGGAGCACAACCGACAGCATCCCGACCAGCAGGTGCAGGTCCGTATCGGCCTGAACACGGGAGAGGCCATCAAGGAGGAGGCGGACCTGTTCGGGGCGGCGGTGGACGCCGCTGCCCGCATCGCCGCCAAGGCCAAGGGCAGCCAGATCCTGCTCTCCGATACCGTGCGGGGTGTACTGGGCCGGGCCAAGGACGTCGAGCTGGTCGACCGTGGCCGCTTTCGCCTCAAGGGCTTCCCCGAACGCTGGCGCCTGTACGAGGTGGTCTGGCGGAAGGAGGCCCCGACTGCCGGGCCGGCTGTTGCTGAACGCACGCCCTTTGTGGGGCGCGAAGGCGAGCGGGCCGACCTGCGGCGTCTTCTCGACCAGACTGTCCGCGGCCAGGGCGCCCTGGTCATGATCGGCGGCGAGCCCGGCGTCGGCAAGACGCGACTGGCCGAGGAACTGCTGCTCGAGGCCCGTCAGCGGGGCCTGTTGAGCCTGACCGGCCACTGCAACGAGATGGAGGGAGCACCGCCTTACATCCCCTTCGTGGAGATACTGGAGGCGACGGCTCGCATCGTTCCGCGGGAGGCTTTCCGGGAGGCCCTGGGCGATGCGGCGCCGGAGGTAGCCAGGCTCATGCCGGAGCTCCGTCGCCTCTTCCCCGACATCCCGCCACCCCTGGAGCTGCCGCCGGAGCAGGAGCGCCGCTATCTGTTCAACAGCGTTCAGGAGTTCCTGGAGCGGGCGGCCCGAGTGCAGCCCCTCTTTCTGGTGTGGGAGGACTTGCACTGGGGCGACGATGCCACCCTGCTTCTGCTCCAACACATCACCCAGCGGCTCCACGAGATGCCTATCCTCCTCGTGGGGACGTATCGAGACGTGGAGCTTGACGTGGGCCGCCCCCTGGCCAGGGCCCTGGAGGAGCTCCTCCGCCAGCGCCTGGCCCACCGCATCGCCCTCCGGCGCCTGCCTGAGGCGGGCGTGGCGGCCATGTTGGAGGCCCTCAGCGGCCAAGAGCCACCCGCTCCGCTGGTGCAGGCCGTCTATGGTGAGACGGAGGGCAACCCCTTCTTCGTCGAGGAGGTGTTCCAGCATCTGGCAGAGGAGGGAAAGCTGTTCGACGCTCAGGGCCGCTGGCGACTCGGTCTCAGCGTGAGCGATCTGAACGTGCCGGAGGGGGTCCGCCTGGTCATCGGGCGGCGGCTGGAGCGGGTCTGCGAGGACTGCCGGCGGGTCCTGACCGTCGCCGCCGTAATCGGCCGCGGCTTCAGCTTCGAGCTGCTGGAGGCGCTGGGCGATGTGAGCCCCGACGCCTTGCTGGACGCCATCGACGAGGCGGAGCGGGCCCACCTCATCACCTCTACCGCCGATGGCCCTGAGGCCCGCTTCACCTTCGCCCACGAGCTCATCCGCCAGACGCTGGTCAGCGGCCTCTCCCTGCCCCGGCGGCAGCGGCGGCACCTGCGGGTAGCCGAGGCCATGGAGCGGCTCTACGCCCGCGCCCTGGAAGGGCACACCGCCGACCTGGCCCACCATTTCTACCAGGCGGGAGCCGCCGCCGACCCCGAGAAGACGGTGCGCTACCTGGCGCTGGCCGGCGACCAAGCCAGGGAGGCGGCGGCGTTCGAGGACGCCCTGCGCCACTACGACGACGCTCTCTCCTTGCAGCCGCCCGATGACCAGAGAGGGAGGGCCGACCTGCTCTACAAACGGGGGCTGGCCCTGCGCAGCCTGGGCCGCTGGGACGAGGCGACGGCCGATTGGCGGACGGCGCTGGCCGCCCACGAGGAGTTGGGAAACGCCGAGGCGGCGGGCCACGTCTCCGTCGCATTGGCCCTGCAATTGGGCTACAGTCAAGGGATGGCCGAATCTCTGGAGATCGGGCGCCGTGGCCTGGCCGCCTTGGGCGAGCGGCTAAGCGCCGACCGCTGCCGTCTTCTCGCCAACACTGGCATGAACCTCAGCGTCTCCGGCGATTACGATGCGGGCGCCTCGTTGCTTGACGAGGCCCTGACCATGGCTGAGACGCTGGGCGATCGGCGCCTGCTGGGGCATGTCCTAGGGTACAAGACCGCCCACCACGCCTGGAACTTGCAACCGCTGGAAGCGCTCGACGCCGGCCTGCGGGCGGCGGATATCCTTCGGGAGGCCGGAGACCTCGGCACCTTGGCTACTTCTTCTTGGAACACCCAGTTCGCGCTGTTGTATCTCGGCCGCCTCACCGAAGCCGCCGAGATCGGCCGCGAGCTGGAGCCGCTGGCCACGCGTCTGGGTGACCTGGGCCCCCTCATTGGGATCAGGCGCGGTATAGCCTTCGAACAGTTCATGATCACGGGCGACGTCGACAGGTCGGAGGAGTACGCGAAGGCGGACCTGGAGCTCTGCCGCAGAACCGGCAGCGCCGCGATAGCCGACGCCTACACCTGGCTTGGACTCATACATTTCTGGAGGGGAGAGTGGGGGCAGGCGCTCGCGCGTTTCCAGGAGGCCACCAACCTGGAGGTACAATGGTACCTCGCCGGCGGCAACTGGGGGGCACTCTTCCTGGGGAAGGCATACGTTGGGGACAGAGATTCAGCCCTCGCGGTGCTGGAGCAGAAGCGGGAGAAGCTGCCACGCCCCGGCCGGGCCAACGTGATGGGGGCTTGGACGATGCTCTTCGCGGCGGTCGAAGGGCTGGCTGTCCTCGGTGAACGAGAGAAGGCCGCGAAGCTCTACCCGTTGGTCCTGGAGGCCGTCGATACCGGAGCTGTCGTTCTTTGGTACCGTCCGCCACTTCATGCTGTGGCGGGGATGGCGGCAGCGGCCGGGGAACACTGGGAAAAGGCGGAGGAGCACTACCAGACGGCGCTGCGCCAGGCCCATGAGATACCGTTCGTCATCGAGCAGCCGGAGGTGCGGCGCTGGTACGCCCGCATGCTCATCGAGCGCGACGCCCCCGGCGACCGCGAGAAGGCCCGCGACCTCCTCACGGAAGCCATCGCCATGTACCGCCGCATCGGCATGCCCAAGCACGTGGAGATGGCGGAGGCATTGCTGGGCGGGACCTAGTTCGTGGGAGCGCTCTCGATAGTGGAGGATGGTGCCGCCATGGAGCCGCGCATCCAGTACGCCCAGACAGCCGACGGGGTGAGCATCGCTTTCTACACATTGGGAGACGGCATGCCGCTTGTGTACCTGCCGGACATTCCTCTGACCCACATCCAAATGGAGCGGCAACTCCCGATGTGTCGCCGCTGGAATGAGCGGCTGGCGCAGAAGAGGATGCTCGTCCGCTACGATGGTAGAGGGTGGGGACTATCGCAGGGGGATGTAACCGACTACTCCCTCGATGTCCTCATGCTGGACCTGCAGGCGGTGGTGGACCGCCTGAGTCTGGAGAGATTCGCTCTGTTGGGTGCCCTTCAAATGGGCCCAGTGGCTATTGCCTACGCAGCCCGCAACCCGGAGCAAGTATCCCACCTTATCCTGTGGTGCTCCTGGGCGCGGGCCTCAGACTTCTACGCCTCGCCACGGCTTCGGGCGTTGCGCGAGCTCCTAGAAAGAGACTGGGAGCTATATCACGAGACGATGGCGAATATCTTGATGGGGTTCTCGGAGGGCGAGCCAGCGCACCACGCAGCCGAGCTGTATCGCGAAAGCGTCACCCGGCAGGCGCTGCGGGCGACTATCGCCGCGCTCCGTGAATTCGATGTTACCGACCTCCTGCCGCAGGTGAGGGCGCCAACGCTGGTGCTTTACCGCCGCCAGGTTCGCCTATTCGATGTGGACCTCGCCAGGCACCTTGCCTCGCACATTCCAGACGCCAGGCTGCTACTCCAGCAGGGGGACATTCCCAGCCCCTGGGGGGGTGACATGGAGGCGGTGGCGAGCGCCATCGACGAGTTCTTGGACGAGGGCGAGCCGGCCCCAGCCGGAGCCGAGCAGCACGCGGCAGGCGGTCTCTGCACCATCCTGTTCACCGACGTGGAGGGCTCCACGGCGCTGACCGAACGGCTGGGGGACGCGAAGGCGCGCGAGGTGCTGCGAGACCACGAGCGCATCGTGCGGGAGGCGCTGCGGGCCCACGGCGGCGCCGAGGTGAAGGCGATGGGGGACGGGTTCATGACATCGTTCTCATCGGCGACGCGGGCGCTGGAGTGCGCCGTCGCCATGCAGAGGGCCTTCGCCGCCCACGATGATGAGCACCCAGAGACGCCGATACGCGTCCGTATCGGGCTGAACGCGGGGGAGCCGGTGGCGGAAGACCAAGACCTATTCGGCACAGCGGTTCAGGTGGCAGCCCGCGTGTGTGCACACGCCCAGCCCTGCCAGATACTAGCCTCTAACGTTGTGCAGGAGCTTGCGGCGGGAAAAGGCTTCGCGTTCTCCGATCAAGGGGAAGTTGCTCTGAAGGGACTTGACAAGCCGCTCCGGCTGTACGAGCTGCACTGGCAGACCTAGCGCTCATCGCTGCGCCCTTCAACACACACCATCCGGACATGGAGTGCGTGACCTCGGGGCCGAGGCTGGGGAGCATCTGCCTATCACGCAGAGGGTCAAGTGGCGCTCTACAGATGCGGATGGAGTATTGGCACCCCACAGGTCTATAGCATCAATTTCGCCTTCCAGCGCTCCCTGCGCTCGCGGGTTCTCGAGCTTGCCGGGAAAATACGTCTAGACATAGGTCATCATAAGAGCCATGATCCTCGCGACGCCGCCGCGAGCGCCGTCTCTCCCCCGAGGAGCGGGCAAAGGAGGTGCGACAATGACTCAGTTCTGTCTTGAGTGCGGCGTCGCGAACGCCGATGACGCCGACCTCTGCCGCGCCTGCGGAAAGGCGCTGCAGATCAGCCCGCAGCAGCGACGGGAGGGGGTCGCCTTCGTTCTCAATGAGCTGGAGACGCTGAAGCGGGATATGACCCTGCCCGGATATGTCTACAGCAAGCTGAGGCGCCGCTACCTGACGGAGCTTGCCCCCGCGCTGGAACAGGCCGCGCCGTCGTCTATCTCGGTTGCGGAAGGTCTCTCTCCCCAACCGCCGCCCTCCCCGCGACCGGCTGCGCCAGCGGCGGCGGCTCCCAGCGCCGGCCCGAGCTGGCTGGCGGAGCAGCAGGCGAACCTGCTCCTCTATCTGGGCGCGTTCCTCATCGTCATCGCGGCCCTGATCCTGGTCGGCTACTCGGAGGACGCGATCGGCGGGGCCATTAAGATGAGCCTGCTCGTCGTCTACACCCTCCTCTTTTTGGCGACAGGCTTCATTTGCATGAGGTTCCAGCAGGTTCGGCAGGCCGGCGTGGTCTTCTTCGCTGTCGGCGCGCTGATGGTGCCGCTGAACTTCGTCGGCGCCTACGTCTTCTTCTTCGCGGACGAAGATATGGACCCGACCGGCCTGTGGCTTGCCGGCTCGCTGAACAGCGCTCTCTTCTACGGAGCGGTCGCGATGCTGGGGATCAGCCGCTGGTATTCGGTTCCCGCCGTGGCGGCGGTCGTGAGCGCCTTTGCCGCCCTGCTCGTCCTGGTGGATGCCCCTCCCGAGGCGTATCCCGCCTGCTCCGTCGCGGTGGCCGCCCTCCTGGCGGCGCCGTCGCTGCTGAAGCTGGGGAAGGTAAGCGATGTCTTCGGGACGGCGGGGAGGTGGGCGGCGCACATCGTGGTGCCGGGGGCAATATGCTTCTCGGTCGGCTGGGCCGAACCTAACGCTGGGCTCTGGCTGAACATATCGCTGACCGCCGCCGTCTTCTACGGAGCGGCCGCTTTCCTGGGCGTCGGCTGGCTCTATGCCATCCCGACCGTCGCCGCCCTGGGCAGCGCGCTGGGGGCGATACTCGTCCTCGCCGACGCTCCTGCTGAGGCCTATCCCATGAGCTTCGCCGCCCTTGGCCTCCTCCTGACGGCGCCGTCGCTGCTCAAGATGGGGCGGGTTAGCGAGGTGTTCGCCGACACAGGCCAGATCGCCGCCCACGCTGCTGTTCCCGCCGTCGTCATCGCTGCGCTGCGGATGACGGAGCTTGAGCTGGATACGCGCGCGTACCTCCCGCTCACGGGGGTGCTGGCGACGCTCTTCTACGGAGCGCAGGCCTTCTGGGCCAGCCGCCGCAAGCCGGAGTTCGAGCCGTACCTCAGCGTCGCAGCCCTCGGCGTTGCTGGCGGAACTGCCGTGTCCCTCGTCTACGCCCTCGACCTCGGCCGCGAGTGGTACGGGCCGGCGGTGGCGATAGTCGGCTGGCTCTACGCGGGGGCCAGCGAGGGCTTCGGGCCGCGCTGGTTCGGACAGCGATACCTCGGCTGGATGGCGCTGGCCGCGATAACCGTGTCCTGGCTGGCCTTTGAGGGGCTGTACGCGGACTTCTCGCGCCAGGGAGCGGGCGTCCACTTTGCTGCTGTCGTCCTCTATCTCGTCGCCGCGCGGCTGAGCAAGCTGGATACCCCGCTGTCTGCCCCGACGGATTCGCGTGAGGATGCCCGCGTCTACCGCCTGCCGCTGACGGTTCCCCTCATCTACGCTGCCGGGGTGGCGCTGTTCGGTGGCTTCTTCCACCTGCTCGCCAGCCTGCCCGCCGCCGAGACGGCCGGCGAGTCCGATCTTGCCTGGCCCTACTTCGGCCTATCGCTGGCGGTGGCGGCCGTCGCGGCGACGATGCGCTGGTGGTGGCCGGCCGTTCGCCCTCACGCCTACGTGATCGCCCTAGCCATAAGCATGTTCGTCCTGCTGAGCTCGCTGGAGCAGGAGGGCTCACTGGCCCTGGCGCTCGCCCTCTACACCGGCCTCTCCCTGGCGCTCGTCCTCTGGGAGCAAGAGGCGCTGGTCCTGCCCATACCGGCGGCCTACGGCTTCTTTGCCGTGCTCGCCGCCTGGCGCTACGGCGATACCCCCGACGCCTATCTGCCCCTAGCACTGTCCGGCATCGGCTGTGCGGCGTTCCTCGGCAGCGCTCTGCTACGGCGAAGGTACGATACCTGGGCTAAGGTGGGCCTCGTCCTTGCCCTCGCCTACGCGACGTCGGCGCCGGTTGTCGGCTGGGTGCGGCTCGATTCCTTGGCCCAGCCGGACGGCTTCGTCGGGGCTGAGCATTTCGAGGAGACGTTGCTCTACCAGACATCTGCGGCGTCCGTATTCCTGCTGGCGCTGCCGGTGGTGGCCCTGGCTTGGCTGCTGCGGCGCGTCGAGATCGCGGCGGGGGCGACGGTGCTCATGATGGTCGCGTTGCTCTTGGAGATCGGCCACTTTCGTCCCGACAACGTCCAGTTCTACACGGCGCCCCTGGGTGCCTACCTTCTCGTGGGCGCCCTGCTCTCCTCCCGGCTGCGAGGGCTGCCGAACGATCTGCGACAGCTCATCGTGCTGGCGGAGTCGCTGGCGGCGATCCTCATCATGGCCCCCAGCCTGGAGCAGTCGTTCGATGAGGGCGCCTGGGCATACGGTGTCGTCCTCCTCGGCGAGGGATTGGGGCTTGTGGCTGTCGCCATTATGAGGCGGCGGCTCTGGCTCCTGGGAAGCGCGATCGGCTTTGTCGTGCTGGACGGCCTCCACTACCTGTTCTTCGCGGGCGGTCCGGCGCTGCCACCCTGGGCGATGCTGGCGATAGCGGGGACGGCGGTGATGGCGGCGGGTACGGCCATCCTCTTCGGCCGGGACCAGTGGACGCGCTGGCAGCACGCCTTCGAGGCCTGGTGGAGTGGGGAGCAGTAGCACTCGGAGGCGAGATAGCGGCTTGGGGGCGCGGCTGATCCCTGTGTGAATCAACTCAAGACTGCGGGGTTCTTGTCTGTAGCGGGGACGCCAAGGTGAAGGCTGGGCAGCTCGGTCGAAAGGCCGAGCTGCCTGGATCCACTGTGATATTGGAGCGGGGAACGGGACTCGAACCCGCGACCCTCTGCCTATCGCTTATATAATGGAGTGCACTGTGCTCCGAATCCGGTCCATGGATGCACTGTGCTCATAGTCATAGGCTGTGGTCGAACGAGGTTCGTGATGCAGCGGCAAGCGGGGCGAGCTAAGTCAGCCAGCGCCTCCTGGCGTACCAAGCGCCTGCGCTGAGGCCCACGACTGCTGCAAGCGCGTACCACCAGACCACCACGCCGCTGCCCTCCTCGCCTAGGAGGCCGCCGCTGCCCGTTACCGGTGGCGCAGGCGCTATGACTACCTCCGGTGCAGGGGCAGGCGCTACAGGTGGTGCGGCCGGTGCCGCCAGTGGCGCATCGTAAGCCGCGTTCCCGTTGATGTCGATGAATAAGGGGTTGGCGAACGCTGTGCCCGGTACTCCAAGCTCACCAAGGTTCCCATCCGTCAACTGGGCCAGGGTTGTGTTCGTTGCTTGATCTAGGTCGATGGGAACAACAGGGAAGAGAGGTCTCGAAACTCCGTCCGTTCCTCGAACCAGCACCACCACCCAGGTGTCCCAGGTCAACCCCGTCAGGCTGAGGGACGTGGTGGCTTCCAGGTGGCTCGCTCCAGAGATGGAGGGGAAGTCGTTGACCGTGTTAACTGTGAAGTCAACACCGGCGGTCTGAACCACGTCAGGGGCAACCCGATAGTACGGAGGTGTCGACGGGTTCGCATCGTAGTCATCGGGGGTGGGCACACTATTGATGTAGTACTCAACCCTATCGAACTCGGCCCAGAGCGGGCTCTGAATCTCCACGGTGATCGTAGCAGCGCCGTCGGTCGTCGAGATCAGCGTTGGCAGACCCAGTCCAAGGCCGCCCGTTTCCCCCGTCGAGGCCGCGTTGGTCGTAACCCGCACGAAGGGAGCGTTTGTGCCAATGGTTCTTCCGGCATTGACGTTCGTCGCCAGGGTTTCGGCTATGGCACCGAGCGCACCTGGATCATCAGTGGGGGAGGCGATCATCGTCCTGGGAAGACCGGACGGATGGCTAATCGTCTCATGAGTATCGGAGTTGGCGGTCCCTGTTCGCACGATGCCCTGGTTCATCAGGTTGAACCAATCGCCCAGGTCTCGACCGATGAAGTTGGTCAGGACATCATTTCGGGTGGTCCCGTTCAAGATCTCCAGGGCCGTGAAGCCGGCGTCGAAGAGATTGGCTATGGCCGGGTTGAGGCGCCGCGAGAGGTTATTCTGGAAGTCCTGCGGCGGCACCAGCCCGGTGTCGATGGCCAGTCCTTTTGGGCCGAAGAAACTGTAGATGTGGTTGAGTTGCACCGTCTCCACGCCTGGATCGGCAAGGAGCGACGAATGGATCTCCGACGGCGGCATCATGTAATTGCCGAAGCTCGGGAAGTCCTGGCCTGGAGGCGCCTCCTTGCCCCAGTCCAGGGCCCCGCCGTTCACTTTGGTCGGGTCCATGGTCATCGGCCACGCATTCCAGTGGCCGTAATCGGGCGTGGTGTCCTCGTTGGCGAGCGCGACGGAAATCAAGTCCCCAACGCCCAGAGATGCGACTACTGGTGCCAGATCCGTCCGGAACTCGTGGTCTGTCAGGGTGATGAAATCGACCCCCTCCACGAGCATCGAGATGACGCGCCCCTCATTCGTGACTTCGCTGTCCCCACTGGCGATGGCGTGGGAGTGGAGGTCGGCCGATATGAACCCAGACGTATCGATGACGCGGGCGATCTGGGCATTGATGGTAGTGAGAGCTCCGGCGGTGACAGTAATATCCTGCTTGAAGATAGAGTACTCAGGGCCATGAGAGACGACCACCTGGTAGTCTGCCGGCTCGATGAAAAACTCCCCGGAGTCCCCCGTCTCATCGACGAAGACCACTTTGGCGAGGCCGTAGGCAAGGGCGTCCTGGTACGGATCGCCGAAGATCCCTGTTCTGTCGTGAACGAGCCCCATGATGTCCTGGGAGTTTCCGGGATCGGGATACGGGTCGAAGCCGACGAAGGAAACCTTTCCCGCGATGGGAGCGCCGTTCTCATCGAGGATCGTGACTCTAACCCGCCCCGTTTCCGGGATGGTGAAGTCCTGGACCGTTGTGTTCCCCGCTGTCACCGTGACGTTCGCCGGGTCGGGAGTGGCGGCAAGGTGCCCGTCGAGGTTCGCCTGGAGTGTGTAGTTGCCTGCAGGCAGTGTGCCCTGGTACGTTCCGTTGACGTCGGTCCGATAGTAGGAGACAACGTTCTTCTGAGTTCCAGGGCCGCTGGCCACCGAGCCCAGCACGACCACGTCGACCCCTTCGACAGGCTGGCCGCCTCGGGTCACGGTCCCGCTTACGGTGCCAGTGCTTAGCCCCAGGACTTGGTTGCGTATGTCCACGATCGATCCCAGGCTGTCGCCCACCGCAAAATAGCGGGCCACAGTGACCTGACTTTGCGGGTTGATGGCGTAGTTCGGCGGCGAAATGCCTATCCAGGACAGGAGTGATGCGCCAAGCAGAGACACACTGACGCCGTCAGAGGTAGACGTGGTCGAATTGGCGATGTCGTGGATGTAACCGTAGGACACCCCTTCGGCCTGGCCGAATCCGTTCCAGGCCACAAGGTCGCACAGGGCACAGGACGTTGTCGCCAGCGGCTCTCCAAACCCGTACCCCGGCTGAAAGACCTCAACCTGGCCTGATCCGGCCAGATAGTCGCTCAGGAGCGTGTTCACCTGCTGGGTTGTGTCCGTACTGCGGACGGTGGTTTCGACACGGACAAACTTGGCGTCTGGGGCGAGAATGTAGTCCGTCGTGATCTGCAAGGGAAGGTCTACATCATCAAACGCCGTCGGCAGCGTGAAACCCCTATCCGCCACCATTGAACTTGGGTTGATCCAGTCGAGAAGATCGTCCGGCCCCGTCGCCCGAATGACCGCTGGCTGGCCGTCTGAACCATCGTTGACGATGCTGACGCTCGTATAGTGGGCCGTGTTCTCGATGTTGATCCCGAACGCCCACTCCTCGAAGTTGTCGCGTTCCGGATCCTCAGGCTGGCGAACCAGATCGGCATCGATGATCTGCCCTCCGAACTGGCCCACGTTAAGAAGGTTCCTCTGCACATTCTGAATGACCACCTGGATCTCGCTGTTGGCGAGCAGGAAATCCCCGATTCGCCCCCGGCTCATGGGCCCTTCTATCAGGTCTTGCGAGTCCGTGATGACTTTGGCCACGGCCGCGGGCGCCTGCCCCTGAGCTCGCGAGGCGCTCCAATCTGGTGCGCTGGACACCACCAGCACCAACGCGGTGACAGAGAGCATCGACACTGCCGAAATCAGGATCTTCTTCATCGAGCTCCCCCTAACGTCCGTCAGTAGTCTGGAACAACGGCACTCTTTCCGCTCGTTCACTGGAAGGGCCACCATGGCCGCTTCTCCATCACGCAAACCCCCTGTTGGCGGGGGTCAAGTAGCGGGGATAATCAGCAGCGAGCTATCAGCGCGGCGATCATAGCACCCCGTCGGCCGTTGTCAACCTCTCTGTAGGTGTGGGGTGGCGAAATGCCATCCGTATCTGAGAGAGCGGTGAGCGGCAAACGAGGACCGCCGAAATGTCGCCAGAGGAGCGCAAGCCCGCTGCCTATCACGCACAGGGTGAGGCGCGGCCCCATCCAGATACGGATGAAGTATTGCCACCCCACACCCATCTTCTGGCCTGGGAGAGGATGTACAATACGGTGCGTCCGCACCAAGCTCTAGACTATCGAATACCGTCGGAGTTCTGCCAGCAGGGGTTCTAGCAAGACAGCAAAGAAAGGAGGAGGGTGTACGGGATGTTACTGAACGAGCACATTACAATGCGAGCACTCATGAGGCGATGGCCGTTGCTCCTGGTGGCAGCGCTGGCGGCGGCCGTGTTGCTGGCGGTTGCCTGCGAGGAGGAAGAGGATGAGGGGAAGGCAACGCCTGGCGCTACCGCCGAGGCTACCGCGGGTCCGCTAGCCGGCGATACTACGGGAGTGACAGACACCGAGATCAAGATCGGAACCCTTCTTCCCCTGAGTCAGACAGCCGCCGCCGCCTGGGGAGTCCCTGTCAGCAAGAGCATGCAGGCCTACTATGACTACATAAACGACCAGGGCGGCGTCTACGGCCGCAAGATCAACCTCATCATCGGGGATAACCAGTATAACGGGCCTGTTGCCAGCGAGGCGGTTCGTAAGCTGGTCGAGCAGGACAAGATCTTCGCCCTCCAGGGGAGCCTGGGGACAGCCGCCCACGGCGCCGTCTGGAAGTACCTGGAGGAGAAGGGTGTGCCGGACATGTACATCCTCACCGGCAACGCGAAGTGGACAGTGCCAGCCTCCCGCAACCGCTTCGGCTTCCTTGTTGACTACATCACCGAGGGGCGCATCCTGGGCAAGTACATCGCCGAGAACTTCGACGGCAAGAAGCTGGGCATCATCGCCCAGAACGATGACTTTGGCAAGGAAGGTGAGCGAGGGCTGAGGACGGGCCTCAAGGATGAGAACGCGAATATGGAGATCGTCGTCGAGTACTACGACGAGACCCAGAACGACGTTACCGCCCAGACCCAGCGCCTGAAGAATGCCAACGTCGACGTCATAGGCTTCTATGGCATGCCACTCCAGGCTGCCAGCCTGTTCAAGACGGCGCGTGAGACCCTGAACTGGGATGTCCCCATCGTCATCACCGGCGTCGACGCTGTGGAGATCGTCG
>Ga0315291_10007578_pt1 | contig 13399 bp, 7 predicted proteins | sample YL17G12_20_MG_FD_203070 | JGI IMG/M metagenome (GOLD analysis project Ga0315291, IMG submission 203070) | Sediment microbial communities from Yellowstone Lake, YNP, Wyoming, USA - YL17G12_20 | ecosystem: Environmental > Aquatic > Freshwater > Lake > Sediment | place: USA: Wyoming | collected... | reverse complement strand
TTGATCCACACCTTCCACAGCTGCCCGGCGCGGTCGAAGATGTCGCTGTAGGCGAAGAAGTAGGTTTCCTTGTCCATGAAGAGAAGCCGCTTGCCGTAGGCGTACTGCGGCAGTTTGGACACGCCTTCGAGTACGTATACCTTTCGCTTCTCCCAGTTGTCGCAGAAGATGAAATCGCCGGTGCCCTCGCAATACTTCGCCGGAAGCGCGTCCGCGTGGAATGAGGCGAGGATTTCCTTCTCACCGAGGTACTTCCACTCGTGCCACGCAATCTGGCCGGTATAACCGTTGTAGCTGTCCACGTCGGTGTCCTGTCCGAACAGGGCGTCGGAGCGTTGCGAACTCGACAGCCGCCGCACCCGTCGCAGCGAGGGCATGTAGAGCCAGGTGTCGTCCTGACGATCGGGGCTGAGGTAACGGACAGACGTATAACCGACTCCCTTCAGATCAAACGGCTCCAGGATCGGATGCATCGACTCCTTGTAGCGCACACCATCCTTATTATTGGGCAGGTCGGGCTTGGGATCGACGTAAAGGCGCGCCGTGTAATACATGTCGCGCAGATAGTCCATGAGGTAGTGCCGCTCGCTTTGCATCAGACCGCTGTCGCTCACCGGGCCGGTATCGGCATCGTAGAGGTGCTGGGTCCAGTCGTCAGTGTAGTACGGCTTGTAATCGTAGTTCCACATGAGCTTGAGCGCGATCTGTGGATCATTGGGATCGATGTTCGGGAAGGGGAGACCGGCCACGTGGCCGATGAGCGAGCGGCCGTCCGGTGCGAGCTTGACCTGGCCGCTGTACTTCTCGGTAGCCTCGCGGTAGGCCTTGGGCCACTCAATCTTCTTGTAGGGTACGATCTTCATGGTCATGCCATGCTTGACGCACCACTCCACTCCCGGCGAGATGAGATCCTTGACTTTGTCGACGTTCGCCTTGGTGATGACGTCGCCCGGTTGCACATCGGCTCTGGCCGGTGGTGCCACCATCGCGGCTGCGGCGAACAGCAGCGCAAGCGAAACCCTTGCTGCAGTGTGTCCCATTCGGTACTCCTGACTCTAAAAGGCTTGCTGCCCTCTAGCCCTTACGTATTCCCGATCCTATCCTGAAGTCAACGTCCTTCGCCGCTGCCGGCGGGCGGGAATTGGCATTCTCAGCCCCGGCTATCGCTACGCCGTGCCTCCCCACGCACACACTCTGCTCACGGCCTCCGCAGCGCTCGTCATGGCCGGCTCCATGCCTCAACTAGAACTGGTAGGTCAGCCTGACCCCGGTCTCGTCACGACGATCGAAGCGGCCGCCCGTGAACTCCGAGTCGTTGCTCGCAGCCTTGCTACCATAGGTCGTGAAGAGGTTCTGCTGCAGGGTGATAATGAAATTGTTCGAATAGTAGTAAGCGATACTCCATGAGATCAATTCGTTGTCGTTCACCGGGTCCCACGCACTGGCAATGAACGGGACCACGGTTCCGCTCCGGTAGAAGCTAGTTGCCGCGACCGTGATGAGGTGCTCCCAGCGGCGGATAGCATCCCCGTTGCCAACATCCTGCAGGGCCCTGGCGTGCTGCTGCCGGTCAAGCAGGCCCGCGTACTGCCCGCTCATCCACTGGCCGACGTGCCCGAAGTAGGGGTAGTCGCCCACCGGTGAGCTACCACAGAGGTTATCGACGCTCCCGGTAACGTAGGTCCAGAAGAACTGGCCGGTGAGGAACCAGGTGGCCTTTGAATTGAGGAACCGAATCCAGGTGGGCCGGTCGAAGCCAGCCATCCCGGTCCACCCATCGCGTTTCGTAAACCCTAAGGGTGATCTTCCGTAAGTCAGCAAGTTTGCTTGGGCGTTCCCAGCCGCTCTCACCGGTACGAGCGTGCTCGGATCCGTCGTCTGGAACGGCGTGCTGGTTATGTACAGGGTCTCAAACCGCAGGACTGACGAGGTATAATCACCGTCAAAATAGTTCGCGGTCATGCCAAAGATATGATTGTATGGATGAATCAGCTTCCCGACCACATAGACCGGTCTCACGGGCAGGGTGGCAGTCCGCCCCTTGGCGTCGACGTACCGGAAATACCCCATTATAGGCACCTGCGAAATCGAACTCAGATGGTTTGGATCCCCGTTCGGACTGATGAAAATGTCTTCGATCTTCAACGCGCTCGAGCTTAAACCGCCGGGGCCGCGGCCACGGCCGTACAGATAGTTCAAAGAGAAATTAATACCCTGTGGGGTGACGGCGTGGAAGCGCGCCCCGACTTCGCTGGCGTCTTGCGGATTTTTCTTGAAGTCACCGTGACGGAGGCTGGTCCCCTGCAGGTTGAAAGCTGGGGTTGTCAAGGTTCCACTTTTGTCGACGTTGATCTGGCCGCCTCGCAGCGGATCGGGAAACGTTACGGCCCATGGGCGCGGCAGAAAGTCCACCCTGTTGCTCGGCTGATAATCGAAGGGGTTGTAGACCACTTCTAGAAAGGCGTTGGACAACGGCCCGACCCACCCAATATTCCACAAACCTTTCGCAAGCCACAGGGGGACGCGGAGGTCGTCCCATGACTCCATCTCGAAGTGCCAAGAGAGGTCCAGCGGATTCATAATGTCCATCACGCGGAACTGGTCGCTCTCGCCCCAGATCACTTGCTGGCGGCCGAGGCGAAAGCTCAGCGGCGCGTTCTTGAGCTTGAAATCGATGTACCCTTCGCGCAGCCGGTTCTCGAACTTGTCCGCTGAGCGCTGCGTATCGGTGAGACGGCTGTAGAGCCCGTGTAGCAACTGAGGCAGGTGCGCAGAATCCGTACCGACAGGGCAGGTACCGCCCACACACATGCCCGGACGGTTGCCGCTGATCGGTCCGCCGACGAGATCATCGTAGCGCGTTTGCCCTAGTTGCGGGCCCCCCGGGGAGATATCATAGAAACCGTCGTACACTCCGCGGTACAGTAAGAACACATTCGAGCGTTCGATGAACGGCAGGTCGAACCTGTCTATCAAGCGGCCTTTCTTGAACCATTCCCAATCGACCCGGAGGCGCAGAACGTTGCGGTTCATGACGAGCCCGAACTTCTCCGGGTTCGAGTGGCGGACCAAGTTCAGCGAATCCACGTTGCCCGACAGTTGCAGCGGGCCGTATCTCATGACCGCCCGGGCGGGCGGGCCGAGGGCAGCGCTCACGAGCAACGCCAGCGCAACTGCCAGGGCCGCGTTCCACCGCGAAATTCCTCCACACCTTACCTCGCGCATTGCACCCCTCCTTTGGCGGCGACGGTTGGCACCGCCCCGCCTTGCCGAACTGCTGTCCGCAGCTCCAGCGGGATACCATGATTCACCAGATAACGGAACACGGCCTCGGCACGCCGCAAACAGTTTGCGCCGGGCCGGCGCCAGGATAGATACATCAGTTGGTGCGCGTTCGTCGATCCTGGGGCATCCTGTGGGCAGCGGCGGTGCCTCTCGTGCTGCCCGCGGTACCGTCGAAGGCCTCGCGTTGCCGATGCACTGCCCGAGGAGCGGCCGCGTACTCTGAGTGTAGCTAAGACTGTAGCTGAACGCGAGTGATAAGGACGGATATCGAGTGACACTGAGAGAGTAGCGCCGAGCGGAGAACTCACGCACGGCGCTACTTATCACTGTGTGCGATTCAGTATCATGACAGGAACACATCTTTTAGGTCCTGTGTGTCTGCCAGTTCCACCACCCCGGCCCATGAATGGGCGGAAGATTGTAGCCGCGCTTCAGTGCGTCGGCGCTCCCTTGCCGCGGTGCATCGGAGCGATTTCGGGCGCGGCGACTTTTTTGAAGCCGGCCGGCACCTCCATCACGTCGGCGGGTGGAGTTTTCTCGGTGACCTCGACGACCTCGGTAGTGCTGCCGAAGCCCTGAGTGCCGCCGGCTGTGCTGCGGACCGTGGTACGCAGCGTCACCCCCTTGACGTCGCCGATCGCCTGCGCAAACTTCGATCCCGGAGCCCCGGCCATCATCTTCCCCATAGCCTCCCGCGCCTTCGTGCCGCCCGGAGAGGTCAGGGCATCGGTCGCCCACACCGACGCGGTCATCGGCCCGCCCTCGATGGCATACTCTTTCGCCTCATAGCCGGCGATCTTCTCGCTTTTTCCGGTCGGCTTCACCGAGACCGCCGCCTCGGACGCCCCCGGCCCCATGCCCATCTTGCCCATCATCTCGCGGGCCTGCGGCGGCATGTTTTCCATCTGCTTCTGCAATGCCGCCTTCATCGCCTCGGCCTGCTGCCGCATCTCGGCGAACGTTTGCGTGAAGTAGGTTTTCTGGCGCTTGTCCGCGACGGTCATGGTCTCCGCGCCGAGGTCGACGATGACGCGGTTGTCCGGCGAGTCGGTCACCGTCCTGTTTGCCGTCCAATACTGCGTCTCATGCGTTTCGGGGCGCACGCCGGTCGTCGTTACCCGCTGTCGAAGTATCAAGTCCTTGGCCTCGACCCGGCCCGGAGCAATGCCCAACAACGAAACAGCCACCACTGCTGCCAATGTCTGTGAGCGCATGTCTTGCCTCTACGTGAGTAGCCGCGCTGAATCAAGCCATGCGCGCCATACTCATGTTCTCGAGCCATCCGAGGTAGACGTGGTCATCACTTCCCGTCCCGTGATTAGGATGCTCCCGGCGCAGGGAGGCGATACGATCAAGGGCTCTGCCCCTCAGGACAAGGCGATCGAGTTCACGGATTTCGCCGGCCGCCTGCCGTTGTCCGGCGCCGGCATGGACATCAAGACGACCAACATCAATCAGCTCTTGGAGACCTACGGAATCAAGAGCCTGACGTCCGGCGGCGAAGCGAGGAAATAACGCGACGGCATCCTCCGGCAAGCAGGGGAGACGTCAGACTCTCAAGCCCAACGGCGAGGGTCACGGTGTGCCGGCGCCATCGTGGTTGGCGATGTGCGCCCGCTTCTCAGCATGCCGCAGGCGTGAAAGGCAGCGAGCTGCTCGTCGGGCAGATAAGCGATGATGCCTGTTCGACGGATCGCACAGGACTTACAAGGAATCTTCCTCATCACGACCCGCACACCCGTCTCCACCCCTTGGTAAGACACTGATCGATTATGGCAGCGGTGGCGGCGTGGCCCAGCGCGCGGTAAGTATCGTACGCCCCAGTGTGAAAGGGGTTCTGGAATATCCGCAGGATTGCGGGTCCATCATGGCCCATGCGCGCAAATTCCTCGGCGAAGGCGCACGCCATCTCGCGCAGCTCTTCGACGTCTCCTGGCGCCGTGTGCGGATTGTCCGAATCTGGCATCATTCCCTCCTCTCGTGCACCGACGGGCTGCACGGAACGGCGCCACAGTTTGCAACGTTCCGGGCACCAAACTCAAGCGCAGCCGCAGGCGTGTAGGCGTGTGCCTCCACCCGCCGAAGAAGCCTCAATGTGAACAGGCCGGCTAGGGCCCGCTGACCGCGGCGGCGAGGTCATCGAAAGGGGCGCTTCCGGAGCCTGGGAATCGGTTTGGCGGCCCGTGGCAAAGCGGCATCGGGAAAGTAGATTAGATGTCGAGTCCGAGCGGCACGCCGGTCTGGCATGCTTTCCGCAGGCTGAACGGGCGTTCACCAAGTGAAAGGAGGTGGCAGGATTCGGTGGTATGGTGCCTCGGTCTGGCTGCGTCATATTGAGCCGCGGACCTTTAAGGGTTGCGGGGCTGCGGCTGGACGCGTGCACGAAGCCGGCGATTTCCTGTGCAGAGTCAGCACTTTTCATGCGGTGAACAGTCTGCGGTTTGTACGTCATGGACGAAACCCGGCACATGGATGACTCTCAAGTTTGCGCCCTCGCCAATGGCGGTAGCCTTCTCAAAGCCTCCCCGGCTTCGGAGTCCGTCCCCCGGACCACCATCGAAGCTCCCAACACACCGTCGCCAGCGCTATCTGTTACACACATCCAGGTTGCCGGGTTTTCGTTCTGATTCCGCCGCGGCCGCGTAACCAGTGCCCAACACCCACAGCGTCGAGCACCAAGGGCAAGTGGGCATGCTCGTCGAGTGAGAGGTCGGTCATTCCGCGCCGCCACCAGGTTCACAACTGTGCCACTCGGCGCGCTTACGGAGCCGAAATTCCGTCGTTGGAAAGCTGACGGCGTCCGTGTCCGAGCACCGCTTCCGGTGGCGTGTCCCTTGCTCATTCGCCATGCGACCTGGGATGTTGGAAGACCTAGCAAAGCGATTCGTCCGCACGCAGATTCTACTGCTCGGGTTCTTTGTCTGGGGCGTCACGTTTCTCTACCTGGTCTCCACGGTCCTGTTCAATCCGGTCCAGACTCGTTGGGTCCTGATGTCTTTCACTTGGGATGCCGTCATCTTCGGCGGTCCGCTGATCGCCTTCCGGCCGATGCTGCGCCAGATCCAACGCTATGCCCGCCAGCTCCAGGCCGGGAACCTGGACAGCGAGCAGGCTGCAGTCTACCAGCGCAAGGTTCTGGCGTACCCGTTCAAGGTGGCGCTGGAGGTCTTCTGCTTCAATATCGTCGCCTACGGCGTGGGCTCCCTGCAGGTACGCTACTTCGCCGCGTTGCCTTGGGAGCACGTGGCATTGATCGTGATCTGCGGCGGCGTCTGCGCGTTACTCTGGGCGACGGCGGACTACTTCCTGCTCGAATACGACATGCGGCCGCTGACGGAGCTGGCCCTGGCGGCCAATCGCGACGTGTACGCGCCAGTGAGGCACGTATCATTGCGGCTCAAGATCTTCGTGTGCAGCCTCGCGCTCGTGGTGGCATCGCTCGGCTTTTTTGGAGTGTTGGCGTACACGCGCGCCGTGCGGATGCTCGAAACGGAGAATGGTTCGCGTTTGTCCGGCCGCATGGAAGAGCTGGCGAACCTCATCGGGGCATTGCCGCCACCCGCCGCCGGCGGGCTCTCCGAGGCGTGGAGAATCTTGGCGGGCAAATTCCCGATCAGCCCCAGAGGGTATGTGCATGTCGTAGACAGCGCCGGAACAATCCTCGCAACGCACCCGGCCGGCGCCGCTGGCGCCAGACGGCTCGACGACGAAAACCTGCTGCCGGCCGTACGCACGAAAATCCTGACCGACGCCAGCGGGGATCTCGCCGATCAGGTGTACGATCGCAAGATCGTGAGCTTCGTCACCATCCCCGGCACCCGGATGAAGCTGGTCGCCGTCGCGCCGCTGCGCGACTTCAGCCAACAGCTCGATCAGTTGGTGTACGCAGGTCTTGCCGGCATGGGCTTCGCCATCCTGCTCTCGCTTGGCATCGGTTTTCTCTGCACCCGCAGCATCACCGCGGCGATCGCGGCGGTCACGCGCGCTGCTGAGGCGGTCGCGGAAAAGCGCGACCTCAGCCAACGAGTGAAGTTCATGACCAACGACGAGGTCGGCATGTTGGCGCATTCGTTCAACCAGATGGCTGAGCGGCTGCAGGAGTACGCCGGAGGATTGGAGCAGCTGGTGGCGGAGCGTACGCTCGAGATCGAACACCACAAACAACAACTCGAGGCCAAGAATGCCGAACTCAGAGACTTTCTCTATGTCGCCTCACACGATCTGCGTGCGCCCCTGATCAACCTGACTGGGTTCTCCCACGCCTTGCAGGAGAGCATCGCGTTGCTCGGCATGATGCTGGACAACGGTGGGGAAAATCACAAGGGCGGGGGTCAACCCGGGCAGCCCGCGCAGTGGGCGCAGCTCAAGGAAGAAATCGGCGAGTCACTGAACTTTATCTTGCGCAGTACGGCTAAGATGGACATGCTTGTCAACTCGCTGCTCGAGCTGTCGCGCATCGAAAGCCGCGCCTCCATGCCGCAGACAATCGACACCGGGCAGCTGGTGGAAGAGGTGCTCGCTGCCTTTCGCTTCCAGATCGCCGAGAGGAAGATCGCCGTCACCGCTGGGAACCTCCCGTCGGTCACCGGTGACCGGATGGCCATCAATCAAGTCTACAGCAATCTGATCGACAATGCCATCAAGTACATGCCGCCGCATGCCGAAGCCAGAATCGAGGTCGGCTGCGAAGAAGAGGGGGGTCAGTGCCGGTTCTTCGTGCGCGACACCGGTACGGGCATCCGCCCGGAAGACCATGACAAGATCTTCCGGCTGTTCACCCGCCTCGGTAGCAACGTTCCCGGGGACGGTGTGGGACTGGCCGCGGTGAGGAAGATCGTCGAGAAGCACGGTGGGAAGATCTGGGTCGAATCGCAGCTAGGTAAGGGAAGCACCTTCTGGTTCACCCTGCCGCGTCCGCGCCCGGAGAACGGCCGCGTGCACGCCGGGGGACACAACCGCACCGCCCTCTGAAGTCGTGGCGCTCGCGCTGTGAGCGGGCCTGTCTTGCCGGAGCAGTACGGGTCATGCGGCAGCCTCTTGCGATCAGGTTCGCACAGCTCTACCACACTGCCATGTGTGCACCCTGAAACCCAGGGCCTCGCGCGTCCGCCGCGGTCAGTCCCTCGCATGACATTTCTCACCCAAGAACCTGGACGGAGGCGCCAGAAAGCAACTATAGAGTGGGAATCTATGAGCAGAACTTTTGCGACGATCGACGGGAATGAAGCTGTGGCCTCGGTGGCCCACCGTATCAACGAAGTGATTGCGATCTATCCCATTACCCCTTCGTCACCGATGGGCGAGTGGGCGGATGAGTGGAGCGCGGAGGGGCAGCCGAATATCTGGGGGACGGTGCCGCTGGTCATCGAGATGCAGAGCGAGGGCGGCGCGGCCGGTGCCGTCCATGGTGCGCTGCAGAGTGGAGCCCTGACGACGACCTTCACTGCATCGCAAGGGCTGCTGCTGATGATCCCCAATATGTACAAGATCGCCGGCGAGCTGACGCCGATGGTCATCCACGTCGCGGCCCGGTCGCTGGCGGTACAAGCGCTGTCCATCTTCGGCGACCACAGCGACGTCATGGTCACGCGGGCCACCGGCTTTGCCCTGATGTCATCGTGCTCGGTGCAGGAGGCCACCGACTTCGCCGCCATCGCCCAGGCCGCCAGCCTCGAGAGCCGCATCCCGTTTCTGCACTTCTTCGACGGCTTCCGCACCTCGCACGAGGTCTCGAAAATCGAGATGCTCTCCGACGACGATCTGCGCGCCATGATCGACAACGAGCTCGTCCTCCAGCACCGGGCACGCAAGATGTCGCCGGACCATCCCGTCCTGCGCGGCAGCGCCCAGAACCCCGACGTGTACTTCCAGGCGCGGGAGACGGTGAATCCATACTACGCCGCCTGCCCCGACATCACGCAGAAGGCGATGGACAAGTTCGCCCGGATCACCGGGCGGGCTTACCGGCTCTTCGACTACCACGGCGCGCCGGACGCCGAACGCGTTATCGTTATCATGGGCTCCGGCGCCGAAGCGGCGCACGAGACGGTCGATTACCTCACGGAACACGGGGCCAAGGTCGGCGTCCTCAAAGTTCGGCTGTACCGGCCGTTTGATATGCGCGGCTTTGTACAAGCGCTACCACAGACCACCAAGGCGATTGCCGTGCTGGATCGTACCAAGGAACCAGGCAGCACCGGCGAACCACTCTACATCGACTGCGTCAATGCGCTGCACGAAGGCATGCAGAGCGGCTGGGGTGTCATGACCCGTTATCCGAAAATCGTCGGCGGTCGCTATGGCCTGTCGTCGAAAGAATTCAGCCCGGCGATGATCAGGGGCGTTTTCGAGAACCTGGCGGTCGAGGGGGGGAAGAATCATTTCACCATCGGAATCGACGACGACGTCACCCACACGAGCCTGGCCTACGACCCGGACTTCTCTATCGAGCCGGACAACGTCATCCGCGGCATCTTCTACGGCCTCGGTTCCGACGGTACCGTCGGCGCCAACAAGAACTCGATCAAGATCATCGGTGAGGACACCGACAACTACGCCCAGGGGTATTTCGTCTACGACTCCAAGAAGGCGGGTGCCGTCACCGTATCGCACCTGCGCTTCGGTCCCAAACCGATCCGCTCCACCTACCTGGTCAGCCAAGCTAACTTCCTCGCCTGCCATCAGTGGGTCTTCCTCGAACGCTACGACATGCTCCAGTACGCGGTCGACGGCGGCGTCTTCCTGCTGAACAGCACTTATGGGCCCGACAAAGTCTGGGGTCACCTGCCCCGGCGCGTGCAGGAGCAGATCATCGAGAAGCGCCTCAAGCTTTACGTCATCGACGGCTACAAGGTGGCGCGCGAAAGCGGCATGAGGGGACGCATCAACACCGTCATGCAGGTGTGTTTCTTCGCCATCTCCGGCGTCCTGCCGAAAGACGACGCCATCGCGGCGATCAAGAGAGCGATTGAGAAGAGCTATGGCAGCAAGGGCGACCAGATCGTGCAAATGAACTTCGCCGCCGTCGACCGCACCCTGGCGCACCTGTTCGAAGTGCGGGTGCCGGATCGCGCCGATAGCGCCATCGCCATGCCGCCGCCGGTGTCCCCGGAAGCGCCCCCGTTCGTGCAAGAAGTGACTGCCAAGATGATCGCCAGTTTGGGCGACACCCTGCCGGTGAGTGCGCTGCCCGTGGATGGCACCTTCCCCACCGGCACCGCCAAATGGGAGAAGCGCAACATCGCGCAACAGATTCCGGTGTGGGACGAGGCCATCTGCATCCAGTGCGGCAAATGCGCCATGGTCTGTCCTCACAGCGTCATCCGCATCAAGGTGTACGATCCGAAGCACGCGGAAGCCGCGCCGCCGACGTTCAAGCTGTGCGACGCCCGCGACCGCGACTGGCAAGGGTTGAAGTGCACCATTCAGGTGGCGCCCGAGGACTGTACCGGCTGCGCCATATGCGTCGATTGCTGCCCCGTCAAGGACAAGACGCAGACCAAGCTGAAGGCGATCAACATGGCGCCGCAGCCGCAGCTGCGCGAGCAGGAACGTGAGAACTGGAACTTCTTCCTGACCATCCCGGAAATGGATCGGCGCAACATCAAGGTCGGGACGATCCGCCAACAGCAGGTGCAGGAACCGCTCTTCGAGTTCTCCAGCGCGTGCGCCGGCTGCGGCGAGACGCCTTACCTCAAGCTGGTGAGCCAACTGTTTGGCGACCGCATGCTGGTCGCCAACGCGACGGGCTGTTCCTCGATCTACGGTGGTAACCTGCCTACCACGCCGTGGACGCAGAACGCCGAGAACCGCGGCCCCACGTGGTCGAACTCGCTGTTCGAGGACAACGCCGAGTTCGGGCTCGGTATGCGGCTGGCGATCGACAAGCAGAAGCAATACGCCTCCGAGCTGCTGAGAAAAACCGCCAGCCTAGTGGGCGACGAACTGGCGCAGGCGATCTTGACCGCAACGCAGCGGGACGAGGCGGACATCTTCGAGCAGCGGGAGCGTGTGGCACTGCTCAAAGAGAAGTTGCGCGGCAGCGATAGCGAGGACGCACGGCAGTTGCTTGCTGTCGCCGACATGCTGGTGAAGAAGAGCGTGTGGATCATCGGCGGCGACGGCTGGGGGTACGATATCGGCTACGGCGGCCTCGATCACGTGCTCACCACTGGCTACGACGTCAACGTGTTGGTGCTGGATACGGAGGTCTACTCCAACACCGGTGGGCAGATGTCGAAGTCGACGCCACGCGGCGCCGTCGCCAAGTTTGCCGCCGGCGGCAAACGCACGCCCAAGAAGGATCTGGGCATGATGGCCATGAACTACGGCACCGTCTACGTAGCGCGGGTGGCGATGGGCGCCAAAGACGAGCACACGCTCAAGTCATTCCTGGAGGCGGAAGCCTATCCGGGCGCCTCGTTGATCATCGCTTACAGCCACTGCATCGCGCACGGCATCGACATGATGACGGGCATGCAGAACCAAAAGGCGGCGGTGGACTCCGGGCAGTGGCTTCTGTACCGCTACCACCCCGACCGGGCGAAGAGGGGCGAGAACCCGCTCCAGCTCGATTCGTCGGCGCCTAAGATTCCGGTGAGCAAGTACATGTACATGGAAAACCGGTTCAAGATGCTCACCCAGAGCAACCCGGAGGATGCCAAGCACCTGCTGAAGGAAGCGCAGGAGGACGTGGACGCGCGCTGGCGCCTCTACCAGCATCTGGCCGGGTACAAAAACACTCCGCAGTCTTGAGCAAGCGGCTCGCTCTGGAATGAGCCTCAGCACTCAGCACTTTGTAAGGGAGCCACTCAGAATGGACCTCAGCACGACGTACTTAGGCCTTACCCTGCGGACACCACTGGTGCCCTCGGCATCGCCGCTCTCCGAAGAGATCGACAACATCAAGCGCATGGAGGATGCGGGGGCGTCCGCCGTCGTCTTGTACTCGCTGTTCGAAGAGCAGATGGTGCAAGAGCGCTTTGAGTTGTACGATCGCCTCACGCAAGGTACGGAGAGCTTCGCCGAAGCGCTGACCTATTTCCCGCAGCCGCCGCAATTCCATCTCGGTCCGGAGGAGTATTTGAATCACATCCGCAAGGCGAAAGCGGCCGTCGCCATCCCGGTCATTGCCAGCTTGAACGGCACCTCCGTCGGCGGGTGGACCAGCTACGCGAAGCAGATGCAACAGGCCGGTGCCGACGCGTTGGAGCTGAACGTCTATTATGTGCCAACCGACATGGAGCTGAGCGTCGACGAGATCGAGCAGACATACGTCGACATCCTCACCGCGGTGAAGTCGGTCGTCACGATGCCAGTGGCGCTGAAACTCGGGCCGTTCTTCAGCAACATGGCGCGCATGGCCCGCCGGCTCGATCAGGCGGGAGCCGATGCGTTGGTGCTATTCAACCGCTTCTATCAGCCGGACATCGACCTCGAAGCGCTCGAAATCCGCCCGCACGTGCTGCTCAGCACCCCGCAAGCATTGCGGCTGCCGCTCACCTGGATCGGCATCCTCTATGGCCGCATCCGGGCCAACATGGCCGCCACCAGCGGCATCCACCAGGCCACCGACGTACTGAAGATGCTGATGGTCGGCGCCGACGTCGCCATGCTGTGCTCGGTCCTGCTCAGACACGGCATCGAGCAGATCCGCCTCATCGAGCGAGGCATGCGCAAGTGGATGGTGGAGCACGAGTACAAGTCGGTGCAGCAGATGAAAGGCAGCATGAGCCAGCAGAACTGCGCCGACCCCGCTGCCTTCGGGCGCGCCCTCTACATCAGCACGCTGCAGAGCTACAGGCCGGCGTAGGTCAAACACGCATCCTCAGCGGGCGGGCCCTTCGACGGGGCTCAGGACAGACTTCGAGACGGCCCCTGAGGAGACGGGGCCTCCTCAGCCCGAGCGGTGTTGTTATTGAATCCAAAGGAGAATATTCCGCTCGCCCTGAGGAGCGGCCCTCTTCTGGGCGCGTCTCGAAGGGCTGATTCGGAGAAAACCGACAGTCTGTCTGAAGAGAGGGTCAGTGGGGCACTTGCTCGCCGCCTTCTCCACGTGCCGTCCGCTACCTGGCGCACCTACGCTTCATGCTGCGAGGCACGACGGATGGTCGCC
>Ga0315291_10007577_pt1 | contig 13402 bp, 18 predicted proteins | sample YL17G12_20_MG_FD_203070 | JGI IMG/M metagenome (GOLD analysis project Ga0315291, IMG submission 203070) | Sediment microbial communities from Yellowstone Lake, YNP, Wyoming, USA - YL17G12_20 | ecosystem: Environmental > Aquatic > Freshwater > Lake > Sediment | place: USA: Wyoming | collected... | reverse complement strand
TATATCCTTGTTTAAGATTTAAGACATTGGATAACCAGAATCCATTTGTTTTAGGTGATATAAAAACGTGGAAAAATCAAGAAATTATTGATTCTTTTGCTGTAGGTAATTGTCATAATGAGGGCAACCAGCAATTGGAAACTACTGGGGTAAATTGTAAAGAGTGCCTAATTTCCGGTTTCTGTTCTAGCTGTCAAGCGTATAGTTACGATGTTTATGGTCGTTTGGACGTAAAGGCTATTTTCTTATGTCCTATGCACAAAGCAAATGTGTTAGCCAATTTGTATTTTTTTGGTCGGTTGTTGGGCATCGCTGAAAAACAAGATAGGGATTATTTTTTGATGTTGTTAGATGATTTTACTAAGGATGATTATTTTGGGTATGATGAAAATGGTAAGCCTGTTCCAGTTCCCTTTCCATCTTTAAACAAAAATTAAAGAGGTATTTATGACTCAGGTAACAGCTACTACAAGCAATATTAATAAAGTACATATTGATGATTTAAGATCAAGAATAAGTGCTGAAAGATCAAGAAGGGGTTTATCCAACCCCTCTTTTATAGATCCTACAATTGTTGCTACTGAGACAAATGTTAAGGCTGTACATTACACAGAAATACAAACTCGGTTAGACGATGTTATTGCGAGTTCTTGGGGTACAGATGTTGCTATAGGAAACCCTGTAAAAGCTGATCATAATAATAGAGTAGATAATTTTTTGACAAATCTTGAGGGGTTCATGGGATCTTTTTGGGAAACCCGTGGGTCTGGTTGCGGTGGTACTTGTACGAGTTTTTGTAGTAATTCTTGTGTTGGTTCCTGTAGTGAAACTTGTACTAATGGTTGTACCACTGCTTGCGGTTCTACATGCCAAGGATCGTGTCAAAATACGTGCGATGGTTCTTGTTCTGTTTCTTGCGGTTATAGTTGTGCTGGATCATGTAGTGGATGTACTGGTGGTTGTGGAACCGGATGTACCGGATGTTCTGGTTGTGGTAGTTCTTGTGGAGCGTCTTGTACCGGTTCATGTACAGGTGGTTGTAATGGTTCTTGCTCAACAGCTTGTTCCGGTTGTGGTGGTGGTTGTTATGGATGTGTAGGCGGTTGTGGTGGGTCTTGTTCAGGCGGTTGTGGTTCTGGTTGTGATGCTTCTTGTGCGGGTACTTGCACCACAGCCTGTACAGGCTGTGGTGGTCAATGTCAGGGGGATTGTACGGGCTATTGTGTTGTGGGTTGTCAAGATACCTGCATTTCAGGTTGTCATATAGGATGTAAGGATGGTGGTATGCATGACTGTAAAGGTTGTCACAATGAATGCCAATATGGTTGTAACCCAGATTGTAGCGGTAGTTGTTGGTCACTCTGTTCACCTGCCTGTGTGAGTGGTTGTAGGGGGTGTTCTACCCATTGTGATGGTAGTTGTAATTCAGGGTGTTCTGGCGACTGTAAAAATGGGTGTCGTTCAACATGTACAGGTGGTTGTTCGGGCTGTGTGGGTGGTTGTCTAGCTGATTGCGGTGTTGGGTGTTCAAATAACTGTAAAAATGGCTGTGTGGGTGGGTGCGGTTCTGATTGTTCTGGAACATGCGGTAGCGGTTGTACCGGTGGTTGTTGGAGTACATGTGTTGGTGGGTGTGGTGGTGGATGTTATTCACTATGTCAAGGTTCTTGCACAAACTCTTGTCAGAATACGTGTCATGGGGCTTGTTCGGGAGCATGTGGTCAGTCTAATTGTACTGGTAGCTGTCGTGACCTATGTTCTGGTGGCTGTACAGGATCTTGTAAAACTGGGTGCGTAGGGACATGTAGTAATAGTTGTTCAGGAAGTTGTGTAAGTGGTAATGGTTTTTGGACTGTACCACCATCTTAATAAAAATTTTTAGGGGTATTATATGTTTGAGGTTCATATTAAATTGGTAGGTAAAAAAGATTTTCTTGTAATTGAAAACGTGTTGTTTTGTGGGTTGCAATCTGATTTTTCTAAAAATACACCTGTATATTTTTTCCAATCTTCTAATGGCGAACAAACAGAAATTCCTTTATCTTCTGTTCTATATATAAAGTATAGTAAGGGAAGATTTGAGGAATTTAAAGATGATAAGATTTTATTTACAGCTTGGTTTAAGACAATAGATCCTGATGATTCTGTGATACAGGTTTCAGATGTTCTATATAGCGGTCTTAAAGCAGATGATACTATAACTTATTATTTGGCAAAAAAATCTGGAGAATCTTATGAAATACCTTTACATTCTCTTGCATATTTGAGATTTAGTAAGGAACGTGCGGATCGTAAAGAGGAAGAACAGAAATCAGACCAACAAAAGTTATAAAGGATTATAATATGGATGTTAAGACATATACTTTAAATATTAAGTTTGTGAACGGTGAGACATCTGAAATCGTATTAGATAAACCACATAGATTGGTTCCTAGTAATGTTCAACCACATGCGCTGGTGTATATGCAGCAGAATATTTTGCATAACCTACCATTCTCATCTATTATGGATTTTTGGTTTAATCCTGTTGATTACAACGAAGTGGAAAAGCTTGACAAAAGCACACCAACACCTAACTGTGATTGTGCATCATGTAAAGCTAAAAAGGGTGAGTAATCTCACCCTTCCATTGTAATTATAAACTTATTGTTTCTTGCATTTTCTTTCATCGATTTTCGTATACTAGTACAGATACTTTCCCAGTATTCTTCTTGTTCCCACCCATGACAACTATTTTCTTTACTAAAAGTTTGTTTACACTCGAACATGATCTCCCTCTCAGTAAATCTGGTAACTTTAGATCCACAATATGGACAGCTATCGAATACAACAAAATCTGATTTGCTTGTTAAAAAATATTTAAAGTTGTGTAACTTTGGTATGGTTAACATTGTTAACGAATCTCCCGTATACTAAAAGTTGCTAAACTTTTTTCTAGTTGAACTTGGCTTTCTTTAACTGATTTGACCCATTTTTTATTTTCAGAATTGAACCTAAACCCCCGACCCTTAGCTTCCTCATTTGATTTACCACCATCTTCCCATGGTGGTGTTGTGTTTGCTATCAAGGTAACACTTGGCTCTTTACTGAGTTTAATAAGCCATTCGATGTCATAATTTTGAAGCACCTTTAACATAGTTAAAACATCAAAAATAGCTCTATGGGCAAAAGGGTTAACAAACCCGTGATCGGATGCTAAATGTGTTAATTTCCTAGTTTGGATATGGGGTTCATACGGAATATCCGTCATCGTATCTATCCAAGATATTTCAGGCAGTTCAATGTCCCATCTTTTCGCATTAGCTAAAAGCAATGGCTTATCAAACTCGTTTCCGTTGTGGGCAACAGCCGCAGCGAGATCAGTAGTACTCATTATTTGTTTTAGTTTAGATAACCCATCTTTAGGTGAGATACCGTACTTGATTAAATCTTCGCTGCTAATTTTGGTGATTTGTTCAATTGTTTCTGGTGTAGCAGTAGCACCATTCCATATTTCTTCATACCAAAGCATCTCTGAATATATCTGTACAGGGGAATTCCTTACTGTGTCCCAAAGAACAGCCCCAATTTCAACTATGTTATCTCTGTTAACATTTTTACCTGTGGTTTCAAAATCAAGGCCAAGTATCAACATAGTGTTTCTCTTTACAAAAATACTTCGGCCTATGCTCTTAGACCGAAGCGCAATGGAGTAATGTCATAAACCTGATATGAGCAATACTAAGTATTAGAGAAACTAAACGAGATGTCAAGGGTTAGCTATTTTTTAGTCTTGCTGAAGATACACCAATCTATTTTCTTTTTGGTATCGCCATAGTACTCATATGCCAATTTTTCATTTAGCAAAATTGAACCAACGTTCTGACCATCGGCTATTATTTTTGCTAAGATCCTGCCAAATTTTTCTTTCCCAATATCAATTAGGTTTATTTGTTTAGCAGTAGAAACTAGTTCAATTACTCTTGCCTTAGCTTTTTGCGCTACTTTTTTTTCACATAAATCTTTGCTTGTTATTTCGGGGGCATTTATTCCATAGATGCGAACATGAGCATCTTTTCCAAAGTAGGGATGCGTGTTTGGTATGTCAACAGTGCATGTATCCCCATCATAACAATCTATATACCTAACACATTTAAACTCAGTATCTGTATGCATACAGTCATAAGGGATATCTTGAGCTAAACAGATATCACTGTTTAAAAAAATATAAACGCAAATAAATATTGCAAATATTTTGAACATGCATACCTCAATTTTTTGTATTATACTTATTAATAATATATCACAAAATTGTAGAAACTGTAAATATGGTGTTACCTATGGGTGAAATTATTGAAATAGTACCTAGAACCCCTATTTTCGAGGATAAAGAAACTCGAAAAGATGTCAAGAAAAGGGTTTGTTTGAAATGCCATAAGGAGTTTACCAGTATTGGTAACTTTAACAGGATATGCGAAAGATGCAAAAGAAGACATGATTTCGTATCTACTAATTGTAACGATTATGTTATTAAGTTTTAATTAACAACTATTTCAATTTCAACGCATTCAGTGTACATTACCCTCTCTCTCTCTCTGTTTGTATTTCTTCGTAAAGGGAAAAAATGATTTTACTAATCGATTTTTCAAATTTGGTATGGGCTTCTTTCTTTGGTAGCCTAAAGTACACTAAGTATGAGCCTGAAACATGTCCTTTAGACTACACCGGCCATGTTGATTTTTTCCATCAAAAACTAGTTAAAATTTTACAGGATGTTTCTTGTAGCCAATACCTTTTTGTTTTAGACCATAAGCCACATCAGAAGTATACAATATTTCCAGACTATAAAAAATCTCGTAAGAAGTTACAATTTGACCCTAAGCCAGCCGTTATCAGGTTGTTAGAAGTGTGGCAAGCACAAGTTGTACATTCAGAGGGTTGTGAAGCGGATGATGTCATCGCTTCGTATGTAGCTGATAATCTAGACACCCCTATTACTGTTGCAACTACTGACAAAGATTTGTGGCAGCTTCTTGAGAATGATAAAACAAAAATATATAACTTCATAAAAAACTCTTTCGTAACTAAACGAGAACTCGATGAGGTTTATGGGGTTGATAGTTTCGCTAAGATTAAGCTACATAAGACACTTTGGGGTGACTCAGGAGATAACGTACCTAATCTGATCCCCCGAATGCAAAAACCACTTATACCGTGTGTTATACAATCGGATGGGACACTCGATCATTTTTGGAAAGTAGTCACTGCAAGATGGGATACGCTGTCAGAACGATGTCAAAATCTTTTAACAGACAATAAAGAAAGCTTAAAAATAAATTACCAGTTAGTCAGGCTTAATTTTGATTGTGCATATAAAATAGAAATTGCCAACGCTAAACTTTTTGAAAAGAAAAAGAAGGTAATAGCAGAATCGGATACTGATGCATTTATGAAAGAAATGGAAAATATTTTCTAACTACGCAGTAATCTTTTTCGTCCATAGATACAAATCGAGTAGTTTAAAACTTATCTCAATCGCTTTCTTGATGGTCTGTTCCATTTTACCATCTGAGTTGTCATAATCTTCTACAATAGAGTCATATAACTCTTTTGCTTTTTGCTCATCCAGATTTAATATTTCGGTTGGTATTTGACTCATGCCTTGTAAGGCAGATGTTACATCGAGAGCAGGTGAAACAAAATTAACAGCATCTCCAATTGAAACACCATCTGATATGCTCTTATCGATAGCTTGTACAAGTTCGATTATGAAATGCACCATCTCTTTAGTTTCTTTGAATCCTGTGGTGTCCATACATTTCCCTCTTTTCTTCTTTTTAATCTGTACTTTCAATTTAACAACAATCTTACATTTATATTGAGGTTACTTTTAAGGGGTTTGTATGGGAAGTGTACATAAGCGTATTATTGAGGTTTTTAGGTTTTTGGTTGCTAGTATGCCTAGTGAAGATCATTTACCTAGCAATGCACAACAAATGATAGAGCAATGTGAAGCATTAGGTCGAGAAGATTTAGCCGACCAGATCAAACTTCAATGGCGAAAAGTTTTAAAAAAATACCCAGCTACTAGAGTTAATTGGGGTTCTGTTATTAAGATTGGTTGTTTGTCTGTTAAAAAGAATGTGTTTGGTGGTAAGGAGTATGCTAGTTGGATTTCAGAGCAACATGAACTTTCTTCTGAGCAGAAAAAAGAAGCCAGTAAAATTGATACTGTTATAAAACCACCAAAAGAAATTCCAACTATAGCGGTACCTAAAGATAATGAGACTATTGAAGATTGGCATATTTTTTACGATGAAACTAAGTTACGAATTTCCGAGATTAGAAAAGCTTTCTCGGATATAAACGGTTTTATATCTTTTCTAGAAAAGCAGATTTCTGGTCTTAAGCGTAAGCTTTCTGAATATGGCCCTGAAGGTTCGAAAAAGGTTCTTAACAAAGGAAAACCGGATAAGAGATACATTACCCGCATTCCTAAATGGGAAGTACAGCTAGATGCATATACAGAGCAATTGAACGTTATTAAAACCAATTTTAAAGAAGCTGATATGGGGTTCAAAGATGCTGAAAAGAAATACAACAGCATCCCGATAACTACAGTTTCATTTGAGAAGCTAGCACAGCAAAAGCTGGACAAGGTTTTAATGTTTGTCCTTGATACGGAAGATTTAGAGCAACAAGAAAAATTCCTTAACAAGTTCAATTTTTCACTACAAAAGCTTGCAAAAAAAGCTACTGGTAGTTACGAGGTAACCTCAGATTTTTGGGATGGTTTCTTTAAAGCGGTTACTGATCTGATAGCTAACTTAAAAGCTGGTTGGTCTAGGGTTTTGAAGTGGGTAAAGGGGCTGAATAAATCCGTACAAGATTTTGATGCTTTGGCATCTATTCGATACGATGTTAGTAGTATGGATTAAATCCATAACATCTATGTATATAATATGCTTACACATTTAACTATGCAATTGTATTTACTACTCTGTCTTGTTAATAGTCCATTAACAATAGATAGGGAGTAGTCATGAGATATTTAGTATTGGTTTTATTTTTAATAGGTTGTGGTAAAAACAGTGTTTCCCATGTCAGTGAAGCCATGGACTATTTAAACATACCGGAATCATTACCGGGTGCTGATGGGGCGTTGTTTATTACCCCCCCATCACAACCAGATACAGGTAGCGTTTCTCAGCCGGTGTGGAGTGGTTCATGGTACCCGTACTCACAGAACGGTACAGCTAGGAAACCAACCCCATCGGAGTATTCCCCGCTTGAGAAGTATGATTTAGCAAACCATGATCCAATTTTTAAAGCTACTAATTGGGAGCTACAAAAATCAAACGAGTTAAGGGACATATCATGGGCAGGTCATTGTAATGGACTAGCTGCTGCAAGTACTATGGCTAAGGAACCTATTCGGGGGGTTTGGTATAATGGGGTTTACTTTACAGTAGATGACATTAAGGCACTTCTTATTGAAGCATGGCAAGATGGCGGCATATCAGTAGGTGGTAGATGTGCATCTCAAGAGATAGTGTATGATTCAATTGGTAGGATTTTAGACAACACATGCAGAGATACTAACCCAGCTACATTCCATATTTTATTAACTAATTTTTTAGGTAGATTTCACAAGCCTTTAATAATCGATACGGATAGTGGATACCCTGTATGGAACTATCCAATAGTTTCGTATGAGGTCAAATTTAAGACTGATCTGACAACGCAAGACGCTACTAGATGGCTATTTGGGGCAAGCAAAGACACCTACGAATACAACCCAATGGCTAAATCTTTTATATACTATCAAACCCAGATCGTGTTATCTACCGGTGTCAAAAAGATATATGAGTACATACTAGAAATTAATGAGTACAACAGGGTTATCGGTGGTGAGTGGTTTAGGAATGGGAAAACAGATCACCCCGATTTTATTTGGCGGCATACGGCACCAAAAGTGGAAAATCCTTATCTATCTGTTGACACAATCTATGCTATTTATAACCAATCTTTTTAAGGGGGTGAGAATGAACGAAGAAGAAAAAAAAGCTTTTTTGAAACAAATGGGTTATTCGGGTAGTGCTTTAAGAACTGAAACCATTGTTCCTAAACCTACAAAAGAAAAAGTAGACAATGTTGTTGATAAGAACGAATTACTGGGTTTGAACAGGTTGCTTTCACAATCCCGCCCCTTTAGGGGTGGGTCAAAGAAGCATTGACATATTTATACATTTGGCTTATTCGGAATTTAATAGGTATCTGCTCTTTGAGAATTAAATATGGGTTTCACTAAGTAATTCCTTTAGTGTGTAAAATTTAAGGGTAAAAGTAAATTACTTATAACATCTCAGGGGGTGTATAGATTGCTACACCTACCCGATTTCGCTAAAGCGAAATATGGGACACTATTCTGATTAATGCCTAACAGCAGATGTTAAAATCAATCAAAGTTAGCTACTCTGGAACGGAGTTGCTTAAGAGCATTCTTAAGTATAGGGCGTGGAGCTATAAGTAAGACGTAGTACACGAAGTGTGCTACGCACGTAGCTGCGAAGCGTCAAAAAAGAAAAGAAAGGTAATGAAAGTTGCTGAGTATTGGAAGCTAGGCCATTTATGGCCGAGTAGTTCACTCGAATTTTTAACCCGCCCATTCCTAAAACTAAAAAAGATTAGGGCGGTGGGAGTCGAAAACGAGGTTGGCACTGTCATTTTTACTGTCTAACCTAAATACACCTAATAAATTCAAATAGATAAGTGTACGTCAATTTGGTATTGTCAAAGCACTTTTCGCTTTGGGTCACGTCACTTTCACGTCAGCCGTAGGCTCAAATCTTCCCACCACCTTCAACAAGATTAAGTTAATAGTGAATGATTTTTTAAGGGGGATGACGTGGGGTATATTCAAAAGGTTAAATTGTTGGCTGCGCTGCGGAAAATCGTAGCTTCTTCTGAAATATGGTATCACTTAACTGATCGTGCAAAGTTTAAGCTAGATCCAAAGTTTGCTCCAGCAGACAACGCTTTTGCTATTGAGGATCGATCTGGTCGTCCCGGTATATACCTCGCACCTGATATTGAGAGATGGGTTAACGGTAAAGGATATTGGCGACCTTTTGTTGTGGAATTTCATGTTGACCCCTCTGTATTAAACGCTCCGGGTGTTCATGGAAGATGGGGGGGAGAGATGTTTGTCCTTGCTTCTTTGTTTGATAAAATCACTATTCAGCGTGTTATTCCTTTAGATGCTTATTGTCGTGAAAAATTTGGTGATTATGGATGGATGGAAAGCGCAATAGGTAAAGAGTTTGATACTGGAAATCCTATTAAAGAACATGAATCTGGAACACCCTATAAAGATCCCTTCTCAAATGGATATAAATATAATGGTAAAGATGTTAGGGATATGTCTTTAACAGAAACACAGGAGTTAAAGCGGCAGTTGAGATTGGGAGTAAAGTTAAAGCGAAAGTACAGCTAAAATCACGTCACCATCAAAAATGATAAAAACAGATCACGTCATAATCACGTCACCCCAAGATTAAAACCACTGAATATCTAAATTAACTAAATAGGTTATCGAGTTGGATGCTGTGGGAATCGAATTCACTTTCTGTATGGTGGATAGGTCACAAACTCTTATCTTTGAAAATAGCTAACTTTTTGTATTTGTTATCAGGGTATTTTTTACCCCAAATTTGTTGCGCTATTTTCAGTTCTTGAAAATTCTGAGGTGTTACGAGCATCGATTCATTAGTATTTAAATCTATGTAGTAGACAGGGTAACCTGCGGCCCATGCGTCTGAAATACGATCTTCCCAAAAATATTTCCCCATCTCCGTTTGCGACCCATCTGTTACGATACAATCACTTTCATCAAAAAGTATTTTAAAGAAGACATACGCTGTTAATTTTAAACCATCTATTTTTAAATCTGCAACAAATTTGTTTGGGCGTTCTCGCCATAATAAAACTTGCGTTATTGAATTTTTCTTAAGTAGTTTACTTTTTTTAAATTTTACTAAGTATGAGACATGTTTTGATTCTGGCTGAATTAGTGCAATATTTGATTGGTATCGCATTAAAACATAGTCATCAAATTTTTTAATGATCATACCTTTTTTCTTGGCTAATTCGCAATATTTTTGAAAATTTTTAGCTGGGTTATCCAACTCAAATTCGGTATCTTCTTCTATCAAAGGCGTAGATTTAATATACTTCAAAAGTAGTGGTTCAGCTAATCTGATATCATCTTTGTGGATATGCCCTTTTCTGTTTAGGCGCACACCAACTTGTTTTAATTCGAAATATATATTCCCCATAAATTCCCCTCATATACATATCGACAAAATAACACAAAAACTAAAGGGTATTTACTATGTTTTGTTAGTATATTGATATTATTGATAATAAATCCGGTGGTTGTGAGGTATTACAACGGATCTTTCCCAACTTCCACTCGATACCTATTCAATACAGATGCAAGTTTAGGAAAATCGGTAGCGGGGTTTAATTTTAGTTCATTAGCTACTCTCTCTAAAAAAGCCATCCAAGATTCAAAATCCTCTACAGCAATTGCCATACCTTTATAAAATTGAACCTTACGCATTAGCTCATCAGGAAACACAGGCACACTCTCAGGAGCAACCAATGGCTCACCTAGATTTTTAGGCGTGGTATCTTCTTTCGTTTCAATTAACTGATCTAAAGCATCTTGTACTTGTGCTATTATGTATGTTGCATACAATGACATATACTCACCTACTTAAGTTTTTTCAAAATCCAACTAATTAAAGCCGCTACTAATACGGTACCAAGGAAAGGTGTTAACCAAGATTTTATTTTCTCTATAATCGCATCTACTGGGGATATTTCCACGGCACCACGTAGGTTCCATTTGTGTAGCAAATCATTAACCGGTTCATACAATATCTTATCTTTTTGTAAATCTTTATACACAATCACGTTGCCAGATAGCTCTATGATCCGATAGCGTTCACTGCCAATCCCAAACACCCTACCGGCTCTTAGATTGTACCTATCCAATGCCCTTATTGAAGATGCTTCTATAATTGTTAATATTCTAGGGGCGACCTCTTGAACAATCTGATCCAAAAGAATTGGGTTGTTTTCTGCCAGTACCAGAATATTAGGTTTTAGAAGTTTTCTTTCCATCACATCTCCTCGATTAGATCAACTGCCCAATCGCTTAAAACTTCCTTTGCCAAGTAGTCTATTTTTTTCATAGCACCGTCAGAAAAAGCATCTTGGCTTATCAGGGTAACATCTATTTCTTCGAACCCTTTCGGTATTGTTATTTTGCGTAACACATCAGTTGATTTGTCAATATAGTTGCTTGCATATGTTTCATATACAAAATCTTCTTGGGCTGCTGTTTGTTTCAGTACACTGTCTAGTGTTGTTTCGTCTTCTTCAGCCAATTTCTTCACAAAAGATAGATCATTATTTTCCACACCATCTAACGCATCAAACCTTTCTTTCAACTCTTGGCAAATAACGTTTTTAAAATCATAAAAAGATTCTTTTTTAACAACTTTGGTTCCATACTCATAACTTTTTAAGTACATTTGGATAAGAAATTCTTTCTTGTCCTTTGTTAAAACTTCAAATTCCGGTACAATTGTTTTGATATCAGAGTTAACTTTTTCTTTACCCACCCGCATGAAGAATGGGGCTTTTGCTATTATTTTTGTGGTTTCTGTTGGCATTAATACCTCATCAGAGATTTGAAAAGTTGATTATAGGTAATCCGCTAATAGCTAATAATTCACTATCGTCTAATGACAAATTAGCTGCATCAAAATAATATATAGGTTTACCAGATATACTGTATGTTTGGCTCGCTGATGTTCCTGTAGCATTGTTTGAAAGCTTTATTTTGCTGGATGTAATAACTTCAGATATCGTTGTGTTCCTAGCAATTGAAGCACCGGTTATAGTTAATCCTTCATATACCGTAGAGGTAAAGTATGACGTTGTTGTGTTCAGATATGCGCTGTTTGCGTCAGTACTAAAAGTTAGAGAGACACCTGTAGTTGACCCCGTTGCTCTTTGTGTGATCGTAATAGATGTAGTACCAATCGAAAGTACAGTAGATCCAAATGGTACGTTTGTCCCAACAACAAGCATACCTTCAACCATATTAACTGTGCTTGAAATATTTGTGATAATGTTGCTATCTGAGGTTGTATCACCAGTATAGGTAAATGAGGGTGATGTGGTACTTCCGATAACTTGTAGGTTTATATTCGAAGATAGCTGTATTTCTGTTGGTGTTGTTATAGATGTCAACGTGGTAGGTGTTTCGATTCCCGCCCCAGTTACAGTTAATCCTGTAAATAGTTTCTCAACGTCTGAAGCTAGAAATAATATCTTATTATCACCGTGAGTTGGGGTACTAGTTGCTGTTAGATATCTGTTATATTTTTTTGCAATTTGATCCTTAGCTAAACCTGTTAGATATGTGTCTGGATCGGGGTAAGGGTCGGGTAAGGAAGATTTCGGTACTCTAATATCAAAACCAAGGCTACCATCAACCGCTTTAAAGGCAACACCAAAGCTATCTATTAAATAACAACTGATGATTACAACCCTATCACCAGATTCATTTGTTACACTTATTTTTTTTACTTTTATTTTATACGCCATTAAAAATTTCCTACATGGTTCATGTTTAATATAACAGGTTTTATAGCGAGAAAGGTATTCGAAAAGTTTGGTTGACTGTCTTTGTGAATCTTTGTACCTTTCGAAAATACAAAAATATGAGGGCACATATATTGGCAATCCGTTGTTTAAATGTTTACGAGTTTACTATTTTTGAATTAGATGTCATTGATAGGCAGTTCAAACAGACGTACCTAGATTTTTTAAACACTTACAGCGTTAGTAAAGTTCATCTCATTTTTTCTATGGTTGGTGATGACTCTTGGGTTAGTTATAAGCCTACTTCTTTTCAAGAAGTAGATATCTTCCCAAAAGATGGTAACAAACTATATGTTTTAGCTTCTTTAAATAATAAACCAGTTCCGATTAGTGATGTTGATGAAGCTTTTATAAAAGCACAGTACATTTCGGCATACATTCTTATAGATGAAAATTATTACAAACAACCAGAAGCCGCATCCATTATAAAAGATATGGATGATTTCTTTCTTACTAGGTTGTGCCTTTCAGCGATAAGCAGGAAAGATAAAGCGTATGCATTAAATCAATTAAGGTTTGCCGTCAAATCACCTGCTGGAAGATTTTTAGAGGGGTATGCATCTAAAAAAATTTTTAACTCTCTATACGCTAACGTTTTCGATATTTTAGGTTTGCTAATGATAGATACTAAGGCTGTATTCTATCCATTCCATCCCGATGCTCCTTTTGATTCGGATTGGAC
>Ga0315291_10007576_pt1 | contig 13404 bp, 14 predicted proteins | sample YL17G12_20_MG_FD_203070 | JGI IMG/M metagenome (GOLD analysis project Ga0315291, IMG submission 203070) | Sediment microbial communities from Yellowstone Lake, YNP, Wyoming, USA - YL17G12_20 | ecosystem: Environmental > Aquatic > Freshwater > Lake > Sediment | place: USA: Wyoming | collected... | reverse complement strand
ACGCTCCTTCCGGTGCTGGTACCATAAACTGGAGGAAGGTTCCAATATATTTCTTGTTATTTGGTACATGGGGGTTTCCGGAGGAAACCGACATGATATTGGTATATGGGGGTTTCCGGAGGAAACCGACATGATAACCGCCTGTTTTTACGGTGAATTCGGGATTTCCTTGTCTTCCTTCCATCATCCCGGTCAACTCTGGAATCGGTGATCCCCCGCTGGACCTCATCTCTACGATTCCTCTGGATTCCCGAAGGTGAGGGATACAATGGACGGCATCGGGGAACCTGCCAGCGGGAGAATCCAGAGAAGATCCGTGAAGACACCGGAAACCTATTAAAGCATAACAGGAGAGGGAGGTTAAGGGTGGAAAATGCCTGAAGTGACGAGCGATGAACGGGGGAGGAGGCTCTTCCAGATGCACAAGGAGAAGGCGGCTGAGAATGCCATTGAGAAGATCCGCCAGTCCATGGGGCTCGACTGGAAGGTCTTCACATCGAGCGACGTCGAGATCCTCAAGTACATCCTCGGGGAGACATGGGTCTCGCTGGAGAGGGATACCTGGGAAAAATGCGCCTTTTCACGGCTGAAACGATCTGAACTGGAGTCCATCATCCGGATCGGAAAGTCTGTGAAGAGAAAAGAGATACGGGAGGATCGCGGGATCGAGGAGGTCAGCCGGATCCTGTCAACGCTGGTATGACGGGGGGTGCGGCGGCCACACCCCCGGCCGCCTTCTTCCTCCGGTCGATGATCTTCTTCACCTTCTTCAGCCGGTAGAGATCCTCCCTCTCGCGCTCGTCGATGGTTATCCTGATATACTTTGCCTGTTTCTTCAATTCAGGGATCATTATCTGCTCAAGGGCGTTCACCCTCCTCCGGGTCATCTGGATCTCCCCGCCGATCCTTTTGAGGGAGGTTTCGGTCTCTGCAAGCTCGATGATCAGGTCCAGTTCCATCTCGAACTTCTCGGCTGCTTCGTCGATCCTGCCGCTCATCCCGATGATACTGTATCCCCTCTCAAGGACGCTCTTTGAGACCCTCTTTTTTTCGATCATCGGAACCGCAATCCCCATGATGTTCTTCCCCTTTATGTCGAGTAACAGACCCTTTCTTGTTGCAAAGGAGGCGGACTTTAATGTGACCGGGTCGTCAACGGCAAGGGCGGTTAAAAGCGAGCGCTGTGCCTTGTCGGCAACGATCTCCAGCTGATCCCGCGATTTTGAAACTGTCGTCATGATCTGGAAAAATGACTGGATGAGTACATCCATCTTCTCCCGCAGCAGATCCCTCCCCTGCTCTGCGAGCTTAATCTGTGTGTTTTTCTTAATAAGCTCCATTCTGGTGGGGTTTACCTGCTCCATACCTCATCCCTTTCTGTACGCAGGATGATATTTCCTGATGTATTCCAGTTTTATCCGTTTCAATTCGTCTTCCGGAAGCATGGACATGAGATCCCAGGCGATCTCCAGCGTACGCTCAAGGCTCCTGTTCTCGTCTCCCTGCGTGATGAATTTCTTCTCGAATTCATCTGCAAATTTCAGATACTTCTTGTCCAGTTCGGTCAGCGCCTCCTCACCAACGATCGCAACCAGCCTCCGGAGATCTCTGCCGTAGGCATAGGAGGCATAGAGCTGGTCTGCCACGTTCCTGTGATCTTCCCTTGTTTTTCCCGGTCCGATGCCCAGGTTCATGAGCCTTGAGAGGCAGGGTAGAGCATCTATTGGCGGGTCAGCGCCCCTCCTGTGGAGGTCCCGCGAGAGCACGATCTGTCCCTCTGTGATATAGCCGGTGAGATCCGGCACCGGATGGGTGATATCGTCGTCAGGCATGGTCAGGATGGGGAGCTGGGTGATGGATCCCTTCTTTCCCTTGATCCTCCCGGCACGTTCGTAGATGGAGGCAAGGTCCGTGTACATGTAGCCTGGATACCCTCTTCTTCCGGGAACCTCTTCCCGTGCAGTGGAGATCTCCCGCAATGCCTCGCAATAGTTGGTCATGTCCGTTAAAATGACAAGGACTTGCATGTTGTGAGTGAATGCAAGGTATTCGGCGACCGTAAGGGCGCACCTCGGCGTCGCGAGCCGCTCGATGGTCGGGTCATCAGCAAGGTTCATGAAAAAGACCACCCGCCCGAGAGCCCCGGTTCTTTCAAAGTCCCTCATGAAGAAGGATGCTTCCTTGTAGGTGATCCCCATTGCAACGAAGACCACGGCAAAGTTCTCCTCTTCTCCAAGGACCTTTGCCTGGCGGGCGATCTGGGCGGCAAGCTTGTTTGCGGGAAGACCTGCACCCGAGAATATCGGGAGCTTCTGACCCCTGACAAGGGTGTTGAGGGCGTCGATGGCCGACATACCTGTCTGGATGAAGTCTGCGGGTTTGTCCCTTGCATAGGGGTTGATCGGCATCCCGTTGATATCCAGGCTTACTTCCTGGATGACCTCCGGACCACCATCCCTGGTCTTTCCCACACCATTGAAGATCCTGCCGAGCATATCGATGGAGACGTCGATCATCGGGGGCTTTCCGGTGAATCGGACCCTCGTCTCCTTGTTGTCGATTCCACTGGTACCCTCAAACACCTGGAGGACCGCAAGGTCCCGCGAGATATCAAGGACCTGCCCTGTCCTCTCATCCCCGTTTGGAAGGATGATCGTTGCAATCTCTCCGAACGAGACTCCCTTGATATACTGGACAAAGATCAGGGGTCCGGAGACGTAGTTGATCGCCTTGCACTCTTTTGTAAGCAGGCTCACCTGACTCATCGCTCCACCCCCAGAGCCGCCACGCTCTTATTTATCTCGTCGATGATACTCTTGATGCTTTCCACCTCCGCACGTTCCTTCATCCTCCCGATCTCCGCTTTCAGCGGCAGTTTCATGATCTTATTCAGGGATATTCCCTTGCCCATCGCTTCGCTGGTCCTGTCATAGAACGTGAGGATGACCTTGAGCATCCAGTACTGCTTTTCAAGGGGACAGAAGGAATCGATCTTGTCATAGGCGCTCTGCTGGAGAAAGTCCTCCCTGATCATCCTTGTAACTTCTAAAATTGCCTTCTCGCTCTCCGGCAGGGCATCAGGACCCACCAGCTGCACGATCTCCTGCAGTTCGACCTCTTTCTGCAAAAGATACATTGTCCTGTTCCTCAGCTCATTCCAGTCAACAAGCCCGCTTTTTACAAACCAGTCCTGAAGGCTTCCCAGATAGAGCGAGTAGCTCTTTATCCAGTTTACCGCAGGGAAATGCCTCCTGTAGGCAAGACTCGTGTCAAGCGCCCAGAAGGTTCCTGCGATTCTCAGGGTGTTCTGGGTGATCGGTTCCGAGAAATCCCCTCCCGGCGGGGAGACGGCACCGACAATGGTGATGGATCCTGTCCGCCCATCGGATCCAAGGCAGACCACCCTTCCGGCACGCTCATAGAACGCCGCCAGCCTCGTCGCAAGGTAGGCGGGAAACCCTTCCTCTCCGGGCATCTCCTCCAGTCTGCCGGAAACTTCCCTCAACGCCTCCCCCCACCGCGACGTGGAATCCGCCATCAGGGCCACATCGTATCCCATGTCCCTGTAATACTCCGCCATGGTTATCCCGGTGTAGATCGAGGCTTCCCTTGCCGCAACGGGCATATTTGAGGTGTTTGCGATGAGGATTGTCCTCTGGATCAGGGGCATCTTTGTCCGGGGATCCACGAGTTCGGGAAATTCCGAGAGAACGTCTGTCATCTCATTTCCCCTCTCCCCGCACCCGATGTACACGACAATCTGCGTATCTGACCATTTTGCCAGGGTCTGTTCCGCCACCGTCTTTCCCGTCCCGAAACCACCAGGGATCATGGCTGTCCCGCCCTTGGCCACCGGGAATATACTGTCAAAGACCCTCTGCCCGGTGACAAGGAGCAGCCGCGGGTCCTGCTTTGTCGTGAAGGGTCTCCCCTTTCTGACGGGCCATTTCTGCATCATCGTTATGGGGGTGTTGTCATCAAGGATGCAGATAGGCTCTTCGACGGTGAACGCACCGCTCCTGATCTCCCTGATGGTTCCGGAGATAGGGGGGGGAACCATTATCCTGTGTTCGATATGGAACTCCTTCACCGTCCCAAGGACATCTCCTCCGGAGACCCGGTCCCCCTTTTTGGCGGTGGCGACAAACTCCCACTTCTTTTCCTTGTCCAGCCCGGGAACGGAGATGCCCCTGGATATGTAACTTCCGCTCTTTTTCATCAGTATGGGAAGAGGTCTCTGTATGCCGTCGTAAATCGAGGAAAGCAGCCCGGGACCGAGCTCGACCGAGAGCGGCGTTTCCGTGTTCACAACCTTCTCGCCAATCTTCAGCCCTGAGGTGTCCTCATACACCTGGACGACCGCCATATCTCCGTCCAGGCGTATGATTTCACCGTTCAGCTCGTCAGCACCCACCTTCACCACATCGTACATCTTCGATCCTTTCATCTGATGCGAATGAACCACAGGACCCGAAATCCTTATGACAAAACCCGCAATCATAACCCCTATCTCCGTATCACGATGTTATATCCAATCGCCCTTCGCAGCAACCGCTCGATGTACCCTGTCCTGTCGACGCCCTTTGCCTTGGAAGGAATAGGAATGATGACCGGGCGGTATGTCTTTTCTATTTTCCCCAGCAGCTTTTCATCCAGCACGGCCATAAAATCTTCATTTATCGCAACGATCCCTGTGTCGTCCTTATAGATCAGCGGAGTGATGATCTTTTTTGCTTCATCTGGACCCGAAGCCTCAAGGACCTCCACGCCTGCCAGCCTGAACCCCGGTGCCGTATCCGGATCGGTGACCACGACGAATTTATACATAGATCAGTTCCTCCCTGAGCTCCTTTTCCGTAAAATCCGCAGTCTTGCACCGTGCAATGATCCTGATGTTGGTGATCTCGTTGTATTTTGCCCAAATGTACCCGACGATAATGGCAATAGTCAGGGGTTCGCCGAAGAACTTGCTGATCCCCCTTTCTATCAGATATTTTTCCAGTTCCTTCTCAAACACCGAAATTTTTTCTGCCCTGAACGCTTCCTGGGGAAGTTTTAAGAGGAAATTGTAGGGTGTGGTGCCAAGGTGCTTGATCGCTCCCTCAATCGTCCCTGTTCGAATCATGGCCAGCAGCTTTTCGATATCCAGCTTGAGTCCACCTTCTTTGATCAGATGATTCTGTGCCTCGTCGATGTCAATCCTGTCCCTTATCACCTTCAGCACAGTTTTTATATTGGTCACATCAATCTCCGTTGCGATCATCTCCCGTATGATGCGATCATTATACGAGTCCCGCTTCACCGCATGTAAGGCATTTTCATAGTGAAACTTGTCAATGGCAAGCTCAAGAACGACAAGATCCCTCTTTTCCGTGTATTCCCTGAAATTCCGGGTCAGTGGCTCTGCATATTCGATCCCCCACGTTGCAAGGAGGTCAATCACCGCTTTTACATCTGGCTGCTTTATCAGCTCTATCAGTGTGATGTCGTCTAGTTCCCCTGCCGGGACCAGGCAATCCAGAATCTCCGCCGGTATCATATGGACATTCTTTCCCCGCAGGATCGTCTTGATGTTCTGGACATCCCACCGGCTCAGCAAAACTTTTACATACTTCTCGGTGTTCTCTCCTTCCAGCAGATTAAAAATTTTCCTGAATGCATTGGTAAAATCCTTCCTTAAGGCAACTTCGATGCACATGATCCCGGAATACTGGACGCTTGCCTTTTCTATCTCCTTTTTATAAGGCGTATTTTCCAGTACGGCGATAATCGATTCGATATCCGGCTTGTGGATCAGGGTCTCGAGTACTGAAGTGTCGAGGAGCCGACCCTTCATGCCTCTAACCCGGGCAATTACATATTCAAAGTCCACCCTGATCACCATAGAGTATAGCAAAAATTTCTGATTTCATGAGCGCTTTTGCTCTCTCTAACCTCGACTCGATGGTGTTGAATACGGTGAATCTTTCATCCTTCGTACTCGCGTTCAATCCCCCCGCGCAGGTCAAATCGGTGGCGATCTCGCAGTTCAGATTGAGTTCTGGCAACAGCTTTTTACAGAGGTTCTCATCGCGTTTATCTATGTGCAACCGTATTTCCTCCCCTGCCAGTTCAGCAGCTGCCTCTTTTAACATTTTTCTGTAACTGTTCTCGTAATTTGGATTCTCCCTTGCCGATGAGAGAGTTGCTCTGGCTTCAGAAAAGGCCTTCTGATACATTTCATCCTTGACGCGGATCAACTGCATCCTGGTTTCTTCATTGATCTTGACAATTGCCTCGTTTCTCTCGATTTCCACAGCTTTTTTGACCGCATCAAGATACCTCGTCCGGATAATTTCGTCCTTTAATTCAGCCTGCTTTGTTATTTCATTTGCTTCCTCGTAGGTCTTTTCCTTGAGATCCCTGATCTTTTCCTCGGCGCCCATCTCCACCGCTTCGATCAACTCCTCAAACGGCATCGTACCACCATCTTCTGTTGTGGACTTCCTGAATCAATCCCACATCCGTTATCAAAGTCCGTCCAAATGCCTCCGTCGTCGAGGAACGCCCGGTCCGTCATTTCCTGTGCATCACGGTAAATTCCCCGGTGCGGTCGTGATATACGTTCATTTCACCATAATGATGATCATTGCCGCAATGACAAAGCCCAGGATGACGAGAGTCTCGGGAATCGCCTCCAGAATAATTATGAAACCAGCAGTCTCTGGTTTTTCGGCAATGGTCCCGGCCCCTGCTGAACCGATGTATCTTTGCGCCCATGCCGTTCCAAATGCACCAGCAGCAAATGCAATGCCTGCCCCTATCGGTACAAACCATTCTACCATTTTTACCAATACCCCTTTTCAATAACCCTTTAATTCATTTACCCTTTTATTAATCTTTTCAAATCTCGTTCAGAACACTTGCCATGCCTGTACCACGCTCCACGTTCATTTCATCGGTTTATCACGCCTTTTCTTTTCTGAAGGGTTTATACATCTTCCCCCCGCCCTCATAGAATTTGGAATTGAATTCCACCACATGTAACCTGAAGGAGTGCAGGAACGGGCTGAACATCGCAAGGATGATATTCAATGTGTGCAGCATGGCGGCAACCACAAAGCCTACAATAGCGACCTCCATCATACCTCCGAGCTCGTTTGCGACCATCGCGAGGATCACCGATGCCATTCCGATCGCCATGATACGTGCATATGAGAGGATATTGCCCACCGTGGTCATGATCTCGAATGTACCGCGGGACCCTCCCCCATAAATGATCAGGGGCAGCGCGATGACGATCAGCACGATCCCGGGCCAGAGGAGGATCTCCGGAACCATCTTTACCGCGGCTCCGATGACAAGGAGCAGCCCGGAGATCACAATGATCATTCCCGCCTTTTCAATGGCGTGTTTTTTGCTCTTCTTGGCAAGAGCATTGACAATTCCCAGACTGAGACCCAAGAATACATGGAATACGCCGACCGCTATGGCAAGCCCGAGCATGGGGATCATCGCATCAAGCCTGTTCCAGGTGATCCCGAGAAAGTGGACGGGATGTATCCAGCCCATTTTCTCACCGAAATCCCCGAAGAATTCGCCATAGAAAACACCAAAGATGATGCTCGGGATGGATGAGATGATAAGGATATTCATCATGTGCTGGAGCCAGAGATACAGCTTGTACCTTTTCTTCATGACAAAGGCAAATACAAGGATTATTGCGCCATACCCGATATCCCCGACCATGAGACCGAAGAAGATCGGGAGGAAGAGCGCGAGGATGGGGCTTGGATCAACCTCACTGTATTTTGGCAGACTGATGACCTGCATGAGGAACTCGAAGGGTTTTATAAACGCCGGATTGTCATAGAAGGTGGGTGCCTCGTCCATACTCTCAGGACTCACCTCAAGCTCGTTAACAATAACCCTGCTCCCGAAGGCGTTTTTCAGTGCTTCTTTTGTGCGCTCCAGGAACTTATTGGGGATCCAGCCGAGGATCACAAAGGTAAACTCGGTCTGACCGAATTTGTTGTAGACACCTGCTTCTTCGTTCCTTTCTTCAAGGACTTTTTTAAGCACTGCAAGTTCCTGGTACCATTCTCCGGAGAGCTTTAACATCTTTTCATCGATTAAGTGCATCTCCTCAAGCGATCCCTTTCTTCTCTCCGCTATCATTTCGAGAATTACCTTAAACGGCTTACCCAGGTACTCCGGGGGCAACCGGACCTCGTTCACGTTCTGGGAGAAGATGAACGAGTGCACCGGTTCAGAATATTTTTTGTTGAAAACAATGACCGTGGCAATTGTTGCCTCGTCCACATCGGCAGAGATGATCTCGAACTGTTTTTTCGTGATCTCCGCAAGGATGTTCCTGATGACATCCAGCACATCCCGAAACTCCTTCTGTATCAGGAGGACAGTGATTTCGAATCCTTCAAGAACCGGGAGTTGCTTCTCCAGAGGCTGGATCTTTTCGATAATTTTTTCGTACCTGTCCTGTGCGGTGAGGGTAAACTCAAGATCGCTTTTCTTTACCGTAAGATCCCGCGTGGTCAATTCCAGTTCTTCGATCACGTGGTTTGCCCTTGCAACCAGTTCCTCGTAGCTTTTCTTCCACAGCTCCTCAAATATCTGCGCCTGCTTCTGGGTATTATCCTTTATTTTGGGGAGCGCAAGGAATATGCCCCCTATCTTCACGATAATATTTGAGATATCCCCCCATTTTTCGGCTTCCATCTTCCTCAGGATGGTATCCCCGGGCTGGATCGTCTTTGTTATGTCCTCTAATTGGACAGTCCCGGTATGGTACAGGACGTCGACTACGCTCTGAAGATCTTTTTTCGGTCCGATCACCTGGACCTTTTTCATCTTCTGAAGCATATCGACCTACTCCATGGTAACTGCTCTTACGACCTTTTCCACCGCCGGCGGTAAATTCCGTTCTCCCCTTTCCCGTACCGACTTCGCCTCCTCATCACCGCGTTTTCTGAGCTGATCGATCTCTATGTTGATCCTTTCCATCTCCTTCTTGTGGTACTCATCGGTTGCCCTTTTTCCCTCCCTTTCCGAATTCTCGATTATTCCCGAGGCTTCCTTTCTTGCATCGAGAATGAGCTGCTCGGCTTCTCTCCTCGTTTCGTCAATTTTTATTGAGAGCTCAAGCTCCTTTTCCCTTATCTTCTGCAGCACCGAGATTTCTTCCGCCATTTCTAACTCCAATTATAGGTTATAACCCCCGTGTTCTTTTCAAATGTGATGTCAGACCATGATTCTGGCGGCTTTTTTCCGCTATGGTATCCTCATCCTTTGGTTTCGCCCGTGCTGTGCTATTCTTATTCTTTAGTATCTCCCGTGCTTCGATGATCCGCTCTCGGCAACGGTTTATTGCGCCTTTTTTCAGCTTTTCTATCGTGTCGACCATATTGTTAACCATAGACAGATCGTTGGGAACCCAGCTATTAACGGTTCCATGATTACCGTCCTAAACGATAAATGTATCGAGATAGAGGTAGAAACAACCGGTCTTTGGGATTCTGTGTCGCAACGGGAATGTCTGGGCAGAAATTGTAGCTGATAGAGAGGCTGAAACACTTCAACAGCTCATCTCCAGGAAAGTATCAAAGGGCTCTATCATTTGTCCAGATATATGGAGAGCTTATACCGGAATCACTCAGGGGGATTTGTTCATCACCTTGTCAATCATGGTGAAGGAGAGTAGAGCGATGAAAAAGGAAGTTATATCAGTTTGGAAGGATTCTGGGAGTTCCTTTAACGACAGCCGGCCTCAAAAGGGGGAATACGACGTGTGGAAATACAACCATGGAAGCGAAAATAATAACGGTAAGGTTAAACGAATTACTAAATTGATAGAACGTGAAGTTTCGTGGCTAGTGTGACACCTATGGTGATTTCTCTCTCCCTGCGCGCTCATCAAGATAACCGATCCGGACGCCGGAAGGAAGCCCCTCCAGATCCACGCCACCGTCTGAACCTCTGAGGGTAATCCCGGCGAGCTCCTCCGAGGAGCAGAGGAGGTGCTGGTCCGGGTGAGTCCCCCGGCGGATGCTGCATGAGAGGTGGAGGGACTCCGAGACCGAGACCACGAGAAGGAGGCGCCCTGATCCCGGATGGTCTTTCGGGAGAACGAGGAGGGGGAGGTGGTAGCGCCGGACGAGTTCAAGGAGCATCCTCGCCGGTTCGGTATCCCCGCCCTCGGGTGCCGATACCACGACCAGGTCGTCTGGGAGGACCGTCTCGCAGTATTCATCTTCGAAGGTCTCGATATACAGGGGGAACTTTGAAAGTGCCCTTCCCACGAGGAGAAAAGAGTGGTCCCCCTGGACGAGGAGAACCCGGTCGCCGAGCGGGTACTTCATTCCGCGGCGACGTCGTCAGACTGGCAGCTCGGGCAGATGGGGTGCTTCCCGACCCCCTTAAACTTCTCCCCGCAGCTCCTGCACTTGTAGTCCTTGCCCTTCACCCGCTCCTTGTAGTCAACATCCATGGGCCCGCCGACAGAGCACACCATCATCACCTCACCTACAATGTGCCTGTGGAATGACTTAACTTTAATGGGTGAGATATGAGGCAGCTCTAGGTTCGGCGGCCTCCTTTTCCCAGGTGAAATCGCTTCGGACCCCCTCAGGATCAATCCATGACTCTTCCCGCAGAAGGGGTTCAGATTATGGTATTGAAAACGACCAGAGCGATGATGAGGAGGATGCAGACATGCTTTACCCCTGCAGTGAGGGAACCTTCCCCCATGTGGCCTGCGAGGAGGCCTGAGAAGAGTCCCTGGATGAGGCATGCGTGATAGATGAGAAGGCGGAACGTATCAACACTCAGCCCCTGGGTTCCGACCACTCCACCCCGTGAGCTCATTGCCTGAACTCCCCCTTTCAGGAGGAGCGGGAGGAACATGGTGACGATAACCCCGACCACGAAGATGAAGACAACGAAGGCGAGGTAGATGATGGCGAGGTAGATGAGCATGGAGGTTGTGCGTTCGCGCTTCAGGATCTCGCCCATCCTTGCGTCGCTCGCCGCGATCTTGAGGATCTCCCCGATATCCCCGCTCATGTAGCTAGCCTTGGTGATGAGGGTGACGGTCCGTGCAATGGACGGGGTTCGCACCCGGTGCTCGAACCGCATGAGGGCCGCCTCGACATTGGCCCCCCAGTCCATATCCCTCTTGATCCTCTTGATCTCGTAGGAGAGGATCCCGAGGTTCGTCCTGACCATGAGGCCGAGCCCCTGGGCGATGGTGAGTCCCACTTCCTGGATTCCGGACATCCGGTCGAGGAACTCAGGGATGGCCGCCTCGATTCCCATCACCTTGCGCTTCCAGAGCTGGTAAAAGATGGCAAAGGGGATGATGACAATGAGCCCTGCAATGACCACGTGGTCATCCAGGATCATCACCTTGGTCTGGAGGTCAAGGTAATAGGGAACCGAGGAAAGAGCAAGGACTATATAGATAATTCCCATGGGGATGGTGACATAGAAGGTGCGGACAGGGATGAGGACAAAGGCTTTGAAGGGATTTCTCAGGAAGTCCCGGAACCTTCGGATCCGGTCGTAGAACACCAGCTGGGCGAATTGCGCCTCCTCACCCTCTCTCTTGAGCACCTGGACATCGAAGAACTCGTGGAGGAGTTTGGACTTCACGTAGCGCTCGATCCCCTCGACCTTGTCCGAGATCAGGGAGAGGAAGACGATGAAGAGGATGGAGCCGATGGGGATGAGGCCATAGCAGACCATCGAGAGTGCGGTGAGACCCATCCCCCCGATGAGCCCCATGACCACCATGATGATGATGAGGAAGAGAGGGCCCGCCACAAAGAGGGTCACGTAGGTCTCGGCCACGAACTCAAGGGTTGTGATAAACTGCTTCAGCTCGAACCGCGCCTCCTCCTGGTACGTGCGAACCCTGCCCGACAAGAACTCCCCCATACCTGCGCCGCTGTCAATGACCGAGAGGAGATCCTGGATGAAGTCGCGGAACTTCTCTGACGGGGTCGTCTCGCCCAGGTGCTTGAGGGCCGTGATCAGGTCATTGCCGAAATAGTCCACATCCCGGACGAACTGCCTGAACTCAACGGCCACCTCCCCGAAGATGCTCGCATTGTCCGCAAGAGATGCGAAGATGGTGGTGAGCTCTGCGCCCCCTCTCTGCATGGCATACATGTAGGCAACGGCGCTGTGGAGGGTGAGGTTGATCCTGGTGGCCCGGTGGTTCTTCAGGAGGGCGGGAAAACCCGTCATCACCTTGTAGCCAAGGATCGACCCTGCAACAAAGGCGGCAAGGGTCACTCCGCCCTTGAAGAGGAGGATGGGGACGGCCTGGGGGAAGATCCGGTTCACCCAGAAGACATCGTAGATCTGGGTCGAGACCTCGAGGTTTGCGATGATATCCGCGGTGATGAAACCCGCAAAGGCGCAGAAGATGCCCGAGAGGATGGTGATGACATAGGTCTGGAAGAGGTAGTGCTCGATGGTGACGCCGGACCGCGCCGAGACGAGGTCGTTGTGGAGCGAGGAGTACGTATCTCGCCGCCCCCTGATCCAGTCGGAAACGAAGGCCTTGGCGTTCATCCCATCAGCCTGTGGAGATCCCCCAGGTTCTCCATGACCTCGTCGGGCTTGATGGCATAGGCCTGGATGATCTGGGAGACGGAGATGTAGTCCTTCACGCCCTGCTCCTTCATGGCGAGGAGGATCTTCCCCCGCTCCAGGATCTCCTTCTCCAGGTCTTCCGTGCTCCAGCCCCTTGACGCCATGATCTCGTTATACACCTGGGACCTCCCCGAGAAGGAGAAGGTATCGGTGACCGGGTCGTAGGAGAAGACGGTGTTCACCTGGATGTTCTGGGTCGCCTGGTCGAGCCCCATGATCTCCACGATCTCCTGGCACTTCCTCACCCGCTCCGTCCCCCGGTAGATGAGGGCCTGGATGGAGACGATGTCCAGGGCCTGGAGCATGTTCCTCGGGACAGAGAGCGGCTCGTTCTCCAGCCGGTGGACGGCTGCGTCCACGTCAGCCGCGTGGAGGGTGGAGAAGGTGGTGTGGCCGGTGTTCATGGCCTGGAAGAGGGTCTGGGCCTCGGGGCCCCTCACCTCGCCCACGATGAGGTACTCGGGCCGCTGGCGCATGGCCGCCCTGAGAAGATCGAACATGCTGATGGCCCCGGAGCTTCCATCGATCACGGCGTCCCGGGTGACCGAGGCGATCCAGTTCTCCCGGTTCAGGGTGATCTCCCGCGTGTCCTCGATAGAGACCACCTTCGCGAGGGGAGGTATGAAGTGGGAGACCGCGTTTAACGAGGTGGTCTTCCCTGAGGCGGTTCCCCCGATGAAGAGGAGGCTCTTGTTGTTCTCGATGGCGAGCCAGAAGTAGGCCATGGCGTCCACCGGAAATGTCCCT
>Ga0315291_10007574_pt1 | contig 13405 bp, 19 predicted proteins | sample YL17G12_20_MG_FD_203070 | JGI IMG/M metagenome (GOLD analysis project Ga0315291, IMG submission 203070) | Sediment microbial communities from Yellowstone Lake, YNP, Wyoming, USA - YL17G12_20 | ecosystem: Environmental > Aquatic > Freshwater > Lake > Sediment | place: USA: Wyoming | collected... | reverse complement strand
CCTGGCGGTCTAGCCTATAACCACGTGGGTACAATCTAAACACCTCGTCCGGTCCATCTCTCCACCTACCCTTAGGACCAGCGCCAATCCTTGGAGCCCTCACAATCTTGACAATAGGTCTAGTAACCATCTCAGTCTGCATCATTTCGAAATTCAAGTCCTGATGCACCATGATATCTTTCGGTTCATAAATATCAGCCAAGCACATCGCCTTATACTTATCCCAGGTAATTTCCCCATCACGAACATTATCCATTCTAACGCCTTTACACTTTATGACAATATTCTCCCTGATTGGACGTATGGTTTTCCAGCTAGGCTTCGACAGGTATCTGTATCCGTAGTTCTTCGGTCCCGCGGTACAAATCTCAACGAGCTCATTTGATCCCGAACAACAATCCTCAATATCCCATCCACCGAGTAATTTCGAAGTTGGAGGAAGTGGTTTAGAAGAGTTAAAGTAAACAGAGTCTGTGTCATACAGAACAATATCCTGACCGTAATAATCCAGCATTTCCTGCAAGTGAATCTGACCATATCCAAGGACATAAACCGCAGCCGGTAAATACTGCTTGGAAACATCCGGTCTTATGTTTGATTCGTATTCGAACTTCTTCTGGTACGTAAGGACAATCATGTCAGCCATCATAACCTGACTAAACTTCAAGTACTGACCATCCTCAAACTCAGCAATATGTTTCTCCAGAATCGACATATCATTAAGCCTAATAGTCGCCTTCCTATCACGGTAAATCGTCTCTGCACACTTTCCCCAGATGGAATTAAGAATAATCTTAATAGTCTGCCTCAATGCCGGATTCTTCGGATAAACCCCGTCAATCGACTCACCCCATTTAATTTTAAAGTCCTGACCATACTTTGCCTTCCACAAAGCTTCCACAGCGTGTGGATTCTTCGATCCATCAGCACCTACTTTAATCCCCACCAAATCAAGAATCATCTTCTGCCAGTAAGAATGAGCCCGTTCATAAACATGGGCTGAGTAAACCTTTGTGATCGTATATCCCCGTGACAAGGCTTCCCGTATCTTAATGAATGACTCGATGATTCTCGTTTTCGGTTCACAAGTAGCCTGATTCTTGAAATCCACAGTTTCAAAAATAGTCGGATGGTAATCATTCGTCGGTATAATATCAACTTCCATGAACCCCTCATGCGTATCCAAAATCCCAATATCAAAGTCACACTGTACGACATGAAGCCTTTTATTAAGCTTCCATTTCCGTTTTGCCAAGTTACAAGCACACTTTGAATTTTGAAGATAATGCTCGGAACACGGGAATGCCACTGGATCATAAACCTCAATCCTAGGCGCACCAATCGGAAATACTTTCGACTCCTGTTTATCCGGATACGAAGAAACAATATCGATAGCGCCAAGCTTAGATCCATTTTCCGGAACAGCATGTGTAAGCCGTGTGTTTGTATTACCGCCATGCATTGCCGCATGAGCATAAGCCCATTCCTCCGACTCAAGCACAGCCCATCCGTACTTTGACCTGTTATCCAAGGTATTATCAACATCCCGCTTTCGTAACTCCTCACGAATAGCATGAGGCAAATACTTCTTCAAGAAAATATTATGTGCCACACCCGCAGAAGTAGTAACACCAAGAGGAGTCATTCCAAGCTCAGCCTTGATAATCGTATGGTAAGCCAACATCAGCTTAGCCAATCCCCAAACATCATTCCGACAATAAATCTGCATTTCCTTCCTGTTATCATATTGACCAACGCATCCGCGAATTTGATCATGCAAAGCAAATTTCGCGTACCACTGCTTAAGGTGAATTTGATCAGCACGGGAATTTTCGAAATATTCAAACGCAGGAACAGGTCCGACATAATCGATATTTTCACGCCTCCAAAATTTATATGGCGCATATCCCTTCATTCCTGGAACACCGAAATCCTGCATTGCTTTAGCCAAGCCCGACCGAATATGGTTCATCGAATCCAAGGCGGTAATATTTCCACCAGTCAAGTTAAGCAACTTATTCCCATTAGCACAAATCTTCATGGGCTTCCCCTGTCTAAGCATTTCATGATGAAGAAAGAACCCATCGTAGCCCATGGAATTATGGGCGTAAAGAATAACTTCACGACGTTTCGATCGTTTCTTCAAAGTCCCATCTTCCATACGTTTAGGCGGGAGTGTAATTTTCTCGTTTGTGACGTCGATCATGAAAGTCACAAATTCAGCCATGCAAGTATCACCCCAGAAAGTTTTCTGTTCTCCGGTGAAAATATTCTCGCAACAAACAAGGACCGGTGTGTGTTTATCCAGCTTTTCCGACCGGGTTGTAATGACGAATTTCCCATCCTCATCCACATCGAAATCCCGTAGGTTGTACTCCTTGTCGGTTTCATCAAACAAAACCTCTATATCCCAAGTCCAAACGGAAGTAGTACTCAAGTCCACATCAGCATACTCCTCATCCTTATCCTCGTCATAGTCAATACTGTCAAAGAAATCAGCAGTATCCTTGATAGCCATAGGCTTATGGACTACATGACGATGTGTATCAATTGTTTCTTTCGGGTAAAAAATATCACAAGTACGACAGTAAACCTCGTTACATCTATGCTTGTCAGGTCCGCCTTTGTATGCAGTACCGCATATGTCGCACTTATGAAGGGGATGTTTATTTGCACGTGGATGAGGAACTGCGCCATCACAAACACAAGCGTCACAATCACGATATCCCGTAGCACACTTGTGACAAAATGGAATGTGGTTTCCACGGGTTGTTTCATTAATATAAGCCCTTGGATGCCTTTTCGGTTAAATTAGAAAAATACCTTATCGCAGCCCAATGACCGCCATGCTCGGTAAAAAGCACCAAGTACAAAGTCTGCTTAGCAAGATCAGTCTCCACCCATTCCTTGGCAAACTCAATTCTTGAAGGAGTCTTGTTTGGGTAAACATAAATGACAAGCCTTCGATTAACGTAATTTTCCTTGAAGAAGAAAACCATCATATCACGAGTAACAGCCTCATTTCCCCAACAGGCAAGTCGGTAAATCTCAGCATCCAAGGGTCTCTTTTTCGCCTTCAATTTTCGAATAATGTCTAATGTGGGAATATTCGTATCCGCAAGCGAAATAGCCCAAGCAGCACATTTCGTCTTCTGCGCCAAGCTCGTTTTATCAACACCCGGTATAACTTTACTCCAAAGTGAACCACGTCCACCTTGAACCGTAACAGGACTTATCCTGACACCAAAGTTCAAATCCTCCAATCGCGTCTGTTCACCCGACTGCAAATCAATCAAGTCCTGCAAAGTCTGAGCCCTTAATTGACCTAGCGGAATATACCGCCTCAACTCCCATGATCTCCCTGTGGTTATATCACGTGCAAATGGTTGAACCCGTATCCTTTGATCAGCCTGTCTCGGACCCCAACCTAACCGGTAATCCCGATTAGCACGACGTCTCGTTTCTGTACGTAGAATCGAAGCTGCAAGATCAAGCAAGCTCGCTGCACTCCTTCTTCCCCTCGTCTCTAACACCACCTCAATCTGATAAATCCCAGGACCGAAATTCGCAGGTAGTACTGAAAATCGAGTCGCCATTATTGATAAGACTCGACTAAAATCCTTTTATAGTTAAAACGGCACAGTTAGTGGGTAACAAGGCTTAATGGTACTGGGTCGCTTCGCCAACACACTTGGACAAATATCACGAACAATCGGTCATGCTGAAAGAATTGGCGGCGCAGTAGTTCGCGGGGTTAACGCGTATCACGAATACCATCGCCCTAAATATTCCAACAATCGCTACATAGGAGGAAGCCACGGCTCAAACTACGAAAAAAGGGCTCCGTTCAAATACAGAAAAAAGAAAAAAAGAAGAAAACGTTAATGATTAAATTTCAATCTACTTAATAAAATCGACGCCTCCAAAAGCTCAATTCTCCTTTCATGCTCCAAAACTTGGTGTTCCAAAACCTCGATGTACTTGTTTGTGTTATTCACGGTATGAACTAGGCTGTTGATTTTAACTGCAAATTGACGCAAGTGACCATTAACTCTCTGATCTGATTGATGCTGCATGCTGACAATTTCGAAATTAATCCTGTTGACATTATCGATAATTTTCGATAGTCTGGTTTCCTGATAGGTTGGTAGATTCATTAGTAGATTGTATGCAAGAAACTATAAATGAAAGTCCCACAGATCACGCTTTTAAACAAAATCAAGCAGGCGGAGAAGCCTTACGAGAAGCCACAAAACGCTGACATTGGTGGATCGGAGCCAAAACCCAAAAGGGTAATTTCCGACGAAGCTAAAGCAAGAATGAAAGCCGCAAGAGAAGCCAAAAAAGAAGCCAAAAAAGCCCTTGAACTCGAAGAAGCCAAAAAGCAACAAGAAGAAGCCTCTCACAACGAAGAAGCCGAAAAGCAAAAGCTCCTCAAAAAAGAAGCCGCATTAGCAAAACGCCGTGAAACACTAGCCAAGAAAAAAGCCGAAACAGATTCGGGGGTTAGTGTTTCATCGGAAGAGAAGATCGAAGCGCCTAAAAAATCAAAGAACACAGATGTACCACCACCATGGTTTACCACATTTGTCACTGACACTCTTGGAGAAAAGTTGGAAGAGTTGGGAATGAAGGTAAGTAAGAAGGAGCTCAAGGCCGATGGAAAAGCTGCTGCACAGGAAAAATGGGAAAACATTGAAACCAGAGGAAAAGTCAGACACGCAGTGGATAACCACTTGAGTAACATGTATAGTACAATTTTTAGTTAAGAATCTCTTTTTCTCTTTAACTGCTCTTCAATTTGCACGTGTAAAGGCGTAGGAAATCCGTTTTGAACAACCTCGCTATAATCAGGCTTCTTGCCCTCACTCTTTGCGATATCCCTAATTTTTTGAACCTTTGCCTCAATTCTTTGGTGCCACAGCTTTACAAAGCAGCACTCTTTTCCACAGTCATGCGAATTAATCTCCTCTTCAAGCCTTGAAATAGTCGCACATAACTTTTCGATTTGTTCCATTCTTTAATATGACACCGACTATAAATGTTTCACCAAAACAAGGGCGACAGGTCGAATTATAAAGGAAATTTGCTAGGCTCAAGCAGGCACAACAGAATGAACGAACAAAAATACGAAGTGATCACCAAAAAATTTATTGTTCCACAAGTTAAAAAGGTCCACCCACCATTCTCAGAGGTGAAAAGTAGTACGTAGCTTAGAAACGGAAATATCAGACCAAGTTTTATCACTTTCCTTTGACTGGAAATAATTCCCGACTTTGAAATATGCTCCTTCGAATTTTTGTGTTTTAAATCCAGCACGTATAGTTTTACTATTCTGTGTAACCGAAGCGCTTAATTTTCCTTTTACAACCGTTAGAACAACATCGGTATTTCTATCGATGAACCAATTTCCGAGATCCGTGTGTTTTTTATCGAAATGACGTAATTGTAGATTGAACACAGACTGAATACTGCTCCCCGTAACTAACAGCTGAACCTCAATCTTCTGATCAGGTACTAAAACTTGTGCAACGCAAATCGGTATTTTCGTGTGACTACGATTTTGAAATGTGAAGTAAAGCTCCGCATCATGAGATGAGTCAAAGGTTGTTTTAGAACGAAGCTCTGTCCTCGGATGAGAACTATCGCTAGTATGAGGTCCGTCACTGTGTGTTTTGAAATGGACCTGTTTTACATCGACGTAAAAATGGTCATCGGCGTAATCCTTCAAGTTGGCAATAAATTGAATTTTCTTGTTTTCCTTGTCCGCAACCTGGAGAATCCAGGCTCCGAGTTTGAGTACATCCGAAGGAAACATTTGTGATTAGTATCACACTATAAATAAAGATGAATAATCCCATGGACCGCATGGCTCCTTTTAAATCAAAACCAAAGGCGTTCGAGTGCTATGTGTGCCACCACGAATTCTCCAAGAAAAAAGATGGAAGTGGCATGTATAAGGAGGGACAATACCCAGTTCTTGGAAGATTAGTTGGTGCCGATAGTTTTATAGTGATAACATGCAAGGGGTGTTGTGATTATTTTAATAAAGTTTATTGAAAAATCTTTCGGATCGGTAAATTCGGAAATATCTTTGTGACAGCTTTAATTATTCTGCCACGACTGGTTTTTGCATATTGACCAGGATAAAGGTCGCGCTTAACTTCTCGTAAAATTCCCGCACTGGTACTTCTCTTCATTAGTACCTAGGACATATTAAATAACATGAACGGTATTATAATGAGTTGTGTTCACGATTGGGAATTAGTGAATTTCAGGGAATTGACATGCGCAAACAATCTGTCACACAGAGCATGGGATAGGAGAAAAATCTGTAAAGAGTGTAAAGAAATGAAGTACTTGAGTTCTATTTGTGTAGACTGTCCAGACAAGCAACCCAAGCACACGGAATTCGCTAAGCGTTCCGGTGACGACTCCCGAGATGAATCACCTTTGTTGCAACAGCAATGTTGAAAGCCGACACCGCGGCCATTCTCTTAAGCTCCTCGATCTGGCGCTTATTTAGTTTTTTGTGCGCCAATAAATCTGCTAGTGTAACTTTATTATCAGGGAATAAACGGGAAAACATTTAATATGTAATACACATTAATGGAAACGGATTTCTCAGCAGTGGTACGCCATATTCTCCAAGAATCCCATTTTAGAGGCTGGGACAAGGAAAAACTCCAAGTTGAACTTTGGAACGCGCTTATCCGTTTTGACGGGGTTTACAAACCTAAAAAGAATAATTTAACATGCTTTCCATGTTAAAAAATGTATTTAATTGTAGAATCAAATACCTTGGAATATTATCGAAAAACAAAATTCTTAAGAAAAGCCATCATGTTGGCAGAAGCGAGCCCATTTCGTGAAACAATAATTATTAGAGAAATAGATGGTAAATTCTTTGCTGGGAAAGGTCGGTTTAGTAACAAATCAGTAATGGTACACAGCAAATAAATGTTTCTGTTATTTTTAACGGTACTGGCAATTGATTTGACACCTTGGGCCATAGATATCCCCGTTAATGGCGTAAACAAACACCTTTACCCAGCAATCACAAACAGTTATTTCGTTAATAGGAACACCATGATATTCAGTGTTACATCAGACATAAAGGGACTTGTTTCCAAAGATGGAATAGAGTCTGGTCCAAGATGTGAATTATCTCTCCACAAACCATTCACACGAAATTCCCACGTCAGGCTTTCTTACCAAATAAAAATGTACGGACCTCCTGGAGTTATTGGTCAAATATTTACAGACAACGGAATAGAACAAGTATTACATGGATCAAGCATATACCTTCGAACACAAATGGTACTTAACGGATCACCTACATTCACGGATCTATTTACGTACACGCCAGCAACGTATATTTCCGTTACTTTAGAAAACAACCGAGGGTCAATAACCATTAAAGTTAATAATAATACCACTACGTTTTTGAAAAGCTTCAATAACGCGTACTTTAAAGTAGGAACGTATATTTTTCACCAATTACCACCAGTTGAATCCAAGGTTTTGGTTAGAAATCTTTTATTAGAGTATCTATAAAGTTTCCAACAACTTTGAGTAACAAATCAAAGAAATTTTGATCATGTCAAGCGCGTCATCCAATCTCGCATACTGGTCATTGACCAAGTGTTTGTCCAATTTACTCAACTCCAAGACAAGCACGTGAATATGTTGAAGAATTTGATCAACGTTCATTTATTTCAAAAAGAAAACTATCTCCTATTTATAGGTTTCGTCCAATCGCTTCCTGCAAGTCGCGCAACATGTCAAATGCTTCCTCCAAGTCATCCTGGCAATTATCCAACTCTGAAAGTTCGCTGATAATATCATCGAGTATGTTGTATATTTCGCTTAATTTCATTTTTGGTTATTACATGATTATCAGTCGCCTTTTATATTCGTATCGGGATCACTCGGGCTTTCTGGGGCTTTCTCGGAACTTAGCCATGGCTTTCTCGGAACTTAGCCATGGCTTTATCGGAACTCAGCCGTGGCTTTCTCGGAACTCAGCCAGGGCTTTCTCGGAACCAGTTTACATAAATACAAACGACATTTCGGTGAAATTATCAAAATGCAATTACGAAAAAGAAGTCAAAAAGTCCTAAACTACCACGGAAGCACCTGCCCATGCCGAGTCTGTGTCCACTACCTGAGATCACGCGAGTCGATTGAACCATTCGGAATACAACTCCCATACGAGCTCTGGAAGCTTATTCTGTACAAACGCCGTCGTCTCATGTGGATTGCCATGTGGAACTGGAAACTTAGAAACTTGAGACTCGAACCTATGGCCCACTACCCTTTTCTTGGATGGGACAAGTACATGCGACGAATCCCTTTGCCACTTGAAACGGAAAACTTTTTTGCAAGGCCATACATGGAATTTTCGATGGTTTTTGACGAAGAGGAACCAGAGGTACTTGAGGATGGAAGTTTAGAAGTCAACCACAGGATCTTTGCATTCAGTAGAACTAACTTTGAAATAGAATTGTTTCATTATTATTTTTCAAAAGAACCCTGCACCCAATTTAACTCCTCTCGGTGGAATTGTCGCCGGCCCCACACCATTTAATTTAATTCCACCGCCGGCACGACCCGATCCGATAAGTGGATCGCGACCACTCGCGTAAAATGCCTGAGTAAAGTTTGCAGGGCCCGGGTAACCTTTGACAGAAATTCCCTTGACAACACTTGCATTTATGTGGGGAAGCCTTGTGACATTTCCATCATCTAATTCTTTGAATCCTCCTCGACCTTTGGTTTGTAAGGCTGCGATATTGCGTGGCTTCTTCATTACTATAAAAGCGCACATTAACTTCCCTGTTAGACAAAAAAATGGATATTCTATCAGTTGATCTTAACGACTACGCACTCGAAGCACCAAGCATCAGAGGTCCTCTAGTTGCACACGAAGACGACCCAGAAAAAAACAAAGCACTTACGGTTCTGGACTTTATCAGCGAAGCCGAAGAAGACCTGATTCTTAAAATCGACGCTACGGTGTGTTCCGCTGGAATCATTGACGGAAAACCCACCGCTTACGGAGAATCCGCACCGAAAATCGGGCTCACCATCTCGCCTGCTGCAAAGGTCGTACTTAACAGTTTGTTGGAAAAGGCCGGAGAAGTCCTTGGTGTCGATGCATCGTTCGAGAAGAGGGATATTTTCTTCAACAGGAAATGGTACATGAAACTTAAAACCGCTGACGGTGCATACGCAGCCCAATTCCAACCCCATATGGCCCCCGCAGTACCACACCCAGACTTACTCGCTGGAGTCAAGGTGGTTGTCACCGTTAAGATCGGGGCGTGGTACTCCTTCGAGGTAAATAAGAAGAAACAGTATGGGCTTTGCTTTAACGCCATTGGACTCAAGTTTGATATCGAGGAGCCTGAGCCTGCGAAAAAAAAAGCCCGTGTTTCGGCTGCCAAGTAGATGAACCTTCTCAACGTTATCATGTGGTTTCATTTTCAAATAAAAACGGGTGTTTATTCTAAATTGACTATTTCGTCAAAGTTTTTCATTATTCTCATTTTCTTTGGCCGATCCAGATTGATATACATAAAGTCGTACTCACCGTTACTAGTGCAATACTGGAAAACTTGTAGCCATTCCGTCCATTTTAAACCGCATCCGAACTCCATGAAAATATCTTTGAGCTCAACTTCATTCCCGATTTCGAATAGGATGATAGAGTTACACTGGACACGTGCGACTTTGGGAAGTTGTTTGTACGACTGAGTAACAACTATAGCACTTGAAGACCAATGCCTCATTCGTGTGACGTAAGTGTTGAAAGGATTATCTTTCCGCTGTGAAAATAAATTACTTCCGACTTGGTCGTCGTACACAATCAACCACCTATCTGCCCAGTGAACGGTCTTGTCATTGCTTTCCAGCCACTCGATTTCCTCGTCTTTTTGTTTGGTAAGAGACTTCAATAAATCTGGCGAATATTCCGAAATAAAATGGTCAGTAGGAACCCTCGGATCAAATTGGATTTCGTCCTTTTTCGGAGCCTCAATTATATTTTGTGACCCTTGCCCCTTGGATTCCATAAATTTTTTCAACTTGACATTTTCAGCAAGAAGAGGCCACTGCTTGATTGTTTTCCACTTTTCGTCATTTCGTATCGTAGGGCTCAGAATCGTTATCACGTGAAAGTATCCAGTGTAGAAATCCAGGAGATTTCCAATCAAAGTAGTTTTCCCACTTCCCTTGGGCGCAATAAGCGCCATCAGAAACGGGTGTTGAGGCAAAATATTCTTATTTGGCACACCAGGGTGTTTTGCATCTAGTGGTACAGGAATAGCCACAACTTCCAGTTCACGCTTCCGTTTCATTAAGAGATATGTCGCACTAAATGTTTTATTATGCAAATCTTCCTGGATTTTTGTACTTTTTCATTATCTTAATGACCAACGCCTTGAATTCTCCAGACGCCATAATCACATCCCAGGTCTCGTCCCAGGTCTTCTTTTCGTCCACGGTAAGGTGTTTGTAAAACCGGCGTGGTTTTTTGAACATAAAAAGCTCAGGAAATGTACGGCTATTTATGGATAAATACGCGGAATTACTTGCCGAGATCGGGGTCCCTCTGGAAATAATATCTGAGCCTGGAACACAAGTCATGATCCGAAATGCAAATTCAATAATAAATTACTCTACGTTACCGATTGCGGAAAGACCGATCGGGTTCAATGACCGCGGCCACCCGCAATATTCCATTCAGCAGTACAACGAGTTGGGGCGCGACATTTTCAAACTTGACCCAAATATAGAAATATTGGACGTCGAACCAGAACTTGCTCTTGACTGGGCCGACGAGGTGGAACACATGCGTAACGCGCGCAAGAAACACTTTTACGACCGCAAGTACAGGCTTAAATGGTCCTTTTACCACTTAATCGCTGCAAACGGGAAATTACCGAACCTAGACGAAATTAAAATATCCTCGGAAGAATTACATTCGCGAAAGTCGTACGAAAAAGTCCGGATTTGCCTGAAAAAACTCAAAAGACCGGACCTCTACATCAGCATACCGCTCATAATCAAGTGTCTCGGCGGACCGCGATGGATAATCACAAGCGATCAAATATACACTATCATCAACGAATCGATAATCCTGTCAAATATTTTCGACACGATTAAACAACAAGTGTCACGAATCCGATTCCCGAAAATCCTGTTTGTGCTTTTATGGTTGTGTAACAAGAACGGAATTGCCACGCCATATAAAATCCAGTGGGCGCGCACTTCCAACAAAAGAAAAACAATTACCGGAATTTGCCATGCCTTATCAGCCGGATCACATTCTCAAGAAGATGAAACGCAAGTTCTTCTGGGACAAGATAGAGGATCACTGTCACCGCCATCTAGTAATGGTCAAGGAGCAGGGATCCCTGATTTCAAGTGCCGAGTGGCAGCAGGGGCGGAGGATAGCATATGACCACGATCACGAGCGTGGGCTGTTCAAGATCAGCACGCCAGTTTGGGAAAACGGGGATTATGTTTACCAGTACATGTGGAGTCGGTGCATTTACACCAGGAGCATGCGCGCCGAGTACGTGCAGGAACACCTGACAAATAATTGTGATGGTTGGGACCATGATGTCACACCCGGAACGGGCGCAGTCGCAAAAGCAATGAACCGTTGTGGTTGTCCTATACGTGTCACACATAGAATTCCGTGCGTTCTAAAAGATCCAAACTACGTGAATCTAGTAGGAATATCTTAGTATAAATAAAACATTCGCCACTAAACCACTATGGTTAACAATGTTACAAGTATTCCTTACCGCGCGCGATACAATCAGTCGTACAATGTCGGGTCGGCAGGAACGTATTACCACCCCGTCGCCCGATGGGTGGAAGATCGTCGCCGCAGAATCACCATCTCAGAGACGTACCAGGATATTTCGCACACTCCCCCATACACGGATGTGATACAATTCGGACAGCCACATGGCTTATTTTCGAGAAACGCCAACTGGGCGGAATCATCTAACCGCGGATACAGAATACCGCCGTCAAATGCTATTCCCGTTGTTACTGGAATAGGTGGTGGGCTTCCAGTAAGCCCATTCGACTATACTGGTGAAACAGCCAGTCCAATAAATTTCAAGGACGGATCACAGATAGACCCGGAAATGTGGCAAGGATTCTTGGATAGTACACAAGAAGCATATACTACCGTTAAAAACGCCACTGATGAGCTTAAAAAGAAATTCCGGGAGTGGAGGGCGGATGAAAGATCCGCTGTTTACGGACCGGCAAATTATAATGGACCGAAAGATGTGTCAGTGTACCAAGAACCGTACCAACCTCCAAAGGGGATTTTTCACGACGGAGTCAGTGAGCCGGTAAAAGAAGCTGAAAAGGCGTCGAGTTACGATGGTACAAAGGATATTTCAATAAGAGGCACAACTGATCTGGCTACAGTATTGAAGGAGTTCAAGAAAAGCCCAGCAACTAAATTGACACTTAAACAAACCGCGCTTGAAAAGTCTTTGCGAAGTATCCTAAGTCGCCCAGACACATCCGGAAACGCCAAGTCGCCTGCAACAAACTACAAGGGTCAAGGATTCACACCACTTAAATCCCCTGCTGGCGGCCTCCATTCCAGAAAGGTGACACAGACAGAAAAGAATATCAATTTGTTGCTTGGCGCATTTAAAGTTGTCGGCGTCACAGCAGGAGCAGTTGTTAAAGTACTTGGCGGATTTGCGCCTAGATTTTACCAGTGGCTTCAGGAACAGCCGAGGGAATTGATTGACAACATTGTGTCAAAACGAGAACTTGTTGCTGCTGCAGTTTACTGGGTACGGAATAATGCGGGAAGACTGGTTAGGGCAGATAATGGAGCTCCCCATCCTCCGATATTTTAACAAAACAAACATTTATTATCACAAGTAGTACAAATAAACTCCTTGCACAAAGGACACTGTCTTTCTAATCTATTCTTGCACTGTGAACAGCTAACTCCTCCATGCTCTTAGGGGTTAAGACTAACGGTGTACCTTTAGCTCTCTTTTCCGGCTCGATGACTTTAGGCTTTCTCTTGCGCTTCTTGATACCAGCAAGCTCGGTCTCTAGCTCGGCGACTCTTGAACGGAGAAGATGCAGTGAATCATCCGATGTGACGTCAGTCTGACATGCCTTGCAGTTGGGGTTGGGGTCGTGTTTCAAGCAGTAGTCTCCAACATCGTTTAGAGACTCGACGCATCCACGGTGGCAGCAGTACATGCTCAGAATGTCAGCGGCCTTGACTTTTTCAATGCGATCGATGAATGCAGCTTCTTCTTTTGTAATCATTTTTGTTGAGAGTTTGCTCACGACATGTCCCATCCTTTTAAGTGTTTTCGGAACAAGTTCGGAACCCAGAGTC
>Ga0315291_10007568_pt1 | contig 13409 bp, 19 predicted proteins | sample YL17G12_20_MG_FD_203070 | JGI IMG/M metagenome (GOLD analysis project Ga0315291, IMG submission 203070) | Sediment microbial communities from Yellowstone Lake, YNP, Wyoming, USA - YL17G12_20 | ecosystem: Environmental > Aquatic > Freshwater > Lake > Sediment | place: USA: Wyoming | collected... | reverse complement strand
ACCCCACCTCCCTACCAATCTCAAAACAATTAGTAGTTCGCTACAGAGTGGATTACGCCACACTGTCCAATTCCACGGTACTCCATCTCGCCGAAGAGACAGCAATCCACGATGTATTGGAATCCGGTAGTCGCACGAACTTCGAAGTACTCTTTTCCGTCTGGAGACATTCTCTTACGGAATCCACCGCGAGTACGGAACTTCATGGCTTTCATGTCAAGGAAATAGATTACGTCATTTTCCATTTCTTGAACGCCTACGATGCTTAACTCGCCTTTAACCGTAACGACCGTGATTTCTGTCCATCCGTAGACTGAAGTTTTCGGTTGCTTAGTTACGTTGAACGCGCCTTTTGAAACTTCAAGTAATTTGAAGATTGAGCCAAGGTGCTTGTAACTTAGAACAACTTGAGAAGCGTTTCCTTTTGCTAATCTTCGGATGGTTGTGTACGCATCGAATATAGTAGTAAGGATGTTTCCGGAGGTTATAGAGGCCCCAGAAATTTGAATCGCTTGAAGTGCTGGGTAAGTCAACTTCGTCTGTCCGTGGATAGTAGCAGAACCGCCGTTAGCGGCGCTTAAGAGAGCCTCCCTTAAAGATACGAAAGTCCCGTTAGCCTGAACACCTGGGTGGTAGATTTTAACTGCCTGTGCAGTCGTGTATGCAGACACATCAAGTACCGCACCACCGCGAGTAGCGGAGACAGTGGCAGTGCTCGCATTCATGTCAACAGACAAAACATAGCAAGAAAGAGCTACGGAGTCGTTATCGTCGATTTCGATCTTTTGTCCAATTTGAAATCTTTCAGGGTGGCCTACTCCGATAACACCGCCGACAGTACCGTTAGCGGTGAATGTGTCGAAGTTAGCGCCGTTTAGAAGTTGTTGTGAAACTACTTCTTTGAAAGTTGACTGGAACGCTTCGACTTCGTCAGGAAGAATTTTAAGGAAAGTAGCTTCCCTCATTTTTCCTTCATGGTCGAGAAGGTCTCTGTGGTTGAAGATCAAAGACCCCCAAACTTCCTTGTATGCAGTAATAGTACCGCGTACAGGCTTAGATTGAGAGATATCAGATGCCCCGGCTAATTGGCCGAATTCGACGGAAGAAGCACGACCACCCATGAAAGGGACAGGAATTGTTCCACCCTTCCAACTATCGTCTTTTTCTACATTTGTAAGGAACCAGTCACGCTTAATGGTTTCTTCGAAGAACATTTCGTTCGGAAGATATTCATTAAGCATGGTTTGAAAGTCTGTATTCGCAGTAGTCATTGTAAATTACTCCTCTTGGTAAGACCTCGCTAATTTGCGTAGGTCGTCTAGTGATTTAACTTTTTGTTTAATTGGGGAAGTCCCAGTACCTTGAATGTTCGGAATAGTCGCTTTGTTTGAAGGAGTCACAATGTTTCGGTTTACTTGTCCGATAACGCCGAAAGAGGGGTTTATCGCCCGCATCTGTTTAAGAACTCCATCTACCGCCGCTTCTGCTGAGATGTCTTGACCACTTACAGACATGGCTTTACCGTAATTGATTACCGCATCTCTGAATGCCCCGGCATATCCCATGCCGCTGTCGTACTGCTGAACCGCTTGAGCTACATCTGGTCTAGACATAGTTCCCGCTAGTTCCATCTCTTTACGCTCTACTGCATATGAACTCTGTTGCTGAGTCCATTGCTCTCTCTCAGCTTCAAGCTGTTCTAGCCTACGCTGGGATTCGCGGTTTTGAGAATGAAGACGTTTCTGGTCTTCAGGCATCTCATTACGCATCATTAGGTGATGAGCCCATTTTAGCACAGTCTGTTCATTAATTCCAAGAGATTCTCCAAGGGTATCGTAATCTCCTATCTCTATAGCCTTTTGTGCTCTCCCCAAATGATTTGTGAGTTCTTTATAAGTAGGCTCGATTTCACTAAGTTTTGCGCGTAGTTGCTCTCTATCGCCTTTGACGCTTTCAAGACCATGAGACTTTTCATAGAGCTCTCTAATCTTTTTTTCTGTCTCGGCGTCTTTGATTACAGGAGTGAGGAAGTCGTCAAACGCTTTCTCTTGTCCCATAACTTTGAACTTCGTATTAGGTGTATAGGCTGGGGTCTCTAATACGGGAGGAGCTCCCGCGTCTGCCGTGCCTTCTGCGCTCTTTACAACTTCTGTGTTCTCTACTTCTACATTCTCTAAATCCATAAATCTCTCCTCGTTCCCCTGTCTGGGGGAGTTATGTTTTACTGCCTACCCAGCGACTTGCTGGGGCATAGGCTGTCCTTGCGGCGGCGCTTCTACCTCTCCTGGCATTCCTTGAATTTGCGCTAATTGCGCTTGGTTCATCTGCTCCATTTTATTTAGTGGCATTCCTTGTTGTTCGAGAGTCTTAAGAAGGAACTCTAGTGCCTGATAAGGTACTCGAACTCTCTTCGGCGCTTTATTTGGGTCTTCGCTAGGGGTGTACATGTCACAGGCGATCATAGCGCCTCCGACTGGGATGAATTCATTCTTCGCTGCCGCTGCCGCATCTTGTTCAGACTTAACTTTCTGTAAGTGGAAAGTCTCATAGTCGAAGTAGATTTGTTTGACGTTCTCAGGGAGAAGGCCGAAGTCTCTCTGTTTCATTCTTAACGCTAATTGAGATAAGATGTAGTCACTGTCATCTTTATCGCTTGTCATAGGTTCTTCGCCGCGCTCGATTGCGAGGAAGTCGTTTTTGACGTTTTTAGAGTTAATCATAAGGTCAGAGAATGTTTCTTCTGGGATACCGAAAGGCATATCAGACGCCATTTTCCCGATATCATCTCTAGACAACTGTTGACCCACATACTGTAGTAGATTCGTGTATGCTAACTGTTTTCCTAGTTTTGAGTCTGCGGTGTCCGTCTGTTCTTCAACCACACACGAATAACAGAGTGGGTCAGTGTCTCTAAACTCTTTAATGTTCACTGCTTCGCTTCTTCCCACCATATTTATCACTTCGTCGTCTTGTAGGTAGAATTTCGCTAGTTTTATGTAGGCTTCGCCTAAATCAACTAGAAACTCCCCGAATTTCTCTGAATAAGTGCTGAACTTCTGGCTAGTATTCATCGACTTATATAGGAGTGTATAGGGGTCTAAATTAGTCGTTTTTTCCTCTAAAACCGCATCTAAACCCACCGCCATGAACATTTCTTCGACTTTTGCGCGTATATAAGAGGCGAATTGCTCACCCGTACGACCTTCAATGATCGTTGGAGGCGTTCCTTGGTACTGTAAGCCCCGCACACCTGGCAAAAGAGAGCCTTGAGTCAACTTTGTACCCGCTTGGTAGAGTACTTTATCGTCTCCAACGGTGATTTGGTGCATAGCCTGTTGTGAAGCCGCCCTATTAATCTCTGCTTGGAAGGGGCGAGCTACTTTTAAGATCGAAGAAGCCCTAACTCGACTTGAAAACTCGTCAAAACCTGCCCATATTACTGGGAAGATACCGCCTGGGAGTTCTCCTTCCTCTAAAATGCCTTCAGAAGTGGTGATGTAGAAATATCCGTTAGGGTATTCGAGGCAAGGCTTGTAATAATACTCTAAGACTAAAGTATTTCCTTTTTCCTTACGATATCCCCCCATTTTCGAGTCAAAAACGATGAAATCGCCGCTAGAGTCTGTGATAAATTTGATTTTTTCGTCTTGTCCTTTATATTGACGCTTGAGCTCCTTGGTAGAGACGAGTTTTTCATACCCGACCCAACGGCAATCACGAATAGATGTGGCGTGTGGGTCTCGAAAGATGTTAAATGCGAACCATCTATCGAAACAAAACTCTCCACGTCGAACAGGCCTATTCTTGTCTTCAACTGGAACCCCCATTTCATCCGTAACCGGGTTTCCAATGTCGTCGATTAACGCTTCGAACCCTTTTATAGGCCCTTTATTGTTATCATAGCGAATAAGAACGGCGCATTCGGATACCCCGACAAAATCTTCCGCGACTTCCCGAAACAATCTCTTTAATTTAGAACGATTTTTCTCAAAATTCCATACCGCTTGATTAAGTTCCGCGTCTTTTTGATCTTGGAGTTCTAAAGGGTTTGCAGGTCTGAAAGACACACCAGGTGCTTGAGATAAAATAGATGAAACATACGTTTTAAATATAAGATGAAGGTAACTAAAGGTTATCCTCAATTTAGATTCTTCAACTTTACTATCCCTAGACCTCTCTAAACTCGCCCCTGATCTCTTACTATAATGTTCCCCTGACACTAACATAACATTAGTACGCATTTCCGCAGTCAACGCCCTGTCTTGACTCTTAGAATCCCTATAGAGTTCCTGAAGTTCTGTAATTTTTTTAGTTTCCATACCTGATTACCCCTAATGAATTGTTACTCTACGTCTTTAATTTGAGTTTCTTCATAACCTAAAGGGTCATCAATGAGTTTTTGAAACTCATCAAATTCTTCCATCATTTCGGTTTTTAAATCGAAAGATTTCATTTCTTTTTGGCTTAAAGTATCAGGCTTAATTTTACTCTCTTCCGCCTCTTGTTGGTAGATAGAATCGGGGTGTTGCGGAGGTTCTATATTGTCTTTTAAGACGTTGACGCTTGTGTCGTGAAAAGTTAATACTAGATCCCCTACAGAGACACTTTTAACCCCGTAAAGAACAGAAAGTTGCATGAGACGACCTATAGCCTCAATCTCTGTTCTCTTCTTAATAGAAGTCTCATAGGAATTAGGACGACCTTTAGGGTTTGCAACCTCCCCTTTCTTAAAAGATGTCGCAGTCGCCCTACTCTTATTGTACTTTTCATTTCTAGTTATTTCTTGTTCTGGAAACATACTACTCTCCATAGTGGGAATTGAGTTCATTGATATAGTCTTGTAAGTCGTTTTCTCCGTTTTCTTCTTCAAGTTCTCCCCTCCTTAACCTTATTTGCCATTCTGTAAATTGTTGTTCTGTCCAAGTACCGTCAGGGAGAGTAGAGATCTTTTTAGGGTCAGGGGCAGAAATGCCAGGATTGATCGCTTCCATATCCCAAGGTATTTGAAAGACGGTGTACCGTAGCGCATCCACTAAGTCGTCGACGAATTTCCTAGTAACCAACTTCGACCCTACAGGTACGGAGACGAGTTCAGTGATTAACTTCTGCGCGTCTTCTGCCTCTCTATCTATAGTGAGGGCTCCAGCAGAAAATAAGTCATTGACAGTTTTCTCCCCAGCGTCTCTTTTCTTATCTGCGGGAATAAATGGCTCACGCGAACGAGACGCGGTAATCGCAAATTCTCTAGACTGATAATCATAGCAAGCGGATACCGGGTTTCTCCCTAATGACGCTTTCATCTTCTGATATTGTCTTAGAATGTCTCCACTACTAGTTTCTACCCCGTCACTGCGCCAAAGGTTTATGACGCGTCCACGAGTCTTTTCAGGATTTACTAATATGAAAACAATCGCCGCCATAGACCTTTTAGACCCAGCGCCGCCACTTCCAATATCGACTCCCGCGTAAACATCCCAATAAGTATGAATAGGTTCTGCGGGTTTGACATTCCTATCTACAGTAAAGCCAAAATATTTAACGCCCTCATCCTTTACGAACCTCCCCCAAACCCTTTTAAGTTCTTCATTCTTAGTAGTACAAGCTCTTATCGCTTCATCCACCATCTCCATACTATAATGACCTGGGGAGCCGTCGTCGTACTTAAGACAATCGTAAAGTGATATCTGCCACTTCGCCGCGCCAACGAAAGCTTCTTCAGAAGTTCCTTGGCACTCCATAGCTCTAAACCATAATTGATATCCCCTGGTCGCAGTGAATACTTGATTAAAATACCCTTTAGTCGCTCGTAGTCTTACGAGTATTTCATCTGTAAGATCTTCCGGCATTTCTTCATCTGCGGTAATCATATGAACAGTAGCAGTCTGTAGATTTTCCGCCTTTTGCGAATATGTCTTAAAGTAAATTGAGCAACCACTATTGAAATGGATCGCTACAATCTCTCCATCCGACATCTCCTCTTTCCATCCATAGGTTTTAGAATTCTTCGCCGACCCACGCGGAAGATATTCCGGAACCCACTTAGTCTTAAATTCATTAGTCGCCACCGCATTAGAAGGATAGAAATACCAGAATTGAATCGGCACTGTCGACCATAGCTCAGGCCATAGTTTAGTGTTACCGGCCCATTCGATATTCTTTCTAATAGCGACTGTCGACTTCCCGATCTGATTTGCTGCGGTTAAGAGATTAATTTTATTTTTACTTTCAAAGAACTCTCTAGACCATTGATACCATTTCCCCTTGTGGGCATATAGGTGCGGTAACTCCTCTTTAATCTCTTTAATCCGAGTCTCTATCGCCGCTTTCTTAAATTCTGTTTCCGTCTTAGGGGAGGTCTTGAGAATATTTAAGTCTTTAGAGGAAGCGGCTGAAGCGCGCTCCCTCGCCGTATCAGATATTCGATTGATTCGGTCTCTAGAAGTCTCTCTCATAAAAGCACGTCATCGTCTTTAGGGGTGATAGTTCCTACAACCTCATCAAAATTCTTTGGCGCTTCAATTTCTAATTTATTCGAAAGAGCCTCTAATTTAGAGATATCATCAATACCCCTAATAGCTTCAAGATCACTAGGGGCGCTTACGTGTACGTTAAGATTTTTTTGCTCTACTTGCATCTTTTGAATGATGCCGCCTTTAACCCTCATATCCACCATTTCAAACGCTTTAAGTATAAGAGAAGCGGCTTTATGGTCGACATTCCCCTCTTCATCCTTTATAGGCAGAGACATAATCTCGCTCAGTCTCTCCGTACCCAGGTGCAGTATATAATTCATTGACTGCACATAAGATTTAGGAGGCGTTAATACCCATAAAAGTTTTTTGTCATTGCAAGCATAAATTTTCTCCCAAGTGTTATTATTGCAAATACCACTAAGAATAGACTCAAGCCGCATACGCCTCTTATAAGTTCCCGCGGTTACAAGATTGTACTCATCCCAAAAGCTTAGGCGAAGTCTCTCGTCTCTTTCGTCTGGTTTAAGGTACTTCCTTAACCAATCTTCGGACGCCACTGCTATTTCAGGGAGGGACTCCCGTACTCTCATTATAAGAGGCACTACTTTTAACGGAGCTACATTAAGTAAAGAGGATTCTTGATGCGGATTAAGCACAGAAGCCTCGACGACTTCTATCGCGTCTTGGGAGTAGGTCATTTCTTTAACCTTTTTGAGATGTATGACAATACCGTAACACTAAGGAGTCGAAAGTGTCAATGAAGGGTGCTGGAGGTCTAGGTCGGTTCGGAAGCCTACATGAGGTTTTTTTAGGTAATGGAGTTATGGCTATTAAATAGGCTAAGGAGGTCTAAAGGGGTCTCTGTAGATTAAAGAGGCAGTGGAGGTCGCTTTAGATTTTTTTAAAATTTTGAAGGCGCTTGAGTTATGGCTATTAAATAGGCTAAGGAGGTCTAAAGGGGTCTATGTAGATTAAAGAGGCAGTGGAGGTCGCTTTAGATTTTTTTTAAAAAAAATTTTTTGAAGGCGCTTGCACTGAAATTTCAAATATTCCAAACCCCCCACCCCCCCGTAAAAATAAAGAGATAAAAATGCGTTTGATCAGCCAGCCAGTCAACTTTCTAAGTCCCTGTTTTCCTTACGCTTTTCCAGGAATGTAGCTCTATAGCCTCTTTAACCCTCATTGATTCCATTACTCCATAGTTGGAAAAGAGAGGGGATTACGGGGGCTTGGGAGATGTTGGAGGTTTTGAAGATTGCAATCGGCTGGGTTAGCTGCTTAACTTTTAACTTCTAACTTCTAACTTCTAACTTTTAATGTTTAATGTTTACTAAACCGCTCAAGATTAAAAAGGTTGTTTCACTGCCAGAACCTACTTTGCCTTACCTATCTCTATAATCTCTATAGCCCTCTGATATGTTCCACGTGGAACATTCTCTATAATCTCTATAGCCCTCTGATATGTTCCACGTGGAACATTCTCTAAAGCCTTCCTAGTATCCCTAATTACCTTAGCCTAAAACTCCCCTACAGAACCTAAAGAGACCTGATAAGGCTTAGTATCAGTATCTGATACCCGCTAGTATCAGATACTGATACCTTAATAACCTGCGGTAGCTTGCCAATGCCCTGCCGTAATTACTGCCAGCGGTTTACTAGTATTTATCGCCTTTTTAGACCTTGATAAGTATTAGTAATTACGGGGATTTTAGACATTCTAAAACAATGTTTATTTTTTCATTGACAAGATATTTTTGAAGTGTAAAATCCAAAACACAAAAGAGGGGTTAATCGTTAATCCCTTCCAAGAAAAAGGCAACGCGCCGCAGGTTATTAGGAGAAAGAAATATGATTTTCGGGTGGATAGTAATTGTAATTGCGATGATATCTGTAACGGCACTAATGGTCGACTTACTCTTATGGGATAGCCGACCGGATGAGTTAAAGCTTGATAGGTGGGAGCGCCTAGCTAATCAGGTTGAGATTGAGGCGTACGAATACGCCCAACGGAAAAAAGAGATGGCGTATAGAACGGTATACTACACGGCATAGGGGGCAATAAAACATTAATAGGAGGTACAAAGTTATGAGTATTAAGAAAGTTAAGCCATTTGTAGAATCATTAATTGGTATTGCAAAGAAACATGAAGGGCCTTCAAACTATAGTAGATATATTATGGTTAAAGACGGCCAAGCTGTTTTCACCAATGGATTTATATTAATAAAAGGCCCTTGCAATCAATTACTGTCTAACGGGCTATATGATGGAAAAACATTTATGCCGGTGGCGGCGAGTAGTGATAGTTACCCTAAAACAGAAGGATTCTTTAAGACCAACACCGGCGACACTGTTGAAATTTTGCCTAATGTTATAGAAGTAGCAAAGTTAATTAAGCCAGAAAGCTTAAGAGCCCTTCCAGCGATATCATCCCAAGGCCAATTAATACTAAAGGGTCAATCATATAAAGACGCGGTAAGACTCGAATACGCTAATATCGCTGTCTCTTTAGGCTTAGGTATCTGCATGCTTAAAAATGGCGGTATGTACGAATTCACCAATGAAAACAGAACAATAATACTAATAACCCCATCGATGGGGGAGGGCTATAATGATTAAATTATCAAAATACTGGCGAAAAATTAAATTTGTTGACGACTCCAGCGACTATGAAGAAGTTGGACACGGGGAGGACTATGAGGATCAAATTTACACTATCCAAGAAGCGATAGAGGAGCTATGGCGGTGTTCAAGCCCTACCGATAGCAGCGATTGGCCAGATACTTATGAACTGACCGCCGAGCGTAGCCTTGACGGCACTATTAGGACTAATCACATATACATTGACGGCACTAGGAGTCAATTAACTGAAATACTAAAGGGGTTAAGATGCTAGTGGAGATAACAGATACCTTTGGTGGGGAAACTAATTACTGCTGGGTCCATAGATATGAGATCGAATCAGATTGGGATAATAATCGCAAGCTTTTACGCGACATAAGAAAGATTGCTGATATTAATAAAGGCGTCAAGCTTGACCTAGTAGTGGATAGTGGGCAGTTAAAGCGATGGGATTTTAGAGGCTCGGCGATATGTTTAATGGTTAGCTGGTAATTAACTTAAAAGGATGAAATTATGGAAGAAGTGGGAATAGTCATGAAAGCGAATACATATCTAACTAAAGCGATTGAGCAGTTTTATCTTGAGTATTTTAATTCCTCAAGGGAATTAAGCTATATCGCCGAGAGACATTTATTGCCTATTGAGGTGGCGGAAACATTAATCGAATACGGGCGCAAAATTAATCATGGGGAGTTAATCGAGCTATGAGCAATCTAGATCAGTCCAACATATGGGATTTAGCAACTTTAAACCAGAAAATAGCCCTAAAAAACCTGGAAGCGAGCCAATATGAGAGTGTTATTTCGCAGGTAATCGATGAGAGCGGGGAAGATTTTGAAAAGATCCCCGAGAAATTAAGAGAGGCATTAGGAGTATGAAGCTATTATTAGCGTCTTTGTTTCTGGTATCTTGTAGCTACTTTGATTCGCCGTATGAGAAAGCGCAAAAACCTATTGATCTATGCCAACCCTATCGGCGCACTATTTTGCGATTAGAGGACAAGATATCCCTGTTAGAGAGCAAGATAACGTACTTAAAAGACGAAGTAGATACTTTAGAGAGCAATCAATATTGACTTAATGGCTAGGGCATCCTAGCCTTTTAAATTTTAAGGGCCTCTATTATGAAAAAACTGGTAGCAAGTGCGCCATCTCTCGAGACATTAGTCTCGATATGCCAGCGGTATTTTTACTCTAAAAGCATTTATATCTCTCAAGGATGGGGAAAATTAACGGGTTTTATACTGAACTAAGGAAAGGTCGCTATAGGCTAATCAGCACAAGCAATCACTAGCAATCACTAGCCAGTATTTTATTGACAAAGCAATAGGACTACTGCGAAGGTCTAGCCGTTAGTAGCCTGCCAAGCGCTACTAAAAGCTTAACTCTTTTAGTGCCTTAACACGTTGAGCAGGCCGATACGCTTATTGATAATGAATCTCAATATCATTGACTGGCTAGCCAGTATAAAAAGTAATCATGTCGATAAACTGAAGAAAAATACCCCTAAAACCGAAAATATTTTAGACCCGAAAGTGGTTTATTTTGGAGGGGGGTTTTAGAATTGAGACAATTTTCAAAATCTCTTTTCTGCCTGAGATCTCTAAAACCGGCAGTGCAGCTCCATCCGAAATTACATCTCAGCAGCAGGGATTTTCTCCGACCCCCTGTTTTAAAACCTTATTCGAAGTCTCTACGAATCACCCTACAAGTGTAAACGGCGATTGCAATTATTGTCGCCATGAGAACTATTAAACATACTGCGAATTTCACCATTGACACCACCCCTATAAATGTTTATTTATTTATACTGTAAACAATTACAGAATTCAAGGAGTAAAGTTAGATGGATAAGGTTACAGTGAACGGCGTGGATTATTTTAAGCAAGAAACCGGCGATATCAAGATTGTAATCCTTCAAAGAGGTTGGGTTATGGTTGGAAGGCTTAGCAGGGTAGGAAATGACTGCACTTTAAAGGATGCCTCAGTTGTTAGAGTTTGGGGAACCACTAAAGGACTAGGTGAAATAGCTCTAGGCGGGCCTACTTCGTCAACTAAATTAGACAAGGCTGGCACAGTTCAATTCGATTACTTAACTACTGTGGCAACAATTTCATGTGAGGCGTCAAAATGGGAAAAATCGCTGTAAACTTTGAAGAATCTCAGGTCTCCTATGGCTCTGGCTCTGGTTATGGCTATGGCTCTGGCTCTGGTTATGGTTACGGCTCTGGCTATGGATATGGCTCTAGCTATGGCTCTGGCTATGGATATGGTTCTATCTCTGGCGATGGCGAAGGCGATGGCTATGGCTACGGCTATGGCGATGGCGATGGCGATGGCTATGGCTATGGCGATGGCTATGGCTATGGTTCTGGCTATGGCTACGGCGATGGCTATGGCTATGGCGATGGCGAGGGCGAGGGCTACTAAAAATAATTTATTCAAGGAGAATTATGTACGGCATGAGCGAAAGAAATCCTGAGACTCGGAGTCTCAAAGAAATTCAAGCGGGGAACATCCGAATACTGCTAACGAGAGTGTCGAAGGCGAGGATTGCAAGCGATCTAAATCTTCAAAACACCCAGACCCTTGACCAATGGATGAGCCGAAGTCAAGTCCCAACTAAATACCATGCAACGATTGAGGAGCTTTTGAAAAAGTATGGAACACCAAACACCTAATAAATTCTGGGTAGCCCTATACGATGGCAACCCCGAAAGAGGCGGGAAAGAACTTGACTACCCTGGCTACGCTAGAGAGCCTGCTGGGAAGTTTGCGATCAATTCAAATGATTGCGTTATGAATGTTTCAAATGTTCTCTTTAACCCCCCAATTGAAGAACCCATAAAACCTATGTGCCCTAGGTACGTCGGGTTAGTCATAAGTGCTGAAGGGGCGTCTCCGCTGATTGCGTACAGTAGGCTAGATAGAGAGTTTGTGATGGAGAGAGGTTTTGTGCTTAGGCTGGCCCCAGAATCCCTAAAGTTCTGCCTAGATGGTGAGCCTTGGATACCTAAACAACTTGATAAACTTAAAAACTTTTTAAGCCTTCTAGGGAGTAAGTATGGCAACCCCTAAATACACTAGAGCCATTGTAGAAGCTGCACTTAAGAAACACGACACGAGAGTAGCGGTAGCGAACTCTCTAGGCTGTAGCAACACATATGTGAATACACTGTTAGAGATTTACAGAGACCTTAAGCCTCTTGCGAAGTGGAAAGACATTAAAGTCAAAAAAGATAAGATATGGGGGAGGTACTAAATCTTCATAACCGTCTTACGCTTCACCTTCTTAAACTCCACAGGCGTTACCGCACCTTTAGGTAGTACAGGCTCCCCAACCCTACGCAAGCTCCAGGCGTATTTAGCGATGAAATAAGCGTCACATACGCCTTGGTGCATAGATTTTTTTAGAGTCATAGTCTTTTCTAATCCCTCTGCCACTATCGCACGTCTGATTCTATCCTTTGGCCCGTCGAAGGAACCGTCATCAGGGATAATCTTCTGCCATGTCTGAGGCGTTACAAGGTTCAAGTTGTACCCTAGACCATAAACTACACCGACGATAGCGCCGTAAGACCTCCCGAAGTTAAACATAGATGAGACTCCTTGCCCTGGCATAGCGCCTACTTGTTCAAGCATAATGGTGTCTATAGGGTCGAGGGAGTCTAAGACATCTTTAATGACCTTAAGAGAATTGCGGTTGTCGAACGGCTCAAGACGAAAGATAGCGCCGTCTTCGTCTAATGCGACTATGCCGCCGGTTAAGCCAGGGTCGATTCCAATAAAAATGGCACACCTCTACGTTTTTGTAGAGTGTACCAGAAAAATTGTAGAGGTGTCACTTTTTCAAATCAGCAATTATGCCTGCTAAAGCGACAAGCTTTTCTTTAAGTTCGTATGCCTCATCTTGGCGCTTGAGGAGATTGTGGTAGTTCCTATTATTCTCTTCTTTAAGCTCTTTGTACTTTCTTTCAACTCTCTCGTAATCGCTGTAATCGACCCACTCGCCCTCCTCGTCTAAGACAGGGTAAACATTCGGTGGATTACCCGCGCCGTTAGAGTCGACTGACATTCTCCACCTAGAGACTTTTCCGTTAATCATTTAAGGCACTCCGGTTTAATTTTAGACAATACTTCTTCCATCACCCAATGCTCGCGCTCGGTGTACTTTTGGGCTGGCTTAGAGTTAGGTAAGGTAAATTTAACCCAAAGCCATACGCCTAGAGGCATTATAAGCATGAAAGCTATCGCGGCTAATTGGACTTTATCGCTGGTTTCTCTTGACTCCCATTTCACCCCAAACCCCTAATAGTT
>Ga0315291_10007566_pt1 | contig 13413 bp, 17 predicted proteins | sample YL17G12_20_MG_FD_203070 | JGI IMG/M metagenome (GOLD analysis project Ga0315291, IMG submission 203070) | Sediment microbial communities from Yellowstone Lake, YNP, Wyoming, USA - YL17G12_20 | ecosystem: Environmental > Aquatic > Freshwater > Lake > Sediment | place: USA: Wyoming | collected... | reverse complement strand
TGGGATGAAGACCACTATAAAAGCGCCCACAACAGGACCGGGCAGGGTGCCAGTGCCCCCCAGTATCACCATAAACATTACGTCAAAGACATAATTAAAGCCGAATACCGTGGGATCCAGGTTAAGAAGTTTATGAAGATTCTTTTCATAATGACCCAACATCGTTCGATTGAACATTAGGGCGTTATGTTCAATTTCTGGCGATCTTTTTCGGACACTCTGCGGATTGACGAAGAGGTACCTGAGAATATAGAATACTGCAAGGTCGGGGTGTATCATTTTGCCAGGGTCGATTTATCCAGAGGTGACTAAGGGGGGTATTATGGACATATCTGAGGAGGAAGTCAAAATCCGAAGGATGACTGAAGCAGACCTGCCGGGATTAAGGGAAATAGATCCACTACTTATTGGTGAAGGGCGAGCCTTGTCCTGGCCGCTAAGGGCTGAAACCCAGTGGGCAGTGTATCGTCCAGCGCTAAGTTTTGTAGCTGAACTAGGGGATGAGACAGTAGGCTTCCTACTAGGGGACATAAGAGGAGCTGAATACGGAACAGATATAAATGGGTGGATAGATATGATGGGCATTGCTCCCGCGCATCAGCGTCGGGGGATAGGCCGAAGGCTAGTGGAGGCATTTTGTGAGGAATGCCGGCGAAACGAAGTCAAAACAAATGTCATCATCAGAGAGGATGATGAACAGCTCACCGGATTTTTTATATCTATGGGGTTCCGTAGGGGGAAGTTGGTCAGCTTCGAAAGGTAACGCTGTGTGTACTCTTACGCTAATGCCGAGCCTAGGAGGCCGCTGAAGAGCCCCCTTTTCTAAACAGTCCGTCAGAATGTGTAACAGAGAGCTCTGAAAAAGTCTTATTCAACCCCCTGTGTCCCCCACTTTTGGGGGACTTTTGAAGCTGGGGGACACCCCCAGACCCCCAGCAGGACATATCCTGCACCGCTAACATCAATAAATATCCGCAACGTCATATCCTTCTGGAAGCGTAATAAATGCGGTGAACCCCCACACGGCTCTTGACAACCAGGCCAAAGGGTGTTAGTGTTATTCTAGTCTCGAGTAGTCAAGCAGGCCAATTGGCAAACCGGGAGGAATCCAAGTAAGCTGCCCGGCTGAAAAAATCCGGGGGTGGGGGTGCCAGTTAGGCGGTGAGGTTACTCGGGACTGCGTTTTTGGGACGTGTCCTCTGGTTCCTTCTGTTCTTTTCTGGTTGACAGTCTGGCAGCCATTGATTACAATCTAACTACGCTAACCAGGGCAGGAGAGCCTTGATGATTGAGATGGTCATTGACAGCATCCGCATGAGTCTGATGAATTACCAGCGGGTAGTGATCCTCAAAGAGAAGTCCTCTGAGCGATATCTACCCATCTGGATTGGTCAGGCCGAGGCCGATGCTATCGCTATGAAGCTGCAAGGGGTAGAGACACCTCGCCCCCTCACTCATGACCTGTTGCGCAATATGGTTAAGGACCTGGGGGCCAAGGTGAACTATATTGTGGTCAATGACCTGCGCGACGACACTTTCTATGCCAAGATCAACCTCACTATAGACAGCCGCAGCCTGGAAGTAGATTCACGCCCCAGTGATGCCATCGCCCTGGCTGTCAGGGTTGACGTGCCTATTTATGCCGCCGAGACGGTGATAGACAGAGCAGGAATCATACTTGACAGTGAAACAGGTAAGCCTGTGCCTAGCAGCCAACCAGACGAGAAGGCCGGAGAGGAAGAGATAAGGCGGCTATCCGCCTTTTATGATTTCATTAAAACGTTGGATTTGGACGATTTGGGTCAGGGCAAAGCCTGAGCTATCCGGGATAGGAGTCTTCTGTGGACGAGCGATTCGTCAAGCGGTTATTGGCCAGTATGAAGTGTTGCATGTGCAACAAACACTATGAGCCAGGCCACATAAATGTATTGGGCCACCGGGATAATGTCTGGTTTTTGAGTGTATATTGCTCTAGCTGCCAGAGTCAGGGTCTGGTGGCTGTTGTGATCAGGCAGGGTAAAGCGCCTGAGGTAATCACCGACCTCTCGGAAACAGAGCTTGCCAGGTTCAGCAGAAATGGCAGGATAGCCGCCGATGACATCTTGGAGATGCACAATTTCTTGAAAAATTTCGACGGTGACTTCAGCCATCTCTTCAGCAAAAAGTGAGCCAAGTATGTAGCCATTCAGCAACAGCCCCGAAACTATCGGGGCTGTTGCTTGTCATAAAGTGGTTGACGCCCATCGCAGCGTATGGTATACTGCGCAAGGTTTGAGGCAGATTTACATGACCCGGAGAGACTTCTCTTTCAAGCTCCTGGGGGTGGGGTGGTTCGTAGCCATCTGCATCGTCGGAGGAGCCGCTATTGGCTTACTGCTGGACAAGAAGGTTTTTCATACCACGCCTGCCCTGTCCCTCGTCTTCCTTACCCTGGGCACCTTCCTTGCCCTCTACGGTGTGTGGCGCATGCTGGCCCCGGGCGTGCAGAAGCCTAAGAAACCGGGGCAAAACAAGGAGAGCGATTAGTGGCTAAGCTAGGGTGCTCCAGCCGCATAGTTCTTTTCGCGGGTCTGGTCGTTTTTGCTCTTCTAATTCTTGGTCTCATCAGTGGTCCTATTGGGCAGAGCAAATTCTCCAAAATCCTCCCAGAAAAATGGCTGCCCGCGAAACCGCTGTCAGGCGTGAAGGTAGAGGAAGGAACGGTACCAGCAGGGCTGCAAACCATCTCCTTTGACGAGCTTATCACCAAAGCCAAAGCAGGCCAGAAAGCCAAAGCTGGCAAGGCGGAGCAGGTGGAGACCATAACAGAGGATGGCGAACTGCTCGGGATTACCCTTCAGGGTAATCAGGCCCCCACACTGGAAACGACTTTCACGGGACATAACCTGGTTGAGACGTTGCGGGATAAAGGTGTAAAGGTGAAAGCGGAGTCACCCCTGGCACCTGAGCCACTCTTTGGCCTGTTCGGGGGCTTTTCCTTGACCAACACCATACTGGCCACTTGGCTCACCATTCTTGTCCTGGGACTGCTGGCTTATCTGGCCACCAGAAAGATGAAAGAGGTGCCCACCGGACTGCAAAACTTCATGGAGGCTTTAATAGAAGCCATGCTCAGCTTTGTGCAGGGGGTGGCCGGCAAAGAAAATGGCCGTCGCTTCTTCTTCATAGTAGGTTCCATTTTCCTATTCGTCATCACCAATGCCTGGCTATCTCTGCTGCCCATATTCAATAGCATTACCTACGGCGGTGTTTCCGTATTCAGAGGGGCCAACACCGATATCAACGTGCCCCTGGCTATAGCTCTGGTCTCCTTCTGCTCGGTGGAGTATTGGGGAATCGCTAGCATGGGCTTCCGCGTATATATGAGAAAATTCGTCAGACTGGCCAGCCTGCGCCAGGGCAAAATAGTCATAGGGCTGGTGGAACTTTTTGTGGGAGTTCTGGAGGCCATCAGCGAGTTTATCCGGATACTCAGCTTCACCTTCCGACTTTTTGGCAATATGACTGCCGGGGAAATTCTATTGCTCGTCTCAGCATTTTTAATTCCCTTTGCGTTCTCCACCGTATTTTACGGGCTGGAGCTCTTTATCGGCTTTGTCCAGGCGTTGATCTTCGCCGGGCTTACCCTGGTCTTTGCCAGCACCGCGGTGGCCGGCCATGGCGAGGAAGGCCACGCCGAGGTGAAACATTGAGGAATAGTTTTAGTGGGAGGTTTTTATGGATGTAGGCATCGCTGTACTAGTGGGCCTGTTTTTCGTGGGGGGGTGCGTCATTGGTGGGCTGGTGGTACATGCTGTGCTGAGTCGGCACGAGTAGAACTGCGTCGGGTCATAAACCCAAATCTTGGTTATTGCTCTGGCAACTGGTTGAACGCCGGTGCACAGAAAAAAAGGAGGTTGAATAGTGGATCCAGAATCAGCTAAGTTCTTAGGAGCTGCCATAGCCGCGGGCGCCGGCCTTTTAGGTCCGGGGCTGGGCATCGGGCTTATCGGTTATTCTGCCCTGCAGTCCATCGGACGCAATCCTGAGGCGGCCCCCAACATCCTGACCAACATGATACTGGCTATCGCCTTTGCTGAGGCCCTTGGCATTTATGCTTTGATCGTGGCCGTCATTTTGGCCATGGTCGCCTAAGATTGGGACACTAGGCCAACTGCATAATCAGATAGCTCATGGCCATGTGAGGCCAGGACTGCTATAATTTACATGGAAGGGAGCTTCGTTGAAGAAGCTGGGCATTGATACGGGCGTTCTCATTGCGCAGCTCGTAAACTTCACCATCCTGATAGCGCTGCTTTACTTCGTGCTGTACAAGCCCCTCCTCAAGATGCTGGACAAGCGTTCCCAGCGGATCAAAGAGAGCATGGAGGAGACTGAACGCTTGAAGCAGCGCCAGGCACAGGTGGAGGAAGATGTGCGCAAGGAACTTGAGCAGGCCCGCCAGGAGACCCAGGCGACCATAGCCCAGGCCAGCCAGATAGGGGAAAAGCTCAAAGAAGAGGCCCGCTCTGAAGCCCGCCAGGAGGCGGGGCGGATCATTGAGCGAGCACGCCAGGAGATTCAGCAAGAGAGGGATGAGGCCATAGAGGAACTACGCAAGGAGTTCGTTGATGTGGCTATCCTGGCCGCTGAGAAGGTGATCCAGAAAGAGCTGGACAAGAAAACTCACAGTAAACTTATTGAGGAAGTGCTCCAGGAGAGCGGTGGCCTCAAAGGGAGCTAAGCTATGGCACGCCCGGCTTCAGCCAGGCGCTTTGCTCAGGCTGCATTTGAAATCGCCCGAGATAAGGGAGAGTTAGACCGCTGGCGCTCCGACCTCAGGCAGATTGCTGAGGCGGTGAGCATACCAGAGTTGTTGGCAGTTCTGGAAAGCCCCAAGGTGCATTTCCAGGATAAGTCGAAGCTGCTGGCTCAGCAATTGGAAGGTATCAATCCTCTGGCGTTGAACCTGGCTTACTTGCTCATCGCCAGAAATCGGCTGAGATTGGCCACCCAGATAGCCGAAGAATATGAGCGTTTGGTGGATGCTCATCGGGGCATCAGGCATGTGGTTGTCACCACCGCTGTCCCTTTGGAAGCTGAAGAGCAGCAGAAAATGAGCCAGGCTCTGGCCCGGCTTGTCAAGGGCCAGGTAGTAATAGAGAGTCAGGTGGATCCAAATATAATTGGCGGTGTGGTGGCACGTATAGACGACAAGCTTCTTGACGGCAGCACCCGCAGTCGTTTGGAGTCTCTGAAGAGGAGCCTTGCTGAGACCACCAGCAGAGCGGGCAAATAAGCGAAATTGGTCATATAAAGTGGAGGTGAGGCATCATGGCCAGAGGCCAGGATATAACCTCTATCATTAAACAGCAAATCGAGCGGTTCGGCACTGTAATAGGGCTGGTGGATGTGGGCACTGTGGTGGAGGTAGGTGATGGCATTGCCCGCATTCACGGCCTGAGCGCAGTCAAGTACAATGAGCTTATAGAGTTCCCCCGGGGTGTCATGGGGGTAGCCCTCAACCTGGAGGAGGACAGCGTAGGCGCCATCATTTTTGGCGACTACTCCGAGATCAAGGAGGGGGATGAGGCCCGCTGCACTGGCAGGATTGTTGAGGTGCCGGTGGGTGAGGCACTTATCGGGCGGGTGGTGGATGCTTTGGGACGGCCTCTGGATGGGAAGGGACCCATCAAGGCCGACCGCACCCGCCCTGTGGAACGGGTGGCCCCCAACGTGGTGCTACGCCAGCCTGTGGATACACCGGTGCATACCGGCATCAAGGCCATTGATGCTATGATTCCCATCGGGCGGGGGCAGCGTGAGCTAATCATCGGCGATCGCTCCACAGGCAAAACGGCTATCGCTCTTGACACCATTATCAGCCAGAAGGGCCGTGATTTGTTTTGCATCTATGTGGCTGTTGGCCAGAAAGCCTCCAAGGTAGCTCAACTGGTGGCCACCCTGGAGGAGTACAAGGCCATGGAGCATACCATAGTGGTGGCGGCCACTGCCTCAGAGTCGGTGGCCATGCAGTATATAGCCCCCTACTCCGGCTGCGCCATGGGCGAGGAGTTCATGGAGCAGGGGCGTGATGCCCTGGTGGTCTACGATGACCTCTCCAAACACGCCTGGGCCTACCGCCAGCTATCGCTGCTGCTGCGCCGGCCGCCTGGCCGTGAAGCCTACCCGGGCGATGTCTTTTATTTGCACAGCCGGCTGTTGGAGCGGGCTGCCAAGTACAACAAGGAGCGTGGCAGTGGCTCATTAACCGCATTGCCTATTATTGAGACCCAGGCTGGCGATGTGTCAGCCTATATACCCACCAATGTAATCTCCATTACCGACGGCCAGATTTATTTGGAGACCGACCTGTTCAATGCCGGCGTCAGGCCAGCCATCAACGTCGGCCTTTCCGTATCCCGCGTGGGCGGAGCAGCACAGACCAAGGCCATGAAGCAGGTGGCTGGGCGGCTGCGCATTGACCTGTCTCAGTACCGAGAGCTTTCCGCCTTCGCCCAGTTCGGTACCGCCGACCTGGACAAGTCCACTCGCTCCCAACTGGAACGAGGCCAGCGCACAGTGGAGATATTGAAGCAGCCACAATTCGTGCCCATGTCACTGGAGCAGGAGGTTATCATCCTCTACGCCGTGATCAACGGCTACCTGGACGATGTGCCTGTGGATAAAGCATCTGCCTTTGAGAGCCAGTTCCACCGCTTTATGGCAGCCAGCCATCCCGAAATAGGCAAACTTATCGCTCAGGATAGGCAACTGAGCAAGGAGACCGAGGAGAATCTCAAAGCAGCCATCGCCGAGTTCAAGAAGACGGTAAAGTTCTAGACTATGCCTAATATACGCATTATCAAGCGCCGCATCCGCAGCATACAGAGCACTGCCAAAATAACCAGGGCTATGGAGATGATCGCCGCCTCCAAGATGAGACGTGCTCAGGAGCGGGGTCTGGCAGCCAGACCCTACGCCGAGAAGATCGCCCAGGTGCTGGCTGACCTGGCGGCACGGCCCGTCGAGGAGGGCAAGGTGCACCCGCTGCTGGTGCGACGCCCGGTAAAGCACATTGAGCTAATACACATCACCGCTGACCGCGGCCTGTGCGGTGGCCTTAACTCCAACATAAACCGCCTTACCGTCAACTTTATTCAACAGCAGACGGTTCCAGTAAGCTTAATAACTGTGGGGCGCAAGGGGCGGGACTTTTTGATGCGCTACGGTTTCAACGTGCGCGCCGAGTTCACCGGGCTGGGTGACCGCCCCGGCATTCTGGACGTATTGCCCATCGCCCGCTGCGTCATAGATGACTACACCAATGGGAACACTGACCTGGTATATCTGGCCTACCCACGCTTCGTTACCACCATGACCCAGCGGCCTGTTATGGAGCAGTTGTTGCCTATAGAGCCAGCGCCCATAGTAAAGCGACAAAACGTGGAATATATCTACGAGCCTAGCAGTAGCTTTGTGCTGTCCCAGCTACTGCCCCGCTTCGTGGAACGTGAGGTTTACCACGCTATTGTGGAGACCATAGCCAGCGAGCAATCGGCACGCATGGTGGCCATGCGCAATGCCACTGAAAACGCCCATGAGTTTATCCAAGACCTGACGCTCACCTATAATAAAGCCCGCCAGGAGATGATAACTAGGGACATCCTAGAGGTGGCCGGATCGGCGGCGGTCACAGAATAGACCAACGTGACGAGGTTGAAAAATGGCAAAAGGCAAAGTAGCCCAGGTAATCGGAACTGTAGTTGATGTGGAGTTTCCTCCGGAATCATTGCCGGCGCTGTTCAATGCCATAGAAATCCCAATCAACGGGAACAAAATAGTCCTGGAGACCCAGCAGCACGTGGGCAATAACTGGGTTCGCTGCCTGGCTCTGAGCCCCACAGAGGGACTGCAGCGTGGGGCTGAAGCCGTAGACACTGGCGGGCCGGTGGCAGTGCCAGTTGGGAAAGGCACGCTGGGTAGACTGTTCAATGTCTTCGGCGAGCCTCTGGACAATCTGGGGGCAGTTGAGGCCAAAGAACGCTGGTCCATTCACCGGCCGGCGCCATCCCTTGAGGAACAGCAGACCACCACCCAGATGCTGGAGACTGGAATCAAGGTCATGGACTTGATAGCCCCCTTCACCAGGGGCGGCAAGGTGGGCGCTTACGGTGGGGCTGGTGTGGGCAAGACGGTCATCATCCAGGAGCTGATTCGCAACATAGCCAGCGTGCATGGCGGAGTGTCTGTCTTCGCTGGGGTGGGAGAGCGCTCCCGAGAGGGCAATGACCTCTGGCTAGAGATGAAGTCCTCAGGTGTTATCGACAAGACGGTGCTGGTCTTCGGGCAGATGAATGAGCCGCCTGGCGTCAGGCTGCGGATAGGGCTTACCGGGCTGACTATGGCCGAGTATTTCCGCGATGTAGAAGGGCAGGATGTGCTGCTCTTTATAGACAATATTTATCGCTACACCCTGGCCGGTATGGAGGTATCGGCGCTTATGGGCCGCCTGCCCTCGGCGGTGGGCTACCAGCCGACACTGGCCACCGAGATGGGCGAGTTGGAGGAGCGTATCACCTCCACCAAGCGAGGCTCCATCACCTCCTTCCAGGCCATCTATGTGCCTGCCGATGACTACACCGACCCCGGCATCGTCACCACCTTCGGGCATCTGGACGGGGTCGTCGCCCTCGAACGTGCCCTCGTCGAGCAGGGTATCTACCCCGCCGTGGACCCATTGGCCTCCACCTCCCGCATCCTGGACCCCAGGGTAGTGGGTGAAGATCACTACCAGGTAGCCAGAGGTGTGCAACGAGTGCTTCAGCGCTACAAGGACTTGCAGGACATCATCGCTATCTTGGGCATAGAGGAACTGAGCGAAGAGGACAAGTTAATCGTGGCCCGCGCCCGCCGTATCCAGCGCTTCCTCTCCCAGCCCTTCTTTGTAGCTGAGACATTCACCGGCATCCCCGGCAAGTACGTGCCTGTGAAGGAGACGGTGCGTGGTTTCAAAGAGATACTGGAGGGCAAGCACAATCACCTGCCGGAGCAGGCCTTCTATATGGTAGGCACCATTGAGGAGGCTGTGGAGAAGGCCAAGAAGCTTGAAGCTGGGAGCTAAAATCACCGATGTCCACTATAAAGCTTGAGATTGTCACTGCTGAGCGTCTGATATTCTCTGAGGATGTGAACATGGTCATCGCCCCAGGGGTGCAGGGATACCTGGGCATTTTGCCCCACCATGCGCCTCTGATGACTATGCTCCAGCCCGGGGAGTTGCGGGTGAAGAAGGAAGGCGAAGAAATCTCTCTAGTTGTTTCAGGCGGTTTCCTGGAAGTGCGCCCCGATAAGATAGTGGTGCTGGCCGATGCTGCTGAACGTGCTGAAGAGATTGACATCACCCGGGCAGAGGCGGCGAAGAAGCGTGCCGAGGAGAGGCTCAAGGATCTGGGCCGGCCAGGCGTAGATCATCTGCGCGCTGAGGCGGCACTGCACCGCTCACTGGCCCGACTCAAGGTGGCTGAGAGGCGCCGCAAGAGGCCCACCGGCGGCACCCCCTAAACACAGGTCAGAACCTCTATTCTGCTGCAGTTAACGAGTCCGAGAAGACCCCTCTCTGATGTTAGTCAGATGAAAGGTTAACGTCTGCAAGGACATCACAGGGTCTATATCTCTGATGTTGATCCCTGCAGGCACCCTGGCACATATCGGGGCATAGTTCAGGATAGACCTGATGCCACACTTCACCAGCGAATCAATAACCCTCTGAGCTTGGTCTTGAGGCACAGCCACTATGGCAATGTGGATATCGCTCTGCCGCAGCTTTTCCTCAAGCCCTGAAATATCCTGCACAATGCAATTGCTCACCTTTTTGCCGATCTGCTTGGGGTCGGTATCAAAGCAGGCGGCGATTTTGAACCCATGTGGCTCAAAGCCACCGTAGCTCAGTATAGCTCGACCCAGGCGGCCCACCCCTATTAGTGCCATGCACCACTGTTGTTCCAGACCCAGGATAGACCTCAATTCCTTGTGCAAGCGGTTCACACTATAGCCCTTGCCCTGCTTGCCAAAGTGGCCGAAGTAGCTCAGGTCTTTCCTGATCTGGGTGGGGCTTATTTTGAGAAAGCTGCCCAGGTCCTGCGAACTGATTACTTCTACCTTACGTCTAGACAGTAGTTCCACAGCGCGGAAATAGAGCGGCAGACGCTGGACAACGACCTCAGGGATGTTGTTTGGCTTCAACTTCCACCTCCCTTTCAAAGATAGTGCACAAAATCACTATCATTACCAATATTTTACCAGCAAAAGGCAAATGAGGTCAATGGCTTTGAACAGTCGCTATTCGTTCTGAATGAGAATAGACAGACAGGCGGCTGGCACGTGCATAGCCCACCACGGTGATGCCCAGGTCACGAGCGAGCGAAATGGCACGCTCCGTGGGTGAACTCCGTGAAACAACAACCGGGGTCTCCATCTTGGCTGCTTTGAGCACCATTTCAGAAGAAAGGCGACCGGTGCTCAGTAGCAGTCTATCCTTGGTTGTCAGTCCCCTCAACAGACATTCGCCCTGTATTCTGTCCAGGGTGTTATGTCGCCCGATATCCTCAGCCACTACCAGCAGGTTCTTGATGTCGGCTAGAGCCGAAGTGTGTACACCACCGCAGATTCGGTACAACTCCGATTGCTCCTGTAACTGCTTCATGAGGGATAAAACCTCTGTTGGTGTAACAACCAGGTTAGAAGACACTTTCTGTGCCTGGGATGTAAAGGCAACGCCCCTGCCACAGCCAGAGGTCAGTGTGCGCCGCGTGGGCGACTTATAATCAGAGGTGCTCAGCTTCACATCGGCCAGCGATTCCTCCTCGCACACTCGCATGCTGGCCACGTCCTTGACACTTTTGATCATACCCTCTGAGTACAGGAACCCCAAAACGAGGGGAGTCAGCTTGGTGGGGGTGCACAGTATAGTGACCAACTCCTGAGCGTTTACGTAGATAGTCAGCGCCATTTCGCCAGGCACAGAAACTGATGTCTTAAGCCAGCCACCTTCGGAAAAGCGGTCACAGCCTATGTCTGGTGCGGCACCCTTTGCCAGCAACTCATCGTTAGTCTTTGTTCCATCCATTGTGTGCCATCCGTTAAATTAAGGAACTCACTGTACAATACCTTTTCCCCAGCAGTTTCATATTATAGTACAAAAAATTACAAAGACCCACGGCCCTCACTGTAAAGACCGAACATGGGTAACATTTTAGACCAGGTACATGGGTGAGGGTGAGGGGTAAGTAGTACAGCCCCTTACATCGCCCTTAGCCGGCGGATGCGCTCATCAATAGGGGGGTGAGTGGAAAAGAGGTTGTTAGCCCAGCTTTTATGCTCATTCAAGGGATTGGCGATATAGAGATGCGCTGTGGCCTTGTTGGCAACCTCCAGCGGCTCTGTGTCAGCGGATATTTTCTCCAGGGCACGCGCCAGGCCTTCTGGGTAACGGGTAAGCAAAGCACCAGAGGCATCGGCAAGATACTCCCTGCTGCGGGATATAGCCAGCCTGATAAGCTGAGCAGCGATTGGAGCCAGTATAGCGGCCAGCACTGCGACTGCCAGGATAATGGCTCCGACCATGCCCTCCCCACGTCCCCGGTTGCTGGGACGTCTGCCCGCGCCGAACCAGGTAAAACGCAGCATGAAGTCAGCCAGCAGCGCTACCAATCCCACCAGCACCACTACCAGAGTCATCAGGCGGATATCATAGTTCCCAATGTGAGATAGCTCATGGGCGATCACGCCCTCAAGCTCCAGCTTATCCATCTTCTGAAGCAAGCCGCTGGTGACCACCACCACAGCATGCTGGGGGTCGCGTCCGGTGGCGAAGGCGTTGGGGGCGGTGTCATTGATGATGTAGATTTTGGGCATGGGCAGCCCGGCACTGATGCACAGGTTTTCTACTATGTTGTAAAGGTCTGGGTTCTCTTCACGCGTTACCTCCCTGGCCTGGGAGATGCCCAGCACCAGCGAAGAGGCTGAGTAATAGCTGATAGTGACGAAGATGCCCGCCAGGACGAGGACGACTATCCCCGCGATGTATCCTCCGCCCAGGGCCAGGGCAATAAGCTCCACTACACCGGCAACAAAGACGGCAAAAATGAACATGAGAAGCCAGGTGCGTCTCCTGTTAGCGCTGATGTTGTCGTAGATGGTCACGCAGTTTTCTTCTCAAAGCTAACCTTGACATCGGCCTTTTCCTCCTCAGTAGCAGCGAAGAAATCGGCCGGGGTAAAGCCAAAGGGCCTGGCCAGGAGCACGTTGGGGAAGACCTGAATTCTGGTGTTGTAGGACATTACGTTGCCGTTATAGAACTGGCGGGCGTAGGCGATCTTGGCCTCAATATCTGACAGCTCTTTTTGAAGCTGCATGAAGTTCTCCGAGGCACGTAGTTGGGGATAGTTCTCGGCCACGGCAAAAAGGGTCTTAAGAGCTCCGGTTAGCTGGTTATTGGCTTCGGCGGCTGACTTGGCGTCACCAGCGCTCATAAGAGCAGCCCGGGCCTTGGTCACATTCTCGAATACCTCCCGCTCATGGGCGGCATAGCCCTTGACGGTCTCCACCAGATTGGGGATCAGACTGGAGCGTCTTTTAAGCTGTACATCTATGCCCGACCACGATTCCCTCATCCGCATCCTGCTGGTAACCAGACTGTTGTAAAGGCCCCAGACAAAGAGAGCAATCAGAACTACAAAGATGACTATGCCAATAACTGCCCACAGTCCTGCGCTCATTTAAGGCTCCTTTCTGCGGCAATTCCGCCTGTTGCTTCACACAGATCGTCATCACACAGCGTGTGACAATGATAGTACCCAGTCCCACTAATGTCAAGGTCTCTCTTTACACTGGCCTGACATTGTCTCCTGGTATCGCCGATAGGATTCCTTTATGATCTTAATGGCTGATTCACGGTCTTCCCAGCCCTCCACCCCAATCTTCTTCTCCTCCAGCTCCTTGTAGATGGAGAAAAAATTCTGTATCTCCTTCAATAGATGTGGCGGGACATCTGAAAGGCGCTCTATGTGATTCCAGAGTGGGTCTGCCAAGGGCACACAGAGAATTTTTTCGTCCGGGCCTTTCTCATCCCGCATCCGGAACAGCCCCACTGGCTTGGCTTCAATAATACAGCCGGGAAAGGTGGGTTCCCAGACTAACACCAGAGCATCCAGAGGGTCTCCATCCTGAGCCAGGGTGTCCGGGATAAAGCCGTAATCACTGGGATAGTGGACGGAGGAAAAGAGCATGCGATCGAATCTAAGCATCTTTTTTTCTTTGTCGTATTCGTATTTGTTTCTGCTCCCTTTGGGTATTTCGACCATAACGGTAATGGTCATGGGTTCCTTGTTCTTGGCCGATTTAATACCCCTTTTCAGCTGCTCTGGTTTTGCT
>Ga0315291_10007564_pt1 | contig 13414 bp, 8 predicted proteins | sample YL17G12_20_MG_FD_203070 | JGI IMG/M metagenome (GOLD analysis project Ga0315291, IMG submission 203070) | Sediment microbial communities from Yellowstone Lake, YNP, Wyoming, USA - YL17G12_20 | ecosystem: Environmental > Aquatic > Freshwater > Lake > Sediment | place: USA: Wyoming | collected... | reverse complement strand
CGCAAGGCCACGCCGCAGGAAATGCAGGGGCAGGAGGTGTTCTTCGGCAAAGCCCAATGCGGCGTCTGCCACCCGGCGCCCTACTACACGGACAACCTGATGCATAACCTGCGGGCAGAAGAGTTCTACAAGCCACGCCTCGTCAACGGGCGATGGACCGCCTCGGACGGGCCGATCAAAACCTTCGTGCTTCGCGGCATCAAGGACTCGCCGCCCTACATGCACGACGGACGCTGCCTGACGCTCGAAGACACGGTCGAGTTCTTCAATCTCGTGTTCCAACTGAAACTGACAAAGGACGAGAAAGCATCGCTCGTGGTTTTCATGCGAGCCCTCTAGCATGGGGGCTAGGCCGTCGCGATAGGCTCGCGCCCAAGCCGTCCCGCCGTAAGGAGATACGGCTGGGGGAGACCCGAGAAGGCGTTCACGAAGGGCCTGATGGCGGCGGGGTGCGGTTCGGAGTTCGGCCAGTCGCCCCGACCAAGACATGAGAGGGCTTCGGCAAGTGCCGAAGCCCTTTGCCTTTGCGCGCCGTTCGAACGAGTGCCAGTCAGGTCCGAGTCTGGCCGGGTGCCACCGGCCCGCAAAGCCCTTGAGACTACGCGGGTGGCGGCAAGGCCGTCGGCAGAGCAGGGCCGCCGAGAGCAAGGCGTAGGAGCGTGGCCGGTTGAAATTGCCCGCCACTCGAGATACAAAGGACGCCGAAGCCTCGCGGCCAGGACCGCGGCTTGCCCGGGGCCTGCGTGGGGTCTCGCACCGGAGGACACTTCCATGGTCGATACCCTCGGCTTACTGGCGATGATCGTCACGGGCCTCGGCGCCGCGGCGGCGCCCCACCTGTTCAACGCCGCCGCTGATCCGCGGAGACTCCAAACGTTCTCGGTCGACGGCCTGAGCCACCCGGCCTCCGGCACCGTCTACCCGGCCTCCGGCCTTGAACAGGGCGGAATGCCGCTGGGCGGACTCGGCACGGGATACCTCTGTATCGACCCCGACGGCCGGCTCGGCAAGTGCTCGATCTTCAACCGCTTCCCCGCGCCGATGGCCCTCAACCGGCCCTTCCTGTCGCTCCAGGTCGATGGCCGGCGCCTCGTGCTGGCGACGGCCAAGGACGGCGCGGGCGACGTCAAGGCCGTCCACTACTTCGGACACTTCCCCGTGGCCGACGTGCGTTTCGAGGTGGAGGCGCCGATCCAGGTTGAGCTTCGCGCCTACAGCCCTTTCCTCCCCGGCGACTCGGCCGGCAGCAACGTGCCGGCGGCCGTCTTTGAGGTCCGCCTGACCAGCACCGCCGAGAAGCCGCAACGGGCGACGATCGCCTTCTCGCCCGGTGGTTTCCCGACCGGCGAGGCCCGGCGATTCTCGCTCGACGGCGATTGGGCGGGGGTCCAGGTGAGCCATCGTCCGCTGGAGGCCCTGCCGGGGTGGGTTCGTCCGACGTACGCGCTGGCGGTGGAAAAAGGCGCGGCGGAGACGGACGGCGCGGGCGCGGGCGTTTCCGCCTCGCGCGAACTGAAGCCCGGCGAGACGGCGACCGTCCGGTTCCTCCTGGCGTGGCACCAGCCTTTCCTCCGCGAGGGCTCGGGCCGCGTGGAGAAACACAAGTACGCCGAGCGGTTCGCCGACGCCAAAGCCGTGACGGCCGAGGCCGTCAAGAGGCGCCCCGAGTGGCTCCGGCGGGTCCTCGCCTGGCAGGACGTTCTGTACGGCTCGGCCCTGCCCGACTGGCTCAAGGAGGAGTTGGTGAACGTTCCCTCCACGCTGACGAAGAACTCCGTCTGGCTGGCGCGGACCCGGCCCGACGACTGGTGGGGCGACGAGGGGCTCTTCCTGGTCAACGAAAGCTTCCTGACGTGCGCCGTCACCGAGACGATGCCCTGCCGGTTCTTCGGGCACTGGCCCACGCTGTTTTTCTTTCCGGAGCTGGAACTGACGACGCTAAAGGCCCTCCGCTACTTCCAGCTCCGGGGCGGCGAGCCGCCGTTCTGCCTGGGGCTCGGCCTGGCAATCCGCGATCCCCGCTATCATTGCCAGCACACCTGCGGCGCGGGGGAGTACGCCCAAGTCCTCTACCGCTACTACCTGCGGACCGGCGACGAGGGTTTCCTGAAGGACTTCTGGCCGTCCGCCCGCGACGCCCTGAACTTCATGCTCTCGCTGGACCGGGATGGCGACGGCCTGGTCGAAGATCATCCGCACGCGGTGGAAGGGGAATACTTCCCGGGCAACAACCCGCTGGACTGCTGGCCCTGGCACGGCGCCAGCAGCTACACCGCAGGCAAGGGACTCGCCGCCCTGATCTGCGGCATCCAGATGGCCGAACGGGCCGGCGACCAGCCGCAGGCCCAGCGGTGGCGCCAGGTGCTCGAGAAAGGCAGGAAGAGCTACGAGGAGAAGCTCTGGACCGGCCGCTACTACCGCACGTACCACGACACGGCGACGGGCCGGCGCAACGAGGCCTGCTTCGCGGCGCAGCTCAGCAGCGTGTGGTGCACGCGGGTACTCGGCCTGGAGGATCCGCTGCCGAAGGACCGGATCGCGACGGCGCTGGAGAGCATCGCCCGGCTGAACCTGCCTGCCTCGCCCTTCGGCATGGTCGACGCCGTCTTCGCCGACGGCAAGCCGTGCGTGGAGGGCGGCCCCGGCGGGGACCGCGTCTGGTCGCGCGACATCTTCATCCAGTGCAACGCCACGGCCGCCATGGTCTTTCTTTACGCGGGCCGGCGCGACGACGGCCTCAAGGCCGCCCGGACGATGCTCGACACGATCTTCCGCGGACCCCACGCCATGCCCTGGTCTCAACCGTGCGGCCTCAGCTCGGTGACGGGCGGCACCTGCCACGGGCACGACTATTACGATCACATGGTCGTATGGAGCTATCCGCTGGCGCTGGCGGGCCAGGACATCCGCGCCGCCTGCGCCAAGGGAGGGCTTATCGCCCGGATACTCGAAGCCGCCGCCCCGGCGGTCGACGACCGCGCGGGAGGGAAAACGCCGTGAGATACGCCGCATGGGCCGTGATCTTCGCGATATCCATCGCCCACCCGGCACGCGCGGGCGAGGCCGGCGCAGGTGACCGCGGACCGGAGACGACCAGGGTCATCTCGCTGGACGGCGACGGCTGGCTGCTGGCCGTGGATCCGCAGAACGTCGGACGCGCGGAGGCGTGGTTCCGCGCGCCCCGCCCCGACGCCAAGCCCGCGAAGGTCCCCTGGATCATCCAGGACGCCTTCCCCGGCTACCACGGCCTGGCGTGGTACTGGCGGGAGTTCACAGCCCCGGCGAATCCCCACGCCGAGGGGCGATGGCTCCTGCGGTTCTGGGCCGTGGACTACAAGGCCGAGGTCTGGCTCAACGGCACGCGGGTCGGCGAGCACGAAGGCGGCGAGACGCCCTTCACGCTGGACGTGACCGACGCCCTCAAGCCGCGCGCGGCCAACCGGCTGGCCGTGCGCGTCCTGAACCCCACCCACGAGGCCATCGACGGCATCGTCCTCAACGAGACGCCGCACCGCAACAAGGCCCTCCCCTACACGTCCGGCAGCGCGTGGGACCAGGGCGGCATCATCGATTCGGTGGAACTCCTGGCGGCGCCCGCGGTGCGGATCGACGACCTCTTCGTGCGGCCCGACTCCAAGACAGGCGTGATCCGCGTCCAGACGACCGTGCGCAGCGCCCTCGCGCGTGCGACGCGCGGCCGGCTGGAGGTCGCCGTCGCCCCGGCGGCGGGCGGCGAGACGCTCGGCGCGACGCGGCTGGAGCGGGACCTCGCGCCCGGCGAGACGCTCCTCGAGACCGAACTGCGCGTCGAGAGCCCGCGGCGGTGGGAACTCAACGACCCGTACCTGTATCGCGTGACGGCGCGGCTCGACGCCGCCGAGAGCGCCTCGTTCGACGAGCGGTCGGTCCGCTGCGGCTTCCGAGACTTCCGCTTTGAGAACGGGTACTTCCGTCTCAACGGCCGGCGCCTCTACCTCAAATGCTCGCACACGGGCAACTGCTGCCCGGTGGGCCTGGAGCTTCCGCACGACCCGGACCTGCTGCGGCGCGACCTGGTGAACGCCAAGGCGATGCGGTTCAACGCCATCCGGTTCATCGCGGGCGTCGCCAAACGCCACCAACTGGACCTGTGCGACGAGATCGGCCTGATGGTCTACGAGGAATCGTACGCGGGCTGGTGCCTGGCCGACTCGCCCAGGATGACGGCGCGGTACGATGAGTCCGTCCTCGGCATGGTCCGGCGCGACCGCCACCACCCGAGCGTGACGCTGTGGGGCCTCCTGAACGAGACGCCCGACGGCCCGGTCTTCCGCCATGCGGTGGCCCTGCTGCCCGCGCTCAGGGCGCTGGACGATTCGCGCCTGGTGATGCTCAACAGCGGCCGCTGGGACAACCAGGGCGGCGGCACGGCGGGCCTCGAGGCCTGGCGCCCCGCGGCGCGCAGCGACCCGTGCGTGACCCGCAACCCGACCGGCCGGGTCATCAAGGCCCTCGGCATCACCTGGGCGCCGGGGCAACTGGCGTTCCATCCCGGTGTGAACGGTGAATACGGCGTGGTGCGGTGGACCGCTCCCGCGGCGGGCCGGATCGAGATCGCCGCCGCCTTCAAGAGCATCGCCGAAAGGGCCACAACAGATGTCCATGTCTTGCACAACGCCGCGGCGATCTTCGACGCCTTCATCAACGTGAAGGACGGCGGGCCGGAGGCGCAGTTCCGCGGCGCCGCCGAGGTCAAGGCGGGCGACACCATCGATTGCGCCGTCGGCTACGGCAACGGCAACTACGGCGCCGACACAACGGCCCTGGCGGTGACCCTCACGGCCGGCGGGAAGGTCTCCGACGCCGCCGCCGATTTCTCCGTCAAGCGCAATCCCAGCGGCCCCTGGAGTTACGGCCAGTTCTCCCCCGGCCCGGTCCCGCAGGCGGCCACGTTCACCTTGTATCCCGAAGGCATCACCGAGACCCGCCTCGGAGGCCTGAGCAACCCCGGTTCCGCCGCGTGGGAGGACGTGCTGAGCGACCAGCACCCCTACCAGCGGGTGCCGCACACGGCCGGGATCATCCGCACGCTGCGGACGCTCAATCGCGGCGACCAGCCCGTCTTCCTGTCGGAGTACGGAATCGGCAGCGCCGTGGACCTGCTGCGGGTCGTCCGGCTTTACGAGCAGATCGGCAAGGCCGACGCCGAGGACGCCCGCTTCTACCGCGCCCAGCGAGACAAGTACCTCGCCGACTGGGAGCGGTGGCAAATGGCCGAGGCGTTCGACCGGCCCGAGGACTTCTTCGCGCAGTCCAACGCGCGGATGGCCGGCCAGCGGCTCCTCGGCCTGAACGCCATCCGCTCCAATCCCAACGTCATCGGCCACAGCGTCACCGGGACGGTCGACCAGGGCATGACCGGCGAGGGCCTCTGGACCACGTTCCGCGAGTTGAAGCCCGGCACCGCCGACGCCGTCTTCGACGGCTTCGCCCCGCTCCGCTGGTGCCTCTTTGTCGAGCCGGTCAACGTCTACCGCAAGACGCCCGTGCGCCTGGAGGCCGTCCTGGCGAACGAAGACGCGCTGCCGCCGGGCAAGTATCCCGTGCGGCTGCAAGTCGTCGGGCCGGATGCCGCGCGCGTGTTCGAGCGGGCGCTGGAGGTGACGATCGCGGACCCGCGCGGCAAGACGGAGCCGCCCATGGTCCTGCCCGTCTTCGCGGAGGACGTGGTGATCGACGGCCCGGCGGGCAAGTACCGTTTCCTGGCCACGTTCGAGCGGGGCGCCGCCGCGGCGGGCGAGGCGGTGGAGTTCCACGTCGCCGATCCGGCCCGGATGCCGCCCGTCGAGACGGAAGTCACGCTCTGGGGCGAAGACGCCGGCCTGTCGAGATGGCTGGCGGACCACGGGATTCGCGCGCGGCCGGCGGCGCCCGGCATGCCCACCGCACGCGAGGTGATCCTGGCGTCAGGCTCGCCTCCGCCGGGCGGCGCGGCGACGTTCGCCGACCTGGCGCGCCGCCTCGCACGAGGGTCGACCGCCGTCTTCCTCTCCCCCGCGATCTTCGCCAAGGACGGCCGGCCCACCGCGTGGGTTCCGCTTCGCGAGAAGGGAAGCGTCGAAGGGCTGCCCTCGTGGCTTTACCACAAGGACGAGTGGGCGAAGAGGCACCCGATCTTCGACGGGTTGCCCGCCGGCGGCCTGATGGACTACGCCGTCTACCGCGAGATCATTCCCGACACGGCATGGTGCGGTCAACCTGCCCCGGCCGAGGCCGTGGCCGGCGCCATCAACGCCGCCCAGGGGTACTCCTCCGGACTCCTGGTGGCGGTCCACAACCTGGGGGCGGGCCGATTCATCCTGAGTACGCTGCGAGTCCGCGAGAACCTCGGGCCCAGCCCCGTGGCCGAGCGGATCCTGAGGAACATGCTCAACTACGCCGCCGGCGACGCCGGCAAACCCCTGGCCGACCTCCCGCCCGATTTCGACGCGCAGCTGGAGGCCCTGGGATACCGGTAGCCGGCTTGGCGCCAAACCGCTGGTTCGCTGATTGCTGCGCGGCGGCCTCACTGCCGGGTGCCACGGGTTCCTGGTACGTGTTTAGTACTACAACGCTACTTAACCTCGTGCGCGGTGGGTCTCCTGACCCACCGCGCGGCAATTGCCCCCGGGCGGCGAGATAACGGTCGCCGCGGCGACCGCGGCGGGTCGGGAGACCCGCCGCGCGAAGTGGCGCTGTAGTATCAGCGTACCGCGCGGGTGCGGCACGGCCGCGACAACGCTAGGCGTCCTGATTCGTGAACGCCTCCACCACGGCCGCCGCATTCTCGGTGGGCGTCTCCGGCTGGAGGCTCTTGGCCGGGGCGAGGATGTAGCCGCCGCGGCGGCCCATCTCCCGGCAAAGCCGGCGGACCTCGCGGCGGATGTCGGCCGGCGTCCCGCGCGGGATCGTCGACTGGCTGCCCAGCCCGCCCCAGAACGTTAGCTTATCTCCATATTTCAGCTTCAACGCGTAGACGTCCATCGCCTCCGGCTGGCAGCTCTCGAGCACGTCGAGGCCGATCTCGATGGCGTCGGGCACGACGTCCGTGATGTTCCCGCAGCAATGCGTGATGACGAGCTTGCCCGCCTTGTGGACCGCCTCGTAAAGCCGGGCCCACCGCGGCTTCAGCAGCTTCCGCCACCGCGCCGGCCCGATGATGACGCCGCGCTGGTCGCCCCAGTCGTCGCCGAACATGACGGCGTCGGCGGGGAGCTTGAGGTTCCCGGCCAGCATCGCCAGGTACAGATTCGTCAGCCGGTCCAGGAGTTCGCCGTAGAAATCCTCTTCCGCGACCACGTCCATGAGGGCGTTCTCGAACCCGCGGATCGTCCAGCTCCGCTCGAAGAGGCCCCACCCCTGCCCCGCGATGAGGAAGCTGTCGGCGCACGTGGCGCACGTCTCGAGCGCCCGCTTCACGTCTTCCTCGCCCCGCAGGAAGGCCGCCGGCTCCGGGAACCGGTAGTTGTCGAACGACGGCGCCGCGAGCGCCGGCCGCTCGATGTGAAACGGCCGCAGGTCCAGCCGCCAGACCGTCCCGTAGGCGTCGCGCGATCGGGCCTCGTCGATCTTCGTCAGGGGCCACGGTTCCACCGCGCCGGTGTGGACGAGGTAAGGCGTGAGCCGCTCGCGCCAGTGCGGGCCGCCGTAGTGGCGGTCGAGCCGCTCGCCGACGTCGCCTTCCCAACCCAGGGTAAAAGGCACCGGCCGCGTTTCGTGGTGATGGATCTGCTCAAGGACAACGTCGCGAGGTTTCACGAAGGTCCCTCCGATCGCAGTTCGTGTGTGAGATTATGCGCTCCCGCGCCGCCGGACGCAACAAGGCGTGCGCCGTACCTCTCCCACAAGGGGAGAAGGAAGACAAGGCGCTTGAACCTGCCGCCACAAACCGCTACGTTGCTCCAGGCAACGCGGAGACGCTGGAAGGAGACAAGCCATGCTTTCGCCCGCCGCCCGGATCGCCCTCGTCCTCATCAGCGCCGCACTCCTTGCCGCGGTATGGGTGCCGGAGGCGCCGGCCGGTCGCCGCGGCGACCTGCTCCCCTCCGGCCTGACGTACGTCTGGTGGAAGTTCGGTCTGCCTGAGTTCGACGATTTCCAGATCGACATCACCATCCACAACGACCTCGAGACCCGGCCGGGGATGTACTTCCAGATGTACCAGGGCCAGATCGGCGACGTGGGCTTCTACTTCGGCCTCCAGACCGACGTGTTCCATCCGAAGGAAGGCGGCAAGGGCAAGGGCCTCATCTTCTCGCGTTGGAAGACCCGCGACCTGGCCGACGCCCGACCGGCGCCCGACGGGTGGACCCAGTCCGCCGGCTACGAGGGCGACTTCATCGGCATCCGCAAGGGCTACAAGTGGACCAACCACCGCTACCGCCTGCGCCTCACGGCCCTCGACGAGGACGACAAGGGCGCCTGGTACGGCTTCTTCATTCTGGATTACGACACGAAGACCGAGGACTACGCCGGGGCGATCCGGTTCCCCAGGACCGGGGACAAGCGCCCCCTCATCAAGGACGGCGGCGGGACCTGGACCGAGGTCTACAGCGGCGCGACCGACCTGGCCCAACTGCCCGCGTGGCACATCAGCATCGAGGGCGCCTACGCCGACCGCCGCAAGGTCAAGGCGAAGGAGGCATTCGCCGACTACTCGAAGGTGCCCAACACAGACATCTATTTCGATAAGCCCACGGGCGCGGTCCACATGCTCATCGGCCGGGACGTCGCCCGGACGCACCCGAAGGGGAAGTTGTTCTGACGCACCTTGCGCGGAACCGGAGACCGGAATCGTGAAATGGCCTCCGGATGACCGGGGAGGCTTCCCCCTGCGGTGTGCCACGGCCGGTCTTGCCGGCCGTGCTCCTGGAGGCCAGAGGCCTCGCGCACTCCTAGGAGTTCGCGCGAGTCCTGCGGCGGACGACCGCCAGGAAGCCCAGGCCCAGCAGGGCAAGCGTCGCGGGCTCCGGCAGCACCGCCCGCCAAGCCTCTTCCACGCCCTGCGGATTGATGCCGCGACCCACGATCGCGGGACCGTTGTTCGAGACGTCCCAGGCCTGCGTCAGGGTCCAACCCGTGAGGTCGAGCCCGCATTCCTGCTCCAGGCGGTCCTTGAGGAGACGCATGCCGTGCTCGGCGTCCCAGATGAACGCCTGCGACGAATCGTCGAGGGTTGATGTAATGTAGCCCACCACGCGGGAGCCGTCGCGCGACACGCCGCGCGCCCGGCTCTCGTTGTTCGGGCCCAGGGTGCCCAGCGGGACGATGCCGGTCGCCTCGGTCCAGCGGAAGGCCTCGAAGGTGGGGCCGCTGCCGAGCATGCCGACCACCACCGAGCCGTCGTCCGAAACCGCGGACGCGGCGAACGCGCCCAGGCCGACCATGCCCGTCTGGGAGGTCCATCGGAAGGCGTCGCGGGTGCCCGCGTCCACGTTGATCCAGTCGCCGACCACCACCCGGCCGTCGGCGGAGATGGCCTCCGCGTTGCTCCTGTAGGTCCCCGGCCCGGGGGGAGTCAGCTCCATGAGACCGCCCGCCGCCGTCCAGACGAACGCCTGCTCACTAGCGCCGCCGGTCCCGCCGGTCACGATCGAGCCGTCGCCCGAAACACCCTTCGCCCAGACACCCGACCCCGCCAAGGCGATGCGGTCCATGCCCCCCAACGTGCCCCAGCGGATCCCTTCCCAGCCGACGGGGCTCCCGAAACTGTTGCCGCCGAAACCGACCACGAAGTTGCCGTCGGGCGAGACATCCTGGGCCCACGTCATGCCGAGGCCCGTTGGCGTCGGCAACTGGACCATACCGGTGGCCGGCGTCCAGATGAACGCCCGCTGCCCCGCCGATGTGCCACTGGACCCGACGACGACCGTGCCGTCGGCCGACGTGCCGCGGGCCTCGCTCGCCAGGCCCAGGTGCTCCAGGTCGCCGAGGCCCTGGAAACTGTGCGGCTGAGCGCCCTCGGCCGCCACGACGATCGCCATCACCGCCAGCCACGCCGCCAGTTGCGTCTTCACGATTCACCCCTTCCCTGCCCCCCGCCGAAGCAAAAAAGCGACCTCGGGAATCCTCTCCCCCGAGAGTCGCCCTCAACGCCCGAATTCGGCTATGCCGCCAAGCCTGCCTAATCACAACAAACACGGCGGGCCCATACACACTATAGCACGAGAATCGCGTAACGCAAACGCGTTCAGCCTACGTCTTTACACATTCAGCGTCGCAGGTTACCATCGCATCAGCAGCCGGGTTCCCGGCGAGCGACAAAGGAGACCGCGATGCGGCACACCTCATGGATCACGCCGGGCCTGCTGGTGTGTCTCGCCCTCGGACTCTCCGCCGGGGAGGAGGAAATGACCGACGAGAAGAAGCCCCCCACGTTCGGCCCGCCGAATCCGGCCGAGTGGCAGCCCCTGCCCAACTTCACCGACGAGTTCGAGGCAAGTGCGCTCGATACCGCGAAGTGGCACCCGAACAACCCCGAGTGGCAGGGCCGCCAGCCCGGCTGGTTCTCGCCGAAGAACGTGACCGCCAGCGACGGCAAGCTCCACATCACCATGAAAAAGGAAAGCCTGCCGGGCCTCCCGCCGGGGTACCACACCTACACCTGCGGCGCGGTGAAGAGCAAGGCGACGGCCCTGTACGGCTTCTTCGAGGTCAAGGCCCGGGCCATGAACTCGCGGGGCTCGAGCGCCTTCTGGTTTTACAGCTCCACGCCCACCTGGTGGACCGAGATCGACGTCTTCGAGATCGGCGCCGGGGCCCCCAAGCACAAGCGGGCAGTCCATATGAATGTCCATGTGTTCGTCACGCCCGAAGACGGCAAGAAGCACTGGGACAAGTCGTCGACCTGGGAGGCGCCGTTCGACCTCGCCGCCGACTACCACGTCTACGCCCTGGAATGGGACAAGCGAGAGATCACGTGGTACGTCGACGGCGTCCGGCGGCGCACGTCGCCCAACACCCACTGGCACCAGCCGCTCTTCCTGAACTTCGACAGCGAGACGATGCCCGACTGGTTCGGCCTGCCCGAGGAGGGGACGCTCCCGTCGACCTTCAGCATCGAGTACGTGCGGGCGTGGCAGAAGAAGGCGGAGAAGCAGCCGTGACCGAGCTTCTTGACCTCGCAGGCCCGGACGTTATCCTTTCGTGAAGCGCAGGCCAGGGGAGGGGTAGGATGATGCTCATCTTGCGACACGTACCCTTCGCGCTTCTCGCGTTAGTGATTGGCATATCCGCCGCCGAGGCCGCCTTCATCCCGTGGGAACCGCTCACCGGCGATTCGTGGATCTACACCGGCGCCGCCGGGCAGACCCGCCTGAAGATGCACACCGTCAACGCCGGCGACTACGAGGTCGGGTTCGACCAGGCCGCCGGCGGCAACCGGTCGCGCGGCATGAACGCCCTGAGGTTCTCGTACGGCGGCCTGAGCACCGGCCACCTGACCGCCACCGACCTCGCCGGCACGTTTGGGGTGACCAACGGGGGCGACGCGCGGACGTTCAGGGACATCCTGGTGCTCGTGGCCATCGACGCCGCATCGCTGCCGGCCGATTTCTCGATGTCGCTGGGAATCTCCGGCCAGGCGGCGTACACGTTCAACACCGCCACGGATTTCGGCTACTACGATCAGCCGACGTGGGACACCGGCCGACCGTCGGGCTACTACTCCATTACCTCGCCGAGGCGGGAAGGGATCGCCTACGACTTCGAGCAGGGCATGGTCACGGTCTTTGCCGCCCAGAACGTCGCGCTGGGGCCGGGCCAGTCGGCCACGCTCGCGTATACCTTCCAGCATCTGCCCGGCCGGGCCGTCTTCAGCGTGTACGGCTACGACGCGGACATCGGCTGGATCTACCACACCAACCGGGCCGTGATCGACGCCAGGCAGCCCACCGCCCCCTTGTCGACGTTCGAGGTGACGCCCGAGCCGGCGACGCTGGCCCTGCTGGCGGCGGGGGCGGCGCTGGCCGTCAAGAGAAGGTCCCGATGGCCGAGCCAACCCGTCTGAAACGCCTCGCCCGACCCGGTGTGGCAAGTGCTCCTGGCACGCGCGGCCGGCGCGGGTTCTCGCTCGTCGAACTCCTGGTCGCCATCGCGATCATCATGGTCCTCGCGGCCCTCCTGGTCGGCGCCGTCGGCACGGCCAGCGAACTGGGCGGCCTGACCGCCTGCCGGTCCAACCTGCACGATCTCGGCATCGCCCTCCTGGCCTACGCCAAGGACCACGGCGGGGCGTTGCCGGTGACGGAGACGCTCGACGGGCCGCAGCCCGAACTGACCGCCGCCCTGGCCAAGGAGGGATACCTGGCGGAGCCGCGCACGTACTACTGCCCTGCCGAGCGGGTCCCCGAGCGCCGCTTCTCCCAGGAGAATTTCGACGAGGGGCGCATCGGCTACTTCTACTTCTCGTGCGAAAAGGCGTCGCCGAACCGCCTCCTCAGCACCTTTCTGCGGTGGAACGTCACTTGGCCGCGGCACCTCCAGACGGCCATGCCCTCGGGCACCTGGGTGGCGAGCGACTGCTGGTTCAGCGGCGGCCCGACCGCCCACCGCTCCTTCAAGAAGGGCGTCAATTACCTGACCCTCAGCGGCTCGGTCGGCATGGTGGAGGAGAGTCCGCGGGAGAGCTTCCGCTGAAACTGACACCCGCCGATTGTCGCGCGGCGGGTCTCCTGACCCGCCGCGCACGATCCTGCCCCACGCGGCCGGGGGGCGATGTAGCGCGGGGGGTCAGGAGACCCCCCGCGCACGAACAGCGCAGAAGGAGCACCACAGGCGACCTATGGCGATGCTTCTTATCGGCGTCGACGATACAGACAACCTGGAGAGCCGCGGCACGGGGCATCTGGCGCGGCAACTCGCGGCCGAGTGCGTGCGGCGCGGCATGACAGCGCTGGGCGTCACGCGGCACCAGTTCCTCGTCGACCCGCGGATTCCCTACACGTCGCACAACAGCGGCGCGTGCGTAGTGGTCGCGTGCGATGATGGGCCCAGGGCCGCCGAGTTCGCCTTCGATTTCGTGGCGGAGCGCGCCGCCGCCGGGTCCGACCCCGGCGTGTGCATCGCCGAGGCATCGAACGTCCCGGAGGCCGTCATCGCCCTCGCCCGTGCCGCCACGCGCCGGGTCGTCGAGAAAGACGAGGCCCTGCGCCTCGCCACGGCCGGACTGGCGGTGCGGGAACTCGGGGGCACCGGGCTGGGGGTCGTCGGCGCCGTGGCCTCCGTGGGCCTGCGGGCCGAGGGGAATGAGGGCCGGTTCATCGACCTGCCGGGGCTTCGCGACCTGCCGGCGCGGGTCCGCGCGGAAGCACTGACGCGCCTCGGCATCGCGCTGGAGTATCCCGACTCGGGGCCTTGCCCTCGGCCGGAGGATGTGTACGATACTCTCGGCTGGGTC
>Ga0315291_10007563_pt1 | contig 13416 bp, 13 predicted proteins | sample YL17G12_20_MG_FD_203070 | JGI IMG/M metagenome (GOLD analysis project Ga0315291, IMG submission 203070) | Sediment microbial communities from Yellowstone Lake, YNP, Wyoming, USA - YL17G12_20 | ecosystem: Environmental > Aquatic > Freshwater > Lake > Sediment | place: USA: Wyoming | collected... | reverse complement strand
TAATTACAAAAATGCTGATACCGAGGGCAAGTTAGTCTATTATCCCAAAGAATTTACCACCGAGAACCACCAAGGCAAAACTAAGCAAGAATTACTTAATGAAGAAAAGCAAGGCTTTCACATTCTGTTGGTTGAAGACTTGCCCAATATCCCTAGAGAAGGTAACGGCCTCTCGACTGGGCTCGAGATAAAAAGAAACCAGCTTGAAGCCGGGCAAACCCCCAACGAATACTTAGAAAAAATCCAGACCGAAGAACAATATCAAAATGAACAAGGCCAAACACCCGAAGACCAAATCGCTTACGCAATCTTTTACCTTGAAAAACACAACCAAGTTATTGATGATTATTCTGGCAAGGGTTCTGCTTCATATCAGTTGGGCGCTTACTTTTCTGCTTCCGAGGGTGTCCCGAACGCCTACTGGTACCGCGACTTTCAGCGGGCCGACCTGAGCAGGCGCGGTCCCGGGCGTCGCAGTTCGAGCGGTGGCGCCCGTTCCGGGGTGAGAGTTTGAATACAAGCGTACTTGGCGTACATAGCGTACAGGATGCAAAGGGGGAAGCGGACTTAGCGTACAAGCGTGGGGTTGCGAGAGGTTGAACCTCGTGGCCATATTATTCCATTGAGAATGGAGTAATATCATTTCACTTTTAATAGGACACGGTAAAAAAACTGAATTACAAAAAGTAATATCTTTAGGCTATGAAATCAATAAACGCGGCAATCATTCCATTGCGAATGGAGTACAATGGTCATATTATTCCATTGAGAATGGAGTAATGTCATTTCACTTTTAATAGGACACGGTAAAAAAACTGAATTGCAATTTATAAATTATACGGGAATAACAAGGAGGCGTGATGTTGGATTTGCTTATCATTGGGGCGGGGGTGGCGGGGATGTCGGCTTCTATTTATGCTGCTCGGCGCAAGCTGAATTTTAGGATTATTTCTAAGGATATTGGCGGGCAGACTGCTAAGTCTTCTGATGTTGAAAATTATTTGGGTGTGCGCGGATCTGGCGCTGAATTAACGGCCAAATTTATGGGGCATTTGGGAGATTTGGGGGTTTCGATTGAAGCGAATAAAGTTGTGTCTAAAGTTTTTAAAACTGACGACACTTTTCACGTCGAACTTATGGATGGTGAAAAAATCGAATCAAAAACTGTGATTTTGGCGGCGGGCAAAATTCCGCGGCATTTGGGCGTTCCCGGCGAAGAAGAACTTTATGGCAAAGGCGTGACTTATTGCGCCACTTGCGACGCGCCGCTTTTTAAAGGCAAAACTGTGGCGGTGATTGGCGGCGGGAATTCCGCGCTCGATGCCGCGATTAATCTTTCGGCTTACGCTGAAAAAATTTACATTCTTTCGGATGAACCAAAATTTCGGGGCGAGCAAGTGATGATTGATAAAGTTTCAGCCGATCCAAAAATTGAGGCGATTTTTAATACCCAAACTACTAAAATATTAGGAACAAATTTCGTGGAAGGATTGGAATATTTGGATAAAATTTCCAATGAAAAAAAATCGATTTCGTTGCAAGGAATTTTTGTAGAAATCGGCTGGATGACAGATTCATCATTTATTGATTCGAGTTTGGTGGATTTAGATGAGTGGAAGCAAATTAAAATAGATTTGGTTTGCAAAACAAAAACGCCTGGGCTGTTTGCGGCGGGCGATTTTTCGGCAGTGCCTTTTAAGCAAAGCATTATCGCGGCGGGAGAGGGTGCGAAGGCGGCACTGGCAGCAATAGATTATTTGACGGCAAAATAAATTTGACTAATTAGACAAATTGGTCCAATTGGACCAATTTGATGGGGAGGAAATTATGATTTATCTTGCTTCTGATCACGCTGGGTTTAAACTTAAAGAAGAAATTAAACAGCTTCTTGAGTCTCTGAAAGAAGAATTTTTAGATATGGGGACTAATTCGGAAGAAGCCGTGGATTATCCGGATTTTATTTTTCCAGCTGTCGAAAAAGCCATTGCCGAAGGTACGCGGGCGATTGTTTTTGGCGGAACGGGAATGGGCGAGTGCGTCGCGGCAAACAAAGTCAAAGGCGCGATCGCGGCAACTCCTTTTGATGAATTCACAACAGTAATGTCGCGCGAGCACAACGATTCAAATGTTTTGTGTTTAGGCGGTCGCTCGCTAACCGTCGAGAATGCGAAATCAATTGTCGAACTTTGGTTGGGCACGCCATTTTCGGAAGAAGAACGGCATGTGAGAAGGCTGGAAAAGATTACTAAATATGAATCATCCGAATAGGCGAATCTTAGCGAATAGGCGAATAAGAAAGGGAAGGGTGTCATCCGAATAACGCGAATTTCCGCGAATAAGCGAATGGGAGGGTCAGTGAGAGAATATAAAGTCGAAAAAGATATTTTATATCCGGAGCTTAGTTTCAAACTCGTTGGTATCGCGTTTGAGGTTTTTAATAAATTAGGTTACGGTCATCGAGAATACGTTTATCAAAGATTATTTAGTGAAATACTGAAAGCAAAAGGCATTCCTTTTGTAGAACAAATAAGGTATAAACTGATTGTTGACGGGAAGCTTATCACTACATATGCCGCTGATTATTTAATAGATGATAAAATTATAGTTGACCTTAAGGCAAAAGAGCGATTTGATAAAGAGGATTTACGACAGGTGTTGGGTTACTTAAAGGAATCTGCTAAAGAACTTGCGATTCTGCTTGCTTTTGCTAGAAGAGGTGTAAAGTTTCATCGAGTGCTTATGTCCAAAATTCGTAATTCGTGAAAATTCGTAATTCGGATGAATATAATGCAAATAGTTCCGGCGATATTGACGGATGATATCAAAGATTTTGAGAAGAAACTGGCGGAGGCGAGTGAGTTTTCGGATATGGTGCATATTGATGTAATGGATGGGGTGTTTGTGATGTCGAGTTCGATAAAATTATCGGATATTGTTGAGGTTGTATCGAGACCGGATATCGATACGCGTATCGATATCCGGTCTCGATACATTGTGCATTTGATGGTGCAGGAGCCTGCCAAGGAACTTCAAAATATTTTGGCGATTCGGCCGGAGTATACGATTATACATTTGGAGGCGGATGGGGTGATTCCTGTTTTGCGCGCGATAAAAAATGCCGGGTTGAAAGTTGGGCTGGCGATTAATCCGGAGACGGGGGTGGAGAAGATTAGGGAATTGATTGAGATCCCGTCTCTTCCAATCGACCTTGTTCTTATTCTTTCGGTTAATCCGGGTTATTATGGTTCGCAGTTTATTCCAGAAACTTTGGGCAAAATTGAGCAAATTCGAGCAATTAATGATAAAATTAAAGTAGGCATTGATGGCGGAGTTGATTTGAGCTCGATAAGGGAAATCGCAGAGGCAAAGCCGGATTATGTGATGTCGGGATCGTACATCTTCGAGCGAGGAGGGACGTCGCGCGCGAAATATGAGGAGCTGGTGAAGCACTGCGCAGAGTGTAATAGAAATAACCAATAACCAAGCATCAATAACCAAATAAGCACCAATAATCAAATCACAATAACCAAATTTGAAAATTTGAAAATTGGAATTTGGAATTTATTTGGAACTTGGAATTTGGTTCTTGGTTATTAATTTCGGGAGGGTTTGTGAGCAAGTGGTCTCGTTTAGAAAAAAAAGCTACGCAAATTAGGATACTTCTGACCGAGGCTCTTTTGGAGGCGGGCTCTGGGCATTGGGGCGGGAGTTTGGATTTGGCTGACGTATGGTCAGCTCTTTTATTTTATCCAGTCGTTAAATATAATTCTAAAAAACCTAATTGGCCGGAACGCGATCGCGTAATTCTTTCATGCGGCCACACCTGTCCGGCTTTTTATTCTGCGCTGGCTTTAGCCGGTTATTTTCCCATCAAAGAACTTAAAACTTTGCGCAAATTGAATTCACGTTTGCAGGGTCATCCGCACATTGGCGAACCGCCCGGAATTGAATCAACCACGGGTCCTTTGGGGCAGGGCTATTCGTTTGCGGTTGGCATTGCAACAGCCGGAAAAATGGATGGAAAAAAATGGCGCGTCTGGATGATTTCTTCTGATGGCGAACATCAAGAAGGGCAGGTTTGGGAAGCGGCGATGAAAGCTTCTCATCTCAAACTTGATAATTTAACAGTCATTCTTGACCGCAACTATTTGCAAATTGACGGCAACACGGAAGACATTAACGCGCTTGATCCTTTGGCAGATAAATATAAATCTTTTGGCTGGAATGTGATTGAAATTGACGGGCATAATATTGAAGAAATTGTGGACGCGTGCAACCAAGCAAGAGAATCGCACAACAAGCCGACGGTGATTATCGCGCATACCACGATGGGCAAGGGCGTGCCGTTTATCGAAAACAACGCCAAATATCATGGGATAGCACCGACTGCTGATGAAGCCGGGAAGGCACTCAAATTATTAAAGAAGAAATTAAATAATTTGAGTTAAATTGATCTAATTAACCTAATTTCTAATTGATCTAAAGAATGTCAAATAATAAAATTCGAAATCCGAAATCCTAAATCCGAAACAAATTCGAAATCAGAAATCAGAAATCAGAAATCAGAATGTTCCAAAGTTTGGGATTTGAAAATTTCGATATTCGATATTGTTTCGTATTTCGATATTCGAATTTAGGATTTAATAAAATAAGGGAAAGTATGTTAAATAAAAAATTATTTTTGGTTAAAAGTCTCAAGAATCCAGAAATGATTCCTACCCGCGATGGGTATGGGAGAGCGCTGGTTGAATTGGGTGAAAAAAATCCCAATATTATCGTTCTCACTGGCGACTTGATGGAATCAACGCGGGCGCAGTGGTTCGCGGAAAAATTTCCGCGCAGGTTTATTGACTGCGGCGTGGCGGAACAAAATATGACGGGCATTGCCGGGGGGTTGGCGCATGAAGGCAAAATTCCCTTCATCTCTTCCTACGCGGTTTTTTCGCCCGGCCGTTCTTGGGACCAAGTGCGCGTGACGGTGGCTTATGGAAATTTGAATGTCAAAATTGCGGGCGCGCACGCGGGCATTTCTGTCGGTCCGGACGGCGCAACGCATCAAGGCTGTGAAGATTTGGCGCTGATGCGCGTTTTGCCCAATTTTGTCGTCATCGCTCCATGCGATTTTTGGGAAACTAAAAAAGCAACATTGTGGGCAGGCAATCACAAAGGCCCGGTTTACCTGCGCTTTTTGCGCGAAAAAACTCCCGTGATAACTTCTGAAAAAACACCTTTTGAAATTGGCAAGGCTTTGGTTTTCCGCGAGGGAACTGACGCGACGGTTATTGCTTGCGGGCAAATGGTTTATGAAGCTTTGGCCGCGGCAGAAAATTTGGCGCGCAAAGGGATCTCGGTTCGTGTCATCAATAATCACACGCTCAAACCCATTGATAAAAAAACAATTATCGCGGCGGCCAAAGAAACGGGCGCGATTGTGACGGCGGAAGAGCATCAAATTAATAATGGCTTGGGCTCGGCTGTGGCTGAAGTCCTCGTCGAAAATTATCCAGTGCCGATGGAAAGAATTGGTCTGCGCGACACATTTGGAGAATCGGGAAAGCCGGAAGAATTGCTGGTTAAATATGGGATGAAGGCGGAGGATATTGAGAAGGCGGTGGGGAGGGTAATAAAAAGAAAGTGACGAGTTTCGAGTGAGTGACGAGTTGCGAAGAGTTGCGAAGAGTTGGAGAGTTGTGAAGAGTTGGAGATATGAGATATGATGTTATTACATTTGGGTCGGCGACGTTGGATGTTTTTTTGGTATCCGAGCTTTTTAAAGTTATCCGCTCCGCGCAGTTTGTTGGCGGCAAAGGCGAATGCGTTTCTTTTGGTTCAAAAATCGAGTTGGATGATATGGCGATTTCAACTGGCGGCGGAGCAACCAATACGGCGACAACTTTCGCGCGCAATGGCTTTTCTGTCGCGACGGTTTGTAAAATCGGCGAAGATCTTGCCGGCGCAGAAATTTTTAATACTTTAAAAAAAGAAAAGATCGCCTCAAACTTTGTTATAAAAAGTCGGCAAGGCCAAACTGGCTATTCCACGCTTTTGGTCACCAAGGAAGGGCAAAGAACGGTTTTGGTTTTTCGCGGGCTGGCAGAAAAAATGAAAGAAACAGAAATTCCCTGGAAAAAACTTTCGGCAAAATGGTTTTACATCACTTCGCTGGGCGGCAATGTAAAATTGTTGAAAACAATTTTGAATTTCGCGGAAAAAAATAAAATAAAAGTTGCTTTGAACGCGGGAAGCAGGGAAATAAAACATCCCGATTTTAATAAATTATTAAGTAAAGTTGCGCTTTTAATCACAAATCGCGAGGAGGCGGAGAGGATTGCGGGCAAAAGGGTGGGTATTGGGGGAATATTGGGGTATTTAGGGAATTTGGCCGCGCCCGCATCGCCAGCGAAGCGTGGCGGGCGGGGGAATTTGGGGGTACTTACAGATGGGGCGAAGGGTGCGTACGCGTGCGAAAAAGGAAAATGTTATAAAGTTGGAATTTATCCTTTTAAAGTTAAAGACGCGACGGGAGCGGGCGATGCTTTTGGGTCTGGCTTTGTGGCGGGGTTGATAAAATATGGTTCGGTGCGAAAAGCGCTGCAATTGGCGGCGTGGAATGCTTCGAATGTTGTGACTGAAATTGGCGCAAAAGCGAAAATTGTGAGAGGGTTTCCGAAAAAGCCTTTGAGAGTAAGCAAATTAGTCTAATTTGTCCAATTGGTCTAATTTGACAAATTTGAGAAGAAAAACATGAGAAACAAATTTTTGGTAAAAGTGACGCGGTTGATTCCTGAAGAAGGGATCATAATGCTCAAAGAAAAAGGGTGCGAGGTGGAAATCTCGCCCTTTGATCGTGTTTTAACCAAAGCCGAATTGAAGAGTTTTGTTGTCGGCGCGGATGCAATCCTTTCTCTTCTCACAGATAAAATTGATGGCGAGGTTTTGGATGCGGCGGGACCACAACTAAAAATTGTTGCCAATTACGCGGTGGGTTTTGACAATATTGATTTAGCGGCTGCTAAAACTCGCAAAATTTTTGTTACTAATGTTGCCGCGCCAGAAGTTTCTGAAGCTGTCGCCGAGCATACTTTTGGACTAATGCTTGACATTGCACGGCGGATTTCTGAAGGGGATCGTTTTTTGCGCGCGGGAAAATATTTGGGTTGGGAGCCGATGCTTTTGCTGGGCGATGGGTTGGACGGCAAAACTTTAGGAATTGTTGGTTTGGGGCGGATCGGCACTTCGGTAGCGAGGCGGGCGACGCGCGGATTTAGAATGAAAGTTCTTTATAACGATGTCAAACAAAATCCTGATTTTGAGGCAGAGTTTGGCGGCCGTTTTGTAGCAAAGCTTGATGATCTGCTTCCACAATGCGATGTCATTACGCTTCACGTTCCACTTTTGCCTTCAACATTTCATTTAATTGACAGCAAAAAACTTTCTTTAATGAAGCGCACGGCAATTTTAATTAACACTTCGCGCGGGCCAGTTGTAGATGAAAAAGCTTTGGTAGAGATATTGAAAAAAAGAAAAATCGCTGGCGCGGGCCTCGATGTTTATGAAGCAGAGCCCGCCCTTTCACCCGGACTTTTAGAACTGGAAAATATTGTAATAACGCCTCATACAGCTTCGGCAACAATGGGAGCGAGGCAGGCAATGTCGCGCGCGGCGGCGGAAAATATTATCGCGGTGGTTGAGGGGGCGGAACCGGGGAATGTGGTGAGATAGCAAATGGCAAATAGCAAATGGCAAAGAAAAAAAGGGGTTGAACTTTTTTTTAATTTTTGGTAAGATAAATATATTAATAGTAATTTAGGAGGTCGTATGGACGAGATGAAAAAATATCGCTGCAAAGATGGCGATGTTACGCAAGAGATGCCAGGCACTTGCCCAACTCACAATACTCCGCTTGAGGAAGTTTGTGATTGCGGTTCAGACAAAATGGCTAGCGAATGCTGCAAAATGCCAGCAGTGCCAGCTGTGCCTGAAACTCCGGCAGAACCGCCAGCGGAAACAACACCTGTTCCAGAGGCGTTTCCACCAGCAGTTCCTCAGGAAACTCCGGTAGAGCCAACAACCGAGCCTGAACAAGGCGAACAGCCGCCGGCAATGCCATAGGGGAAAGAGTCCCGACGCCGACAAAGTCGGGTCGAGGATCCTCGATCGCTTCGCGATCGGGACTTATAGCTTATAGGAAAGATAGGAAAATTCCCAGCTTTAGGGCTGGGAATTTTGTTTCAAATATTATATAATTAAATGTGGTAGTAATCACCCCTTCGGGGTGGAATTTTGGGTTTTCTATGGCATTTTGGAATTTTTGGAAAAGTCAGAAAGATGAATATTTTTTGGCATTAGATATTGGCACAGAATTTGTCAAATGTTTAATTGTTAAGCTCGAAGGCGAAAAAGCGCGCGCTGTTTCGTATGGCAAACAAAGACAGGGTCTGGGGGAAATGGCCGGAGGGGTGGTGACTGATATCACGGGCGTGATTCGCAATTGCCGCCATGCAATTGCGCGAGCGGTGCGCGATCTGCCTGCCGTAAGGCAAGGCGCCAAAATGCCTTTGCCGCCAACTTTGGCTGTAGTGGGAATCGCAGGCGAGCGGGTTAAAGGAATTACACATACAATTCATCTCACTCGCAAGTATCCCAAATTTAAAATTACCCGCAAAGAATTGCAAGGCTTGGTAAAAAAAGTGCAGTGGAAAACTTATGATGTTATCCGCAAGCAGTTGGCGCAAGAAATCGGCTATCCCGAGGTTGAAGTGCGCTTGGTCAATTCAGCCATCGTGGATATTGTCGTGGATGGCCACCGTCTACAGAATCCTTTAGGTTTTCAAGGCAGGGAAATTTCAGTTTCGATGTTTAATTCTTACGCGCCTTTGGTTTGCGTGGGCGCTTTGCAAACTGTGGCAGATGAGTTAGGGCTTTCGCTGATTTCTATCGCGACGGAACCTTATGCTGTCGCCCGTGCTTACAACCAAGACGATCCCAACGACTTTTCTGGAATTTTTATTGATATTGGCGGCGGCACAACTGATGTAGCTTTGGTAATCAATGGCGGGGTGGTGGGGACAAAAATGTTTGCTTTGGGCGGGCGTGCTTTCACTAAACGCGTTTCTAAAGCTTATGATTTGCCTTTCCAAAAAGCAGAAGAGCTCAAAATCGCGCATTCAAAAGGCGAATTGGCAGAAAGCAAAGAGAAAAAATTGAAAGCAATTTTTCTTTCCGATGCTGAAGTTTGGCTTCAAGGACTTGAAATGACTTTGGAAGATTTTCCCAAAGAATCAGTTTTACCGAACCGAATTTATATCTGCGGCGGCGGCTCCGCCTTGCCAGAAATTATGGAAGTATTAGCTGCGGAAAATTGGTGGGAAAAACTTCATTTTGCCAAAGCCCCAATTGTGAAAAGAATCGCGCCAAAAGAAGTTAGCGCGGTAGTTGATGACATCGGACTTTCCGATCCGCAAGACATCACTCCGCTCGCGTTGGCTTCTTTGGGCAGAACATTGCTGGCAGAAAAAAAGAATTTAATCGTGTCAGACAATTTAACTTCGGAATAAAATGGGTAAGGCAATTTATTTAGATTTGGATGAAGAAATTACTTCGATTATTGATCGGGTAAAAAAGTCGCAGGAAGATCGAATTGTTTTTATTGTGCCTTCGGGGGCTTTGGTTTTTCAAAGCCTGGTTAACTTGCGCTTGCTGAAAAAAATTTCAGACGAGTTGCAAAAGAAAATTGTGCTGGTGACCAACGATAAGATCGGCAAGAGCTTGGCTGTCCAACTTGGCTTTGAAGTTTCCGCGGATCAAAAGAATTATGAAATTGAGCGGCAAAAAGAAGAGCTTCCGCAGGCTTCTGCGGTCGTATCCGAAGCTATTATGGCGGAGCCAGAATTTTCAATGGCAGAATTGGTTGCCAAAAAACAAATGCCGTTTGGGGAAAATAATAAGGATGAAAAAGTTGAGGGGAGAGAGTTTTCTGTCGGTCGAGAAGGCAGGAGGAAACACTCGCTATTTAGAAAATTATCATTTTTGAAAAAACGGATCAGTGCCATTTCTTCAAAAGATAAAACTTCATTCTTGCAAAAGCCCAAAGGGAAAGTTTTGAAAATGTTTGCTGGAGTGGGAGGTTTGGCTGGGATTGTGGCGCTTTTTGTTTTGTTTTTGGTCCTACCCGCGGCGCATATTACAATTCGATTGCAAACAAGTGCTTTTTCTTATAAAACCCAGCTGGTGGTTTCGACTCGAGCGGAAGTTTCGGATGAAGACCAAAAAATAATTATTGGCCGGCTTTATGAACAAACTAAAACGGAATCTGTCAGCGTGAAAACAACGGGAAAGAAAAATTTGGGAGAATATGCCCGCGGCACAATTACCGTTATTAATAAAACTTCAACCACCCAAAGCTTGATGGCTTCAACCCAATTTTCCGCGCCGGATGGAAAAATATTCCGTTCGGATTCGTATGTAGTAGTGAACGGGAATTCTTCTTCGAATGTTTCTGTCACGGCTAGCGAAGCAGGCGAGGGTTATAATATCGGTCCAGCGCACTTTATTATTATCAAACTTCACCCTTCCGTTTATGACTATATTTACGGCGAATCGACGAGCGCTTTTTCTGGCGGAACGGATAGGATTGTGCCTTATGTTACCGAAGAGGATTACAATTCGGCAAAGCAGAAAGCGGCGGATACAGTTGCTTCGCTTGCCAAAAAACAATTGACGGATAAAATTCCCAACGATAAGGTTTTTCCTCCTGAGGCTTTTGCCAGCGAAATTTTGGAAGCTTCAGTGGCGCAAGAAATTGGCGCAGAGGTTTCAGAAATGACAGTGTCGATAAGCGCGAAGGTTTCTGTGATCGCTTACGTTCGGGAAGATTATGAGCGGGTAGCCAATCTTCAACTTTCTGCCTTACTTTCATCTGAAACAAAAATTGTCGCGGCTAATTTATTAAAAGCTAAAAAGACAGTTTTGGATTTTGATGTTAAAAATGGAAAATATACTTTGGTGACGGAAGGCGAAGCCACTATCTCGAGAACATTTGACGAAGACAAGCTCAAAAGCAATATCATTGGCAAAACCACGCGCGAGGCGGAAAGTTATTTGACTTCGCAAGCACTGGTGGATGATGTTAGAATAGAATACTGGCCCTTTTGGGTTTCGAGAATGCCGATACAGGATACGAGGATTTACTTGAAGTATGAGTATAAATAAAGAGTGGAGAATTGAAAAGTGTCTCGCTTCGCGAGACGAAAAGCAGTAGAAAAGCAGTAGAAAAGCAGTAGAAAAGCATAGAAAAGTTAACAGTTAACAGTTGAAAGTTAAAAGTTGGGAAGCTGATGAAGAAAATATTGGGAATTGATGTTGGGGAGAGGAGAATCGGAATCGCTGTGGCGCTTGGGGAAAATGTATTTGAGAGAGAAGCTCTTGCGGCAGGGAAAAAATCAATTTCAGAAATCCTCGAGATTATCAAAGAAGAAGAAATTGAAGAAATTGTAATTGGGTTGCCAAAGACTTTGGAAGGCAGGGAGGGAAAGCAAGCAGGGTTGGCACGCGGATTTGCGGCGAAACTTGCTGGCAAAACTTCCGTGCCGATTTTATTTTTTGATGAGAGGTTTTCGACGGTTGAGGCGGAAAAAAGGTTGAGGGGAATGGAAGTTTCGGAAAGGGGACTCAAAGAGCGCATAGACTCGATGGCAGCGGCGGTAATATTGGAAGATTATTTAAAGTGACGAGTGACGAGTTTCGAGTGACGAGTGAGTGAAACAGTGAAGAGTTGGGGATTGTGAGAGCTTATGTTTAAAAAAATTTGGATTGTTACAATAATAATATTTGCTTTGTTTTTGCTTGGTGCCGCAGGCCTTGCCGGATATGTTTATTGGGATCTTTCAACGGCGCTGGCGAGCCAAGAAAAGGAAGTGGTTTTTCGAGTTTCTGAAGGCGAAAATATTGACATCGTCACAAAAAATCTCAATGAAAAAAATCTGTTGCGCGACACCTTGCTTTTTCCACTTTATTTAAAATTCACAGGCAAAGATAAGCAGATAAAAACTGGCATTTATTCGCTTTCTCCTTCGATGAACATTTCGCAAATTGCTGAAGCGCTGGCTTCAGGAAAAACCAAAGAAGTTTGGTTTACCATTCCAGAAGGCTGGACGGCAAAACAAATTGCCGAGGAGCTGGCGCAAAAAGAAATTGTCACAAAAGATGATTTTTTGAATGAAGTTAATTCAGGCAAATTTGATTATGCATTTTTGGCAGACAAGCCGGAGGATAAAAATTTGGAAGGCTATTTATTTCCCGATACTTACAAAGTTGAAGTGGGTTCAACGGCGCACCAAGTTATTGAAAAAATGCTGGATAATTTTCAAAATAAACTCAACGCTAATATGCTGGCGACGATAAAAAATAATGGCCTGACAGTTTTTCAAACAGTTATTTTGGCTTCAATAATTGAAAAGGAAGCAAGAGCTGATGCCGACAGGCGTTTGGTTTCGGGAGTGTTTAAAAACAGGCTAACTTTGGATATGCCTTTGGAATCCTGCGCCACGCTTCAATATATTCTCGGCACGACCAATTCTTTTCTCACTTACGAAGAAACGCAAATGGATAATCCATATAATACTTACAAAAACATGGGGCTTCCGCCAGGGCCGATTTCAAATCCCGGCTTGGAGTCTTTGCGGGCGGCGGTTTATCCCAAAGAGACAGATTATTTGTATTTTCTTTCTGACAAAGATGGCAATTTATATTTTTCCGAAACTTACTGGGAGCACTTGGCGAAGCGGGAACAGTATTTGGGAGAGTAAGGGAAAAATCCAAATGTCAAAATCCAAATGCCAAATCAAGCCCAAATGACTATATGCCAAATTAATTAGGATTTTGGATTTCATTTGACATTTGAGCTTTGGATTTTGGATTTAATAAATAGGGATTTATTTAGGTCAATTTATTTTTATGCTAAATAAAATATTAGGTTATTTTAGCCACGATATTGGGGTTGACCTGGGAACGGCCAACACTTTGGTGTACGTGCGCGGGAAGGGAATTGTGGTCAATGAGCCCTCGGTGGTGGCTTTGAAGTTAAAGAGCAAACAGGTTTTGGCAATTGGTGAGGAAGCTAAAAAAATGGTGGGCAGAACGCCGGCAAATATTGTCGCTATTCGTCCTTTGGTTGATGGCGTTATTTCTGATTTTGAAGTAACTGAACAAATGCTAAAATATTTTATTGAAAAAGTGCACCGAGAAACTTTTTCCATTTTACCTCGCCCAAGAATGGTTATAGGCATTCCATATGGGGTAACCGAAGTGGAACGGCGCGCAGTGGAAGAGGCAGCGCATAATGCTGGCGCGCGCGAAGTTTATTTGATTGAAGAGCCGATGGCGGCGGCGATTGGGGCTCGGTTGCCGGTGCAGGAT
>Ga0315291_10007558_pt1 | contig 13424 bp, 10 predicted proteins | sample YL17G12_20_MG_FD_203070 | JGI IMG/M metagenome (GOLD analysis project Ga0315291, IMG submission 203070) | Sediment microbial communities from Yellowstone Lake, YNP, Wyoming, USA - YL17G12_20 | ecosystem: Environmental > Aquatic > Freshwater > Lake > Sediment | place: USA: Wyoming | collected... | reverse complement strand
GGCGCCGCTTGGCAAGCATCCGCGGCAGGCCCCGCAGCGCCGCCAGGTAGGCGCGCGACAAAACGCGCAGTGCCGGCCACCAGCCGCGCTCGGCCGCAAATCCGCCCGCCTCCCCCCGCCCCCGGACGGCCGCCAGGGCATTGGCCGCCAGCCGGATGGTCGTGTACACAGGATTCAGCACCAGCAGCCGCCAGGGGAACAGCTTGGCCGCCAGCCACAGGCGGTTTCGTTCCACCAGCACCAAGCGGTCCTCGGAAAACCGGCCCAGGGTGGAAGAGTGATGGTGATAGACGACGGCGGTGGGGACGTACCGGCAGCGCCAGCCGGCCAGGCGGGCGCGCAGCCCCAGCTCGGCGTCATCGCCGTAGGCGAAGAAGTCCTCGTCGAAGGCCCCCGCGGTCTCGAACACCGCGCGGTCGTACATGGCGGCGCAGCCGTCGGGAAACAAGGCTTCTTCCGGCTGAGAGTACTGCCCGCAATCGCGCTGGCCGCAGCCCCGCCCGCGGTTCTGGCCGTCCGGGTAAAGCAGATGGCCGACCTTGTCGATGATGTCGCGCGCCTCGTAGACCAGAATCTTCGAGGCCCACATGCCGATGCGCGGCTCCGAGGCCGTGCCGGCGACCAGTTCCCGCAGCCAGAGGGGGTCGGCTTCGGCATCGTTGTTCAGCAGGGCGAGGTAACGGCCGCGGGCCAGCGCGATGCCCTGGTTGTTGCCGGCGCAGAATCCCCGGTTCTCCGGGTTGCGGATCAGCGCCGCCTCGGGGAACTCGGCGCGCACCATGTCGGGGGAACCGTCGCCGGAGCCGTTGTCCACCACGACGGTCTCGAAATCACGGAACACCTGGGCGCGCAACGACAGCAGGCAGGCGCGCAGCAGTTCGCGCCGCTCCCAGTTCACCACGATCACGGAGACGGCTGGAGCAGTCACAGTCAGTACTTCACCACGGATCCCGCCTTGCGGGACGGATGAACACGGTTGATTTCCCTGAACAGTTCTTCGTAAGCAGTCGTGATTTCCTCCCAATCATACAGCCGGCGGGCCCGCTCCGAGGCCAGGGCCGCCAGCCGCTGGCGTTCTTCGGGGCAATCGAGCAGGAACTGCATCTTGGCGGCCAGGTCGTCCGGCGAAGAAGAGAAGGCCAGGCCGGAATCGGCCGCCGCTTCACGGTTCTCGATGGTGTCCAGGTAGAGCACGGGGCGGGCGGCGGCCATGGCCTCGATCAGCGCCGGATGTGTCCCTCCCACTTCGGTGGCGTGCACGTACAGCAGGGCGTGGGCCCGCAATTGCCGGTATCCCTCGCCGTACACGGCCCCGGGGAACAAGATCCGCCGATCCGCTGTGTCGTGCAGGCGGCGAATGTAGCCGGCCGCGTATGGGGCATCGCCCACGATGGCCAGGCCGACATTGCCGCGAACCTTCTCGAAGGCGCGCACCACCAGCAGGGCGTTATTTTCCGGCTCCAGGCGGCTCACGTATAACACGTAATTGCCCGGCCGCAGGCCCAGGCGCTGGAGCCGGTCGGTTCCCGCCGCGCCGGGCGGGCTGGCGCCGTAGGGGATGAAGCGCGATTGCTTTCCGTAGCGCTCCAGGTAGTAGCTCTGAATGGCGCGGGCATCGGTCACGATGGCGGCGGGCAACCAGGTGGCCAGCCGCTCCGACATCCGATACCAGGCGCGGCCCAGCGAGTTCCACTTCTTGCGCCGCCGCTCGACCCCGTCCACGTTCAGGACCGTGCCGATGCCGGCCGCGCGCGTCAGGCAGCAGAATGCGCTGTTGGCCGCGTTGCAAACCAGAACCACATCGACCAGCGGGCCGCGCACCAGCAGATGGAGCACCGAAAGGAAGGTGTGAGAGACCGTGTCCAGGTACTTGTGGCGGATGGCGGGCACGAACCGCAAGCGTACGCCGTGATACTCCGCCAGCCGCTGGCGCACGGCGTGCGCCCGGCAATACACCCAGACCTGGTGGCCGCGCCGGACCAGGCGGGTGGACAGCTCTTCGGCGAAGGTTTCAAACCCGCCGTAGGCGGCCGGGATGCCGCGCGTTCCGATGATGGCGATCTTCATCCAGGTGCCAGGTGTCAGGGTAGCAGATTCGCGTTCCGGCGTGGCCGCCCGGCATCGGAATTCCGGACTATGAGTTATGAGTTCTGAATTGCGTGCTGAGCGAGGCAGGCTTGGAGTTCAATTCGGGAGCGGGAAACGAAACGGGCTGAAAACGGAACCAGCGGGCCAGTTCACGGTCGCCGACACGGCGGTGCTGTTGAATCCACTGCCGCTTCCGCCAGGTGCGCGGCCAGGCCTGGCACAGCAGGGAGAAAGCCGGCAACGAGGTCCGTTCCACCAGCAGGCAGTACATGATGACCCCCAGGTCGCGGACCGTGGTGGGAACCAGGTTGCGGAGATACAGCACCGGGCCGACATTCTTCAACCGCATCAGGAAGCGGTTCTTGACCGAATGCATGTTGATGTCGGGCGGCAGTTGGCTGCGCTTCCCGGGCTGAACGGTGCGGACGTGATAGGCCCGGGCCTGCGGCAGATACAGACACTTCCAGCTCATCAATTGCGCCCGCCAGGCGACGTCGGCGTCCTCGCGATAGAAGAAGAAATCGGGGTCGAAAAACTCGCCATCGATGCTGAGGTCGTCAATCATCTCGCGGCGGTACAGCGCGGCGGCGGCCGAGGCCCCGAACACGTATTCGGGCCGTTCGTAGTTGCCGTTGTCCGGCTCCCGGGCGCCGCGGTCGAAATGGCGCAGCGTGGGGGTGAAGAAAATGCCGGTGGAATCGACCAGGGGGTGGGCGGGGATGGTCATGTCGCCCGACATGGCCAGCAGCTTGCCGCACACGGTCCCCACGCGCTGGTCCGACTGTTCTTCGCCGGCTTCCAGCAGCATCTCGATAAAGTGCGCCGTCAGGCGCACGTCCGGGTTCAGCACCAGCACCCATTTGCCCGAGGAGGCGGCGATGGCCTGGTTGTGGGCGGCCGCGAACCCCAGGTTCTGCTTGTTCCAGATCACCCGGATGCGGTCCGCGTACCCGGCCAGCAGCGCGGCGGTGGAGTCCGAGGAAGCGTTATCGACCACAACCACTTCCAGCGGGCGATACTCCTGGGCGAAGATCGACTCCAGGCACGCATCGATATAACGCGCGCTGTTGTACGTGACCAGCGTGAGGCTAACCAGTGGAAGCATTCAAGTCGTACAAGGCGGTTGCGGGGGCGGCGCTTCGGCAATCGCTGCCTTGAGCACCCCCCAGCAAGCGCGCCAGGTAAACTGCCCGCCGCGACCAAGCCCCCCAGCCGTCCAGCGGGCGATCGCACCGAAACACACCAGCAACTTCATCGCCAGCGCGGCCCGGCGGCCCATGTGCTTGCCCACAAAACGCAATAGATTACGATACCAAAAAACGTGCCTTTCAGCAATTGAGATGCGTGACAAAGAATGGGCTCCAATGTGCTCCCAACGGCAGGCCGGAACGAACAGCAGGCGGAAGCCGGAGGCGCGCAGGCGGGCGCACAAATCCACGTCCTCAAACCATAGAGGATAAAAGGCTTCATCCCAATGCCCGGCCTTCTCCAGGGCCTGCCGCCGCACCAGCAGGCAGGCCCCGGGGGGTTGTTCGGCCTCCTGAGCGATGTCCAGGCGGGCATCCAGACAGCGGTATCGCCGGTTGACCGGGTTGCCGGGCCACAAGCGGTTGACCAAGAGAACCTCGAAGGCCAGGGCGGCGAAGGTAGGCAAGCGACGGAGTGTAAACCCGCGCTGCGGGTTGCCCGAGGGATCGACCAGCAGGCCGCCCGCCGCGCCCGCTGTTGGGTCGCGGTCCAGAGCGCCGATCATTTCCGGTAAGCCTTCCAGCAGCACCGTGTCCGGATTGAGGAAAAGGACGTATTCGCCGGCGGCGGCCCGCGCCCCCTGGTTGCACGCCGCGGCAAAGCCCAGGTTCCGGCTGTTGGCGATCACCCGCGCTCCGCGCTCGCGGGCCATCTCCGCCGAGTCGTCCGCCGAGGCGTTATCGACCACGATGATTTCGGCCCGCGCGCCCGACAACGAGTCCAGACACCGCGCCAGGCATTCGGCCGAATCAAACGTAACGATAACGACGCTGATCAACATAACCCGGAAGAATAGGACACAGATAAACACTGATGAACACTGATCCGAAGGCTCCGGCAGACGCCCGATCTGTGCGCAGCAGTGTTCATCCGCGTCCCATTATTCTGCACGGCGCAGGGCGGAGCGTAAAGTAGCGGGGGGGAACACGCGGAAGTACAGCCGCCAAAAGATTTCCTTGCGGGCGCGGTCGGCGTAAATCTGCGACTCGGACACGCGCAGCAACTCCAGCAGCCGGCCGGGACTGGCCTCGACCGGCAAGGGCCGGGAGCGCATCCCGCGCCAGGTTCTCCGCGCCAACAGCAGCCCCCGCAGCCAGGCCCCGGCCCGCCCGCGCAGGCACATCCGCGCGCCCCACAGCGCCTGCGTCAGCACTACGCGGGGAAGAAGCGGGCGCCGCGCGCCGCCGCGCGCATAGCGGGCCGCCAGCAGCAGTTGGTGCGCGGTCATCAGGCGGACCACGTCGGGATGCAGCGCGGGCGCCCCGCCGGTGCTGGCGCTGCCCTCATGATAGGCGATGGCATCGGGAACGTACAGCGCCCGGAATCCCGCCAGTTGCGCGCGCAGGCAGAATTCGACGTCTTCCAGATAGGCGAAGAACAGCTCCTCGAAGCCCCCCATGCGCTCCCACACGGCGCGGCGAATCAGGCAGGCGGCTCCGGAAACGGCCAGCACCCGGCGTTCCTGCTCGTAGAACGGCCCGTCGGCGCTGCCGTGACCCAGCCGCGCGGCCGCGAACCCCAGGCTGAGCGCATCGCCGGCGCCGTCCAGCACCCGCTGGCTTCCGTACATGAAGGTGCGGCCGGCGGCCATCCCGCACTGGGGATTGCGATCCAGCGCCTCGATCAGTTTCGCCAGCCAATCGGCATCCAGCTCCACGTCATTGTTCACCAGGGCCACAAACTCGCCGCCGCTTTCCGCGATCCCCCGGTTGACGGCGCGGGCGAAGCCCACGTTTTCCGGCAAGCGGACCACGCGCGCGCCGGCCCGCGCCGCCGCCTCCGGCGAGCCGTCGCAGGAGCCGTTGTCAACCACGATCACCTCCGCTTCGGCGCCCCGCAGGCCGGCCACGGACCGCAGGCATCGCGGCAGGCGCTCAGCCCCGTTCCAGTTCGGGATGACCAGGGCCGCGCGCCTCCCGCTCATCGAAAAAACCTCTTCTTGAAAAGAAACAGCAGGTTGCGCATGCCGTCGCGCCAGGGCTGGAGTTTCTTCTCGCCCACGCGCGTGGAGTAGTTGATGATGATCTCGCGGAAGCGGATTTCCGGGTTCCGGATGGCCTCCATCTTGATCTCTTCGCTGAAGGCCATCCCGTCGCTCTCCAGCTTCATCTTGGGCAGGATGTGCCGGGACAACACCCACATGCCCGACTGGGAATCGCGCACCCAATGAAAGAACAGCAGGGACGCGACGGCCGACAGCACCAGGTTGCCAATGCGATGCTTCCAGCTCATGCACTGCGGGTTCTGAATCGGGAAGCGGGAAGCACTCAGAAAATCGGCTTCCAGGTGGTGAAAGGCTTCCAGCAGGTAGGAGAGGGCATCCACCGGATAGGAGTGGTCGCCGTCCAGCGTAATGATGATGTCGCCGATGGCGTGGCTGAAGCCGCGTTTGTAGGCGCGCCCGTATCCCCTCACGTCCTCGACCACCACCTCGGCGCCCATAGCCCGCGCCACCCGCTGCGTGCCGTCGGTGGATCCGTTGTCCACCACGATGACCTGATCGACCAGGGCAGGCAGCCGCTTCAACACCTCCGCGATCCCCTGTTCTTCGTCCAGGCAGGGAATGATCACGGTGATGCGCTGGTCGCGATACATTCAATTGCGGATTGCGGATTGCGGATTGCGGATTGGCGGATTGATGATTAAAATCCGCAATCCGAAATCTGCAATCCGCAATGCTTCATGGCTGCTTGTTGGCCGCCGCCCCTTTCTTCGCCGGCCCGCTGGTTTTCTGGCTCTTGGCCGCGGGTTTCTCCGGCGGCAGCATTTTCTTCACCGTGGCCTCCAGGTTCTGGTCCGCGTTCTTGAACCAGTCGTTATCGGAGGCGCGGTCGGGACTTCGCTCTTCCACAATCTCCCCCGATGGATCGATGAAGAAAAACATCGGAACGTGGAAGTTCTGGCCCGGCAGCAGTCCCAGGTATTGGTTCAGGACTTTCCAATCGCCCATCGCCATCGGATAGGTGATGCCGTGAACCTTGCTGTACATGTCCAGCACCATCAAGCCGCCGCCCGACATGAAGTCCGTGGAGACGGCGATGACCATCAGCCGGCTGCTGTTTTCCTTGTAAAGCCGCTCCAGCACCTTGCCGGCAGTCTGGCAATGAGGGCAGGTGGTGAGCATGATCTCCACCACCACGTATTTGCCGCGGTAATTGGAAAGCCGCACCGGCTTGCCGTCGGCGCCGGGCAGCGAGAAATCGGGCGCCGTGCGCGCCCAGGCCGCCTGGCCGGCGAAGAGCGCAATGAGCACCGCCAACAGCGCCAGCTTAAGAGTGAGTTTCTCTTTCATCTCCATCTCCGGGGCGAGCAGACGGCAGAAGGCAGTCAAAGCTGCCCCACCGCCTTCTGCTTTCCGCCTTCCGCCTTCGGTTCTTTCTTCCCCGCGGGCCGCTTCTTGGCCGCGCCGCCCGTCTTCCGGCTGTTTTCCGCCGGCTTCACGGGCAGCATCTTCTTGATCGAGGCCTCCAGGTTCTGTTCCATGTTGGCGAACCAGTCCTTGTCGGAGGCCCGTTCCAGGCTCCGTTCTTCGAGGATCTCACCCCCACGACCGATGAAGAAGAAAACCGGCACGGCGACGCTCGGCTTCTGGGGAGAGACACCCAGATAATCGACGTAGGCTTTCAGGTCCCCTATCAGCACCGGATAGGTAATCCCGTGATCCTGGACGTACTGGCGCACCGCGGCAGCGGTGGTGGACGGATCCGAGATGCTGATGACCATCAGGCGATCCCGGTTTTCGGCATACATCTTCTGCAGCACCGTTCCGGCCGCCCGGCAGTGCGGGCAGGTCGTCTGGATGAAATCGAGGACCACGTATTGGCCGCGAAAGGCGGCCAGCGCGATGTCCTTGCCGTCGGCGTCGGGCAGCGAAAAGACAGGTGCATTTCGGGCCCAGGCGGCGCCGCCGGCCAGCACCCCGGCGAGTCCGGCAAGGAGAACGGCAAGCGAAACACGGCACTTCTGTTTCATGGCAACCTCGGGGACGTGCCCGCCAGCGAGAGCATCTCGTCCGCCGCCGGGCAGCGCTCGCGTACCAGTTCCCGGTAGGCTCCGTCCAGCCGTTTCAGCACCAGGCGGGTGTCCCACCGTTGCTCGACGGTGCGGCGCGCGCGGCGGGCCAGGGCCTCGGCGCGGTCCGGGTGTTCCAGCAAATCCATGATAGCAGAGACAAACTCGGGCGCATCCCGCGCCAGAAGGAGTTCCAGGCCGTCGGTCACATCCAACCCCTCGGCGCCCAGCGGGGTGGAGATCACCGGGATACCGGCGGCGAAGGCCTCCAGGATTTTCACCCGCACCCCGGAACCGGTGAAAATGGGCGACAGGAAGACCGCGTAACGGGCCAGCACCTCGCGGATTTCCGGGACCATGCCCAGCAGGCGCACGCCGGGCCGGTCGCAGAGCAGTTCCACCTCGGGTGTGGGGTAGGCTCCGACCACCATCAGCTCGGCCTTGGGACGCTCGGCGCGCAGCCGCGGCATCACCTTCTCGATCAGGAAGCGGAGGCCGCCGAGGTTGGGGGCGTGGCGGAAATTGCCGACGAACAGCAGGGTTTCCGGATCGCGCCGCGAGAACACCGGCTGGTAATCGGCAGTGTCAATGGCCGTGCGCAGGTCCCCGCGGACCGCCGCCTGGCCGCCCAGGAACGAGGTCAGCAGGTCCGCCTGTTTCTCGCTGCAGGTCTGGACCAGGTCCATGCGGGCCAGCAGGCGCAGTTCATAGCGCAAAGCGCGCAGCCACTCGGCTATGGTGCGCAGGCACTCGCCGGCCGAGCGCACCTGCCCCATGGCCCGCCACACGGCCTGGAAATAGATGTCGTGCTCGAACAGGACCGTCGGCGTTCGCCGCCAGCCACCGGCGAATTGTCCCAACTGCGTATACTCGACCTGCACCAGGTCGATCTGCCGCTCCCACAGGACGCGCTGCACCCGCCGCTGGAACTCGGGGCTGATAAAACACCGGACCGAGTAAGGAAGCAGGCCCCAGAGATCGCGCTGCGGCGGAAAATCGCGCACCAGGCATTCCACCGAGGCCGCGTAGCGCTCCAGCTCGCGGTTGCTCTGGACTTCCTCGGGACGGTCCACGAAGGCCAGAATGTGCAGTTCGTGGCGGGCGGCAAGTTCCCGCACGGTCTGGTACATGAAGACCGCGCCGCCGTGGGTGGGCGGGTAAAGCGAGTAGGGCGCGAGAAAGAGGATGCGCAGCGGCCGGTCTTCGGCCCCAGCCGCGGGCAGGAAGCGGTCGCGGTAATACGCCGGTTGCGGCCGCAGCACGGCCTCCGCATCATCGACCGCGGCCAGCGCCCGCGCCCTGCGGCGGCCCGCCAACGCCCGCCGGCTGCCGCCCAGCGCCCCCAGGTAGCCCGGCAGGGTGATCCGCAGCGGGTTTCCGCCGAACACCGCCGAGAGCACCAGGTTTACATACAGGAAAAAGAAGTGGCCGGCCAGCCAGCGCCAGCGGTGCACGTTCTTCCACACCATCAGGATGTGGTTCTTCTTCAGGACGGCGTCGATCCGGGCCGCCGAAAACCGCCGGCCGATGGTGCCGCGATGCTCGTGATGCACGATGGCCGAGGGCTGATACAGCACCTTCCAGCCCCGCTTCCAGGCGTTGTAGGAAAGGTCGGCGTCCTCCACATAAAAGGGATGGAACAGCGGGTCGAACCCGCCCAGCTCCAGGTATTTCTCGCGGTCGAAGGCGCTGGAGCCGCCCCCGGCGTAAAACGCCGGATACAGGCCGGAAACATCTTCCGCGGCGTGCCGGAACCGGAAAAACCCTTCCGCGAAGAAGCCTTCGGTCAGCCCCGTCTCCTCCCGGCGCTTGTTGCAGTCGAGGAAGAAAATCTGCGCGCTGACGGCAAAGACAGCCTGGTCCTGAAACCCCTCGAGCAGGCGCTGGAGGGCGTCGGGCTCGAGGCGCATGTCGTTGTTCAAGATAACCACCACGCGGTTTCGGGCGGCCCGGACGCCGGCGTTGTTCCCGCCGCCGAAGCCCAGGTTCCGTGGCAGGCGCAGGACCCGCACCTCCGGGAAGCGCTCGGCCAGCATCTGGGCCGAGCCGTCGTCGCTGGCGTTGTCCACGACAATCACTTCGTTGCCGGAATGGAAGGAGGCGGCGCGGACCACCGAGGGCAGGAACTTCTCCAGCAGGTCGCGGCCGTTCCAGCTTGGAATCACGACGCTCAGCGAGACGGGCGGAGTCCATCCGACAACCGTCGCCGAATCCTGCAGGGGCGCCGCCGGCCGAGCTCCATCCGGCACGGCGGAGTCACGGGCCGGAATGGCTGGGCGGCGCCTGTCGAACAGCGCGCAGAACAGGTCCACCAGCGCCAGGCTGAGGGCATTCAGGGCCAGCAGCGGCAACAGCGCCACCGCCACCAGCATGCCGGCCAGCAGGCGCAAGACGATCATTGCTTCCCCCGCTCGCGATCGACTCGAGGCACAGGGCCGAGACGCAGTTTCTTGCCCAGGCGGTACCAGATGGAACCGAGGATCATTCGCATGTCGGCGCGCAACGATTCGGCCTCGGCATCGAGCCGCAGCGCCCAGGCGCTGCGCTCCTCGACGGTGGCCTGCAGTTGCCGGCGCTGCTCGCGCTCGGCCTCGAGGCCAGCCTGCAGTTGGTGCAGCTCGGAACGCAGGCCGTCGTTTTCCGCGTTCAACTCCAGGTTCCGGGCGGCGGCGCGCTCGACCTCGGCCTGCAGGCGGAAGGCCCACGCGGTCCGGTCGTCGACTTCGGTCTGCCGCTCGTCCAAAATGCGGCGCGCCCGCTCCAGGTCCGCCTGCAGGGAGCGCGCCCACTCCACTTTTTCAATCAAGTCCCGGTCGCGCTTGTCAATTTCCTGGCGCGCCCGCCCCAGCTCCTCGTCCAGCGAGACGGCCCATTCAATTTTGGTCTTCAGCTCGCGCTGCAGGCCCAGGGCGAGGTTCTCCAGCCGCTCGATTTCGCGATCGAGTTGCAGCGCCCACAAGGTTCGCTCGTCCAACTCCTGCTGGCGCGCCTCGAGCGCCTCGCGCGCTTTGCCCAGTTCGCCTTCCAGGCCACGCGCCCAGGTGACCGTCTCTTCATGCTCCTGTTGCAGTTGGCGGATGCCACTGGTGCCGCCCGCCAGTTCCTTTTCCAGCGCGCCGATGTGAGTTTCCCGCTCGCGCAGCACGTTGGCCGATGACGGGACGAACACGTACGGCTCGGCCGCCGGAACCTGCTGGCGGGAGGCCAGGGCTACCAGGAAATGCGGCTCGTCGGGCGCCGCGCCGGGGTCCGCGGCTTGCCCGGGGCCGAACCCCGCTTCCCCGCGGGCCGCGCCGGCCTGGCCGCGGTCCAAAGGGAAAAAAGAAATCGCGGCGGCGTGATTCTGAACGAACGTCATCCGGCAGGGGAAGAAAGGCTCGAGCAGCCGGTCGAATTCCTCCGCGTCATACTCCCGGGTGTGGAACGGGTTGGTGTACCCGCGCTCCTCCGAGTAGTAGCGGCGATTGGGAGTGGAAGCAATCAGCAGGCCGGCCGGAGCAAGCACGCGCGCCGCCTCCTTCAAGAAACCGGCGGCGTCGGCCAGGTGTTCGATCATCTCGAAGGCCACCACCACGTCAAACTCATGGTCGGCAAACGGCAACGCCAGGCAATCGCCCGGATGAAAGCGGAGGTTGGGGGCCGGGTAATGGCCCGCGGCCCAGGCCAGCGCTTCCTCGCTGATATCGACCCCAATCGCTTTCACGCCCGGCGCGGCGGCGGCCAGCAATGCCGTGCCGTAACCCGAGCCGCAACCGGCATCGAGCACCCGCAGACGCCGGCGCTTGCCGGCCGGCAGCCGGCCGACCAGCCGCGCCGCGAAGGCGTACCGCGACAGGTGCTCATTCCACAGGTCGGCATCGACCTGCCCGGGGATCACCCGCTCGCCGGTAAATTCCATGGTGATAAAGCTCCCGCCCTCACGTCGTGTTTACGACTCTCACGCCGCGCACTTCCACCTGGCACGGCAGCCGGAAATAGCCGTACATCTCCCGCCGCTTTTCCATCTGCAGGGTGACGGCGTTGTCGATCCAGTCGCACATTTCATACCCCTCCAGCATGCCGTTGGCAATGGCCGGAGAGAACGAAAAGTGGCCGGGATACAGCTCCGGCAGGGCCACCAGGAAATCGACGGTCAGCGCCTCGCCGGGCCGCAGGGGCGGCATCTCCACGCCCTCCAGCGCGGTATTGGTGCCGGAGAAATCGACGCCCAGGTGGTTGCGCAGCATGAAGCCGACGATGGGCTGCGGCATCTCCTGCCGGGCGCGGACGCTGACGCGGACCACGATGGTCTCCCCCGGCGGCAGCAGCCCGATCTCTTCTCCCCGCTGGTTCATCACCGCGATCCCCAGCACATGGGCGCGCCCCGTGCCGTAACGAAAATCGATGTTGGGGATCTTCTCCACCAGCTCGGCCGGGCGCGAGGCGAACACTTCACCGGCGGTTTCGGCTTCCGCCCGGGCGTGCTGGCGCAGGTAGTGCGCATCCTTGTTGACCATGGCCGCCTGGAAACGGCCGACCACGCGCTCCGGGTCGCCCAGCTCCACGATCTGCCCGTTGGCCAGCCACATGGCGCGGGTGGCCAGCGATTTCACGTCGGAGATGTTGTGGGTGACGAACAGGATGGTCACGCCGGAGCGGTGCAGCTCGTGGATCTTGCGCATGCAGCGCTGGCGGAAGTAAATGTCGCCCACGGCCAGCGCTTCGTCCACCAGCAGGATTTCCGGGTCCACGCTGATGGCCACGGCGAAGGCCAGCCGCACCACCATGCCGCTGGAATAAGTCTTCACCGGCTGGTCGATGAAGTCGCCGATCTCGGCGAAGTCCACGATCTGCGGGTAGCGCCGCTCGATCTCGCGGTTGCTCAGGCCCAGGATGGCGCCGTTGAGAAAGACATTCTCCCGCCCGCTGAATTCCGGATTGAAGCCGGAGCCCAGCTCCAGCAGGGCCGACACGCGCCCGCTCACCTCCAGGCGGCCGGAGGTGGGGCGAAAAATGCCGGCCACCAGTTGCAGCAGGGTGCTCTTTCCCGCCCCGTTTTCGCCCAGGATGCTGAAGGTGCTGCCGCGCTCGATCTCGAAGCTGACGTCGCGCAGCGCCCAGAAGTCGCGGTGATAGCTGCGGCGTCCCAGCGCCAGCAGTTCCTTGAAGCGGTCGGACGGCGAGCCGTACACGGGATAGCTCTTGCTGACGCCTTGCATGGCCACCGCGGCGCTCATCAGAGGACGTCTCCGAAGGCGCGCTTGGTGTAGCGGAAGAACAGGCCGCCGGCCAGGAACGAGACGATGGCGAAGGCGGCCGTCAGCCCCAGGTCGGCCGGCGCCGGGGCCCGTCCCGCCAGCAGGCAGTTGCGGTAGGCTTCCACCACGTAGGCCAGCGGGTTGATCCGCGCGATGAATCGCACCCGCTCCGGCAGGCTTTGCGCGCTGAAGAAGATGGGCGTGAACCAGAACCAGAAGGTGAGGATCACCGAGAGGGCCTGCGCGGTGTCCCGCAGAAACACGTTGAGGCTGGACACCAGCCAGCCCACCCCGATGGTGAACAGCGCCAGCAGCACCATATACACCGGCACCAGCAAAATGAACACGGTGATCTTCTTGACCAGCACCGCCACAATGACCAGCAGCACCGCCAGGCCCAGAAAGTGGTTCAGCAGTCCGGAAATGAACAGCGAGATGGGCAGCACCTCGGAGGGGAAAACGGTCTTGGTGATCAGGTTGGAGTGATCGAGCACCGTGGTCGCCGAGCGCTGCACCGTTTCCTGGAACAGCAGCCAGGGCAGAATGCCGGCGAACAGATAGAGGACGAAGCTGTCGGTGCCGGAGCCGGGAATGGGGCGCACTTTGAACACCGCCGCGAACACAAAGCTGTAGCTGAGCAGCAGCACCGCGGGGTGGATGACGGCCCACAGCCAGCCGGCGGCCGAACCGACGTACCGCTGCTTGAAGTCGCGCACCACCAGGTTCGCCAGCAACGCGCGGCGGCGAATCAGGTTAGAGACAAAAGCTTGCCCCACGGTCCAGAAGAAGCGCATAGTGCTTCGGCTTGCGTCCCGTAGGCTTATTGTTTCGCCCGCGGGC
>Ga0315291_10007556_pt1 | contig 13425 bp, 8 predicted proteins | sample YL17G12_20_MG_FD_203070 | JGI IMG/M metagenome (GOLD analysis project Ga0315291, IMG submission 203070) | Sediment microbial communities from Yellowstone Lake, YNP, Wyoming, USA - YL17G12_20 | ecosystem: Environmental > Aquatic > Freshwater > Lake > Sediment | place: USA: Wyoming | collected... | reverse complement strand
AGAACGTATTTCCCTGGATGAGGAAGATCGGCGACCTGTGCAAAGACCGTGATCTGCCGTACCTGTTTCATACGGATGGTGACGTAACCGAGGTGCTCGACGATATCATCGAATCGGGGGTGAGCGCGCTGCACCCGATAGAGCCAAAGGCGATGGACATCGCCGCGTTGAAAAAGAGGGTGGGCAACCGACTCTGTCTCATCGGCAACATTGATCTGGGCTCAACGCTCACACGCGGCACGCCAGCGATGGTCGAGGAAGAAGTGAGACAACGAATCCACGAGTGCGCTCCGGGAGGCGGATATTGCGTGGGATCGAGCAATTGCGTGACAAACTACGTCCCGCTGGATAACTATAAGGCAATGATTGATGCTACGTTCAAGTACGGCACGTATCCGATCGGATGTTAAGAGGTAGGCAACCGGAGACGGCTCAGGTGCCGCGAAGCATGTTGCGGAGCAGATCGTGGTCGCCCTTTTCGACCCCGCGTATCGCGACAAGCACCACCACGTAAACAGCAAACGCTACGACTCCCTGGAACGCGGTATTGAGCCCGTAAAGAAAGATCGCGGCACACGCTGTCGCCACAAGCGGTCTAAACGACGCGCCGACCGATGCGATACCGTACTTACGCATCGAGGGAAGCGCCAGAAGGGTAGCGTAGAAAACCACCTGTTGTACAAGCGGCGCGATCGCTGCTCCGACGAGACCGTACCGCGGTATGAGCAGAAAATAGAGCAGGATGGTAGGCACAAGCATAAACAGGCTCACTCCGAAAAATGTTTTCTGGCGGTTCTCAGCAATGATCGCGTTGAAATTGACGCTGCTGATGAACACAAAAAACATGAACCATGCGAGAATCGCTAGTGCCGGAGCTGCCAGCACGAATGTTTCCCCGTAAAGTAGTCTCAAGATATCTCTAGAATAGAACGACACAAGAAGGGCTAAAGGCAGGATAATCGCGCTCATGTATCTGAGGCTCTTCCTGTAAATGTCCTCGAAGCGTGCCGGTTGGTTTGCGCGATAGAACGACATGAGCGGAAATACCGACAGCATGAACGCCTGCGGCAGTATGCCGAGCGATTCGGTTATCTGCGATGCCGCAACATAATCGCCGACAATAGACGCCCCGTTTACCTTGAGCAAGATGAGCCGCGGCAGTTTCCCTTCAAACATGAGCAGGAACAGGTTACCCGCCAGCGGCAACGACGCCATGATCACGCTCTTCATGACGGCGAGGTCTCGTCCGAACGTCGGTCGCACATGGCGCGAGAGGAGCAGGTACGCGACAGTAAGCATGACGAAGTTCGCGAGAACCGCCATCCACAGTATCGCGCTCAAACCTTGTTTGAGAAAAATGACGAGCAGCGTCAGACCGAGCGTAAGGTATGCGGAGCCCGTCGTTATCAACGTCTGGGTTCCGATACGCAATGTCGCTTCAAAGTAGGTCGCGAACAAGGAGTACCATGATGCGAAAAGAGTGAGCCCTGCTATGGCAACGTATCCTAAGAACGCCCGATCCGGTTTCATGAGCGCCGCGACAGTAAGAGTGAGAACATAAGCAATAAGAGCCGACCCAAGACGCATCGTCATAGCGCTCGAGATGAGGTCGCGAGCACGCGATGGATCGCTAGCCGTTTCACGCACCACAATAGAGTCCGTCCCCATATGTCCGACCACGCTCAGGATCATGATGAGCGCCCAAACGGCGCCATATTGCCCGAACGCAGTGGCGCCAAGAGCTCTTGCGATAGCGATCCCTAAGACGAGCGTCGCGACCATGGTCGCGCCCCTCCCGGCAATGCTTATGACCGTATTCTTGGCGACGCGCCGGGACATCCGTTTAGAAGAACCTGCCGATTTTATGTTCAACGGGATACCTTACGTTCAAACAAGCGGTGGACGGCTCCTCTCGTCGTGCTCATAGGTGCTCTTCTCACTGCTTCGCCGATATGCCGCGCACCAACCTCATGGCGAACCTGCGAGGCTGTCGAAGCAGCTTCCTCACGATCGCTCTCCGTCGCAGCCGTCGTTTGTTCGCCAGCTTCAACGCGTTGATCTCATCAAAGAACCGCTGAACCTCTTCGTAGGACATTCGTTCGGCAAGCAGGAGGTCGCGCTTCGATTCGTCGAGCATATCCGGTTTCAACTTAGCCCAGTCCATGTTCGTTGAGACGATCCCCTTTCTCGCCGCCTCGTCCCACAACGGCGTCCCCGGAAACGGCGTGAGCACGTGAACGCCAAAATCGTTAAGAGGGACTCGTTTGATGAACTGAACAGTCTGTGACGCATCCTCGACCGTCTCCCCGGGCGAACCCAGTATGAACGATGCTTCCGTATAAATCCCATGCTCATGGAGCAACTGAACTGCGCGTCGGTTTTGCTCTGTGGACGCTTTCGGACCTTTCAGGTACTGAAGTATGCGTTCCGATCCGGACTCCAGACCCGCACCAACACCATAGACCCGCAGCCGTTTCAGCAACTGAGCAAGCTCCTCGTCAACCAGTTCAGCGCGGATCGTGCATCCGACCGATACGTTGCAGAATAGCGGGTCCGACTCGAACCGTTCAACGATCTGGCGTAACCGTTCCTTGTCCCATATGAACAGGTCGTCAAAGAATATGAGCCGCTTGACACCGTACTGTTGGATGAGCGACCTCATTTCTTCAAGGACGTAGTCTGCCGAAAACAGCCGAACGGGTCCCCAGTATCGCGATGAACAGCAGAAGACGCATCTGTATGGACACCCGCGTGATGAGATCAGGAAGGCGTCTTCACCGGGCGGCGATACATCGCGGGCAGGATGGTCTATCCGGTCGAGCGGACTGATTAGCGGACGAGGTTCAGTCTGAAAGAGCCGCCCCTCGTTCCAATACGCGATCCCACGAACGGTCCTGAGCGCTTCCGGAACGCCCAATCGTCCCCCGTCAAGAAAGAGCGTGACCAGTTCTGCAAACGTGTCCTCCCCTTCGCCCATAACGGCGACCGTCATAGTTGGGTCGAGAGATTCCGGCAACATCGAAACGTGGATACCGCCGATTACTACCGGGATATTGTGTTTCCGGGCGGCGCCAGCAGCTTTCAGCGCGTACCCGTAATTCTGAGAGACGGCGCTGATCGCAACAAGGTCAGGTTCCCATTCGCTGATGGTTTCCTCGACCTTAGAATCCACGACACGAAACACGCACGTATCCGCGCCAACTTTCGCACGGACGGCTGATGTGAGGTACCCGAACGCGAGCGGCGTGGAACTGCGTTCCAGCGGATTCGTCGCATCTATCGCGTTTACATACACAATCTTGATCTGTCTCTTGAAATGGGACATCTACAGAACTTCCAACATCCTGACGTTGCAGACCAGCCCGAGTGCCGGCGCCTCAACGGTTCATGTTAGCAGAGGATCCCGGAAAAGGCAATTGGCGCTTTCGCAAAACGGTCTGCTGGACTTCTCAGAGGGATTCTTATACAATATGGCACGAAAGCGCCGGGTTGATTTATCATAAGGGGTCGTTAATGAAACAGCAAGCGCTCGATTTTCTCAGGGAACTTATGTCCGCTCCGACACCTTCGGGGTTTGAACAACCCGGACAGAAGGTTGTCAGGGAGTACCTGTCGCACTATTGCGACGAGGTACGGACCGATGTGCACGGGAACGTCATCGGGGTAAGGAACCCGAACGGCAAACCGAAGGTGATGCTTGCCGGTCATGTGGACGAGATCGGGTTCATGATCGAGTACATCACCGACGAGGGATACATCAGGTTCGTGCCGATAGGCGGAGTTGATCCGGCGCTGTTGCCGGGTCAACGGGTCGCTATTCATGCCGACCGAGGTGTCGTACGAGGCGTCATCGGGAAGAAGCCGATCCATCTGGCAGATAAAGAAGAAAAGCCGGACAAGCTCCGGGTCCACCAGCTCTGGATTGATATAGGCGCCGGGAACAAAAAGGACGCGAAAAAGTACGTCGCGGTCGGCGACCCGATAACGTTTGATGTCCCGTTTGAACTGCTGAAAAACCGGCTCGCAGCGTCGCGCGGGTTCGACGACAAGGTCGGCGGCTTCGTTGTTGCAGAGACGATGCGACTCATTGTTGGCAAGAAGATACAACCGGCTGTCTATTGCGTGTCCACGGTTCAGGAAGAGATCGGGGCTCGTGGTGCGCACACGAGCGCGTTCGGCATCGAGCCGGACGTTGGAATAGCAGCTGACGTTGATCATGCGTCGGACTATCCCGGCGCGGACAAGGCGCTGGTCGGCGATATCAGGCTTGGTAAAGGTCCTGTGTTGCACCGAGGTGCGAGCATAAACCCGGTGTTGGGCAAGATGCTCATATCCGCAGCCAAGAAAAACAAGATCCCCTATCAAATGTCAGCAGAACCCGGTGTGACCCGAACCGATACCGATGCGATCTTTCTCACGCGAGCTGGCGTGGCGTCGGCTCTGCTGAGCATTCCTAACAGATACATGCATACTCCCGTCGAGGTGGTTTCGCTCGACGATCTTGAGAACGGGGCGAAACTTCTCGCTTCCTTCCTTGCCGGCATGGGTAACAGGGTCAGTTTCATCCCGTGATCGAAACTGCTTGACGCATGCACCGCTGCGGAGATGGAGAGAAGAGGTATCATAAAGGTGCTTCACTTTAGACTGGGAGAGGTGGAAGAGTAAGCTCGCCTGTTCATCGGAAGGAGGTCTTTATGGTAATGTTGCGGTACAGCGAAAGGACAAATACGCTCTATCTGGACGAGTATCAGTATGAACTTCAGGATGTCGAATCACCGAACCTGTATCGCGACCTGTTCCCATACGACAGCGTTCCGAGATGTCCGTTCAACCATCGGTCAGTCCCGATCAACCCGCCGGACGAGATCTGGATAACGGATACAACGTTCCGGGATGGACAACAATCTCGCCCGCCGTACACCGTGAAACAGGTTGTTGACCTGTACGATTTCCTGCATCGCCTTGGTGGTAGAAAAGGGCTCATTCGCCAGTGCGAGTTTTTCTTGTACAGCGATAAGGATAGGGAAGCGGTCGAGCAATGTCGCGAACGGGGGTACAAGTATCCTGAGATTACGGGTTGGATACGACCTATCAAGAAGGATTTCCAACTGGTCAAGGATATGGGGTTGAAAGAGACAGGGATACTCACATCCACGTCCGACTACCACATCTTCCTCAAGCTCGGAAAGAAGCGGTCAGAGGCGCTGGAGATGTATCTCGACATCGTTCGTGCGGCACTCGACGTCGGGGTAACTCCTCGGTGTCATTTTGAGGACATCACTCGAGCCGACTTTTACGGGTTCATCATTCCGTTTGCGCGGGAGCTGATGAATCTCGCCGAGGAGGCGCGCACGCCGATCAAGATTCGCGCGTGCGATACGCTCGGGCTTGGGGTAGCGTATCCGGGCGCATCGTTACCGCGAAACGTGCGCGGGATCGTCTATGGGCTGAACCATTTTGCGAATGTGCCGTCAGAATGGATCGAGTGGCACGGTCATAACGATTTCTATCGTGCCGTCAACAACGCGGTAAACGCCTGGCTGTATGGCGCATCCGCAGCTAACGGAACGCTGCTGGGTATCGGTGAACGGACAGGTAACACTCCCATTGAGGCGCTCGTCGTCGAATACATGTCGCTCCGGGGTGACGATGGCACTATAGATACGACCGTGATAACCGAGATCGCGGAATATTATGAGAGGGAGGTTGGGTACAGCATACCCCCGAACCAGCCGTTTGTTGGCAGAGACTTCACATTGACCTGTGCGGGTATCCATCAGGACGGCATCCTGAAGAACGAAGAGACGTACAATATTTTTGATACCGAGAAATTGCTCAAACGACCGCTGCGGGTCGCCATAACTGACAAGTCCGGCGCTGCCGGTGTTGCCCACTGGATCAACAGCAGACTGAAACTCGGCAAAGACAAAGCGCTCGGCAAAGACCATCCTGCGGTTGTCAAGATCAAACAGTGGGTTGACGAGGAGTACCATGGAGGACGAACGACAGCGATCAGCGACGAGGAGATGCTCGAAGCGGCGAAACGTGAGCTGCCAGAGTATTTCTGGTAGACAGGTCACGTAGGAAGGAGGAGATTTCGTGAGGCGATTACTGGCGGTTGGAATAGTTCTGGGCGCGACCGTTCTCGCAGTCGAGATCGCGCAGCCGAGCGGTTCGGTTGATTTTCGAGGGTTCACTCTCGGCGAGACGACGCGACAGGACGTAATCGCGAAACTCGGTCAACCTCGGTGGGGCAATCCCAATGCAGACGAGAAGGTGGTGTACGACAGTTCGAGGCAGGGGCACACGGATGCGCTCATGTTTGAGCGCGTCGCGCTCGAGGCCGTCGAAGCTGCAACACCACCGGCAGGTCTTGAGACCTGCGATACGGTGGTCGCACGGCTTGGGCAACCTGAATACCGGCTCCAGTTGCCAGCTCAGTTCATGTACGAGTACTGCCGTCATGGCGCTCGGTTCTGGTTTAAACGGGAAACGGGTGAAACGATCGGTGTCGTCCATTTTCCCGCAGGGGACCCGCGTGTCCCGGCTGGTGAACCGAACGTTGTGGACCTGAGCAAGATGCGGAAGCTCGGTGGGGGGACACCCATCCTTTTCCAGGCAGGCGCCGCTTCGGAGACTATCTCGCCACCAGACCTGTCGAACATCGGCACCCGATGGAATATCGTTCACGACGATCTGCTCGCCCGGTGTCTGGTGCTGTCAAAGAACGAGAAGACGATAGCGATTCTTGGTGCTGACCTGTTTGCGTTCACAGCGCACGAGATCGATCCGATACGGAAAGCGGCAGAACAGGCGGGAATAGATTATCTCCTGTTTGCCAGCTCGCACACGCACAGTGCCCCGGACACGGTCGGCGTGTACGGCTATTATCCTGAGAAATACGTCGAACTCATTCAGAAGAAGTGTATCGAGTGCGTCCGAACCGCAGCGCGAAATCTCGCGCCAGCAACAATTCAGGTTGGTCAACGCGAGTTGCCTCTCGATGGCGGTCGGATAGAACAGATATCGTACAACGCGCGGAATCCCGGTATTGTTGACCCGTTCCTGACTGTCGCACGTGTCGTCGCTCAGGAGTCCGGCGACGCACCGGGCAAAACGCTGTGCACACTCGTCAACTTCGCCTGCCACCCGGAACGGCTCGCCGGTTACCAGGGCGCTATCAGCTCTGACTATGTCGGAGCGTTACGGCAAGAGGTCGAGAAACAGGTTGGTGGTACGTGCATTTTTGTGAACGGGGCGCTCGGCGGTATGTTGACGCCTGACGGGATATCTGGTGCTGACCGGTTCGAGGACACCCAACGTATCGGCACATGGCTCGGACAGCGGGTCGGAGAGATGCTGCACAACGGCATGACGAACGTGACGGAACCGACATTCGAGGTCGCCGTTCGACCTCTCGAGATACCCGTTATCAGCCCAAAACTTCTTCTGCCGATGAAACAGGGGACGCTCAAAGGAAAGCTCATGCAGGGTCGTCATCCGACCGAAGTCGCCCGCGTGGACATAGGTGAGATGCAGATCATAGCTGTGCCGGGAGAATTGCTCCCCGAACTCGGGTTTGCGGTGCGCGAACGGATGACCGGCGCTGTGAATATCATAGTTGGTCTAGCGAACGATGAGATCGGGTATATCGTTCCTGCGTACGATTTTCGTGCGGGCACGTATGAAGAGAGCATGAGTCTCGGACCGAGCGCCGGTCCGCAGATCGTTGGGGCTGCGTTTGATCTGCTGAAAACGAAGTAGCGCCGCCGGCGAGGACGCCAGCGCTACGAGAGGCTCCCCGGTGTAATGCCACGCACATCCCAGCGCATGCAAGTCTCCTATCTCCTTCTGGGAGAGGGTCAGGGTGAGGGCATCGGGGTAAACGAACGAGGCTCTTATAAAGGACGATACGGTGCCTGACGTAAAGAGTGCAACGCATCTTCCACGTCGGAGGCTCTTATCCTACGCGACGGCGTCGGTAGGGTACGGCATGATAGACCTGCCGATGACCGTGCTCGTGCTTTTCTTCTATACTGATGTAGTCAAACTCGACCCAGCACTCGCGGGATACGGGATGCTTGCTGGAAATCTCGTGAGCGCGATATTCGACCCCGCCCTAGGACACCTTTCTGACCGGACTAGAACCGTCCTGGGAAGACGGCGCCCCTTCTTGCTCGCATCTGCTGTCCCGTTGGCAATCGCGTTCTTTCTGCTCTGGACACCATTTTCCGCCAGCCATCCCTTTGCCAACTTCGCTTTGGTGTACGTCGCCACCTTCATGTGCCTGACAACCTTTCTTGTTCCGTACAACTCGCTCGCAGCGGAACTCACCCCTGATTACGACGAACGAACGCGCATCCAGGGATACCGCGAATCAGGTCACATTATCGGACTGCTCATCGGGTTTCTTTTCCTGTTCTCTGTTGAGAAGTTCGACAACCTGCGCACCGGCTATTCAGTTATGGGCGCCATTTTCGGTGTAGCCGTTGCCGCAGGAATCTTTATCACGTTGCTCGCCGTTCGCGAGAACCCGGCGTTCCAGCGACCACCGCAGGTCGGAGCCTGGGAAGGGCTCAGACTTGCTGTCTCCAACCGACATTTCCTGTGGCTCGTAGCGACATTTGTCCCGTGCAACATCGGGCTCTACATCCCAACAATTGTGATAAAGCACGCGTTGAAGTACTGGCTCAACGCCGGTGATGTCGTGTTGCTCACCTACATCGTCGCGTCGGTAGCGAGCCTCCCGTTCTGGGTCTGGCTCTCGTCGAAGATTACCAAGAAATGGGCTTACTTGACCGCGCTCGGGTGTTCCATGGTTGCGACAGGAGCCATCTTCTTCCTTCAACCGGGTTTGGTCATTTTGTTATTTATAGTTTTTGCCATAGCCGGCGCAGGATACGGCGCACTCATGATCTTGCCCATCTCAATCCTTGCTGACATTGTGGATTACGATGAGTTGAAGACTGGTGAACGGCGTGAAGGGACCTATTTTGGCGCATGGGCGTTCTTGCAAAAGGTTACCGTAGCTGGTGCGGCTGCTCTTGTCGGAGCCACGCTGACCAGGATCGGGCTTGTGCCAGACCAAGAACAATCCCCAGCAACCATCGCAGGTATGCGCATCCTGATGGCGCTCGTCCCGGCTGCGCTCTTACTGGTCTCATCATTTGTCCTATTACCATTCCCGTTCACCCGCGAGGTCCATCAGAAAGTCCAGGAAACCCTCCGCCAACGTGCTGCGAACCACGCATAAGTGGTGCATGCGTGCCCCCTCTGGTACCGGGTGCCGCATGCAAGTTTTGCGTGTGGATGAATTGGTTACCGCTCGGACGGCTCTCTCTCAGTCGTTTCGGGTGTCGATCACCTCGCCGTCCAGCTAACTTCCCATGCAGATGATCCGCCCGTTCTGGAGAGCTATGTACAACCTGCCCTGGCAGGAAACCATTCCGTCAAACACGGGGGCGGACTCCAGATGGTCGTACTCGGCAACTGTTTTTCCGTCTGAAGCTGACACTGCCCACAGGAATGCCCCTTCCGACCCTCTGAACGCGGCGCTCTGTTCGGCAAGTTTTGCCTTAATTTGAGGGTCGTCGGGATGATAGAACGCCTCTTCCTCGTCAACCACGTCCGGCGGACCGGCGATGAAAAGCGTCTTGTCGGCGAGCACCATAGCTCGTACGAGGAACGGCAGCTTGTCGCGTGCCCATTTGTAGCTCACGGCGGAAATGTCCGCGACCGGATACCCTTTGCGGACGCTCCAATCACAGAGCGTCGCGCCTGCCTTTTTGGAGGCTTTGTTGATCTTGCCAAGCGATTCGGTAACGAGAGGGAATGAATCCGTCTTGATCTCCTTGTCCGCAGCGAAAAGCTGATATTCGAGCACCGGGGATTGACAGAGATACTCAGGTTTTCTGCCGAACCCGTACACGGCACGGTCGTCGAACACCGCGATTCGCCCAGCCGGGACGAGCCAAGCTGCCTGGGGCCATCCGCCCCAACCGGCTGCGGTGGCTTTCCCGAATATCCAGTACCCGCGGTGGAACCACGTGTCGTCCAAGAGGCCGGCAGGCGCAAACAGGTGGGCACCTTCACCCTCTTGATCCGTTACCTTTCTTGTGACGATCTCGCACCGTTTCCCTTCTCGATTGAACTGCTGTGACTTCATGTAGATGTAACGCCCATCACTCGACAGAAGGTCGGGCAGCGCGGGAGGCATGTCCAGACCTTTGACGTACTTCTGCAAGTTCTCGCCGGTGTCGGGGTCGCGGTCGTCGAGAAGGGTCTCGGACAGTTTCCGTCCCGTTTTTGGGTCTAGCCGCAGGAGGCGAAGACCGCCGTCGAGGAACATCGATCGTCCTGCAACACAGTACGCGACACCACCCTGCACGAGCACGCTACCATGAACCGGCCAGACCGATTCCACCTGTTCGAATGCAAGGAGCCGCCGGTCGGCTGGAGCTGCACGGAACCGCCAGACCAATTTCCCGTCTGACGCGTTCAGACAATATACCGAGCCGTCGGCTGAGCCGAACAGAACCCGCCCGTCATAGATCGTTGGCGGCGAATCAACCCGACCTCCCGTCGTGTGGCTCCAGAGCGTTTTGCCGGAACCCGCATCGAGCGCGTGCACGGTGTGTGTGTCCACCGAAGCGACGAAGAGCTTCCCGTCGGCGACCACAACGCTGCTCAGTTTGCCGCCAAGATTGTTCTGCCACAGCCGTGTCAAACTGGCGGACACGGGCGTCTTCGTGAAGCCGCTTCGTGCAGGATCGTGGCGGTACATCGTCCAAGCATCCGAGCTTGTCGGTTTCAAACGCGCGGCCTTACCCTCCGTATATGCCGGCCCGCGTTCGAGCCGCTGATCATCTGAGACGCTCGCCGGTTCGGGCACGTTCGTGGATTCAGGTGCAAGCGCGCAGAATCCGTACAATTTCGCCTCCAGGTAACACGCGCAGGAGTGTGGCGGGGCGTACACGAGCCCGTTGCACGGCATGATCCCGTAGATACATCCGCCGCGAACCCAGTGGTGTGCCTCCCAGTGTTTCGACTTGAGATCCAGAAATTCGATCCCCGTTCGCGACGGCAACAGGTACCGAACGGTCGCTTTTCCAGAATAGCACCTGTGATGGAACCAGAAGGTTTCCACATCGGGCGAAAACTCGCTCTTAACCTCGCCCGTGTGAAGGTCTAGTCCGGTGAACGTGCCCGAGTCTCTTCCCGTCCCAGTTGCCCCTGACCAGACCAACCCGTCCACCACAAACAAGTCCTCGAGAGACATGTGACCGGAAGGAGGATGTTTCGCCGTCCATAATGTCTTACCGTTCTCCGCAGAGAACGCTGTCATTGATCTCGTTCCGCCAGCGAACACGACGACGTCATCGTACACGATAACCCTCGGACCGAACGAGACAGGAGTGGGGGATCGTCGTGCCACGGCTTCCGACCGCCACATCGTTTCACCAGTTGCGCGGTTCAGACAGACAACGCTCTCTCCGTCATGAAAGAAGACGCCTGCCCGGTTGGCTGCCAGCGTCAGTGGCGCGACCGGGTACTGCTGTTTCCACAGGACGTTTCCGGTATCTGCTTGGATCGCCATGACCGATCGGTTTGCTTCGTCCCAGGCCCAGTCTTTGTTCGCATAGCCCGTGTTGTCCCAGACGTAGGTGTTTTTCAGCCTGTACTCGCTCCATTTTACCGGGGAATCCTTGACGATGAGGAAGAGAATCGCATCGGATGCTATCACTTCCTCGGTGACCTGTGTTCCCTCATATGTTCTGATCGTCTCGCCTGTGGCGGCATCGAGTGCGCTGAGCGGCGCATCAAGTCCAAGCGTAGCGAAAACGGTGTCGCCCACGGCGACCAGTCGCCGTGGCAGTTGTGCGGGTCCGCTCTTGAGCGGCCAGAGATGGGTGTTCCATGAAGAAATAGAGCGTTTCCACAAGACCGTGCCGTTGAACGCGTCGCGCGCTAGCAGGACCCATTGCGGTGGTTCCTGGATAGATTCCGTCGGTCCTTCGTCGAAGATGTAGAAGATCCGTCCGCCGGTTGATACGAGCGCGCTCATGCTCGCCATGAAATCGTGATGCCGTGCCCACCTCGGGCTTCCGACCCACTGCATCCGCCTTGGCGGACCGACGACGGTATCTTTCGCGACAGGGTTACCGCTCGCGTCGTGGAGGTAATGCGTCCACTCGTCAATCTCACTCGGTCGGGGTTTGACTATCTTCTTCCACGCGTCTCCCTCCTTGACGTACGCGACGCCGGCAGGACAGAGCACGCGCACCACTTCGTCCATAGGGATAGTGCCCAGTTTCTCCGCGACAATAAGATTGGCGAGATTGTCAATGTACGGGAGTCGGTCGCCGGTGAGCTTATCCACGGAGACCTTGCCGTACACGCCCTGAGACTGGATGCACTCACGGGCTTGCGCCACATTAGCCGCGTCGCTATCGAGCCCCTGCACAAGGTAACTGTCGTTTGCTCGTAACGCAGCCGTCAGCGTTCCATCGCCGCAACCGATATGGATTATCAACCCGCCTTTGACGCCCGTCGCTTCCAGAATCTGTTTCGCATCATCAGCGTGCACTGATCGCGCAGCTCCGGCGAACAATAAGGCGAATATTACCATCAGAAGAACCGCGATGACCTGAACAGGATTGGACTTTTTTCGGTGCATGATACCTCCTCCCTCATAGTCTCCCATGGCTCTGACCACTACCGCAGTACACGCGTTCGCGCTCGGCTCATTCTCGCCCGGCACCGTGGACCATAATAACACCGGAGTCGTTATATCCCAAGACTCCACCATGGCTGCGCTGGGTGTTACTTCTGTTTCAACTGCATCGTTCCCGTATTGGGATGCGGGATGCGGACGAGTCGTGCGTCAGGCAGCTCGACGAGACATATCTCCGCGAGATAGCAGACCCGGCTGCCGGGTTCGAGATGACCGCCGTATGCGCGTTCGGTGTCTGACACGGCAACGTGAAGATGCGCTTTACCGTCAGCGATCAGCCCGTTGACGCTCAGCAGTTCGAGAGGACGTTCTATGGTCACGAACTGGTCGTGTCCCGGATACCCCGTTGTGGTGATCATGTGCAAGGCGCACCGCTCGAACGTCCCCATGCCTGACACGACGACCGCAGATTTGATTCCTTCTTTCGCAGCGATCTCCTCAAGCCGTTCGAGCAACAGATCGCCCTTGTCGAACCGGATCAAGATAGTTCGTCCAAGATGACCTCCTGCGAAGTATTCCATGGTTGCCTGACCTCCCCAGATCCACGTTTCTATGTCCGCCCGACGAGTCGCCCGACAACGTTCGTGTCTCACTGTAACAGAGGTCGTCAGCGTATCGCAACTGGCAGTCACATGGCACCGCGAAGCACCAATTGCGCGCCCAACGCGGGCCGGACTATGGATTTCTTCCGC
>Ga0315291_10007554_pt1 | contig 13427 bp, 10 predicted proteins | sample YL17G12_20_MG_FD_203070 | JGI IMG/M metagenome (GOLD analysis project Ga0315291, IMG submission 203070) | Sediment microbial communities from Yellowstone Lake, YNP, Wyoming, USA - YL17G12_20 | ecosystem: Environmental > Aquatic > Freshwater > Lake > Sediment | place: USA: Wyoming | collected... | reverse complement strand
CGGCAAGATAAACAACACCGGCCTGGTAGAAGTGCCGATGGGCATCACCCTGGGCGAGATCATCTTTGACATCGGCGGCGGGGTTCCCAACGGCAAGAAGTTCAAGGCCGTGCAGACCGGCGGCCCGCTGGGAGGCTGCATCCCGGCCCAGCAGCTGAACGTCAAGGTGGATTTTGACTCGCTCAAGGAAGTGGGCGCGGTCATGGGTTCCGGCGGCATGATCGTCGTGGACGAAGACACCTGCATGGTAGAGTTCTCTAAGTTCTTCCTCACCTTCGCGTCGGCGGAATCCTGCGGCAAGTGCATTCCATGCCGCGTGGGCGGCCAGCGCATGCTGGAAATCCTCACCCGCATCACCGAAGGCAAAGGCAAGTTGGAAGACCTGGATACCATCCGTGAAATCTCCAAGGGGATGGAGACAGGCTCTCTGTGCGCTCTGGGTCAGTTGACTCCTGGCCCCGTGATGGCGGCGCTGCGCTATTTTGAGGACGAGTTCAGGGCCCACATTTTGGACAAGGAGTGCGCGGCGGGAACTTGCAAGACGCTGGTTCGCGCCCGGTGCATCAACGCCTGCCCGTCCGAAGTCAACGTGCCCGCTTTCGTGGCCCTCACGGCCCAGGCGCGCTACTCGGAGGCGCTGGACGTGCACCGCGAGCGCAACCCCTTCCCGCTCATCTGCGGGCGCGTCTGCCCGGCCTTCTGCGAAGACAAGTGCCGCCGCGCCGACGTGGACGAGGCGGTGGCGCTCCGCCAGGTGAAACGCTTCATGGCCGACCAGGAGAAGGATCACCCGTGGACGCCCCCGAAGTTGGAAGGCCCCAAGGACAAGAAGGTGGCCGTCGTGGGCGCGGGCCCGGCGGGTTTGACCGCCGCTCTGCGCCTGGCGCAGAAGGGCTATCCTGTGACGGTCTTTGAGAAACTGCCAGTGGCGGGCGGCATGATGGTCGTGGGCATCCCGGAGTACCGGCTGCCGCGCGACATCCTGAACATTGAGATTGAGAACATCAAGCGGGCCGGCGTGCAAATCAAACTCAACCAGGCGCTCGGCAAGGATTTCACCGTAGAAGACCTGCTCAACGGCAAGGGCTACAGCGCGGTCGTGCTCGCCATCGGTGCGCACAAGAGCCGCAAACTGGGCATTCCAGGTGAGGAGATGCCGGGCGTCTACCACGGCACGACATTCCTACGGGACGTGGCCCTGGGCAAGAAGCCCGACGTGAAGGCCAAGCGCATCGCGGTGGTCGGCGGCGGCGCTGTCGCCATTGACGCCGCGCGGACGGCCCTGCGCCTGGGTGCGAGCAATGTTCACCTAGTCTACCGCCGCACACGAGGCGAAATGCCTGCATGGGAAGAGGAAGTCCACGCCGCGGCGCAGGAAGGGATTCAATTCCATTTCCTGACCAACCCGGTGAAAGTCGTCGGAACCGACCGCGTGACCGGCGTGGAATTGCAGCCGCAGAAGTTGGGCGAATATGACGCCGGCGGACGCCGCAAGCCCGTGCCCGTGGAAGGCGCTGAGTTCGTGCTGGATGTGGACATCCTGATCCCCGCCATCGGCCAGGCTCCGGAAGCGGAGTCCATGACCGGCAGCGAGGGAATCAGCGCGAACCGGGATGGCACTGTGACCACAGGGCCAGACCTGGCGACAACGCGCGAAGGTGTGTTCGCGGCGGGCGACGCGGCTCTGGGACCTGCAACCGTGGTGGAAGCCGTGGGCCAGGGCAACAAAGTGGCCGTCGCGGTGGATGCCTACCTCAAGGGCCAGCCGATTGAGCGCCCGAAGTACGTCACCGACTACAAGGCTGTGGAGCAGATCTACAACGTGGACAACTATGCGGAGGCCAAGCGGCCCGAGATGCCCGAAATAGCCGTTGAAGATCGCATCTGCTGCTTTGATGAGGTGGAACTGGGCTTTGACGACAAGACTGCACGCGAAGAGTGCAAGCGCTGTCTGCGGTGCGACCTGGAATGGGTGGAGACGGTGGGGGTTGAAGCCGTGACCCAGTCCGATCTGCTCGCTGAAGCGCTCGTGTAACATAACAAGACACTGACTGAGACGAACTGAAAGGAGGCGACTTGCCCGATGGCAACGGTGAACATCAAAATCAACGGACAACAGATTCAGGCGCGGGCGGGAAGCACAGTACTTGAAGCGGCCAAAGAAGCGGGCATAGACATCCCCGTTCTCTGCCATCACCCTGCATTGGCAAACATCGGCGCGTGTCGTGTCTGTCTGGTGGAGATCGCAAAGCAGCGCGGCCTCCAGCCGGCATGCACGTTCCCCGTGACCGAGGGGATGGAAGTAGAGACCGAGTCGCCCAAGGTCGTGGAGGCGCGCAAGTTCGTGCTGGAAATGCTCTTCTCCGAGCGCAACCACTACTGCATGTATTGTGAGATGAGCGGCGACTGTGAGCTTCAGGCACTGGCCTACCGCTACGGCATGGATCACTGGACATATCCGACCCCGTTCCCCAAGATGCCGGTGGACGGCACGCGGAAGTACTTCATCATGGATCACAACCGCTGCATCCTGTGCCGCCGCTGCATTCGCGCCTGCTCTGACCTGGTGGCGAACCACACGCTGGGCATGCGGTTCCGCGGAGCCAAGACCATGATCAACGCGGACATGAACATGCCCTTCGGCGATTCTTCGTGTGTGTCTTGCGGAACCTGTCTTCAAGTATGCCCGACGGGCGCGCTGATTGACCGCAGGAGCGCGTACATGGGTCGCGAGAAGCAGGTGCAGCGAACCAAGAGCGCATGCACCTTCTGCAGTGTGGGGTGCGGCACGCAGATTGTCACCCGCGCGGGCCACGTGCTCCGCGTGGAGGGCGACTGGGGCGGCCACAACGCCGGCGTGCTCTGCGAGGCGGGCCGGTTTGATCCGCTATATGACACCCGCGACCGCGTGACCCAGCCTATGATGCGCAAGGGCGGCAAACTAGTTCCCGTCACATGGGACGAGGCCCTGAACGCCGTCGCTGCGAAGATAAAGGCGGCGGGCAAGAAGGTGGGCGCGTGGGCAACCGGCAAGACGCTCAATGAGACCATGAGCGAGTTCATGAAGGTTTTCCAGGGCAAGATGGGAGCAGACGTGCGCGTTCTGGAACCCAGCCTGGGCGACCTGGGACTGCCCGCCGATGGTTCTCTAAAAGAACTGGATTCGTCGGACTGCATCCTGGTCATTGGCGCGGATCCGTTGGCGACCCACAAAGTGCTGGCCTACCGCGTCAAGCGCGCACTGGACAAGGGCGCTCGCTTGGTGCTGGTGGCCGATGGAGCCAACGGGATGACCCCATACGCGCACCGGAAGTTTGCCGTCAAGGAACTGGACGAGGCGCTCAAATTCTGCCAGGGCGCTGCGGCTCCCGTCATCGTGTACGGCGCGGGCATCGGCCAGACGGAGGTGCGGAAACTGGTGGCGCTGAAAGGCAAGGCCCGTTTCATACCGCTGTTCCCTGCCGCGAATGGCTACCACGCCAAGGAACTGGGATTGAAGAACACACTGGACGCGAAGGGCGTTGAGGTCGCATATCTGGCGCTGGGCGATGCGGCGCAGAGTGACGATATCGCCAAGAGCGTCCGCGCTGCCAAGTTCGTGGTGGCCCAGGCCAGTTATCTGGGGGCGGTCACCGAGGCGGCTGATGTCGTCCTGCCGGCTCCACTGTGGTACGAGCGCGAAGGCTCATTCACCAACCAGGAAGGGAAGAAGGTCATCGTGGCGAAGGCGCTGCCGATGCCGGATGGCGTGCTCCCGGAGACCGAAGTCCTGGCCCGGCTGGCGGCCCGTCTGTAGAACAATGCGCGGGGCAGAGTCTATCTGCCCCGCTCAACCCTGTCACGTTAAGAAACTATCTCAAAACCGAGCAGAGGCAGCTCCCATGCCGCCGAACACCGGGCGTGGAAGCCTGAACCGCTGGCTATGAGATAATCTCAAGGAGGAAGATCCATGGCAAAAGTCAAAGTGGCTTCGGACTGGCTGGCCGGATGCGCCGGATGCCACATGTCCGTCCTGGATATGGATGAGCGGCTCGTTCAGTTGCTGGACAAGATTGAACTGACCTCCACGCCCATCACCGACCTGAAGCACCCGCCAGAAGACGGCGTCACGGTCGGGATTCTGGAAGGCGCAATCTGCAACACGACGAACGCAGAAGTGGCGAAGGAGATGCGCAAGCGGTGCCAGGTACTGATCGCCCTGGGCGACTGCGCAGTCTTCGGCGGCATCCTCACCATGCGCAACTTCTTTGACATGAACGAGGCCCTCAAGAGGGCCTACGTGGAGACGGAAAGCACGGTGGATGGCGCGATACCCTGCTCCGAGGAGCTGGGGAGGCCGGTGCGGGTGCGCGCTGTGAACCAAGTCGTCAAAGTGGACATCCACATACCGGGCTGCCCGCCTTCCGCCGACACAATCTATTTCGCCCTCGCGGAACTGCTGGAAGGCCGTATACCCGTTCTCACGGGCGACAACCTGAAGTACGACTAGCAGTCAGAACTTTCAGAAGATTCGGACTCGACCCAAGATAGGAGCGCAACCATGCAAAAGATAACCATAGAGCCCGTAACGCGAATTGAAGGCCACGCCAAAGTCACGATTTATCTGAACGACAATGGGAAAGTGGACAGGGCTTTCTTCCATGTCAACGAGTGGCGCGGTTTTGAGAAATTCTCCGAGGGGCGGCCTTTCTTTGAGATGACCCAGATCACGCCGCGCATCTGCGGCATCTGCCCCGTGAGCCATCACCTGGCGTCGGCCAAGGCTTGCGACCACGTGGCTGGCGTGGAGCCGCCGCACACCGCGAATCTTCTGCGCGAACTGATGCACATGGGACAGATGATCCAATCCCATTCCATGCACTTCTTTGAACTGGCAGGCCCAGATCTTCTTCTGGGCTTCGACGCAGACCCGGCCATCCGCAACGTGGTCGGGATCGTCCAGGCCAACCCCGACCTTGCGTTGAAGGCAGTTCGCCTGCGCGCCTTCGGCCAGGACATCATCAAACGCCTGGGCGGCAAGCGCATCCATCCCGTCTTCGCCGTGCCCGGCGGCGTCAACGCGCCCCTGTCGGTGAAAGACCGCGACGCCATCCTGAGCCAGATTGATGAGATGGCCGAAGTCATCAAAGTTGGCATCGCTGTAGGCAAGGGGTGGTATGAGTCCAACATGGATCTGGTCAACAAGTTCGCGGTCTTCTCTTCGGGATACATGGGGCTGGTGGACGATCAGGGCGGTCTGCAACTGTACGACGGCAAGGTGCGCCTCGTGGACAAGAACGGCCAGAAACTGGAAGAGTTTGACGCCCAGAACTACCTCACTTACATCGGCGAGCACGTGGAGGACTGGTCGTATCTGAAGTTCCCCTTCTATCGCAAGATGGGCTGGCCGAATGGCACGTACCGCGTGGGGCCGCTGGGCCGGCTCAATGCGGCAACGAAAATCAACACGCCCCTGGCGAGCGAGGAGTTCAAGAATTGGAAGTCCATCAACGGCGGCAAGCCCGTGGAAGGCACCCTGTGGTTCCACTATGCCCGCCTGATTGAGGACCTCTACGCCATTGAGCGCGCCAAAGAGATCCTGCTGGATCCCGACATCCTGTCCACCGATATCGTCGCGGACTCCAAGGGACTGGTCGGCGAGGGCGTCGGCTGCCTGGAGGCCCCGCGCGGCACGCTGTTCCACCATTACCAGACCGACTCCAACGGCATGCTGACCAAGGTCAATCTGATTGTCGCCACAGGGCACAACAACTGGGCGATGAGCAAGTCGGTGGAGATGGTCGCCAAGGAGTTCGTGGACGGCACGAAACTGACCGAGGGAATGCTCAACCGCGTGGAAGCGGCGATCCGCGCCCACGACCCGTGTTTGTCCTGCTCCACCCACGCAATCGGGGCCATGCCCATCGTGATCGAGATGGTCGGCCCGGATGGCGAGGTAGTCAGCCGCATCACCCGAGGATAAGCCGCGCCAAGCGCATCTCAGACCTCCGAGGCCCACAAGACCTCGGAGGTCTTGTTTTGGACGCAATTGCCCTGCATGGTACAATGAGTGCGTAGGTCGAGTTTTGAACCCGACGACTCCCGATGGGCGGATACGTCGGGCTGCAAGCACTGACCTGCGACTGAGCGATGAGTTGAAGATGGCGAACCGCACTCTGGTCATCGGCTACGGCAATCCCTATCGCCGCGACGACGGCGTGGCATTCCACGTCGTCAACGATCTGCGGCAGACGCTCGGCGCGCCCCCGCTCCAACCAGACGAGGACGGGCTGGACGATCTGGGACGGGGCGTGGATACGATCATGCTGCACCAATTGCTGCCGGAAACCGCGCCGCTGTTCGCCGATTACGCGACGGTCATCTTCGTGGATGCTCATACCGGTGTCATCGCCGAAGACGTGCGGGTAATTCCGGTTCAGGAAGAGTACGGATTCCAGGCCGTAACGCACCACATGAGTCCGGGGATGCTCCTGGCACTGGCGAGGGCGGCCAACGGCAAGGTTCCGGCTGGCTCCTTGGTCTCAATCCGGGGATACGACTTTGACTTCGGACAGGAAATCTCCGAGGGGTGCAAGGTCAACGCCACGGTTGCCGCGCAGAAGATTCTGGACATGACGAAGTCGGAGAGCGGGGAATAACCCATCCATGCACGAACTGCCCGTCACCGAGCAGATTCTGCAAGTCACGCTGGATCACGCCCGCAAGGCAGGGGCGCGGCGCGTGGCGCATGTGAATCTCGTCGTCGGCGACTTAACCAGTTTTGTGGACGAGAGCATCCAGTTCTACTTTGACTTCCTGTCCAGAGATACCGAGGCGGAAGGAGCCGTGCTTCACATCCGCAGAGTGCCCGCCAGAGTCCGCTGCCACGCATGCCAGCAGGAGTTCGCCCCCGACGGGATAGACTGGCGATGTCCCCACTGCGGCGGGCTGGGCGGCGAAGTCCTTGCGGGGCGAGAATCATTCATAGAGAGCATTGAGGTAGAGTAACGCAGTGAGACAAGTGGAAGTCGTAACGCAAATCCTGAGCGCGAACGATCAGATCGCTCAGGAAAACCGTGAACTGCTGGAGTCGCGAGGGATTCTGGCAGTCAATCTGATGGCATCGCCTGGCGCAGGCAAGACGAGTCTGATTCTCCAGACTGCCAAGGCCCTGGCCGGGCGCGTGCGGGTGGGCGTGATCGAAGGCGACATCGCATCGCATGTGGACGCCGACAAAGTCGCCGCCGAAGGCATCCCCGTAGTGCAAATCAACACCGGCGGCACCTGCCACCTGGACGCGCCGATGGTCCGGCAGGCTCTCAAGTCGCTTCCGCTGGACAAAATAGACATCCTGTTCGTGGAAAATGTCGGCAACCTCATCTGCCCGGTGGAGTTCCGGCTGGGCGAGGGCCTCCGCGTGATGATTGCCAGCGTCGCCGAAGGGGACGACAAGCCCTACAAGTATCCCGGTATCTTCACAGCGGTGGATGCCGTTGTTATCAACAAAATGGATTTGGCCCCCTACGTGGAGTTTGACCTTGCCGCGCTTCGTGAGGCCATCCGGGGGCTGAACCGGCGCGCAGAAATCTTTGAGGTTTCCTGCCGCACGGGCGAAGGTCTTGCGCCCTGGGCCGACTGGCTGGAGAAGCAGTGGCGCACAAAGACGTAGTTCACCGCAGAGCCGCAGAGCGCGGAGAGAGGAAAATGAACCGCAAAGACGCGAAGGGCGCAAAGGTTTCTAGATCTTCTTCGCGTTCTTTGCGCCTTTGCGGTTCAATAAAGGTCTCTGCGCTCTCGGCGGGCTCTGCGGTGAATCTGCACGCCGATGGAAACAATAGCGTGGAATCTACTTCCGCAGTCCGAATCCGGGTCAAGGGCGTCGTGCAAGGGGTGGGGTTCCGCCCCTTTGTCTATGGCCTTGCCATCGGATTGGGGCTGACAGGATGGGTAATCAACACGAGTTCGGGCGTGGTGATTGAAATAGAGGGTGCGTCTGCGGCTCTTGACGCCTTCGCCCGCGACCTGACCGCCAAAGCGCCGCCCGTAGCGCGGATAGAGAGCGTGGAAAGCGAGGTCATCCCCCCGAACGGCTACGCCCGGTTTGAGATCCGCGAAAGCAAAGCCGAGGCGGGATACTCCCTGGTATCGCCTGACATCGCCACGTGCGCAGAGTGCGCTCGGGAATTGTTTGACCCCGCCGACCGGCGCTACCGCTATCCCTTCACTAACTGCACCAACTGCGGGCCGCGCTTCACCATCATTGCCGACGTGCCCTACGACCGCCCCATGACGACCATGTCGCCGTTCAAGATGTGCCCGGAGTGCCAGGCAGAGTACGACGACCCACTGAACCGCCGCTTCCACGCCCAGCCCAACGCTTGCCCGGTCTGCGGGCCGAGGGTATGGCTGGCGTTGGCGTCGGGGGGGGACACCGAAGCCCTCTCGCCAGCCGAAGTTCCAACGAGTTCCCATGAGGTCGCCCTCGCCGCCGAACTGCTGAAACAAGGCTCCATCCTCGCCATCAAGGGCCTGGGCGGATTCCACCTGGCGTGCGACGCGACCAATCGACAGGCCGTCCAGACCCTGCGCGAGCGCAAGCGCCGCCCCGCCAAGCCTCTGGCCGTGATGATGGCGACGTTGGATGATGTGCGGCAGCACTGCGTCATCACGCCTGCTGAGGAAGAAGTGCTGACTTCGCGTCCGTGCCCGATTGTGCTGCTGGAGTGGAAGCGAGAGTCCACGGTCGTTCAAGATGTCGCGCCGGGGAACCGCCACCTGGGTGTGATGCTGCCGTATACGCCGCTGCACCACATCCTCCTGCGTGATGCCGGGCGGCCCCTGGTGATGACCAGCGGCAATCTGTCCGAGGAGCCGATTGCCCAGAACAACGAGGAGGCTTGGCAGCGGTTGCGCCATCTGGCCGACTGGTTCCTGTTCCACAACCGCGAAATCTACGCCCGCTACGATGACAGTGTCTGGTTCGCGCCCGCCGTGCCCGATGAGATGGGCAAGACCGCGCAAGTACCTCAACCCCTGCGCCGCTCGCGGGGCTATGCGCCTTACCCGTTGAAACTTCCCTTCCACGCACGATCAGTGCTGGCGTGCGGCCCCGAACTGAAGAACACGTTTTGCATCACCCGCGACGAGTATGCCTTCCTCTCTCAGCACATCGGCGACATGGAGAATCTGGAAACACTGGAGCATTTTGAGTCGTCCATCCGGGTCTACGAGCATCTCTTCCGACTGCGGCCCGAAGCCATCATCCACGACCTGCACCCTGACTACCTGTCCACGCGCTACGCGCAGGAACGGGCGGCGCGGGACGGACTGCCGCTCATCGGCGTCCAGCACCACCACGCGCACATCGCCTCGTGCATGGCCGACAACGGCATCACCGAGCCGGTTATCGGCGTCGCGCTGGATGGCACGGGGTTCGGCCTGGACGGGCGCATCTGGGGCGGTGAATGGCTGGTCGCAGATTTCCAGGGATTCCAGCGGGCGGCCTGGTTGGAGCCGCTGCCGCTGCCGGGCGGCGACGCGGGAATTCGGAATCCGTGCCGCATTGCCTATGCCTATCTATATCGCCTTTTCGGCGAGGTCCCGCCACTTCCATTCTTGTCGCAAATGGACGACGCGGAGCAGAGCGCCATACGCCGCCAGGTGGACAGTGGGCTGAACACGGTGCTGACGACTTCCTGCGGGCGGCTGTTTGACGCGGTGGCGGCGATGGCCGGGGGGCGCGGGCGCGTGACCTACGAGGCGCAAGCGGCGATTGAGATGGAGATGGTTGCGCAAGATGCGAGTGAACCCTATGGATACTACTTGCGCTGTAGTAGTATAGCCCCTCGTGGGCGTCCGGAAAACGACGGGCACAAGGCCCTATACTACTGGGGTGACACGCAGGCACTGCCGGCGCTTCCATCGGGGTACGAAGTCGCGCTGAAGCCGATGTTGGCCGGGATCGTAACGGACGTGCAGTCGGGGTCGACCCTGGCCGAGGTGGGCGGGAGATTCCACCGCACTCTTGCCGCGATTGTGGCCGAAGTGTCCTGCGTACTTTCCCAGGGCACGCAACTGCGGAACGTGGCCCTTTCCGGCGGGTGCTTTCAGAACCGCCTGCTGCTGCGGCTGACTGTGGAAGAACTGCGCAAGCGAGGGCTGAACCCATTGCTGCACCGGCAGGTTCCGGCCAACGACGGCGGCGTGTCCCTGGGCCAAGCAGTCATCGGCCACTTCGCATTGGAAAGGATGTAGTATGTGTCTGGCAGTTCCCGCATTGGTTCGCAAAGTTGAGGGGACGAGCGCCGTCGTGGAGGTTGGCGGGGTCTCGCGGACAGTCAGCGTCACCCTGACGCCGGAAGCGCGAGCAGGCGACTACGTTCTCGTCCACGCCGGATTCGCCATCGGCATTGTGGACGCGGAGGAGGCGCAGGAGACGCTGCGACTGCTGGGCGAAATGGCCGCGTTCTACGACGCCGACGCCATCGCTGAGGAGTTGGGCGCATGAAGTTCATTGACGAGTTCCGCGACCCGCGCCTGGCCCGCGCCCTGGTGGAACGCATTCGCGAGCGCGCACAGAAACCGGTGCGCCTGATGGAATTCTGCGGCGGTCACACCCACGCGATACTGAGGTTTGGCATCCGCCAACTCCTGCCGCCGACGCTGGAAATGCTCTCCGGTCCAGGCTGCCCCGTCTGCGTGACGGCTTCCTCCGACCTGGACCTCGCCATCGCCCTTGCCCACGTCCCCGGTGTGATTCTCACGACCTTCGGCGACATGCTCCGCGTGCCGGGCAGCCAGGGCAGTTTGCAGAACGCCAAAGCGGGCGGCGCGGACGTGCGCATCGTCTACTCGCCGCTGGATGCGGTGAAACTGGCCGAGCGGAATCCGAGTCGCTCGGTGGTCTTTCTGGGCGTGGGGTTTGAGACCACCGCGCCAGGGGTGGCGGCGTCCATCCTGCAGGCGAAGGCGCAGGGATTGGGCAACTTCTTCGTCCTGTGCCTGCACAAACTCACGCCCCCGGCCACGCGGGCCATCCTGGACGCGGGCGAAGTCAGCCTGTCGGGCATTCTGGGGCCGGGGCACGTGACGACCGTGATAGGCACGGACGCATGGAACTTCCTGCCGCGGGACTACCGCGTGCCTATCGCTATCGCCGGGTTTGAGCCGCTGGACATCCTGTGGGGCATCAGTATGCTCGTAGACCAGACCGCCGAAGGGGTGGCCCGCGTGGACAATGCCTATTCCCGCAGCGCGCTTCCGGAGGGCAATCGGGCCGCGCTGGGCGTGATGAACCAGGTCTTTGAGGCCTGCGACGCCGATTGGCGCGGGCTGGGTGTGATTGGGGCGAGCGGGATGAGGGTGCGGGAGGAATATGCGGCCTTTGATGCGGCGCGGGCGTTCCCCCTGGACGTGACGCCCTCGCGCGAGCCGCCGGGATGCCGCTGCGGCGAGGTCTTGCGCGGCGTCCTGCTCCCCACGGCGTGCCCGCTTTTCCGCAAAGTCTGCGCGCCGGAGAATCCCGTGGGGCCGTGCATGGTTTCCGCTGAAGGAGCCTGCGCTGCGCACTACCAGTTCGGGAGCGAGGGCCATGAAGCCTGAGATGATTCTGCTGGCGCACGGCAGCGGCGGGAAGTTGACCCACGACCTGATCCGCGACCTGTTCCAGCGATATTTGTCCAACGTCTATCTGGACGACCTGGGCGACGCGGCGGTGCTGCCGGAGCAGAGGGGACGGCTGGCTTTCACGACCGACTCCTACGTCATCCAGCCCATCTTCTTCCCCGGCGGCGACATCGGCAAGCTGGCGGTCTGCGGGACGGTCAACGACATCAGCATGGTCGGCGCGCGCCCGCTCTACCTGACGGCGGGCTACATCCTGGAAGAAGGGCTGCCCTTCGCAGACTTGGAGCGAATCGTCGCTTCTATGGCCGAAACGGCGCGGGCCGCGGGCGTCCAGGTGGTGGCGGGCGACACGAAGGTGGTGGATCGGGGCAGCGCGGACAAGGTCTTCATCAACACGGCGGGCGTGGGGTGGATTCCCGACGGCGTGGCGCTGTCGCCCCGCAACGTGCGGCCCGGCGACGCGATTCTGGTCTCCGGCACGGTGGGCGACCATGGAATAGCGATCCTGTGCCAGCGGGAGGGACTGGAGTTCAGCACATCGCTGGCGAGCGACTGCGCCCCCCTGAACGGCCTGGCCCAGGCGATTTTGGCGCGCGGCGCGGTGCGGGTCATGCGCGACCCCACACGGGGCGGCCTGGCGACGACGCTGGTGGAACTGGCCCGGAGCAGCGGCATGGGATTTGAGATCAACGAGGCCAGCATTCCCATCAAGGATGCCGTGCGGGGCGCTTGCGAACTTCTGGGACTGGACCCGCTCTACGTCGCCAACGAAGGCAAGTTGATTGCGATTGTGGCCGGGGCAGACTCCGAGGCGGTTCTGGCGGCCATGAAAGCGCACCCCCTGGGCCGCGACGCCCGAATCATTGGCCGCGTGACCGAGGCGCACGCCAGAAGGGTCGTTTTGAAGACGGTTCTCGGCGTGTCCAGGGTGCTGGAAATGCTCACGGGCGAGCAACTGCCGCGCATCTGCTGAACACGGCGAGGTTTCACCACAGAGAGCACAGAGAAAGGACGAGGAAGAAACCACCAAGACACAAAGGCACGAAGATTGAGGTCTTTCCTTTCTTGGTGTCTTTGTGACTTTGTGGTAGATTCTCTTCACTACCTCTGAAGGAGCAGCGACATGAGCGACGAAACTCGCACGAGGCTGGCGTTTATCGGCAGCGGCATGATGGCCGAATCCATGATTCAGGGCACCCTGCGGAAGGGTCTGGCTCCGGCGGATTCCATCTGGGCCAGCGGCCCCCGCACGGAACGCGCCCGCGAACTCTCCGGGCACTACGGCATCCACGGGACAACGGATAACCGCGAAGCCGCCCGCAGCGCCGGCGTGGTCATCCTGTCGGTTAAGCCCCAGCGCCTGCGGATGGTGCTGCGCGAACTCCAGGGCACGTTGCGGCCCGACCAACTCGTCATGTCCATCGTGGCGGGGGCGCGCGTTTCCTTCATCGCGGAGCGGTTGGGCGCGCCCTCGGTCATCCGCGTTATGCCGAATACGCCCGCCCAGATCGGCGAGGGAATCTCCGTCTGGTTTGCTACGCCGGAGGTGACGCCTGCCCAGCGCGAAATCGGGCGTGGGGTACTGGCTGCCTTTGGCGAGGAGATAGAAGTGGACGAGGAGCGGTTCCTGGACATGGCGACCGCCGTTTCCGGAACCGGCCCCACCTACGTCTTCCTCATCATGGAGGCTCTCGTGGACGCGGCGGTGCACCTGGGGTTCTCCCGACGGATTGCCCAGGCACTGGTCACCAAGACGGTGCTCGGCTCGGTGTTGTTCGCCCGCAAGTCCGACCAGCACCTGGCGCAACTTCGCAACATGGTGA
>Ga0315291_10007552_pt1 | contig 13429 bp, 11 predicted proteins | sample YL17G12_20_MG_FD_203070 | JGI IMG/M metagenome (GOLD analysis project Ga0315291, IMG submission 203070) | Sediment microbial communities from Yellowstone Lake, YNP, Wyoming, USA - YL17G12_20 | ecosystem: Environmental > Aquatic > Freshwater > Lake > Sediment | place: USA: Wyoming | collected... | reverse complement strand
GCCGAGCAGGCGCTGGCCCTGGAGCTGGAAACCGGGCAACTGCGCTGGATCGGGACCGGCATGACCGGCGACCTTTTTCGGGTGACGGGGAAGCTCTCGGAGCGCGCCGAGTATTATTCAGAAGTGTTTGACGCCGGCTTCCCGGCGCGCTGGGGCAAGTTGAGCCGGCTGGCCGAGGGCAAGGTGAAGATCGAGACCCGCTCGGGCAACACCGAAGAGCCGGATTCCGGCTGGTCGGACTGGCAAGAGTTGCCCGCGGGCAAGGAGATCGTCGCCAGCCCCGCTGCCCGCTACCTGCAGGTGCGCGCCCGCTGGCCGGGCCAGGACCACGGCGTGCTCCAGGAGTTCAACGCGGCTTATGCCGTGGCCAATCAGCCTCAGTATGTGGAGCAGGTGGACGTGGGCGCGGCCCCGGAGCGGCCGAGCCCCAAGACCCCGCCGCGGCCGCTTCCCTTTGAACCGGGCAAGGACAAGGAAGGTTCTTCTTCTTCGGACCGGGATCGCGGCCCGCAGCCGGCTTCCGGCCCTTCCACCAAACTCCAGATCCGGTGGAAGGTGGATAACCCGGACAACGATCCCCTGGTTTACAAATTGTTTTACCAGCCCCAGGGGTTCAAGCAGTGGATCCCGATCCGCACCGACAAGGAGATCACCCGCACCCGCTGGGAGTGGGACACCGAGTCCATTCCCGACGGCTATTACCGGATCAAAGTGAAGGCCTCGGATGAGAAAGCCAACCCGCCGGACCAGGTGCAGGTGAGCGAGAAAGAATCGGAGCCTTTCCTGGTGGACAACCGCCGGCCGGAGGTAGCCAAGCTCAAGGTGGAGAAAGGCACGGTGACCGGAGCGGCCACAGACCAGACCAGCCCCATCGTGCGCCTCGAGTATTCCCTGGACGGCCGGGACTGGGTGCCGGTGGCCGCGGCCGACGGGATCATGGATGAGCCGGAAGAAGAGTTCGAGTTCCAACTCCCGGCCGATACCCCCTCCGGGCCCCATACCCTGGCCGTGCGCGCCTTTGACAAGGCCGAGAACCCCGGGGTCAATCAGATCGCTTTCACCCTGCCATGACCCACACGCGAATGTTAACATTTGGGGCCTGACCCCATGTTAAGTCCCATGAAAACCGGAGACGAGATCCCTTCCCGTAGCTTTCGGATGACCCAGGAGATCATCGCCGCCTGGGCCGAGGTCTCGACCGATTTCAACCCTTTGCACGTGGACCTGGAGTTTGCCCAAGCTTCGCCCTTTGCCGGCACCATTGCCCACGGCCACATCGCGGTGAGCTGGCTGTGCGAGATGCTGCACGGGTTCTTCGGCCGGCCGTGGCTGGAGGCCGGCCGGCTCTTGGAGGTGAAGTTCATCGCGCCGGTGCGGCCGGGTGATGAGATCACCGTGGCCGGGAAAGTCACGGCAGTGGAAGGCGGCCGCGCCTTCTGCGAGGTGTGGGTGGAAAAAATCGCCGGTCAGAAATGCGTGGTCGGCAAGGCCGAATGCCGCGTTTAAAACAGAACAATGCAGTTTAGAATTAACCACGAAGACACAAAGACACCCAAGAGAAGAAAAATAGTGTTCAGTCTGGGCCGTGGAGATGGGTCCTGTTGTGTCACCGGAAGATTATTCAAGATCAAATTCCGCTTTGGTCCTAACCTTCGTGCCTTTGTGCCTTCGTGGTAAATTCCGGCGGCATTGTTAGGCTTTGAGGGCTGGCGGGATCTAGAAACGGAAAAGCCTACACCCGGCCGAAGTCGTCCTCCAACCGCTCGATGTCATCCTCGCCGAAATATTCGCCGCGCTGGACCTCGATGAACACCAGCGGCTCATCGCCCGGGTTCAGGATGCGGTGGGCCGTGCCCAGCGGGATATCCGCGGCCTGGCCCGGACCAAGTTCGACCTCTCGATCATCGAGGGTGACCACGGCCCGGCCCTTGAGCACCAGCCAGTGCTCGGCGCGCCGGAAGTGGCGCTGATAGCTCAGGCGCTTGCCCGGATAGACCACGATCCGCTTGACCTTGTGGTCCGGCTCATCGGCCAGGACCACGTAAAAGCCCCAGGGGCGGTGGTCTTGTTCTTGCTCAGTCATCCCGTTCGATTCTCGATTGTGTCAAGTGACAGGTGTCAAGTGTCAGGAGTCACTGGCGGATTATCATACCACAACCATTCCCATTTATTAGTCGGAAGGCTTGGTCTTTCGCGGCCGGTGTTTGCTGGCCCATTGCAGGATCGCGGCCACGGCGGAGGCGGTGTCAAGAGAGCGGAGGGAGAAGGTGGGTGTAAGCCCGCGCGCTTGCAAGGCGGATGCCGGCGCTGGGCCGAGCGCGGCGAGGTGCACGTAGATGGGCAGGATCACCTGGGAGAGCAGGTCTTCCACCCCTTGCCGGGCAGGGAAGACGATCAGCTCCTGGTGGACCGGCACCTTGGTCAGGGCCGGCGCGGGCTGTGCCGCATAGGCCGGGACCAAAGTCACTTCGGCGCGGATTTTGTTCAGCGCCTGGAGAAGAGAATTCGGTCCAGGCAGAGTGTCGGGAAAGAGGATTTTCTTTTTTCGGTACCGGTTGAAAACCGCTGCCACTGAGTTGAAAACCGGCGGCACAGACTTGGGATCGAGATCGAGCGGGAGTTGGAAGTCGCAATGGAGCTGCTTGGCCTCGAGCGCGGAGCGGGCGGCGCGGCCGCAGGCCGCGAGCTCGAGATGGGAAAGCGCGCGGGCATCCAGGCCCAAGGCGGCCAGGCGTTGGAAAAAGACCTGGACCGCGAGCGGATGGGCCAAGAGCAAGACCTGGAATTGCTGGATCTTTTTGATGGCCGCGTCCAGCTTGGGAGTCCGGGCGAGCAGGCTCAGGGCAGGGGAGGGCAGGCAGGTGACTTCCGCGGCCAGGCGATAAAGCTCATCCCGCAACTCCTTGGCCTCGGGCAGAGCCTGAGCAATCAAGATCCTCCGACCCAGCAGGGGCCGGTCCTCGAACCAGCGCAGGCGTTTGCGATAAGCCGCGACCTTGCCCACCACCACCAGGGCCGGATGGCGGATCTGCGCCTCGGTGGCGCGCTTGACGATATTGGCCAGGGTGCCGGCCACCACGAGCTGCCGAGGGGTGGTGCCCCGGTGGACCATGGCCGCCGGGGTGTTGGCCGGCCAGCCTTCTTTGCGGAGTGCGGCCACGATCTGGGGCAGGGTGCGCACGCCCATGTAATAGATCAAGGTGTCGGCGCGGGGCGCGGGGATGGTGCGGACGGTGCCGTCGGATCGGCGGTGGCCGGTGATGAGGGCGATGCTGGAAGAGGCGTCGCGGTGGGTGACCGGGATCCCGGCATAAGCCGGCGCGGCAAGGCCGGAGGTGATCCCCGGCACCACCTCGAAGGGAATCCCGGCCCGGGCGCAGGCCTCGGCCTCTTCGCCGCCCCGTCCGAAGGTGTAAGGATCGCCGCCCTTGAGCCGGACCACGGTCTTGCCCGGTTTCGCCTTTTGCACCAGGAGGGCATTGGTCTCGGCCTGGTCCACGTAATGGGTGCCCGCTTCTTTACCCACAAAAATCGTTTCCGCGCCGGGTGGAAATTCTTCCATCAGCTCGGAGCTGACCAGGAGGTCGTAGAGGATGACGTCGGCCTGGCGGATGGCCTCAAGCCCGCGCACCGTGATCAGGCCCGGGTCGCCCGGACCGGCGCCGACCAGGATCACCTTGCCTCGCCGGCGCGAAGAACTCCTGCGTTTCATTCGGTCCCCTGGAACCGGGCCAGGGCTTGGCGGATGGCCGGCTGGAGCGCCCGGATTTTTCCCTGGCGGATCATCTCGATCACCTGGGGCGAAAGCGCCTGGTCCCAGAAGCGAAAGCGCCGGGCCGGGTCGGGAATTTTCTTCTTGACCTGAGCGCGAAAGGCGGCGATCCATTCCAGGCATTTCCCCGCGTTCGGGTTCCAGTCCTGGTCCAGGGTTTCCCGGATCTTGCGCGCGAGCGCGGGGCTTAAGCCGCCGGTGCTGACCGCCACTTGCAGCTCGCCCCGGTTGAAAAACGAGAGGAAGAAGAGCGAGCAGTTCTCCGGGTCGTCCACCGCGTTCACCCAGAGCCGGCGGCGTTCGGCCTCGCGTTTGATCCGGCGGTTGACCTTGGGGTCAGAGGTGGCGGCGATCACCAGCCAGACATGGTTCAAATCCGCAACTTTCCAGGAGCGGGGCCGCCACTCGATTTTGCCGGAGCGGACGAGTTTTTGCAGACGAGGATCAAGCTCAGGGCTGACCACCCGGACTCGCGCCCCGGCCTGAAGCAGGGTCTGGACCTTGCGCACGGCAACCTGGCCGGCGCCGATGACCAGGCAGAGGCGGTTTGGCACGGCCAGGCTGACCGGAAGTCGAATCATGGCTGATTTATTATACCTTGATCCAGCCGCGACGGAGAGCAAAGTCGAGGATGATGCCGACGAGGAAGGCGGCGCCCATGTTCCAGAGCGCAAAGCCGGCCACGACCACCATCACGTAAATCTCGCCTTTTTCCGCGCTCAGGTCTTTGATGCCGCGGGCGAGTTCGGCGCCGGCGAAAAACAGGATCACGCCGAGCACGGCTTCGGGGAAGACCTTGAGGATGATCTCGACCGAATCGCTGAAGAAAAGAGAGACCACGAGCAGGATGGCGCCCAGGATGATGAGGGCGCCGCCGGTGCGGGCGCCGAAGCGGACGTGGCCGGCCATGCCGCCGGCGCCATGGCAGAGGGGGATGCCGCCGAGGGGGGCGGAGAGGGCGTTGATCAAGCCGTGGGAGACGGCGAGCTTGCGGGCGGTGACGGGCCGGTCGGGGAAGAGCTGGTTATTTTCATCGGTCATGGCGATGACGGCGTTGCCGAGAGTGAGCGGGAGCTGGGGGATTGCGAGCAGCACCGTGCCGCTGAGGAAATCTTTCCAGGTGAGCTGGGTGAGAGAGAACGAGGGCATCCGGAAGCCGATATGGATCTGAGCCAGCTCCTGCCAGAAGTCATGGCGGTTGATGGCATGGGCTGCGATGCCGAGGAGGAGCAGCACGGCCATGGCCGGAATCTTGGGGTTGCTGAGCAGCAGGAAAGTGACGAGCAGGGCCAGGCTGGCGAGGGGCCAATCCGAATCCATCATCTTGACGCCATGCAGGATAAAGGAAAGGCCCAGGCCCAAGACTATCCCCCGGACAATGGGCTTGGTGGCCAGGCGGGTGACCCAGGTGACGGTGTTGGTGAGTCCCAGGAGAAGCCAAAAGATGGAAGTGGCGAAGCCGGCGCCGATGACCATGGCCGGAGTAGTTGCGGCGGCGTGGGTAATGGCCGAGGTCCCGATGGCTTTCATGGGCTGGATAGGGATGGGTGTGCGGTAATAGAAGCCGGCCGCGATCATGCAGAGGCCGAAGGAGAAGAGGATGCCCAGAGGGTCCATTTTGAGGAGGGTGATGTAGGCGATGACAAAGGGGATGAGGGTGCCGAGATCGCCGAAGGCGCCGGCCCATTCCATCCGGTTGAAGGAATTTTTTCCCGGAAAGGTTTTCGCAGGGGTGCCGGGGTTGGACGGGGTATCCGATGAAGGGTTGGTGCTCATGGATAATTGCTTCTTAAAAGGGCTGGTCGGCGTTGCGGAAAAACTGCGACCCGCTCCAAAGCTGTTATTAATGGACATTATAAGGATGCGGTTGGAGTTGTCAAGAAAATTTACAATATTCCAGCTAACAATTTCTTAATCAGGCCGGCGAGGATGATCTCAATCGCTCGCGCCCAAACGGGCTCCTTGCCGGGCCAATCTTTCCAGGGGAAGGTGGCCATTTTTTAGTTACCGGGAAAAATAAGCCAAAGGTTTAATTTTGGTTAGAAATCCTATTTTGATCCAGGGGAAAATTAAAATTGGCTCAAAAAAGGATTAAACCGGATTCTGAATCGGGCAGAGCCAAAAGAAAAGCCAGAGGATGGCGAGGTTGGAATTTCCGAAGGACAGCCATGTCCAATATATTTAACTTGTTGTTATCATGATAAAACTCCAGAATCAGAGGTGGCGGCTTTTATTGATTTTCACATGGAAATTGAATTTTTCAACACCAGAATTAGGATTGAATTAAATTAGAATTAAAATCTGATTACAGCCTCAAAAAATACTTGACAGGAATCATTAAAAAGGAAAATGATTAAAACAAAAGGCCAGCTTTCCGTTTAATTAAAAGCTACGACATCCAAGGGACCGCATCTCGAATCAGCAGTTTGACTGGTTGATTTGAAGAGCTTTCAGGCCATGATAAAGGTGGCCAGGCGGTCAGCAGATGTTCGGGACCAATGACAACGTCAAAGCCCGGGAGATTATTCCAGAGCAGGATATCCCTTATCCGACCGCTCTCACTCCGAGCCCGGAGCCGGCAACTTGCCTGATTAGTTTACTTTCTCCGACTCTTTCGTATTTTTCAACTTCAGTTAGCGTTTTAGCCAAGTTGGGCTATCCTTTAGGTGGGGAACCCGCCAATGGGCGGGCTACGCCCCTTTGTCGCCAACCATTCTCAGGATTCAAGGAAAGGAGACAATGACAATGGCACAGTTGGTAGCGCCGCACGGATTCAAGGTCTTGAAGCCGCTTCTTCTCCAGGGCAAGGAGCGGGAGGAAGAGCTGAAAAAAGCCGAAAAACTGAGCAAGGTTCCCATGACCAGCCGGGAGACCTCTGACCTGATCATGCTCGGGATCGGGGCCTTCAGCCCCCTGGACGGCTTCATGGGCCAGAAGGATTGGAAAGGGGTCTGCGCCGAATACAAAACGGCCAGCGGGCTGTTCTGGCCCATCCCCATCACCCTTTCCGCGGAGAAGAAGCTGGCCGACGGCATCAAGGACGGCTCGGAAGTGGCCCTGGTGGACGAGGAGACCGACGAGATCATCGGCACCATGAAAGTCGCCGAGAAATACACGATTGACAAGGCCTATGAGTGCAAGGAGGTCTTCCGCACCAACGACACCGAGCACCCGGGCGTGGCCAAGGTCATGGCCCAGCCCGAGATTAACCTGGCCGGGCCGGTCAAGGTGGTGAGCGAGAGCACCTACCCGGAGGAATTCAAGGGAATTTACATGCGGCCGGCCGAGAGCCGCAAGATCTTCGAGAAAAAGGGCTGGAGCACGGTGGCGGCGCTGCAACTCCGCAACCCCATGCACCGCTCGCACGAATACCTGGTCAAGATCGCGATTGAGGTTTGCGACGGGGTCTTCATCCACCAGTTGGTGGGCAAGCTCAAGGAGGGCGACATCCCCGCGGACGTGCGGGTGAAGGCGATCAACGTGCTGGTGGAAAAATACTTTGTCAAGGACACGATCATCATGGGCGGCTACCCCATGGAGATGCGCTACGGCGGGCCGCGGGAGGCCCTGCTCCACGGCGTCTTCCGCCAGAACTTCGGCTGCTCCCACCTGATCGTGGGCCGGGACCATGCCGGCGTGGGCAACTACTACGGGCCTTTTGACGCGCAGAAGATTTTTAACGAGATCCCCAAGGGCTCGCTCGAGCTGAAGCCGCTCAACATTGACTGGACCTTCTTCTGCTCGAAGTGCCGGGGCATGGCCAGCAACCGCACCTGCCCGCACGGCAAGGAGGACCGGCTGCTCTTGAGCGGGACCCTGCTCCGCAAGATGCTCTCGGAAGGGTCGGAAGTCCCGGCCGACTTCAGCCGGCCCGAGGTGCTGGAGGTGCTCAAGGATTACTACGCCAAGCTGGACAAGAAAGTGGAAATTAAACTCCACCAGTTTGCCACCGGAGATGTGGAGAAGAAGTAAAGGAAATCAAGAATTAGAGAGGGGGCAGCAAAAGGGAAAGTCGGGAATAGGCTCAAAGGGAATGGAGGGTTAGGTAGCGGGCTGGATTCAGCCCCGAAATTGACGATGGAGACAGGAGGATTTATTCATGCCAAGCTTTGTGATTCCGGAGAAGTGCGACGGATGTAAGGCGCTCGATAAGACCGCCTGCCAGCACATCTGCCCCAACGACCTCATGGTCCTGAACAAGGAACTCATGAAGGCGTTCAACCGGGAGCCGGAGATGTGCTGGGAATGCTACAACTGTGTCAAGATTTGCCCCACCCAGGCCGTGGAAGTCCGGGGCTATGCGGACTTCGTGCCTCTGGGCGCCAACGTGGTGCCTTTGCGGAGCTCGGACTCGATCATGTGGACGGTCAAATTCCGCAACGGCCAGCTCAAGCGGTTCAAGTTCCCGATCCGGACCACGGAAGAGGGCAAGGCCGTTCCCGACGGCGGCTGGAAGACCGGGACCGATGACCTCAAGAGCCCGCTGCTCTTCACCGAGCCGGACTCCTTGGGGATGTCGGGCGTAGCCAAGCTGTAATCGCTGAGGGGAACAGGTTTGAAACCTGTTCCCCGCAGATCTAAGGAGGAAGATCATGGCGAACTTTCAAACTGTTGAAGTAACAACCGACCTGCTCATCCTGGGCGGGGGCATGGCCGCGTGCGGGGCCGCGGTGGAAGCGGCCTATTGGGCCAAGAAGCACGGCCTCAAGGTGGTCGTGGTGGACAAGGCGGTCATGGATCGCTCCGGCGCCGTGGCTATGGGGCTTTCCGCCATCAACCAATACGTGGGGCTGAAGGACGGCGAGAACACGCTCAAGGATTACGTCAACTACGTGCGCAACGACCTCATGGGCATCACCCGGGAGGACCTGGTGGCCAACATCGCCCGGCACGTGGATTCCACCGTGCACCTCTTTGAGAAATGGGGCCTGCCCATCTGGAAAGACGAGCAGGGCAAATATGTGCACGAAGGCCGCTGGCAGCTCATGATCAACGGCGAGTCCTACAAGGTGGTGGTGGCCGAAGCGGCCAAGAACCATATCGCCAGCCTGGGCGACAAGGGTCAGATTTTCGAGCGCGTCTTTGTGGTCGCTCCGCTGCTCGACGGCGGTCGCATTGCCGGCGCCGTCGGCTTCAGCGTGCGGGAAGAGAAGTTCTACGTGTTCAAGGCCAAGGCGGTGCTCGCGGCCATGGGCGGCGCGGTCCACGTGTTCAAGCCGCGGAGCACGGGCGAGGGCCTCGGCCGCGCCTGGTATCCGCCCTGGAACTCGGGCTCGAGCGCTTACTTCACCATCCGGGCGGGCGCGGAGATGACCTGCCAGGAAGTCCGCTTCATCCCGGTGAGGTTCAAGGACGGTTACGGCCCGGTGGGCGCATGGTTCCTGCTCTTCAAGTCCCGCGCCACCAATGCCATGGGCGAGGACTACATGGTGACGCGCAAGCCCGAGCTGGAGAAATGGGGGCCCTACGGCAAGGTGAAGCCGGTTCCGGCCAACCTCCGCAACTGGCTGGGCATGATGGATATTCTGGATGGCAAAGGCCCCATTTACATGCGGACCGAGGAAGCCATCCAGAAGATTGCCTCGGCCGTCGTGGACGAGAAAGAGAGGAAGAAAAAACTCAAGGAGTTGGAATCCGAGGCGTGGGAAGATTTCCTGGACATGACCATTTCCCAGGCCATCCTCTGGGCCAGCACCAACGTGGAGCCGGAAGTCAAGTCCTCCGAGATCGCCGCGTCCGAGCCTTACTTCATCGGCTCCCACTCCGGCGCTTCCGGCGCCTGGGTGAGCGGGCCGGAAGACCTGCAGACCGAGGCGACCAAGAAGGCCGGCTACTTCTGGGGCTACGGCCACATGTCCACCGTCAAGGGCCTGTTCTGCGCCGGCGACGCCTCGGGCGCTTCCAGCCACAAGTTCTCCTCCGGCTCCCATGCCGAGGGCCGGATCGCGGCCAAGGAAGCGATCCGCTTCATCGTCGAGAACAACACCCAGCCCAAGGTGGATAACGCCGAGGCGCAGAAGCTGCAGTCCGAGATCACCAAACCGCTGGACACCTTCCAGGAAAACAAGGGCAAGTCCAGCGACCCCAACATCAACCCCGAATTCATCAAGCCCAAGATGTTCATGTTCCGGCTGCAGAAGATCATGGACGAATACGCCGGCGGCGTCTCGGCCCAGTTCTGCACCAACAAGGTCGGCCTGGAGCGGGCGCTGGAACTGCTCGCTTATCTCAAGGAAGACTCGACCAAGTTGGCGGCCGAAGACCTGCACGAGCTGATGCGGTGCTGGGAGAACGTGCAACGCATGTGGCAGGCGGAGGCGCACGTCCGCACCATCCTCTTCCGCGAAGAGACCCGGTGGCCGGGATATTACCGGCGGGCCGACTTCCCGGAGATGAAGCAGGAGTGGCTGGCCTTCGCCAACTGCAAGTACGACCCCAAGGCCGATAAGTGGGAAATGCTGAAACGTCCGGTGGTCTCGATCGTGTAACCGGCGAAATCAGGCGGATTCCTCCCGGCGCCGCGCGCCGGGAGGAATCCCCTCTCAAAAAAGGATTGGTAGTTTTGTCCGACAGCTCTCCAACATGCCCGCACTGCGGTCAGACCATGTCCCAGTGGCAAAGTTCCCCCGAACTTTCTTGGGAAAGCGAATTTCTGTATGTGTGTTTTAACGACGAGTGTCCGTATTACGTGCGCGGCTGGGAATGGATGCAGAGCCAATACCAGGTCCGCGCGTCCTATCGCCATCGCTTGGACCCCAAAACCGGCAAGTCCGGACCCCTCCCGGTCTGGTCGCCGGGCGCGCTCAAGGATCGGATTGTTCCGGACCACGACCAGAAAGAGTGAGCAACTATGAATTTTTCCGACCAACAGCGGTTGAAAGAAACCATCCTCCAGGAATACCCGCGCCTGGGACGGGACGATTCCTTCGCTTTTGCCTGCGGGCCCGGCGTTTCCTGCTTCACGGTCTGCTGCGCTGACGTCACCATTGCCCTTACCCCTTATGATATCCTCCGCCTCAAGCGGGGGCTGGGGATCTCCTCCCAGGAATTCCTCACCCGCTACACCTTGATCCCTTTTGATCAGGATTCGCGGGTGCCGGTGGTGATCCTGCGCCTTCTCGAAAACGAAAAAAAGTCCTGCCCCTTTGTCGGTGCGCAGGGCTGCTCGGTCTATCCCGACCGGCCCTGGGCCTGCCGGATGTATCCGTTGGGCCTCGCCTCCCCCGCCAAAGACTCACCTGCTTTGGGGGCGCGGCTGACCCCAGCCGCGGCGCCCGCAGAAGAATTTTTCTTCTTGATGAAAGAAGAGCCCTGCGCCGGCCACGAATCCCGGCGCTCCTTGACCATCCGCCAGTGGCTTTCCGAGCAGGGCATTGACCAATACAATGCCCTGGGCGAGCTGTTCAAGGAAATCAGCCTCCATCCCCGGCTGCTTAAGGGCCAGAACCTGGACCCCGGCCAGATGGAGATGTTCTACCTGGCCTGCTACAACCTCGACAAGTTTCGTCAGTTTGTGTTTGAAAGCAGCTTCCTCAAACGCTTCCAGATCGAACCCGGCCTGGAAGCCAAGCTCCGGGACGATGACCTCGAACTCATGAAGTTCGGCTTCCGCTGGCTGCGCTTCGCCCTGTTCGGCGAGCCGACGGTTGAGCTTAAACCCGAAGCCCAGCGCTGGGCTGAAACCCAGTTGCGTGGAGTTATACCAACAGGAAGTAGGGGCGCGATTAATCGCGCCCCTACGAGTGCGCCATCAACAAAGAATGGAGTCAGTCAATGAACCCTGACTGCAAACCCATCCTCGTCATCGGCGGCGGGATCAGCGGGATCACCGTGGCCCTGGAAGCCGCCGAGGCCGGCTACGAAGTCGCCTTACTTGAAAAATCTCCCTCCCTGGGCGGGAGGGTTGCCCAATTGAACCTGTATTTCCCCAAGCTCTGCCCTCCCTTCTGCGGGCTGGAGATCAACTACCGCCGGCTGCGCAGCAACCCCAGGATCAAGATCCACACCCTGGCCGAGGTCACCCGGATCACGGGCGAGCCGAAAAATTATACCGCTACCGTGGAACTGAAGCCCCGCTTGGTCAACGAGAAATGCACGGCCTGCGGCGACTGCGTCGCGGCCTGCCCCAAGCAGCGGCCGAACCCGTTCAATTACGGCCTGAACCAGACCAAGGCCATCTACCTGCCCCACGAGATGGCCCTGCCCATGCGCTACGTGATTGACCCCCAGGTCTGTCCGGGGGTCTCCTGCGGCCAGTGCCTGTCCGCCTGCAAATATCAGGCGATAGACCTGATGATGAAGCCGCAGACTATCGAGCTGAAAGCCGGCGCCGTGGTCTATGCCACCGGCTGGAAGCCTTACCCGGCGGAGAAGATTGACAACTTGGGCTTCGGCAAGATCCCGAACGTCATCACCAACGTGATCATGGAGCGGCTGGCCGCGGCCAACGGCCCCACCCAGGGCAAAATCTTGCGCCCTTCGGACCAGAAGCCGGTTTCGAGCGTGGCCTTTGTCCAGTGCGCCGGCTCGCGGGACGAAAACCATCTGGCCTATTGCTCTTCGGTCTGCTGCCTGGCCTCGCTCAAGCAGGCGAGCTACGTGCGGTCCCAATATCCGGAAGCCAAGCTCTACATGTTTTACATTGACCTGCGCGCGCTCGGCCGGATGGAAGATTTCCTGGAAAAGATCAAGGCCGAGACCGGGCTCACGCTGCTCAAGGGCAAGGTGGCCAAGGTCAGCGAAGAAGCGGGCACCGGCCGGGTGACGGTGGAAGCGGAGGAAGTGTTGGCCGGCCGCAAGCGGCGGGAGACCGTGGACCTGGTGGTGCTGGCCACCGGCATGATGCCCGAATTGGGCGCCAACCTGCCCCTCCCGGCCGTCCGCGACGAGTTCGGGTTCCTGGTCGCCCAGAACGGCGGCCCGGGGGCCGCGGGCACGGCCAAGCGGCCCGCGGATGTGGCCAATTCCATCCAGGACGCGACCGGCGCGGCCTTGAAGGCGATTCAGACAATAGTGGCACCGGTTTAAAACCGGTGGCACTTAGAGAAAAAGATGGAAAAGAAGATCGGCGTTTACTTGTGTGAGGGATGCGGGCTTTCCGAGGCCCTGGACCTGGTGAGCTTAAATAAGCTCGCGATGAAAGAGGGCAAGGCGGCCCTGTGCAAGAGCCATCCGGCGCTGTGCGGGCCGGAAGGCTCGGCCCTGATCCGCGAGGACCTGGCCAAGGAAGGGATCAACACCGTGGTGATCGGGGCCTGCTCGCCCCGCTACAACTGGGAGGTCTTCTCCTTTCCGCCGGAAGTCATCCTGGAGCGGGTGAACCTGCGCGAGCAGGTGGCCTGGACCCAGGAGCCGAAGCACGAAGACACCCAGATGCTGGCTGACGATTACCTGCGCATGGGGCTGGTCAAGGCCAAGAAGACCGAGCTGCCGGAACCGCACCTGGAAGCCACGGACAAGACCATCCTGGTGGTGGGCGGCGGGATCACCGGCATGACCGCGGCCCTGGAAGCCGCGGATACCGGCTACTCGGTGGTCCTGGTGGAAAAAGAAGCCCAACTGGGCGGCTTCTTGAACCGCCTGCACAAAAGTTATCCGCAAAAGCCGCCTTACCTGGAGCTGGAAGCGCCGCCGGTGGCGGAAAAAGTTCAGGTGGTT
>Ga0315291_10007551_pt1 | contig 13430 bp, 21 predicted proteins | sample YL17G12_20_MG_FD_203070 | JGI IMG/M metagenome (GOLD analysis project Ga0315291, IMG submission 203070) | Sediment microbial communities from Yellowstone Lake, YNP, Wyoming, USA - YL17G12_20 | ecosystem: Environmental > Aquatic > Freshwater > Lake > Sediment | place: USA: Wyoming | collected... | reverse complement strand
CTCTTTGGCTCCTCAGGTCCCCCATAATATTTCACCTGGTAAGCGCGTACGGTAAGTCCCCAAGATCCTCTGAAAAAATAATTTGACTCGATATCAATCAAACAGGACAGATCACGCCCCTTGAAGAGCCCCTCTTCAACTACGGGCGTGACCTGCTTTGAATTTTCATCAAAAATATATGTCGCATCATCCACCTTGATGCGTAGGGACGCCCCAGTATCTGTTAATTTTAGATTAGAATTGAAAGGCTCTTGGGGACACAGCTGTGACTCGAGCTCCTTCCACCACTCTATGAATTTTGGATCAGAAATATCAATCTGAAAAGACTTGTAAGCAGAGACGCCCCATGTACACTTGCCGCGTGGTATCTGAAAACGCATAGGTCCATCGCCGAGCTTGTACTTCCAGCGCCCCTCCTCCTTTCCAAACTGCGTCCAGTCGATAGTCGTGCGATCAATTTCGTTCCAGAATACCATTATAAATAAAATGTCTGATATTTTTAAGTACTCATGGGTCATACATTAAAAGGTCAGTCACCGAGACAATACCGCCCCAGTGCGACGCGCCGCCCCTCAGGTCTGACGCCAATCAACGAGAGATCAAACACCGCCGTGAAGCGCTGGAACAAATTGCGCCAGTCTGTCAGAGCAAACTCCCAGCGCCTCCGTAATGCTCGCAATCAAAATCTTCAATTACTCAAATTTGTCCAAGACCTTAACAAGGCTACAACTAAGGCTCGACAGGTTCACGACTCTCAAATGAATCGGTTACAGAAACAAGCCAGGGCTCTCAATGCTGAACGCGATCCTAATTATGTGAATGCTAGAAGATTTGCAATTAATGTCCACAAGAAACATCTTGCAAAACTCCATGGTGCGAGAAATAAGGTGGTGAATGAACTTGTACGCAACTCGACGAGTTCCCAAATACGCCGGAATCTGTTCGCCCAGGGCATGGAGCGCGGACGCCATGGCACCTCCCAAAACAACTGGCAAAATTGGACGAATAAATTATGGCACATGACTGGACGCAAGTGAAACTAATCCCGACCCTTTCAAAAGGACACGCTTTTCGGTCGCCCAATGGTCACTTGTTATGAATGACTGAAAAGTTCCACAAGGAGATATCATCTCGAGCGTGTGTTCCTCTTCTTTATCGTTAAAAATCCATAGACCTGCCGTGTGATAATTGAGTTCTATCGGTCTTCTAATAAGGTGAAACCCAGCGACGCAAAAGTTGTGAAGGGTTTTTGTTTCTATATTATAAATTATACCATCATGGGACTTGAGCATCCACCAAAGACGCCACGCCTTTGCCTCATTTATTTTTGTTGGAGGAATTTTGAAACATAATTGAACATCGATCGAAGGTTCGGACCATTCAATTATTTTTCGAATTATTTCTGTTGGCAAATTGCGCCAAATTTTCGAGTCTAACATATTAAAATCAAATTTTTAATTTTTAACTACCCCGAGCACATCTCACAACTCTCTGGGTTTGCGAGGGAACACGCCTCCTTCGTAAGCGCGACGGGGACAGTTACCTGTTGTGCCTTTGCCTTGGAGCGAGTCCGCAGGTAGTACATACCCGTCTTGAGCCCCTTGTTCCATCCGTACATGTGCATGCTCGAAAGCTTCGCCAGTGTTGGATTCTCCATGAAGATGTTTAGTGACTGCGACTGATCGATGTACGCACCACGATCCGCCGACATGTCAATCAGACTCTTCTGTGGAATCTCCCAGACAGTACGGTAAATATCCTTCAGATTCTGTGGGATGTCCAGGGTCTGGACCGAGCCACCTTGACGCACAATCTCTGTCTTGATATCCGGACTCCACTTGTTAATCTTCTGCAGATCTTTGACGAGATGCTTATTCACCATCACAAACTCACCGGCTAGGGTCCGACGCAGGTAGATGTTGGTGGTGTACGGCTCGAACGCCTCGTTGTTCCCCATGATCTGCGCCGTCGAGGCAGTGGGCATGGGCGCCACGAGCAGGGAGTTGCGAAGTCCAAATGTGTGAATCTTCTGCTTCAACTCGTCAAAGCCTCGATCCGTCTTACCCCATAGGTCAAACTGCAGCTTTCCCTGGTCGGCTGGTGAGTCGCGGAACGTCTCGTACGGTCCCTCCTCCTTGGCGAGTAGGCACGACTCCTCGAGCGCCGCAAAATAGATAGTGGAGAAGATATCCTTGTTAATCTCACGAGCCTGTGGAGAGTCGAATGGAATGCCGAGCATCATATAGATATCCGCCAGACCTTGGACCCCGATACCTATGGGGCGGTGACGCAAGTTTGATTTGCGCGCCGCTTCTGTCGGGTAATAATTCTTGTCGATGACCCGGTTCAGGTTGCGCGTCACGACCCGAGTCACTTCAGCGAGTTTCACACAGTCCAAGTCGACACTAACACCGCTCTCACCTTCACTGTTTCCCCAAGCAGACTCCCTCACAAATGAAGGCAAACAGATGCTTGCCAAGTTGCACACCGCCGTCTCATCTGGCGTGGAAACCTCCATGATTTCGTGGCACAAATTGCTGGACTTGATGACACCGATATTCTTCTGGTTCGACTTGGAGTTCACAGAGTCCTTGTAGCCCATGTACGGCGTTCCGGTCTCCACCTGGCTCTTCAGGATTGCGTCCCACACCTCGCGCGCCTTAACCTTGCGCTTGAAACGACCCTGCGCCACGTACATTCTATAGAGCTCGTTAAACTCTTCACCGTACACATCGGGAAGTCCTGGACACTCATGGGGACACATGAGGTGCCAATCCTCATCCTTTTGAACCTTTTCCATGAAAAGATCTGGGATCCACATCGCTGTGAAAAGGTCGCGGCAACGCATCTCCTCATCACCCTGGTTCAGACGTAGCTCGAGAAACTCCATGATGTCAGCGTGCCACGGCTCGAGGTAAATGGCAAAAGATCCCTTGCGTTTACCACCACCCTGATTCACGTACCGAGCCGTATTGTTAAACACGCGAAGCATAGGCACGATCCCGTCGGCTACACCGTTGGTCCCCTTGATCGGAGTACCGTTTGATCGGATGTTAGAACAGTGGATTCCGATACCACCAGACCACTTGGAAATGTGCGCACACTCCTTGAGCGTCTCATAGATACCGTCGATAGAATCATCCTTCATAGCAACCAGAAAACAACTGGACATTTGGGGGCGGGGGGTCCCCGCGTTGAACAGAGTCGGTGTCGCATGTGTAAAATACTTTTGGGACATGAGGTCATATGTCTCCCTTACACGTCGATAGTCGTCTCCGTGAATTCCTACAGCTACTCGCATCAATAGATACTGCGGGGTCTCACCCGTGTTCAGGTAACCCCGCTGGAGAGTCTTGACCCCAAAATATCCGAAATCGTAATCACGCTTCGGCTGAATCCACGTGTCCATCTCAAGTTTGATATATTTCATGAATCCATCGGACACGATTCCCTTGACATGCAGCCCGACCATCGCATCGCTAAATGTTTTCGGACACGTCTTTTGAAGGTTAGAAACTACGATACGCGACGCAAGTGTCTCGTAATCAGGGTTTTCAGTAATCATACCGATCGCCACCTCTGCTGTCAAGTTATCAATCTCACTTGTTGAGATGCCATCATACATGCTCGTGAAAACCTTCTGAGCCACCTTGTCCGGTTGGACATTCAAAGGTTCAAATTCTGGCGCCTTATTTAGTTTTGAAATTCGTTGAGTCACCTTGTCAAACAGCATCTCGACACTGTCGCCAGAACGCTTGACGACCTTCATTGTAATTTTCACGTTTGTTTTTTTTATGTGCCTATGACAATGGAGACTTATGAACGTAAGCCAATTCGTCTTTCGAACCCTACACCCCTGGGCGATGCGTACTTTTCTGATTTTAACAGGGCAGGAATCCACTCGAACATCATTTCGAGTGTCAAGGCGAAAACTGGCGTGGAAATTGCCAGACAAAGTGACCCCGATCTCCAAGCCCTGATGCGCGTGGTCTATACGGATCTCGTTCGGGACCCAAACACAAACGTGCGTCAGCAAGTCTCTGCCATGAATGTCGAGGTGGTTAAGCGTGCAATCCGGACCATTTCAACCGGTGTTCTCCAGCAGGCGGTTTACCTGCGGGACATTAGCTCGAACCCAGTGCCCATGGCGGCACCTACCAGCACGAGCACATACGGCAACAAACTTCCCACAAATTATAAGTTTGGTATATTTTAAATGGCGTTCTCTGATGTTCTTATGATTTGCATCGCCTCGTGTGTGGCACAGATGTTCGTACAGTGCATATCTTGGGTTTCACAGATGGGAGCCTGTGCAAATAAGCCAGTAGGTACTGAGATGGCAAAATGTACCTATATGTTCAAGGCAATTTTTGGGTGCATTAACTGCATAATTTGCGTGTATGCAGTGTATCGTATGATGCAGGCGATGAAGAATAATGTTTAAACTTAGTAGAGATGCGCGCACTTGATGACATCATCATAGGTTTCCTCATATTTTTCGTCATTGAACGCGCCATCAGGCTGTTCAGCAATGCAGTCATAGAACCCTGGGCAGAGTCTCGCACTGAAAACCCTAATGTGGTGGAAAACTGGAAAATAGGGGCGGAGCTTGTCTTTTTGACGGTCGCTACATTGATTATATTCAGGTTTCGCGGGGTGCTTCAGAAACTCAACAGTAGATAGAGAGGCGACGCGTTAAATACTCAATGAATAGGTTTCGCGATGAAACTGCTACGATGTGCCGTCAGAAGGGGTGGGACAAGGCGCACGTCAGTGTCGTCTGGATGTTGCTTAACGAAGAAATGGGAGAATTGGCATCTTCAATTCGACAAAGTCAACGGATCTACAAAAAGACCGGACTCAAAAAGGACAGGGGAACAGACGTTGCTATGGAAATGGGGGATGTCTTCAGCTATCTCTTCCAGCTGGCTCATATGCTCAACGTGGACCTTGACCAAATGTGGGAACTCCACAGGCAGAAAATCAAAACAAAAGTTTACAAAGAAAATGTAGCTACTTAATAATATATGGCATCGACACTTATGATTGATGACCGTCTCCAGATTGATAAATTCAACCCTACAACCTGGACCGGTGATTTCGGAATCAACTCAGATGGTTTCCGAAAGGACCTTTTTATGGACGGCTCGTACACCACGGGCATCGACGAAACCCCTATGCGGATGAATGACGTCATCCCAATCATGAATAGTACCGATAATGCTGGAAACATGAACTTAAAGACCGCAGCGCCAAGCGTCGCGCCGTATCATACCTTTCCAGCACGCAAGTTCGAGTACTCGAACGGACGCATCACGTGGCGCCGCCCCCAGCTCCCATGGAGCTGGGAAACTGGGTGCTCAGTCGGTGGGGCAGAATCAGGCACCTCAAAGGATATCAAGCTTCTTTTGATTCTTTTGATTGCCGTCTTTGTGATTTATTTTTTCGGGCGTATGAAACTCAAATGATTTTAATAACCTTCGGAGCTTCCACTTTTGGTAATTTCTTAGCAAGTTCCTCACGAGCTGACAGCACGCGCTGCGCCAACATCGGACACGAGTGAGTCTCGGATTGAATGCATCTAGCACAGCACTGCATCTTACAATCCTTGCACGTCAGAAACTTGTTCTTGTGTTTGCAAGTCATCTTCCCTAAGCTCACAAGAGATTTCTTCTCTAACCCAGGGGGGAGACTCGACATCCTCAGCAATCTCGCACAGACCGTGGGTCCGACCAGCAACTATACGGTCCCACGCTTTTTGCATAGCTGGGAAATTCGTCGTAAACCACTCGCGGTCCCGCTTGACTCGTACGATGACAAACTCCTGTGGTTTTTCACCCGTTTGAGGCTTGAATTGAATAAAATCACACTCCTCCAGATCCGTAATCTCCAACTGGAGTTGAACTTGGGGCAAGTAATGTTTAGGAACTTTAGCCTCAATTTTACGGGTCAAAGGACACTTGATTTCTATGAGTAGCCCATCCTCAGTGACCCCGTCAGGTGATGCGCCGAGCCAAGCGTACGTCCTATGCCGAACGAGCCCAATCTCATGAGACTTGCGTCCGGTTGTCTGGTCATATAAATCCCGTACAAAAGGCTCGAGGAGCGTCCCATGTTGTGTGGCGGCATTTCCACCCCATTTCGTCTTGAGAACCTTTTTCTTAATAAAGGCGTCAACACTTTCGTAGTGATTTTCGCCAATTGCGCTTGCTATGTCGCTCGCTGTAATCATATTATCACGCAAGTCTAACCATTCCTGTGATCTTTGTTCCGCGTATTCAGCCGCGAGAAGCTCCTTCGCGCGAATCAGTACCTGAATCTCCCTGTCTTGGTCCATTGACGGGGATCTTCTTATTCTTAAAACGTGGGTCGGTTTTAAGTACAATCTCAGCAGCATTTTGTTCAGCTTGTTTTTTAGTCGACGCAAATCCAGACCCACAATCCATTCCATCAACTACGACGGTTATGAAAAACTGTCCGTTAAATTGTCCTGACATGCGATAATCAGGAAGGGCATACTTGAGCGCCTGACACCAACGCATGAGCTGATCCTTCCAGTTGTCGTCAACCAGTGACGTCTGAACCTTTGTGAATGAATTGAGGACGAAATTTTTGGCGTGAATCATCCCGAGATCAAGATAAATGGCGCCTACGAGCGCCTCAAATGCATCCTCCATGATGTGCTCATTTGTGTTCCACCCGTTGCGCTCACCCTTTTCATCCATCAAGATGAGTTTATCGAGACCAAGCACCTTGGAAATTTCACAAAGGGTTTTACCTCGGACCATTTTTGTCCGGGCTTTGGTGAGAAACCCCTCTTGTTCCTTTTCGTGGAGATCAAAAAGGTGTTTTGTGATTATAAATCCAAGGACCGAGTCGCCCATAAATTCAAGAGTTTCATAAGAGCCTGTAAGACCAGAGTACCGCTTCAACGCGCTTTTGTGAGTGAAAGCCCGTTGATACAGTTCGATATTTTTGATTTTTGTCCCGGCAAGGGAATTTAGTTCATCACGCGACAAAATTGGAGGAGACTCCATTGGTTATGTTATATTACACACGAGGTTTAGTTTTAAGTCATTCCGACTCACGCAGTCGCCGCCGGCTTCGCCACCTTTGGGCGAACCTTCTTCTCCTTTGGGGCAGCAGCTGCCTCGGCGTCTCCTACTGGGGTGGCGGGCACCTTCTTGGCGCGGGGCTTCTTCTCCACTGTCTCGTCCTTGATGTAGTGCTTGCTCAGGTAGTGCTGCAGGTTCAGGAACGTCAGCTGAGTACCCTCTGGTACCTCCAGCAGAGCCTTCAACTTGTCATCCAGACTAATCTTCTGACCCGCCTTCAGATTGTTCGCCTCGAAATACTTGTTCATATGGTTAGAAACCTGGGAACGAGAAATCATCTCGCCATCCGCCAGACTCAGAAAAGTCTTCAGGGCGTCAGTCACCTTCTGTGGCTTATTGAATCCGTTATTCTTGGTACGAGCCTCCTGCTTCTCACCGGTGGGGTCCTCAATGTGCTGGCGAATCTTGCGAATCTCCTTGCGCACAGCCTTGAGCTCCTTCATCAGGGTGTCTAGAGTAACGGGAACATCGGTGGTGGTAGCCATCTTATGATCTACCTACGCGACAGGGCTTTAAGTGCCAACATGGCGAGTAGAATGATGACCAAAAACACGAAACCTTTCAAAACAATTTGCCAAACCTTGTCATCTGGGGTCTGTGGGTTCGAAAATGATGCAGCCCCTTCCGTCTGCGAAGATTCTCCACTCTGTGGTAAATTGACGTTAAAGCCTGGGGGCAAAGCACCTCCACCAGCCGGTCTGAAATCTTCATTAAAAATTGGATAGGGTCCGACGTTTTGACAGGTGGGTACACAGCACCCGAGATCGCATGGATATACCAGCCCGTTCTGTTTATTTATGTACCCGCAGATGGATGTTGTTACATCCAGGGGATCGGTCAAACACTGGCACCCTGAATTTATAAATTCAGCACTGCATGCGCTCATCTAACATTAAAGAATATTTTTGTTTATAGTACAATGGAGTACGGAAAGCCCCAGAAACTACCAGATGGTCGATACTTTCTGAAGATTAACGGATCTCGTCACCAGGTGAATGGTGTGACGCTCCAGGATTCAATGACCGCCAAGTCTGTCAATTTCAAGGTTGAAAATTCTAATTTGTTTACTACTATTGATAACGATCTGCTTACACAGGCCAAGGAGTCCCGTGTCGAGTGGTTTGGCAAGGAGCTCAGCGACGAGACGATTGCAAACGCCTTCCAGGAGAGCGTGACTGACGATGTCATCAGCGCGGCACTGGCAACGGTCAAGGGTGAGGTGGTCACTACAGCATTCGACATTCAGAAGAATTCAGTCGAGCTCCAGGAGGTGGCACCAGGCTCGAAGTGTGACGTGCTTTTCGAGCTGTCAGGTCTGTGGTTCCTGAAAAAGTCGTTCGGTCCCATCTGGCGCGTCGTCCAGGTGCGCGTCCGGGGCGGCTCGCAGAAGGCATCCTTCCCCAAGGAGTACCTGTTCACGGACGACCCCGAGGAGGAGGATGACCCAGCAGATTATCTGGACTGAGTCCAGACCCGTAGGGTCTGTCTCGCGAAGCTTCCCCAGGACCTCCCAAAAAAATATCACCAACTTATAATAAATGAATCGCAAGGGACTGGTAATTTTGGTTCTGGCGGCAGTCATCCTCCTGATGCTTTTCGCCCCCACTTGCCGCAGCTCGTACGGTGTCGCCTCAGGAGCCCAGCCAATTGGTGCAGGTGCCATCACCGACGCTAAGACCATGGGTGCCAGCTATTCCGGCGCAACACAGGGGGGCAGCTCGGTGTCATCCGCCAGCCTGATCCCCCGCGACGTGGTGGCTACCGAGGACTTTGGTCAGTTCAGCCCAGACAAGATCCTGGGTAACCAGAACTACCTGGACCCACGCAGCCAGATCGGCTACCCAGAGACCATCGGCGGCGTCCTGCGCAACGCCAACCGCGACTTCCGCAGCGAGCCACTGAACCCCCGCACCCCAGTGTCCATCTTCAACCTCAGCACCATTCCCCCAGATGTGATGCGCCCCAAGTTTGAGATTGAGCGCGAGTATCAGTAAATTTCGACGAAATTTACGAGGCTTAAAAAAATGACCATTTCTTTTAGTAATGGACTTCAAAAATGCTACGAATGAGTGGATCGCTATAAAGACCCAGCTCGCCGCAGCTCGCAAAGATCTCTCGACGCTGAATCAGCGTGAAAAGGAGCTTCGCAAGTTTGTGACTAAACACATGGGGGAGAACAAAATTGACACCGTGAATGTCCAGGACAAGGTTAAGGTTAATTTCAAGCTTAAAACGGTCAAGGGTAGTATCACAAAAGACGTTATCAAGAAGGGTCTCACCACCTTTTTTGGCGGGAACGAGGCTCAGGTCGAGGGAGCTTTCAACGCCATCCAGGACGCAGTTGACGTCAAGGAGGTTGCAGGTGTAAACGTATCTGGCATCAATAAACTCCTGTCTTAGAGAGACGGGACGTAACTACAATAAGACGAAATGGGTGTCAACGACGAGTACTCGCGTGACGCTTACACTTTCGAACATGCATGGGAAGACTCGGATGATTCAGACGAGTTTGCCAACGACCTCGATCCCGAAGATTGGGAAGCTCTGTATTCTGAAGAGATTCACGACGGTTGGACCATATTCAACGAATACCTCAATGACAACTATTTGATGATGAAAAATAGTTGCAACTATACAAAGTTTGTTGAACTTTTACTTCGTCCTGAACTGCACTATTCGACCGACCCATCTGATCACGCAATTCGGGCGTGGACAGCAATCAAGCGGATCCTGATTGTAAAAGAACGAGTCGATCCTGAAAATTTCTACAAGTGGTTCGATATTAATGTGAATGTATAATAAATGATTGATATTACATCTCCAAAGGTGCTGACACCAGCACTTTTGTTTGCAATCTTAAGCCCTGGACTCTTGTTGGGATTCCCACCCGGTTCAGGTCTTTTGGTTCAGGTGTGCATGCACGCCCTTTTAGTCTGTATCTTTACATATCTTATTGTCAAGTTTGTGTTTAAATTTAACGTGACCACCGCTGATATCATCGTCCCCGGCGTGCTGTTTGTGGCATTGACTCCAGGTGTTATTTTCAGTCTCCCCTCATCAGGACCTGCCGCGGTCGGCGTTCACACCCTCATTTTTTCCCTGTTTTATGCATTCCTGCGCGGACAGTTCCCCGAGTATTATTAAGAAACTAATTTTGTATTAAAATAGAAGATGGTCAAACACCTTGTGGTAGGACCCGGAGCCATGGGCTACTTTATGTACCTCGGTGTTTTAACGAAATTAAAACAAGAGGGTCAACTTGCGGATCTCGAGGAAATTTCAGGATCAAGTGCAGGGGGTATGGTAGCCTTTACTTACGTACTCTCGCAAGGAAATATTCCAGGTATTCTTGACTATTCTCTGACGGTTCCAGTCGGAGACATAATGAAACCAAATATTAAAAGTCTATTGAACAACTATGGTCTTGTTTCATCTAAAAAAGTTAGAAAAATTATTGCAGAAATGTGTAAAAAATTTATAGGAAAGGATGACATCACATTCAAGGAACTTTACGAGTTGAATCCTATAAAACTTCACATCTCGGCATATTGCGTGGATTTCATGAAGACCATTTACTTTAATATAGATTCTTCACCTAATATGAGTGTACTAGACGCTATTTCAGCCACTGTCGCGGTTCCATTCCTATTCGCCCCCGTAAAACTCGCGGACGGTTATAATTATGTGGATGGCGCGACAGCCGAGGCTATCCCCGCCGGACCATTCGTAGGGCGGGGAGACACATTAGCTCTTAGGATAGCGTGGGGACGGCTCTCAGAGATCAAGGATCTCAAGAGTTACGCACTCAGTATTTTGTTTTCTAATATGAAAATGCGGCACGTATACTCAATCCCGACCCATGACATAGATATTCCAGATGATGACATATATGATTTTAATGCGTCAAATGAGAATAAGCTCAAAATGTTTATGTTTGGGTTATCTCAAAATTTTTCCAAGTAAATATAAATGAGTTCTATTCTTCGGGCAGGGTACATGATGCGTCGTAGTGCCAAACGAATCACAGTCCATAGGAAGGGCAAAACCTTTTCCTATGTGCGCAGCGCAGGCGTGACCCGTGTGCGTCCAGTTCCCATACCAGATGTGGGTGCTGCTGGAAAGGGTCCCAAGGTTATCGGCAAGCTCAAGAAGGGTATGCTTACCCGGTACGGGTACCACCCAGTTGAGGCAATGACCAATCGCCACAAATCGCTGGTACGTGCCGTGACCAAAGGTAAGGAGGATCCCCACGCAGTTATCAAGCGTCTTGTTGCCGTCAGCACACTGACCAAACGCACCGCCCCCCGCGCATCGCGCATCTACAAGGCTGATGCCAAGTGGATCCATGCCAAGTACTCCAAGAATTTTGGTCGTAAATAGAAATGGCAAGTCGTCCACCGTCTCGTCTGGTCGGAGGTCCGTTTTCACTTGCCGCAAATTCCCGTACAGCTCGGGCGGTTGCAGGAAAAGCGACGGTTCAGATGGCTAAAACTCTCTTACCTGCAGCCATCAGAATCAGCGGTCTCGCAAATAATCGCCACGCACAGGCGCTTGGAAGAACCGCGATAAATTTCAGCCTCGCGACAAACGCCACCAGAAACAGACACGCAAATAACCTGGTCAATGCAATGGTGAACTATTACTTTTCACCGGGTAATTTCTCACCTCATACGAAACAGATTGCTCTTGGCGCGCTCAACAAAATGCGTGCATATGCGCCCAGCCACTATAATGCCCTGAAATGGTCGGTCGTTCGAAAGGCTCCAAAAATTCTATATAAAAGTGTTGTGAGATAATATATGCCAAGCGCAAGTCTCGTTCGGTACAGGTCTCCTAACCGGAACAACAATGGGCGCCCACGTCTCCGTCAGGGACAGGTCCGTCGTATTGTTGCTCTGATTATCACGCTCGTGGTTCTGTTGTATCTTAATAACTACGCCATGGAAATGTCTGCTGCGGATGCACTCAAGGTGCGTCGCTCTATTCTCAATTCCTTTTTAAAATTCAAAAATATAGTCCAGACCTGCTTTGCAGGACACGAAAATGTCATTGAGGCGGGTGCGTCATCTATAGCGGCAGTTCTTTACCGCAAGTTTCAGACAGGCACGCTGCGTCCAAATGTCGCTAATATGGCAGTTGGAACTATGGCATTTACCATGAGTTATCGAAACGGCGGTGCACGTACATCAAATTTTATAAACAAAATTCACAAGTACAATAACTCAAGTTTTGCGCGTCTCACCGGGCGAACTGCTGCCAATGCAGAAATGGTCAGGACTGGTATCATCACTATGATTGCATGGCTCGTTTCGAGCCTGAAATATTTTGCAACTGAAAATGTTGCTGGAATTGTTCGAGAGGAACTCCGTGTTCGCGGTCTCGAACGTACGACTCCGGCTCGTTTACTCAATTACGGCGCGGCAACTCTGAGACTGACACTTTAAAAACCAGTCGCGCACTGACTTTAAATATTTTATAATAACAAGATGCCGTCTCCACGTCGAACTCGATCAGTGTCGATTGCTGGAAGTCCGGGAAGACGCGCACCTGCTCAGCGTATGGCAGTTCTTGCAGCATCTTTAAATGCGGCTCATCGTAGACAAGCCACGCCCGCGCGACGCGCGCCTGTGCGGAGAGCAGCTGCTGCAAACTCTAAACGTAAACTTCTTGAAGCTATAAACAAGGTTAAAAATATTATAAGACTCACCGGGCAGTCACAGGAATATTTAGTATTAGCCAACGCTATAAGAAATTATAGTGAGTTGCGCGGAAATTCCGCAAACATGAATGCAAAGGCAAATGCGATTTTTAGAGCTTACGGTGCTTTACCTGGAGGAGCAGCTGCACTCGGTTCTCGCACTAAACTCCAAGTCGCAAGAAAACTCCAGAACCTCGCCAAAATATACTCAAACAGACATGGAAATGCACTCTATGAAGCGGGGTTAAGATATGGAACACAAGGAATGCCCGGTGGGTATTTTCTTCGAAGTGTAGCACGGAGACTTGCTTAAAACTAATTTTAGTTTAAAATTCATGGAATCTGTAGCCCAGGACATATGGTCTTCACTCGGTCCAGGGTACAGCGAGTCCGTTTACCACTCAGCCTTTGAGGTGGCGCTGAGAAAGCACGGCATTTCATACGAGACGGAAAGGATAATTCCCGTATCTTATGAGGGTCAAAACGTGGGTCACGTCAGGGCGGACCTCATAGTGGGCGACACCGTCATAGAACTCAAGTCTGTCTCACGCCTTACTGAGCAATTTCGAATTCAAATTCAAAATTACATGAGACTCCTGGGTCTCCAGAAAGGGTAC
>Ga0315291_10007550_pt1 | contig 13430 bp, 11 predicted proteins | sample YL17G12_20_MG_FD_203070 | JGI IMG/M metagenome (GOLD analysis project Ga0315291, IMG submission 203070) | Sediment microbial communities from Yellowstone Lake, YNP, Wyoming, USA - YL17G12_20 | ecosystem: Environmental > Aquatic > Freshwater > Lake > Sediment | place: USA: Wyoming | collected... | reverse complement strand
TGATTGCCAGGGCGAGGCGCATTGGCTCATCTCTGTCTGGACATACGGCCGCCTGGAGGTTCAATTCCAGTTTATGCAAAGCAACGGACCCTTGGCGCCCGAAGGGGCGTGCCTCGAGCTTCTTCAGAGTCTCAACGCCGTGCCCAATGTGTCTATCCCAAGCTCCGCCATCACCAAGCGGCCCAGTATCCCGCTACGGTCCCGAACCGACGAAGTAGCCCTCAGCGAGTTCCTTCAAACCCTGTCCTGGGCTGTGGACAAGATCCGATCAGGCTGATGTCGGTCCGCTCATCATGATGTGGCCGCACAACGATTCGCCTGAGCGGCCTCGGCGGTCCAATACTGATGGGGCATGTACTGCCCGTCGGGTCAGCCTGGAATCCCGGAGGCCCATTTGCTCCTAATGGCTCGCTCGGCGCCGAGCCGTCAACCTGAAGCCCACCTGAATGGGGTGGTTTGGTTCACTTCCCTCCAGGGGCACCGAACCTACACAGGTGTGTTAGGGTTCTATACAGCCTACTGACCCAGAGCGATCACTCCATTGCAGTAATATGCCACAACTGGCATATTACTGCAATGGAATTTTGGCAACTGGTCGAGATTGTAGGCGATGAGCCGGTATTCGAGAGCAGCTTGTTGCTGGCCGGTGACGTAGACTCCGTAGACGTGCGCTGCCAGTTGTCGCGCTGGTCGGAGGCGGGTCGCCTGTACCAGTTGCGGCGTGGACTCCTCGGTAGCAAAAAGCCAAGCCACACCCCTTCTTCGTCGCCAACCGCATGATGCGTGCATCTGCCCAACACCACCAACGTCCATGGCGTGGACGTCGACCCGCACACGGGCGCAGTCTGGTGCGGCAGCAACGACTTCCCGGTGCTGGTCTGTGGCGGCAGAGTCCACGTAGCTTGGGACGCGCCCCGAGGTCGACGGTGCGGTGATCTACCACCTGCCCTACGACGCCATCCCGTCCATCGAGCGGTCACGGGACCTTTTTGTGGCGGGCGCGGACGAGACGGCCTTCGACCCGACCGGCCTGGCGGCGGCCCCCGGCGGCAGAGCCGTCTGGTACGCGGACAGGGAGCGCAAGCGCATCGGGCGCATCGCCCTCGATGCGCTGCAGACGCCGATGGCCCCGCAGCCGGCCGGTCCGACGCCTGCGGGCACGCTGACGCCCGCAGGGCAGCGGTTGTACCTGACAGCGATCGTAAGGAACGCGGGCGGGGCGTAGGAGGGGGCTGCGGTGGACTGCTGAGGCTGGAATGGGTGCGGAGCCACCGACAGGCAACAAGCAGAGCCCGGCGGCCCGGCTGACTTTCGCAGACCATGCCGACTAGGCGAAGGTCATCGTGTTCACGGTGCAGCGCCTGAATGGTGAGACTGGCTCCCAAGATGCCCAAGCGGTCCTATCTTCCTTACTGCGCTGCCGCAGATCTCGCGGACGCGGTCCGTGTCCCACCCAAACAGCTTGCAGCGGTATGTGACTGGCCTTGCCAGACTTGTTGTGGCAATCACGCACAGGTAGCCTACCGCTGCCGTGTTCAGGCTCTTTTTGACTGGGTATGTGTCCTCATCTGTCCCGGCCGCTGAGGCAACATTCGCGTCGTCTGTCCGTAGGGCCTCGAAGCTGGCCTGCGTCAGCGCCCAGGGATGGCCATGGGCAAGAGCAGACAGTAAGCGGTATGTGACTTCCTCGTCCAGCGTTTCGGCTATGAGCCTAGTGATGCTCGGCATGCGCTGGGCGACGCCGTCGCGCTCTCCCTTCTGGTTACGGAGCTGTGGATAGCCGAGGTCCAACGAGGTGCGTTCCAGCCCGTCGATTCGCGCTGTCGCTTTCGCAACACTACCCGGGTCTCGCGCAACGTTGCCCAGGGCGCGCTGTTGTGACAGTCCCTCGTACCGAAAGGCGAGGCTTCTCTGGACGCGACTCCTGACCTCAAGGGCGGGGTCCAGAAGCCAGGCTGCAAGGGCGCAGGCCTCCAACTGCGCCCGAACGCAGGCCCAGGGCGCGACGGTCAGTACGGGTTCGGTTGCTGTCCTGACAAACGCCACTGCGTGGTCCGCCGCAGCTTCGATGAGTATGCCGCCCTGAGAGTATGCTGCCTGCACCAATTTCGGAGACGGGAAGGACCGCAGCTCCGCTTCCGCAGGTGACCTGGCGGAAGGTGCCGCGCCACAGTTCTCAAAGAGGTCCTTTAGATTGGCGAACAACTCGGCAACCGCCGCTACGATCTCGATCGCACCTTCGTGAGTGACTGGTGCACTGCTAATCACAGGAAACCTTCCTCTCCTCGAGCAGACCTGCGTTGCTGTGAACAGATAGAAGCCACCGCTTTGACTGATCGGCCGCTGGTGCCGACTGGCAGGCTCGTGGGCCATTATACACCGATCGGCGTTGACTGCTGAAAGTCGAGCCGAGGCCAGGATCTCCTTTGCAGAAGCTACGTGCGCATGAGCCCTGCGCCCCTACTCCATCCAACCAATGCTGCATCGTACTTGCACCGCAGAAGTGAGGCGTCTTGGTTGGCAGAGCCCTGTTAGGGACACCTTCAGGACAAACCTGTGGCGCCTCGGTGCTCTTCACGGGTAACGTGCGTGATGCTGCAGTCTTGAACAGGTTCTGACAGCTTCCGGACAGGATCTTCATGATTGAGGAGGTATGATAGGTTGTTACAGATATGAGCACGCCACGTTGACCATGGGTGACGTGATGCGGAGCCTGAGAAGGTGTCGCGACGCGCATGGCTATTCTTGAGAGGACCGATCGAATCCTGATGCGTAGACGTTTCATGGGCTCTCTGAAAGTCGCCGTGAGTGCTGGGCTCGTGATCTTGCTCCTGGCACGAGTGGGGATTCGACAGGCCGCGGCAACTCTGACGGCGGCCCACTGGCCATTGCTCTTGTCAGGGTTTTTCCTCTATGTCGCCGGTATTGCCCTGCGGGCTGTGCGCTGGCAGGCCTTGCTCCATGCGCAGGGCATCGCTGTTGCTCTGCCTCGGCTGGTCGCTCTCTACTATGAGGGCAGTTTCTTCAACATCATGCTTCCGACGGGGGTGGGCGGCGACGCCGTGCGGGCCTATGAGCTCGCACGCACCTGTGGATCTGGCGCCGTGGTCGTGGGCACCGTGCTTGCTGATCGTGCCGTCGGTCTGCTGGCACTGTTCCTCATGGCTGCGCTCGTACTGCCATTCAGTATGCATCTACTCGATCCCTGGCTCATCGCCGTGGTGCTTGCTCTCACGGTGGGTGGCTTTGGCGGAATGGCCCTCTTCCTCTGGCCACGGCCGCTGCGCAAGGCCTTCTATGCTTTGCCTGCCCGCCTGCGGCGACTGATCGATCAGCCGACTCTACGCAAGCTGGTCTCCTCCTTCAGCGTCTATGATCGGCATGCGCTAGCCATGGCAGCAAGTGTCTCGGTGCTCTTCAATCTGATGCTGGTCGCAGTTAATGTGCTGATCGGTCTCAGCCTCAGCGTGCACGTCAGTCTGGGATACTATCTTGTCTGCACCTCGATCGCTTCGGCTCTGCTCATCCTTCCCATCTCGATCAGCGGGCTTGGCGTGCGCGAATGGGGCTATGTGGTGTTGTTTGGCCGGGTGGGTGTGCCAGCGGCTACTGCCGTGTCAATGTCGCTGGCGTTCTATCTGATCAACGTCCTGGCGGGCTTGATCGGCGGAGTGCTGTATGCCTGGGAAGGTGCGTATGGCATCTGGCGGCCGGCGGGCAGCAAGCCCTAGAGCAGTACGGCACGTCGGAGCCGATGCCAGCCTTGCGCCAAGGTGCGGTGGTGGAAAGGGATACCGGGGTGAGTGTTGATGTCTCGGTTGTGATCCCGCTGTACAATGAAGAAGCGAACGTACGGCCCTTGTGCTCGCGCCTATGCGCGGTCCTGGGAGCTTTGCCCAAGACGTGGGAAGTGATCGTGGTCGATGATGGCTCCACCGATGGGTCCTTTGCTGCGCTGCAGGAGCTGGCCCGGAAGGAAGGGCGGCTGAAGGTGGTCCGTTTCCGGCGCAACTTTGGCCAGACGGCGGCCTTCGCGGCCGGCTTTGAGCTGGCGCAGGGGGACGTCGTCATCACCATGGACGCGGACCTGCAAGATGATCCTACCGACATCCCACTCTTACTCGACAAGGTGGCCGAAGGCTATGATGTCGTGAGTGGCTGGCGCATCCAACGACAGGATCCATTCTTCAGCCGGCGCTTGCCCTCGATCGTCGCGAACTGGCTCATCAGCCAAGTCACCGCAGTCCACCTGCATGACCATGGTTGCTCGCTAAAGGCCTACCGGCTCGCAGTGGTCAAGAACATCCACCTGTATGGCGAACTGCACCGCTTCATCCCGGCGCTGGCCAGTTGGATGGGCGTGCGCGTGGCGGAAGTGCCAGTTCAGCACGCTCCTCGCCGCTTCGGCCACTCCAAGTACGGCATCGGCAGGACGCCGCGCGTCGTCATCGACCTGCTGACGGTGCGCTTTCTGCTGGGCTACGGCACTCGGCCCGCCCAGGTATTCGGTTTGGCCGGCATCCTGTCGTTCAGCCTGGGCCTGCTGGCGGGCCTGTATCTGGCCTTCCTTAGGCTCATTCAAGGCCTTTCGATCGGCAGCAATCCCCTGCTGCTACTGAGCTTCCTCCTGACCGTGAGCGGGGTGCAGATGGTCATGATGGGGCTTCTGGGCGAGCTGATTGTGCGCGCTTACTATGAGAGCCAGCGCAAGCCGATCTACATGATCCGTCAGGTGTTGAATGCGGAATCTCCGGCGGGGATTGCCGCGGCGACGACATCATGGTAGCCGGCATGCAGAGCGCCTCTCGTAGACAACTCTCAGCCAAGGCACGCGACGCGACCATGCAGGTGTCCATCTGCGTCCTGCTCTTTTTTGGGGTCTGGCTCAGCCGCGCCGTCGCGCCGGGAGCCATTGTCACCTGGGACGAGCCTGCCTGGGTCTACCGTTCGGTCAAGTTCCTGCTGGCCCTGGGGCGTGGCGACCTGCAAGGCACGCTGCTCTCTGGCCACCCAGGCGTCGTGACCATGTGGTGTGGGGCCCTCAGCCTGGCCTGGCAGCGCTGGATCACGGGGGCTGTGTCGTCAGCGCAGTTGGCCGCCATCGATGCCCTGCCCACTCTGGACGTGCACAACGCCGACGTCATTCGTCAGTTGGTGGCTCTCCTGCCAGCGGCCAAGGCCGGCATCGCCATCCTGCACGCGGCCATTGCCGTCGTCTTGTATCTCCTTCTCTGTCGCCTGCTCGATCGATCCTACGCTCTGGTTGCCATGCTCTTCCTGGCCGCTGATCCCTACTACCTGGCCCTGTCACGCGTACTGCACATTGACGCCCTGGCTTCGGGGTTCATGGCCATCGCCATAGTGAGCGTGTTGATCCACGTCCGAAGGGCGAATGTGCGCGCCGCGCGTGTCGGCGCGGCGGGCGGAAACATCCAACTCGCCACAGCGTCCAAAGGTGCTCGCCTCGCCACGCGGCGCTATCTCTTCATCTCTGCGGTTGCTGCAGGGTTGGCCACTCTAACCAAATCCTACGGTGTCCTGGTCACTCCGTTCGTGGGCCTGGCCCTGCTGATCACTCACCTGCGGGGCTTGGGCACGCTGCGCGAGCGCCTGCGTCGTCTGCTGGGCGAGTTTGTCATTTGGGGTGCTGTAGCGGTTCTCATCTTTGTGGTCCTTTGGCCGGCTGTGTGGGTGTCGCCAGTCAACACGTTGGGGGCCGTGTTTGGGCTGTCCCTCGAATCCGCAAGCAGTGCCGGCGATGCTACGGCCAAGTTCTTCCTCGGCCGGTTCGGCGTCGATCCCGGAGCTGCGTTCTATCCCGTGGCCATGTTCTTCCGCACGACGCCTCTCGTCATCGTGGGTTGCCTACTGGCGCTGGCGGGTCTGGTGTGGCGCAGCAGGCGCGAAGAAGGCGTGGACTGGGAGCGCCGCGCGGTCACTATTTCCCTGCTGGTCTATATCCTGCCATATGTAGCCGTCATCACACTGAGCAAGAAAAAGTTCGACCGCTACACGTTGCCCGCCGTGCTGGCAGCGGACATCCTGGCAGCGGTAGGGTGGGCAGGAGCCGTCGCCCCGATCTTGGGGGCTTTTGCCCGCCGAGCGCAACAGGGGGCCACAATCTGGCGGGTCGCCTCGGTCACCATCGTGTCGCTCCTGACTCTGCTTCAATCCGTCCTGCTCCTGTTGCCCCTGTACCCTGCCCAATACCTGGCCTACTATAACCCGTGGGCTGGGGGCCCGCAAGAGGCCGTCAAGATGATACCTGTGGGTTGGGGCGAGGGCGTCGAACAGGTGGCCGACTATCTGGCCAGCAAGCCCAACGCCGCAGACCTCAACGTCGTCACCTGGGCGGTGCCCGCCGTCGCCCCTGCGTTCCCTGGGCAGGTCACCAAGCCCACTGAGGACTCCATTCCGTCGGCCGACTATGTGCTTCTGTACGTGAGCGACATGCAGACCCAGGATCCTCTGGTCCGTCAGTTCTTTGGCGAGAAGCCCGAGTTTGTGGCCAGGCTCAATGGCCTCGAGTATGCCTGGTTGTACACCAACAGCTACTATGGGGAATTGAGCAACGACATCAATCGGGCGGCTGAGTCAGGTGACGTCATTGTGTCGAACATGAACTCAGCCTTCAACCGGCACTACCAGGGCCCGCTGCGCTGCAGTGCGATCACCGGTGCTTCGGAAGAAGCCGTGGCGGCCGAGTTGCAGCAGGACACCGGCGCTGCGCCGCACCTCTTTTACCTCGAATTCGAGAACAAGAAGGACGTCCCCGCCGCTTCCATCAAACGACAACTTGCCCAGAGCGCCCTCCTGCTTTGGCAGAAGCCCTTCGTCTATGGCACCCTGTACTATTACCAACTGCCAACGGGGCACGAGTTCCGACCAGTGGCTCCCTCAGTTGAGCTGGCCGCAGACTTTGCCGACCAATTCGCACTGGTGGGCTGCGGCCTCGCGCGTCAGCAGGTGGAGTATCGGCAGGAAGTGGGCATCGCGCTACAATGGCGTCTGTTGCAGCGCACGACGCAGGACTACTACCTCTTTGTCCGTCTGGTCGATGCTCAGGGTGAGGTGTGGGGCCAACGCGATGGGCCACTGACCGACAGCACCTTGACGCGCACCTCCGCTTGGCAAGAGACAAGCTCGCACCTGTGCTACGACACCATACCTCTCGTGCCAGGCATACCGCCCGGGCAGTACTGGCTGGTGCTTGGCCTCTACCGGCTGGATGACCTTGCCCGGCTCACCATTGTGGCCGCCGACGAACAGCGCTGGACCACTGAACTGCGCGTGGGGCCCATCACCGTAACCCCTGCCATCGTGCCGCCCACCCGCGACGAACTGGGCATTCCTTACCCCACCGACCTACCGTTGGGCAAGCAGATCCAGCTCTTGGGCTACGATCTGGCCAGTGCGCAGGCCAGATCGGGTGAAGATGTTAAGGTTACCTTGTTCTGGCAGTGCCTGGGGACACCGGATCGACGCTACGAAGTGGGCCTGCGGCTGGTCCGCGCCGGAAGTACCCTCACCATCTTTAGGTTTTCGCCTGCCGGAGCGTCGTATCCCACCGGGCAGTGGCTTCCGGGCGAACTGTTGCGCTACGCAGAGCGGTTGCGCGTCCCACCGGACGCTGCCAGCGGCACTTACGACCTCTTCCTCAACCTCTACTCGGACGATGGCCAGCCACTCGCCCCGCAGGACATCTTGCTCACCCAGATCCAGGTGGAGCACGTCGAGCGCACCTTCACAGCGCCGCCGATCCAGCATCCACTGCTCGCCGGCTTCGGAGATGGCGTCGAGCTGCTCGGTTACGATTTGCAGGAAACCAAGGCCCAGCCGGGCGGCTTGGTGCACCTGACGCTCTACTGGAAGGCATTGCGCCCGGACGCCGTCAGCCATACCGTCTTCACCCATCTGCTCGATGCACAGGGCCTCGTGCGCGGCCAGCACGATGGCGTGCCGGCACGCGGGCAGCGACCCACGAGCGACTGGGTAGAGGGTGAGATCATCGCTGATCCCCACGAGATCCAGATCTCCGCCGATGCTCAGACAGGCTCCCTGCAGATCGAGATCGGCCTCTACGACCCGGCGACAGGTAGGCGACTGCAGGTCACCCGTGATGGCGCGACCACCGGCCAGGATCACGTGCTCTTGCCCACGACCATCACCCTGCCATAGCAGGGACGCATCTCACCGGTAGCGACGGCACAGGCAGTGGGTTGTGCAGGCCGTTCTGCATCGAGATCTGTTGCCCAATCCGCACAGTAGCCAGCAAGACTCGGTCGTCCGCGCGCTGCCCCTGCGCGTCAAGCACTGGCAACCGCCCGCTGCTGACAGCGTCGTACATGCCCACCTCGAGCAGGTAGTCTCCGGGAGGGGCATCGGGGTGCACCTCGATCTCATAAGTGTCACTAACCACTTCGCCAGGCAGCCAGCCCGTAGTTGGATAGGTGCCCTGCAATGGCACACCGTCTCTTTGTCCCCAGAGGCGACCATCGCCACCCAACAAATGAGTGAAGACAGTGTAGCTCGTGTCCATCGTCGTCAGGGCCTGCCAGTAGAGGGTAAGATGTAGTAGGCCACCGGGGGAGGCAGCATCCTTTGCCAGGTCGTAACCCACGAGTAAGATGCGGTTGCTCAGGTTGACGGCAAGCGTGTGCTGGATGGTCTCCGGCGCTGTGAACTGGCGGCTGCGACCAGTGATGCTCAAGTTGGCCAGAGCGTAGTCCTGCTCCAGCATGCGCTGGCCGGTCGCTGCATCAGCCAAGTTGAGAGTCAATTGAGCCGACCCCGAAGGTGCAGTGCGATCCAACGCAAGGTCGTATTGGCCCATCACAACTTCCTGCTCCAACCACCGGCTGGTGGGGTAAGCAGCATTGGCCAGCTCGAATCGCCCCTCTGATAAGACGCTTCCATCGCCGCCCCTGACGCGAAGCAGGAGTTGCCAGTCACGCTCCGGTTCATGCAACGCTTGCCAGAACAGCACCAGGTCCAAGGAATCGCCAGGGCGGGCTGCTTCACCGATCGGACCAGCGCCGAGCAGGCGCAGTGTGCCGCCGAAATCCTGCACCAATTGACGCTGCATGGCCAGTTCCTCGATGGCCGGTGCAGATTCGGGTCGCGTCACCTCCACCGTAGCCAGAGGGTATGCGGTGCCCTCTGCCTGACCCGCTGCATCGCGTGCCTGAAGCACCTCTCCTGAAGCCAGGTCATAGAGCACGACAGCTAGAGTGTACGTGCCTGGAGGGGTGCCGGGCATAACAGGCAACATGCATTCGTCTATCACCTGCATGCCGCTGGACCACTGAGAAGTCGGGGCATGCTCCACCTTCTGCTGATTCGCAGGCAACTGTGAGGTGAAGATCCTTTCCAACAGCATATCCTTCTGGCCGTAACAATGCCCCTGTGCATCGAGCAGCCGTAGAGAGACGGTGTAGTTTCGCCCCATGAGTTGAAGCGCCTGCCAGCGCAGCGCTGCCGAGAGGACGTCACCGGACGGAATGGCTTGGTTTCTCAAGTCAGCGCCGGTGAGGGCCAATTTGCCACTGAATTCGGTGCCCGGAAGCAGAGGCATGAGATCGCGACGGTCGTAGACTTCGAAGGTCTCGTAGGAGCGCTGGAAGAGGCCCACCAAGAGGAAGTGGCTCTGCACGAAATGGTAAAAGTCGTCATAGTCGCGCAGGCTCACAAGATGAGAGGCCCCACCATAGGTGTTGATCCACACCATCTGGACGTTGTCGGCCTCGATCTCTTGGCTCAAGGCTGCGCCGGTGATCCGACCACTGGAAGTTGTAACGTTGGAGAGGTCAGCGCCAAGATAGGTATTTCTCCGCTGTGCGAAAAAGTTGAGTTCATTGTACTCACATAGCACAACGTCGTCCGGGCTCGTATTCGCCCGGATGTACTGTGCGAGTTGCACAGTCCCGGTGCCTTCCCAACTCGCCACATCCAAATCCTCGCGCCAGGAGGGCCACAGGGCGAGAATGGCTATCGCAATGCCCGCTGCTGCCCAGAGCTGCTCCCTGGCCGTCTTGATCTGCCCAGTGCTCTTCCGCGCAGTCAGCGGCCAGAGGCTCCCTGTCAGGATGCGCTCCAGCGCAAGGGCCGCAAGAGCGCATAGGACTGGTACCAGATACACAAGGTGGCGATCTTGCAGATCTCGGGACATCAGAAGAAAAACGACTGCGGTAGGTATCTGCCACACAAGGAACGTGCTCATGTCTGTTTGTGTCACCACGGCGCTCGCTGCGCCAAGCGCTGCTAACAACAGCAACGTCGGATTGCCTACGAAATAGCTCCAGTAGAACTGAAGGCCATTGGCCAGTACCTGTAGCCAACTCCGTTCTGCCCCTTGCATGACGTGAAGCTTGAACAGGGCATCGAGGAAGGTCGGATACCTGGCCTGGAAAGCGACAAAGACTGCGCCTGCGGTGGCAGCGAAGCCGGCGCTCAGCATCAGCAGATCGCGAATCCAGCGCCTGTCCTTCGAGCGATACCACTGATGCAGAATAAAGAGGCCACAGCCAGCCGCTGGCAAGACAGCAAACAACTTGAACAAGAAGCCCAGACCGAACAGCGCTCCCGCAACGAACAGGCCTGCGCGTCGATGGTCGGAACAAGCACGCACCAAGACGTATGCGCCCAGGGCGCTGAACAACAACATGTATGCCTCTGGGCGGAAGAAGCGAGCGATCAGGTAGATGTCTTTGTGCATGAGAAACAATGGGAGGCTGAGCAAAGCCACGCGGTATCCAAATGCTTCTCTGGCCGTCAGGTAGAGCAGATAGGCAGCCAGTAGCGTCGCCAGCACTGTGACGTAGCGCAGGGGCATGACAGAAGGCCCAAACTGCCGGACCAGGGCGCTGCCCCAGTAGAGGAAAAGGGGAACCTGTTCCGTCAAAAAGTCGCGATAAGGTGCCTGGCCCTCAGAAATGTGCCACGCAGCGTAACAGAAGCCGCCTTCGTCATCGTCCATCAACCAGCGGTCAATGCGATAGAGATAGAAGAACAACGCCAGGATCAGGATAGCCACCGCAACAAGATGGCTATGCCTGCGCAACGCCGACGCATCCTTCATGCTATGAGTTCCTGCCTTTCCTGGCCAGCGCTTTGCGTACAACGGAGATGGCCCGGCCCTGGACCTCATAGTACCTGCGTATGACCAGTCCTCCAAACAGCCTGATGCCAACTAACGGCTAGATTATACCTTGAGGCAAAACGAAGAGAGGGACGGCCGCCACCACCGTACCTGCAGGGCGACCGTCCCCTTGGAGTCGGAGTAGAACCGGCTCCAGGAAGGGCCAGCGGGGTGACCTGTCTCCATTCACCCCGCCGGCCAGCGAGTAGATGCCACTCGCGCTACCCGACGCTATTCAGTTATTGGGGCACTGCTGAGCGCGTACTGGATGGTGAGACCATCGATGTAGTTGTAGATCTGAACGCGGTAGACGCCCGGGTCGTCTGCGGCCAGACTGGCTATGCGTTCACCCGGCGTGCCTGTACCTGCTCCCCTCCTCACCTCGCCAGATGGGCCGTAGACCACGAAGCCAACACCGGTGGCAATCACGGGATCATCTGGCGACCGGGTCATGGTCACTGCCACATCCGGGGCATCTGCGGCGACTGTCACGTCGTAAAACGCATAGGCCCCGGCATGGTTTCCAGCCAGGAAGCCTGCCCCCGTCGTCTTCACCGTCGAGGGGGTCTGAGGTTCGGCAGCTGCCTCCGCAGGGGTCTCTGTAGCCTTTGCCTCTACCCCGAGCAGCCCTTGTGCGACAATGCTGTAGGAGATGCTATGGTCGGGGATGTAGTTGTACACCTGCACGAGCCAGGCCGCCTTGGTGCTGTCAGAATACTCGAGCCTCAGCACCCCAGCGCCACCTGTGTCTTCCACCATGTGACCCCGCCCAATCAAGAATCCGTTGGGCCCGTAGACGTCAAAACCTACACCGGCCTTGGTCACAGGATCAGCCGGCGCGTATTGCAACTCGATCGTTACCACGCTCCCGTCACCAGGGTAGTCGACCGCATACTACGCAAAAGCGCCGGCTGCGTTGCCGGTCAGAACGTCACTGACCGGCTGTTCGTTCTTCAGCGCCTGCGGTTTGTCGGCGCTGCTCGGTGCCGCAGCGATGGTGCTCAAGCTCAACGCGAGCACCACAAGCGCGGCCCCAAGGTGCTTCCTTTTTGTCTGGATCATGCTCCACTTTCTCCTTTCATCTTACGGTTTCTTCGTCCTGTGCTGGCGAGCTTGACTTTCTTCCAGCCTGCGCTCGCCGTGGCCAGCGGCGCTGCATCCCGGCCGCTGGCGACCTGCAGGCATTCGTGCAGAGTCTACTAGCGACTGGCGTCCATCCGTTCCCTACATATCCTGCTGCACCTCCTTGCCCGCCATGTTCAATCGGCATCCCGATCGACGACTCTACTATAGCATGTGGGTATGAGGATCCAATGAACGAATTATCAGGATTGGGTCAGGGTTGTCATTGCGGGGAACTCGGGCCGATGGGCCTTATCTACACCATGTGGGGCTGGGCTGGCGAGCCTATCCGGAATTGACTACACCCGCCAACGGCGGCGCTGCGCCTGGCGCGGTCTGCGAAACCCGAATAGGCGTGCACACGAAGCAAAACCTGTTCGAATCTTGACCGCGTCTTCATCGAGTCCCGACATTTCCCGGCTATACTCAGATCGCTGACCCGATGCCCCTTCGGAAACGCGCGTGCGGAGCGAGCCTCTGGCTGGGCTCTGCATTAAGGCAAGACGGCGAGTTTGGCTTGTCAGCCAGTTGATTTTCAATGGCCATTGCCAAGGAAATGATGATCGTGGACACAAACAGGCAGAAGTCAGAACGAACCGGCGATGTGGGAAGTGCCGATGTGGCGCAGGAAGTCCAAGCCGAGCCTAGATTGGAGCGGAGACAGTTCCTGAGGCTAGTGGGGATCGTGGGCGTCGCGGCCATGATCACTGGCTGTGGCGCGCTGAGCGGGATTGGCGACGCTCTGACAGGCCGGTCCTCAGGGGAGAAAGCGAGCACAGATGTGCTCACTCAAGGCTCCCCGCAGGAAGCATCGACCCAAAGCGACGCGACGACGAGCGCAACCTCCAGTCCGTGCGTTGCACACTGCCCGCGCGGGTGCTCGTACCCAGGCAGTTGCCGGCGCTACACAGACGCCAATGGAAACGGCCGTTGCGACCTTGGCGAGTGTGCGTGACGGTCTGGCCGCCTTCCCGCAGCGGGCCTTGACGGTCAGGGTCGCCGTTGGCTTGCTGCGGGCTATGTGCTCTTCAAGACGCGCCGGACGTCCTCCAGATCCCTGTCGACCACAAAGGGCTCGCCGACCGCCTTACGCGCCGACGCGATGTCCTTCAATCCGTTGCCGGTTGCCACCACGATGATGCGCTCTTCTGGGCTGACCAGCCCGTCGGTC
>Ga0315291_10007549_pt1 | contig 13430 bp, 13 predicted proteins | sample YL17G12_20_MG_FD_203070 | JGI IMG/M metagenome (GOLD analysis project Ga0315291, IMG submission 203070) | Sediment microbial communities from Yellowstone Lake, YNP, Wyoming, USA - YL17G12_20 | ecosystem: Environmental > Aquatic > Freshwater > Lake > Sediment | place: USA: Wyoming | collected... | reverse complement strand
CGGGTGCAACAAAAGAAGAGATAGTGGAGACAATCAGAGTCACTCAGTACATCAGTGGCGTAGGGAGTGTTTATACAGCCGCTCGCGCCTTAAAGGAATTATTTTAGTTCAAGATTTGTAGCGCCCTCATTTACCCCGTTAGAAAGCCCCAGCATTGATGCCATCACCAACGGCGTTCATGCAGCCACCTGGGTGGCTGGGCCTTTTCAGGAGCTTTATGATCGCTATATTCCTGAATGGAGGCAAGACAATTTCAGCCTCCGATACGCCTTGAGCATTCCGAAAGAAGAGATATGGAAGGCACATAAGCATGCGAAAAAGCGTTTGATCCACTAGGTGAACCGTGAGACCTGTGTTCAAATGGATGTCGATGTCTTGACGATTGGCTTCGCAAGACGTGCCACCACTTAAAAAGAGGTGACCTCCTCTTTTCGGACATTGAGCGTCTCAGGAGTATTTCTGCAAGGGCAGGGTCTTTCCAGGTCATCTATGCCGGGAAAGCCCATCCCCGGGACCAAGGCGGCAAGGATTTGGTCAGACGGATCTTCCAGGCAAAAAAGCAACTGGAACCCTATATCAAGATTGTCTATCTCGAGAATTATGACATGGACCTTGGGAAGATGATCACCTCAGGGGTTGACCTTTGGTTGAATACACCTCAACCCCCCATGGAGGCGTCCGGAACGAGTGGAATGAAAGCGGCTCTCAATGGTGTCCCAAGCCTCAGCGTCCTCGATGGATGGTGGATCGAGGGATATATCAAGGGGGTGACAGGATGGTCCATCGGTGAAGACAGACCGGGGTCCCAAGAAAGGAAGAGTCACCTGAGTGAAGCCACATCTCTCTACGACACATTGGACCATGTTATTCTTCCCCTTTTCTATGGAGACAGGGATCGTTTCATTGATTTTATGCGCTACTCGATTGCGCTCAACGGTTCGTTCTTCAACACCCATCGAATGATCCAGGAGTATGTATTGAAGGCCTATTTCGCCTAGAAATTGAGTTGACGATGCGAGCTGGTCTTACACCTTACCTATCGATATGGGAAGACGCTCTTCTATGTTTGTGTTCCGATTATTCGTAGCCTTACCCTTGCTACAGTTTATTTGAGGTACCATTATGTGATGGATCTCCTCGTCGGGCCCTCGATTGAATCCTAAGGAAAGCTTCGGCGGGGAATTGAATAGATTGCGAAGAAACGGGAGAGGGGTTTGAGTTGACGGGATTCCACCAATTCAGGGCGTTACCTAAGGGGATGAAATGGCGTGTCGTAGTGAAATATGGGCTACTCCAGATAATCGGTGTGACTCTCCTACTTTTAGTCTTGACCGTTCTTCGACAGTGGGTGAATCTTTCGCCCCTATTTGTCTGGGGTTCTGTTGGTCTATGGATAATCAAAGACATCATTCTGTTCGCATTCGTATGGCGCGCCTATGAATGGAAAGGATCGAAGGATGTTCACGCTTTGATAGGCACTCAGGGGGTAGTTATTGAGCGGTTGGCTCCATCGGGTTACATTCGCGTTCGCGGAGAGTTATGGCATGCCGAGACAATGAACCTGGCAGTTGATATACAAGAAAATGTGAGAGTTGTAGGAATTCGCGGACTCACGCTACTCGTGCAGCCCTGCAATGAAAAACACATCCAATGATTCGTAACTCCATAACGGGGCAACTCTGTATCAATAATAGATGGCAGATACTATGCTGAAGAGCCTTAAACAAGTGAAACGATTGATAGTGGCTGTTATCGGCTTCACAATCCTAGGCATTGGGATAGCTATGATTGTGCTCCCCGGTCCGGCTATTCTTGTAATACCTTTGGGACTCTCTATACTTGCTACAGAATTTGTTTGGGCAAAGAGGTTTCTGGAAAAAATGAAAGACAGACTTAAGAAGACATATAAATCGTCCACCAAGCCTATGGAACGTATTAAAAGGATATCGGTGGGCAGGATATAAGACCAATTCCTCGGCACACCGAATAATGAATTTATTAAACCATTTCTCTATGGGATGGTCCAACAATAAAACGAATAATATCTGCAGCAAAGGCGGACAAACCCAGACATGGAGGCAGGCGTACAGTCACGTCGAATAAATGACCGTGGAGCCACTCCGAGAATGGTTAATGGATTGTAAGAGCTGATGTGCAGCTTAGCACGAGGTCGATGTATGACTGCATTCACATCTAAAACCATTCAACAGATCAGAGGGCTCATAATCTTAGGGGGCCTCACATTTCTGGCTATTCCCTTTGCGCTGATTTTATCAGGCACTGCTTTCATTGTGATACTTATTGGCCTTGGATTTGTTGTCGCTGAGGTTGCCTGGAAAAAGATATTGAGATATTGTGGATAAGAGTTAAATTATCCAAACTAAAAAGAGGAGGTCAGTTATGGTAGGGAAGCCAAGTGAAAGGGAAGAAGAATATTTTGCAAGAATGGAGTTTGAAAGAAAGAAGAAGTCAGAAGAAGAAAAACAGAAGAAAATGGCAGAAGGGGAAAAGAAAAAGCTAAAGGAACTCCACTACATGAAATGTCCCAAATGTGGAATGGAGTTGATAGAAATTGACTACGAGGGAATAAAAGTGGATAAGTGTTCAAGATGTGAAGGAATATGGCTTGATGCCGGAGAACTTGAAGCCATTTCAAAAATTGAAAAGAAAGTTCTCGATAAATTGTTCAATGTGTTCAAAAAATAGTTAGATATATAATAATTAGAAACCCAGCAGAGCGAAATTTGTGGTCGCAACCTTTAAGGTTGCGTTATTTTTTGGGCTGTTATATTGGCTCACCCGTTTTAGAAATGTAGGCTAACCATGCAACTCGAAAGCTTCACGACAACCTCTAAGGAGAAACGACCTTGGTAAAAGGTTTCGACATCAACAACATGATCGGTCTTTCTGAACACGAAGCAGCGCAGAGGTTGAAGGAGGAAGGATACAACGAATTGCCTTCGACCAAGAAGCGCAGTCTGTCTGCCATTGCCTTCGGAGTCGTGCGCGAACCAATGTTCCTACTCCTCGTGGCATGTGGAACCCTTTACCTCTTCATGGGTGATATGGAAGAGGCACTGATGCTCATGGGTTTTGTCTTTGTGGTGATAGGGATCACGCTTTACCAGGAACGAAAAACAGAACGGGCACTGGAAGCTCTCCGTGACCTCTCCAGCCCTCGTGCTTTGGTTATTCGTGATCGAGAGCAAAGACGTATTGCTGGCCGCGAGGTCGTCCGCGGTGACATATTGGTTTTGAAGGAGGGCGACAGAGTTCCGGCGGATGCGCTCCTCCTTTCATGTGTAAACTTTTCGGTTGATGAATCTCTCCTGACCGGTGAATCAGTGCCGGTGCGCAAAATTGCAGGGGAAAGCATCATGGACATGGGGCGTCCCGGTGGCGATGATCTGCCGTTTGTTTACTCCGGCACGCTGGCAGTGCAGGGCCAGGGGATCGCTGAAGTAAAGGCCACGGGAATCAAGACGGAAATCGGTAAGATCGGCAAAGCTTTGCGTACGATTGAACAGGAAGAAACCTTGTTGCAGAGGGAAACCGGGCGTCTGGTCCGAAACCTGGCCATCGTCGGATTATCTCTCTGTGCATTGGTGGTGGGCATCTACGGATTTATACGGAACGATTGGCTAAATGGGTTCTTGGCAGGGATTACCTTGGCCATGGCGACATTGCCTGAAGAACTCCCTGTTGTCCTCACTATCTTCCTGGCGCTGGGTGCTTGGCGCATCGCACAAAAACAGGTTTTGGCTCGCCGTGTGCCAGCGATTGAGACCTTAGGTTCTGCCACTGTATTGTGTGTGGATAAGACTGGTACCCTAACACAAAACCGGATGTCGGTCAGCAAGCTTTTCGCAAAAGGGAGGTTTTGGGATATTCTCCATTCCAAGGAAGCCATGCCCGAAGTTTTCCACGAACTTGTTGAGTTCAGTATCCTGGCCAGCCAGATTGACCCCTTTGACCCGATGGAAAAGGCGATAAAGGATCTTGGAGAGCAACATCTGGCACGGACTGAGCACCTTCACCAGAATTGGAGTCTGGTCCAAGAATACCCTTTATCAAAAGAGTTACTCTCGCTTTCGCGTGTTTGGAAATCGCTAGGCAACACAGACTATGTGATTGCCGCAAAAGGTGCCCCTGAAGCGATTGCCGGGCTGTGTCACTTTGACGCCAACCAAACCGAGGACTTGACCAGAAACATCAGCGCAATGGCAGAGGAGGGATTACGTGTCTTGGGTGTTGCCAAGGCAGGCTTCGAAGAAAGAGCCTTGCCCGGTGAACAGCACGATTTCAAGTTCGAATTCCTTGGATTGATAGGCCTCGCTGACCCGGTTCGACCGATGGTTCCAGAAGCGGTTCGGAAGTGTTATACCGCAGGCATACGGGTCGTCATGATTACAGGTGATTACCCCGGAACAGCCCAGAACATTGCTCGGCAAATCGGCCTCATTCCGAATGACATGTTTATCACGGGACCCGATCTGGACAGCATGAACGATGCGGAGCTTCGGCGACGGATCAAGACGGTCAACATTTTTGCAAGGGTAGTGCCGGAGCAAAAACTGCGTTTGGTCAACGCCTTTAAAGACAACGGCGAAATAGTCGCCATGACGGGTGATGGCGTTAATGATGCACCTGCTCTGAAATCGGCACACATCGGTATTGCCATGGGGGGACGCGGCACTGACGTTGCCCGAGAATCTTCCGATCTGGTTTTACTTGACGACGATTTCTCGTCTATTGTGCAGGCTGTTCAAATGGGACGTAGGACCTTTGACAATATCAAGAAAGCGATTGCCTATGTGTTTGCCATTCACGTGCCCATTGCAGGTATGTCGTTAATTCCGGTCCTCCTCAATTGGCCATTGGTCTTGTTGCCTATTCATATCGTGTTCCTTGAACTGATCATTGACCCTGCCTGTTCCACCGTATTTGAGGCAGAGCCGGAGGAAGCCGAAGTGATGACCCGTCCGCCGCGGAATCCCGTGGAGCCACTGTTTGGCAGGAGAACTCTAGCCTTAAGCCTGCTCCAGGGAATAAGTGTGCTGGTCATCATTCTGGCTGTCTTTGGAATAGCCCTTTACCGGGGACTAGGAGAACAGGAAGCCCGTACCTTGACGTTTACCACGCTGATTATAGCCAATCTGGGTTTGATCCTGACTAACCGATCATGGTCTCGCACCATCCTAAGTACCTTAGGTTCCCCGAACACGGCATTGCGCTGGGTATTAGGAGGGGCCGCTGGTTTTCTGGGACTGGTACTCTATGTTCCCTTCTTACGGAGTTTATTCCTTTTTTCGACATTACACCTTATTGACATAGTTATCTGCCTGGCTGCCGGGGTGTTTAGTATCATCTGGTTTGAGGGGGTCAAGATGTTTAATGGCAGACAAAGGTACCTTGTTTTTCCGAATCATTATCAGTGAGGAGGAGGTTCAACCTCTTAAGGAGATGAAAACTGAAGATGGTCCGTTCTTCCCTGAAGGAGAGGCTTAACTCATTATAATGAATGGCAGGAACCGATGGTGGAAGAGAAAAAGGAACCATGGCAAAGGATAAACTGTCATTAAAATAGGAGATGGATATGCCCAGCAACGTTCACAAAAAATACCGATTAGTTTTAAGAGGGACTTTGGTCGTAGGGATTGTCATTGTCCTCAAACTCATTGCCCATTGGTTTGGATGGGAGATTATCTCTTTGAATCCTCTTTTGTCAGGCATCGTTGCAGCCAATGTGTTTCTAATGGGCTTTCTTCTGTCTGGGATTCTAACCGATTATAAGGAAAGTGAGAGGCTTCCTGGGGAATTGACAACCAGTATTGAATCAATCGTTGAGGAGGCGCTGGCGATTTATAAAAATAAGAACGCCCCAGTAGCCAAAGAATGCCTTACATATCTTAATCAACTAACGGTTTCCATCAAGAATTGGTTTTACAAAAAGGAACGTACAAAGGACATCATGGAAAAACTGAGTGGTCTGAGTGACTTCTTTGTTGCCTTTGAACCCCTGACCCAGGCAACCTTTATCGCACGGTTAAAACAGGAACAAACCAACATCCGGCGTATATTGGTTCGTATCCATACAGTTCGAGAAACCTCTTTTGTGTCATCGGGGTATATGATTGCTGAAATAACCACGGTTCTTCTCACTCTTGGCCTCATTTTTTCCCAAATAGATCCGTTCTACGAGTCGCTTTTTTTCGTCGGAGTAATCACGTTCTTACTGACTTTTCTAGTTTTGCTCATTAGAGACTTGGATAACCCTTTTGGTTATTATGAGTCGGACTCGACCGAGGATGTTTCCTTAAAGCCGTTGGATGATTTAATAGACAAACTAACAAAAGCCTTTTAAAAGCGTTATGTTGCTCTCAACGAAACCCAATGTATTTTAGAACCTTCTTGGAGTTGTGGAGGTGGATATAAACAGGATGGATGAGATGGACCCTAATAGTATAAAAGGGCAGAGTCATTTCTGATCCTGCCTTTGGTTTCCAAGAATTACGACTACTCAAAGACTTTTGCGAGCGTTTTATAGCTGGTATGCATTACTTCGACGGCGGCTTTGATTTTCTCGGACTCATTCGAACGTACCATTACGGCAAGCTCGGCGACGGCTTTGTCAAGTTGGTTTCGTGCCACCGTGAACGATTCCTCTTTTCCCTTGAAGCGTGAGGGGAGAGCGGCCTCGTTCAACGCTGCCATCTTCTCTTGCAATTGTCCGACCGACACTTTGACTTCCTCAAGAGAATCCTGCGGCATGTAATAATGGTAGAGCATGTAGAGGACGGCATGAAAATCCTCCAGCTCCTTGAGCGGAGTGCGGATCACCCGGACGAGGGCTTCGTACTGTGCATGGAGCTTCTCGGCAGCATCAAGAAGCGGTTGCTTCTGTTTGGCCTCTATGGCTACCTTGTACTCCTTCACGATGACCTGGAGCTTTTCGACACCATTTCTCCAAGCGGCTTTCTTTTCACGCAGGATTCCCGGGAGCTCAGCATTAGCGACTGCGGTGATCCCTTGTTCAATCTCTGGAAGGAGAGCCGTTAGCATGTCGTAGTCCTTGTTGGGCCAGGCGGTATGCCAGATTTTAAAGATCACCTTATGGAAATCATTCAGTGCCGGGACGGTCGCTGAGGTCTCAGCGAAGCGGTCCTTAGCGACTTCCTGCGACAGAAGCGGTTGATACGTGAAGGCCAGGACAAGGAATATTAAAAAGACTCGTCTGATCAGTGATAGTGTCATTAAAAATCCTTCGTGGGACAAGAAATGGTTATAAGGGTTTTAATCATATGAATGCTTAATTCATCGGGAATTTATATTCTGACTTCCCGGAATAGTCAAGGGCCAGGAGAAATCGGGGTATGTGTGCTATCGGTAACACACTTTTTGCGGAATACATAGGTTGGTATACCCCGTCAGCGATCATCGCGGAAAGAGACGTTGACGATGAGAATTTCCGAGGCGCCCGCCGTCCGGACGGGAGGGCCCCAGACCTGGATGCCGCTCGTCACGAAAACATGCGTCCGATTCTTTAGCTTGTATCCCCAGCTCAATTCGTAATGGCGCTTCGCGATGAAATTCACAGGGAACAATTGCCCGTTGTGCGTATGGCCCGAGAGCAGGATGTCAGCGCCGCTGTGGCTGACATTGTCGAGATCGGTCGGCCGGTGTTCCAGGACGATGACCGGCAGGCTTCTGTCGCAGTCTCTCAAAAGCTCTTCGATCGATTTCCGGCCTCTGGACCGTTCATCGTTCCGGCCGACAAGGTAAAAAGCGTTGTCGATTTGTTCGACAGTGTCCTGAAGGAGGCGAATCCCGGCTTGATTGAAAAATGTCATCGCGTTAGCGCGGTGCAAATCATGATTTCCGGGGACTCCGTAGACGCCGTATTTCGGCTTCAGGCGGCGAAATTGAGCTTCGAACTCGCCCAGCTTCTCGCCCTGCCGGTCCCCCTCAAGCACATCGCCTCCGATCATAACGATATCCGGGTTGACAGCGTTGACCTTTTCTATAAACCGTTCCATTAAACGCCGGTTGGTCGTCTCCCGGAAATGAAAATCACTAACGAAGGCGATTTTCAAATGCCGGATTCCAGAAGATTTCTGAGGGATTTGAATCGAATACTCGCGGATCTGCGGATGGTTATTCCGCACCGCACCGACAACGACGACGGCCACGGGCACCGCCAGACATAAAAATAGCCGGGCCTGTCGGAACCGCTGACATTTTGCTGTTTCCTTGGATAAGATTCTCGTCACCCGGGCAAAACCGATAGCAAGATCCAGAAAGGTGACGAAAAGGACAAGGTAAAGCAGGAGGGGCAGTGAAAAATAACCGGCAATCATAATAAAATTGGCCCATCCCATACCCGAAGCATGAGACAGTGTTTCGGCAAGCGGGAAGGCCAGTACGAGAAAAATATAGAAGATAATGAAAAGGATTTTGAAAAACCTTTGCGGGATCAGCTTCCAGATGCGAAACCCAACATAGATTATCAGAGGCGAGCAAAATAAGATCTCTTTTAGCAAGAACATCGTTAAAACTTATAAAACTTAAGCTTGTTTTTCGCAAGGGTTGGGTTCATAACGGGGACTCCTTTTATTCCAGTGAGCAATGAGCCCCATCACGAGCATCGCCATTGGAGACAAAATGAAATCGGTTTGCAATTCAATGGTTGCTGGTAGAAGTATCAACCACTGGCGAAATAATCCAAGAGAGAATAAAAAATGTTCCTGGCTCCCCTTTTCTACTCGAAGCGCAGTGCTTCGATAGGATTAAGCAGAGAGGCCTTTCTCGCAGGGTAAAATCCGAAAAAGACCCCCACAGAACCGGCAAAGGCAAAAGCCAGGAGAATGGCTTTTACCGATAGAAGGGTAGGCCATTCTGCAAAGGTCGATAGAACATAGGTTCCAGAGATGCCTATGGCGATGCCCGATATTCCCCCGATCAGACTGAGAATCAGCGATTCAATTAGAAACTGGAGAAGAATGTCTCTGCTCTTGGCTCCCACAGCAATCCGAATACCAATCTCCCTCGTCCTCTCCGTAACCGAGACAAGCATGATATTCATTATCCCGATCCCGCCGACAATCAAAGAGATAGAAGCAATGGCTCCTAGAAGCAGAGACATCACATCGGCCGATTCTTTGGCCCCCGACATCACCTCGGTAAGGTTCCTGACTGTAAAATCATTCTCCTCGTTCGGGGGAATCCGGTGTCTCTGACGGAGGAGGACTTTGATCTGTTGTTCCGCCTCTTTCATCAGTTCCAGGTCTCTAATCTGGATTGAAATGCCTCTAACCATCCCTGGAAATTGCATTCCAAAGAGCCTCTTTTGAGCGGTCGTCAAAGGGACCATTATGGTGTCATCATGATCATGCCCCGGACCCGATTGGCCTTTGTGACTGAGCACACCGACCACTGTAAAAGGAATATTTTTTATACGAATGATCTGACCAATCGGATTGATCCCCCCGAAGAGGTTTTCCATAACCGTCCATCCAAGAAGGCATACCTTTGTCGCTCCGTTGACTTCCTGCCAAGTAAAAGGACGGCCTAATGTGACAGGCCAATTTCTGATCTCAAGCATCTCCGGCATTGTTCCCGTAATGGAAGTGGACCAGTTCTGGTTCCCATGAACTACTTGGGCAACTCCGGGAAGGTCCGGGGCCACATACCTGACAGAAGGAATTTCGTTGAGGATTGCCTCTGCATCGCCAACCGTTAAAGTCGGAACCGTCCCCGACCCCATTCGGAGCCCCCCGCTCGTCGAGCTCCCTGAGCGAACGATCAGGAGGTTTGACCCCATGCTGGCAATGTGCTCAACTATTTGCGCTTTTGCCCCTGAACCCACGGCGATCATTGCGATGACAGCGCTTACTCCGATGATAATCCCAAGCATCGTCAAGACAGACCTCATCTTGTTCACGATCAGAGCCCTTAATGCAATCCGGAGATTAGCTAAAAAAATAGTCATAAGGTCTGCTTTATAATCCAGGTAATTACCTGCCAAGGAGTATGAAAAGTAGAGATTGGCTAAAAGAGAAAATGGTGTCGTATCTTAAACTATACATACTTTCTCACGTATTTCTAATAAGGTTTCTATCAGGAATTGTTTTTTTTGTCAAACATCTGAAGTGATTGGTTTACGAGATCAAATAGGTCACGGTTAGTTCATCGATGATGCGATGAAATGTTGTGCAGGGAACTGAATCCAGGAATCTTTATCTTGGGAAACAGTAAACACACCGGCGATGAAAAGGTTAAACTCTGAAGCGTGAATATCTTGCCAATATTCGCACCTGCCCAAAGGTTTCTATTTGAAAGACATATCAAAACTTCAAGTCAGAAGATAATGACCACCTATCGATTACTAATTGCAATCGAGCATACTTTGCCAAAATGGCCCCTCGTGGATTTCAGGAAGGAATCAATATTGGACTTGGCAGTATCAGTGAGGTCAAATTCTATCTTTCAGAATAAATCATACCTTTGGTGCCAAGCAGAAAGCTCTTGGTTCGATCTCATTTTTAGTCGTCAGATTTATTAGCTAATTTGTGTGTTATAATAATAACAAAATGAAGGGGTGTTTATAAGATTTTTAGAAATGCAAGATCATATGAAGACTCAAAATAAGTCGGATCGAAAAGAGCTCAAACTTTTAGCAAAGTCTAGATATTTTAGGAAACTTGTTCGGGAGGGTTTGAGAGAGATTAAGGAACGTAAAGTAAATCCCTGGAAGGACGTTTGGGATAAGTTATGATTCCAATAGATGTTTACGTTTTAGATCCAAATACTTTCGGAAATTCTGCGGGTGATAATATTTGCGTTTCTAGAAAAATAGGGACAACACACCCCTTTTAACTATTGACCTCTTCCTTACCCTTTATATTTGGATGAAAAGATTTAATTATTTGATGGGATGTAACCCCATTCTTATGTAACCTTTCGGAGGTGATTTCCGTCTTATAGATGAAATCCAACTAAAGGAGGGTTTAACCATGGAAGAGAAAACGAAGGTCTTAATCTGCTTGGGAGCAGCCACAGCTGCGAATTGTATACCTTGTTTTGAATATTACTTTGGGAAAGCTGTGGGGGTAGGCCTCTCTGCTGAGGAAGTAGAGGAGGCAGTGGATCTTGCCAGTCAGGTTAAGAAAGGGGCTCATATGGCCCTTAAGAATAGCATCCGTGATATCATGGGCCGAGGAAAGGAATATGCCCTGCCTTGTGATCGGAAAACCGACCGGTCATGTTGTGGGTAGCCTTATTACTGGGAGCAAGAAATTGTTTACTTTCCAACAAGAGGCATGGAGGGGACAGAAAAGATTAATTGTTTGGTCTTTTCCGGTAATACCGGAACAGACCCGAAACGCTTTCTCCGCGGTCTCTGCGGCTCTGCGGTGAGGATTCGCAAATGGAATTTTGGGAGATTTACGGCCAATACTATCCAAGGGTAAGAAAGTATATCCTGACCCTTGTAAAAGATGAATCGGTTGCTGATGATCTCATTCAGGATACCTTTCTAAAAATTCAGACGAACTTGGGCAGTTTGAAAGATCCCTCGAAGATGTCTTCATGGATATTTCGTATTGCATACAATCTCTGTCAGGACTATTTCCGCCAATCTAAGAGATCACTAAAAGATGAAAGCATAAGTCAGGGAGAGCCAGAAAACCTTCCGGAAGCCTTTATTCAGAAAGAGTTGGATGTTCAGAAAAAGCTGGAGCAGCGCGAGATGGGACAGTGTGTTCAAAACCAGATAAATCTTTTGCCAGAATCTTTGCGAACCGTCATTGTCCTTTGCGACCTAATGGAATTTAGTCAACAGGAGATGGCTGACATTCTCGGAATATCGATTGAGAATGTCAAAGTAAGACTCCACAGGGCCCGAAAAAGGTTGGAAACGATCCTTGAGGATAAGTGTGCCTTTGAGACGGATGAAAGAAATGTGTTGGTATGTACGCCAAAGGATGAATCAAAATGAATGATCTACTTAACCAAAAGAAAATAACAGATGAGCATCTTAAGGAAATACTGGTTGAGTACAGGCATGCTGATAGGAAAAAACGGACTGAAATGTGGCAAGAATAGGATCTTTATTCGCAAAGGGGAATGTTTATGGAAGCCCATCAATCTTCGGATGAGAAAGTTGTTCGAAGTCACTGTCGGATCTGTCATGGCGGCTGTGGGGTTCTGGTTCATGTGAAGGACGGTAGGGTGATAAGGATTGAAGGTGATCCTGAATCGCCTATCAGCAGAGGAACTCTTTGCCCGAAGGGAATCGCTTCGATCCAACTCGCTTACCATCCAGATCGAATCCTCTATCCCTTAAAGCGAAAGGGGGCCAAAGGAGAGGGGAAATGGGAGCGGATCTCATGGGACGAGGCTTATGAAATTGTGACATCGAAGATAAACGAATTTAAGAATCGATATGGAGCCGAGTCAATCGTTCTCGGTTATGGAACAGGCCGAGATAATGAAGCATTTATTTACCGGTTCGCCAACATCCTTGGTACCCCCAATGTTCTGACGGCTGGTCATATGTGTTATGGACCAAGGGTCTCAACTTCTATTATTACCTGCGGTAATCTACCGGTTTGCGATTACGAAGGGAACCCCCAATGTATCATGGTCTGGGGAAATAATGCCATCCTCTCAAATCCGGACGAGTACAAGGGCGTCTATCTCTCCGATGCCCTGGCCAAAGGAGCTAAGTTGATTGTGGTCGATCCCCGGTTTACCAAACTCGCTGATCGATCAAATCTCTGGCTTCAACTCCGCCCTGGAACAGATACCGCGCTGGCACTTGGCATGATCCATGTCATTATTGAAGAGGGACTATACGATAAGGAGTTCGTACAAGATTGGGTCTATGGCTGGGAAGAGTTTGTAAAACGGGTAAAAGAGTATCCTCTCAAACGGGTCTCAGAGATCACCTGGATTCCTGAAGAGAAAATCCGCGAAGCCGCAAGGCTCTTTGCAAGGACGAAACCTGCCTGCATCCAGTGGGGAGTTGCCATTGAACAGTCTATTAATTGTGTGGATAATAATCGAATTCTTATTGCCTTAGCGGCCATCACAGGAAATCTGGATGTTCCAGGTGGCATGGTCTTCTATGTCCCTCCTCCTGCGATGAATGCAGGTCAATTTGGAGCCCATAAGCTCCTTCCGTCTGAACAACGAACAAAACGTCTGGGTGGAGATGTCTTTAAATTGGCAGATGCCTTTGCCATCATCAATCCAAGATTTGTCTGGGATGCGATCCTCCATGAAAAACCCTATCCTGTCAAGATGGTCTTTTTGATCTCTTCCAATCCCGTGATCACCCGGGCTAATGCGTCAATGGTCTATGAGGCTTTGAAAAAGGTCGATTTCCTTGCTGTCTCGGACTTCTTCCTAACTCCAACGGCTGAATTGGC
>Ga0315291_10007547_pt1 | contig 13432 bp, 13 predicted proteins | sample YL17G12_20_MG_FD_203070 | JGI IMG/M metagenome (GOLD analysis project Ga0315291, IMG submission 203070) | Sediment microbial communities from Yellowstone Lake, YNP, Wyoming, USA - YL17G12_20 | ecosystem: Environmental > Aquatic > Freshwater > Lake > Sediment | place: USA: Wyoming | collected... | reverse complement strand
AAGGACATGGAGTGTTCAGTCATTAAAAAGAAGGGGAATTTTGCCAGAAGCAATAAGAGAATTTGTGAGTAAAAATGGCGCAAGCAATGTGGATATAACAATTCCAATTGACAGTTTATATGCAATTAACAGGCAGATGCTTGATGAAAAAGCAGAAAGATTTTTTTTCATATCAGAGCCTATAAAATTAAAAATAGACAACAAGCCTGAAATTAAAAAAATAGAAGTTCAGATAAATCCAAGTTCGCAGAAAAAGAGAATTGTTGAGCTTGAAAAAGATATTTTTATTTCAAAAAAAGATTTCGACAAGTTTAAAGGTAAAGAAATAAGGCTTATGCATTTGTTTAATGTTGTTTTTGATGAAAATGCAAAAGCAAAAGTTACATCAATTGAAAATAAAGACATACAAAAAATCCAGTGGGTTTCAAAAAATGTAAAAGCAGGAATTTTAATGCCTGATGGAAGTTATGCTGAAGGATTGGCAGAGAGTGGAATTAAGAAACTGAAAAAAGGGCAGATTATCCAATTTGAAAGAGTTGGCTTTGTGAGATTTGATCATCTTGACACAAAAAACAAAGAATATATTTTCTGGTTCGGACATGGATGATTAATAAAAAATAAATATCTGATGAATAATATTAATAATAAAAAGTAATGAATTTTTGACATCTATATGCTCACAATTAATTAAGCAAAAAGAGATGTTGAATAAGTCATAAAGAGTAAGTGTGTTACTAATAAAAAAGATAAGGTTTATAAATATAAATCTGCTATTTAATACTATGAATAAAAGAGGGGTTTCAGAGGTTGTTTCAACAATTTTAATTGTACTTCTTGTAATTATTGCAATTGGAATTTTATGGGCTGTTATAGGTGGTTTTATTAGGGGGAAAACAGGCTCAATAGGAGAACAAACAAAATGTTTCAGCCTTGATTTAGAAATTACATCTGCAAATTATACTACAGTAATTTCTGGAACACCACCAGCTACAACTTATAGGGTAGGTGTAAAAGTAAGAAGAAATGGCGGAGAAGATTTAAGTAAGATAAGAGTTTTAATTAATGGAGAAAAGCAAGCAGATGAAACAGTAACTCCTGATATTTTAGGAAGCCAATGTTATTCTTATCCTGGTTTAACATCAATTCCAACTAAAGTTGAGATTGCAGGATTAATTGGAGAAACACCATGCCAAAATACTCTTGTAGAAAAAACACCAGTTGCTGCTTAATTCTAATTTTTCTAAGGGATAATTAATAGTTAGAAAATTGTTAATTAATAATATAATCACTAAATTTTTTATGCTTCGGCTATTGTATCTTATCTATTTTATAATAACTTTTTCTATTTTATATTTTCTTATTCATATATTCGCCTTTTAATTTATAGCCAAGCTTTTTGTAATACTGTCTGACACCAACACCTGAGAGGACATTAAGCTCTTTTATATTTTCCGTTTTTGTGATTTTTTCAGCCTCACGCATTAACAGCTTGCCAAGTCCTTTATGCTGAAAAGCATTTTTTTCTTTTTCTCCAATGCTTAATGATTGCCCATAAACATGTAACTCTCTTATAAAAGCTAAGCTTTTATCTTTTTCTTTAATTATTCTTAGCCTGCACAAGCCAAATAAAATATTATCTTTATTAACAAACTGCAGGAAATATTCATCTCCTTTTGATGCTTTATATTTTGTTATTTTTAATTTAATTTTTCTGTCAATTTTTTCTCTTTTATTTTTGTCCCGAATTGCAAAACCAATTTCTCTGAATCTTATCTCATTTAACTTAATTTTTTTCTTTTTTAATTCAGCTTCAACATCTTTTCTTAAATCAATGCGTGTTGTGCCTGCGACAAGAAATACAGGCGGAATTTCTCTCATAATGCGCATTATTCTGCAATATTCAGGCACAATTTTATACATTTGAACAAGCAAGCTTTCTGTTTGCTCTTTTGTATATGGCTTGTATTTGCCTTGCTTGTATAATCTTTCCAAGCCACTGCCAGAAATAACTTGGCATGGATAAATTTTCAGCTGATCTGGCTTGAAATTTTCATCTTTGAAAATTTTTTTAAACATCTCTATATCTTTTTTTGGATTTGAGCCAGGAAGGCCAGGCATAAGATGATAGCCGACTTTAAAGCCAGCATCTTTTAACCTTTGAGTTGCTTCTATTACATCTTTAACTTTATGTCCTCTATTTATTTTCTTGTAAATTTTGTCATCAATTGCCTGCACACCAAGTTCAACGCGAGTGCATCCAAATTTTAGCATTTCTTGGATTTGTTTATGCGAACAAAAATCAGGGCGTGTTTCTATACATAGAGCAACACATCTATGCTTTGCTTTTTCATTTAATTTTTTTGCTTGTTCTAAATTTTTACTTTTTTTATTTTTATTATTGTTATCATTCACATTTAATGCATCATAACAAGATTTAATAAAATTGTACTGGTATTTTTTTGGATAATTTAAAAATGTTCCACCCATAATTATAAGTTCAATTTTGTCTGTTGGATGATTCATTAGCTTGAATGCTTTTAGTCTTGATTTTACTTGCCCTGCGGCATTATAATTTAGCATTCTCGCCCGAATAACTGGCGGCGAGAGAGGAGTGTATGATTGAGGAACATCCAAGCTTGGACAATACAAACAAGTGCCATGCTTGCATTTTCTTGGCTTGAGCATAACTGCAATTGGCGTAACTCCTGCTAGAGTTTTGCTTGGCTTGCGAATTTCGCGTTTTGTTGGGAGGAGCATATTAGACTATATACCACAAATTAATTTAAAGCTTTTTGCTTTTTCTAAAGAAAAAAGATAACGAGTTAAGTTTTAATATTACTCGGCGATTTGCTCAATTCATCAACAAGATGTTCTAAATCTTTTAATGGCATTCCTCTTATTTCTGGACCACCATCATTTACGATTAAACCGCTTGCATATTTCAAATATTTCCTGTATACTATATTTGCTTTGTGATCTTCAACTACAATAGCAGAAAGCAAATATTCGTCTAAATCTGTACCTTGTTGTGGTGCTTGTACTGATTTTAGAGCTTGTGTTACTTGCTTCCAATCAGGACCTTCATAAATAACCTCCTTCCCTTTTTTCAACAAATAAAATCCATACATAATTAATATTAGATATACTAATTAATAAATTTATCGCAAATCACCCACATCCTACTTTCTTAGAAATCTTTATATATTCATTATTCTAATTAAATAAGAGGTAAAAATGGCGAGAAGATTTAGAGAAAAAGGTAAATGTTGTAAATGCGGCCCATGTGGTGGCGCAGTTTATGGATTGGGTTTTATTGGCGCAGCAGTTTATTATATTTCCAATGCTACTGGTTTTTGGATGGGTGTTTTAGGTTTTTTAAAAGCTCTTGTCTGGCCTGCTTTTCTAGTATATGAACTGCTCAAGTTTTTAGTATAAATATTTTTATAGAAAATTAAAAGAAGATTAAGTGCGATTGGGCTTTGGGTTTGTAATAACTTTAAATTCAAGAACTTTTTTTAATGTAGAATATGCTTGTTCTATTTCTTCAGGCATTTCTTGCTCTGGGGCTGTATAATATTCCCAACCAGTTCTAGAAAAATGTCTGTGAATTATCATCACTAAATCTTTATAGAGAGTCTTATATGGTTCTTTCTCCTTCCCATCTTCAAATCTTTCTCTATATTCGTCCCTTAATCTATCCACATCACTTTTTGTGATCATATGGATTGGAGAAGTATAATCTTTTTAAATCTTTCTTTATTTTTCTATTATATATCTTTCAGTAAAATAATATATATAAATGTTAAATTTTATCTGTTTGTATGAAACTTGGCATTATTGGGGGGAGCGGATTGGATAATCCTGAATTTTTGAAAAACTTTAAAGAGATAGAGGTTGATACGCCTTATGGCAAGCCATCCTCAAGCATTACAACAGGAAAAATAAATGATTTGGAAATCTGCATTATTTCTCGGCATGGCAAGAAACATGAAATTCCGCCATCGCAGGTAAATTATAGAGCAAATATTTATGCTTTTGCAAAACAAGGCTGCACCCATATTATTTCAACAACAGCTGTCGGCTCTCTTAAGGAAAATATCAAGCGGGGAGATTTTGTTATTTTAGATCAGTTTATTGATTTTACAAAACAAAGAAAAACAAGTTTTTTTGAGAGTTTTGAAAAAGGGCCAAGGCATACTGCAATGGCAGAGCCTTTTTCTTTTTTCCTGCGGGAAAAAATAATTCAAAGTGCAAGGCAGCTTAATTTGCCTTTGCATGAAAAAGGAACAGTTATAACAATTGAAGGCCCTCGCTTTTCAACGCGGGCAGAGAGCAATATGTTTAGGCAATTTGCAGATGTTATAAATATGTCAATTGCACCTGAGGCAATTTTAGCAAATGAACTTGAAATACAATATGCAGTAATTGCAATGTCAACTGATTATGATTGCTGGCGGCTAGGTGAGGAACCTGTAACATGGGATGCAATACTTGAAATTTTCAATAAAAATGCAGAACATGTCAAGAAATTGATATTAAAAACAATTGAAAATCTTTCTGAAGAAAGACTTTTTGAAATTGAGATAAATTATATTAAAAATAAAATTAGGACAATTCCGCACTGGCCAAAGCCAGGAATTATGTTTAGAGATATAACAACTCTGCTGAAAGACAAAGAAGCAATGCAAAAAGTCTTGAATATTTTAGAGCAGAGATATAAAAATAAAAATATTGATATTATTGCCGGCATAGAGAGCAGAGGTTTTATTATTGCAGGAATGTTAGCTTCTCGGCTTAATCTTGGCTTAATTCCTATAAGAAAAAAAGGAAAACTGCCTGCTGAAACTTTAAGGCAGGAGTATGCTCTTGAATATGGCACAGATTCAATTGAAATTCATAAAGATGCAATTAAGCCAGGGCAGAAAGTCTTGTTGATTGATGATTTGCTTGCAACAGGAGGCACAGCATTAGCAGCCTGCCAGCTTCTTGAAAAATTAGGAGGAGATATTGTTGAAGCTGCTTTTATAATTGGTTTAAGCGAGCTAAATGGAAGAGATAAATTAGCAAGATACGATGTATTTAATATTGTTGACTTTAAAGAGAGCGAGGCTTAAAGCTTCCTGATAGAATCAAATAAATTAATCTTCTCGAATTTTAAGATGTTGCCTGTGGTGTCGTCAATATCTGCTTTTATTAATCCCATGTCAGAAGTTATGCAGTTTAAAATCCAGACTTTTTTGCCTTCAATGTTCTGGATTACAGCTATAATCTTATGAATATTATATGTTATGCCCTGGTTTTTCATTTCATCTCCGACAATTCCTCTTAGCTTGTCTAAATCTAATTTTATATCTCCTTTAAGTTCTTCTGGTTTTTTCTTATTTGCACCTTCTGAAAGTTTTGACTGAATTTCATTATCAAGAATGAAAGTTGCAATTTTTTTGTTTTTAGGCGAGTAATAATCTATTTGATGCAAGTTTTTGCCTGTTTCAAAATCAAGAACAAAAAATCCAGCGCATAGATATGCTTTTCCATCTTTCTTTTTAAATTTCTTGAACTCGCTGCTTGTGATTAATCTTTTAAGATATGCATCTACTCTCATATTATTTCTTTTTATTCTATGTTTAATATCACTTTTTTATTATTAATAATATAGCTTGCCAAGTTTTAAATGCTTTGGCTATTGTATCTTTTGCTTTGACTTCTGTTTCTTCTGCTTTATAATTGATGTTTCTTATTTATTAATTATATCTATTAAGAATTTTTAGTTTTTAAATTTAATTACGCTGCTGTTCCAAGAAACTTTTCAAGCCTGCCTTCTGTTTGTTGCAAGATATAAGCTGCCTGTTCACTAACCCTAGTATATCCTGCTATTGCATCATGGATTTCTGATTTCATTACCCTTATTTCTTCTAAAATCCTTATCCCTATTGGAGAATCAGAAACCTCTCTGTAAAATTTAATTTCTCTATTAGCCCAATTCCTATAGTCACGAGCAATTCTTAAAGCAGTTGTTTCATCAGAAGGAATCGCCCTCTTTCCCATTAAATAAACAAGTAAAAGAAGTTTATAATCTTTTTGATGATCTAATATGATTGATTAAGAATTTATTTCCTTTCAGCAATTTCCTGTTTTATATTGTCAATGAATTTGTCAATTTTCATGGATTTAATTTTTGCATTTCCTCTTTCGCGAACTGCAAGTTTTTTGCTTTTTTCTTCTTTGTCGCCTATGCAGATAATATAGGGAATTTTAGCAAGTTCAGCATTTCTGACTTTATTGCCTATTGTCTCGCTTTTTAAATCAGAATCAACTCTTATTCCTGATTCTTTTAGCTGTTCTTCGGTTTTTTTTGCTGCTTTAATATTCCTGTCTGTGAAAGACAAGACTCTTGCCTGGATTGGCGAGAGCCATGTTGGAAGTTTTCCATTTGTATGTTCGAGCAATACTCCAATAAATCTTTCAAAACTGCCGAGGACAGTTCTATGAAGCATAACAGGCCTTTTTTCTTTATTATCTTCATCAATATATGTTAACTCAAATCTTTCAGGCATTGCAAAATCTAATTGGATTGTTCCGCATTGCCAGGTTCTGCCTTGACTGTCTTTAATATGAAAATCAATTTTTGGGCCGTAAAATGCTCCCTCGCCTTTATTTAACTTGAATTTCATTTTTTTCTTTTTTAAAACATTCTCCAATACTTTTTCAGCTTTGTCCCACATTTCATCGCTTCCGATTCTTTTTGCAGGCCGAGTTGAAAGCTCAACATGATAAGAAAATCCTAATTTTTTGTAAACTTTTTCAGTTAAATTTATTATATTTATTATCTCCTGCTCTAATTGCTTTTCTTTGCAGTAAATATGAGCATCATCTTGTGTGAATTTAATAACTCTAAATAATCCTGCGAGCACTCCTGATAATTCTTGCCTGTGAACAATTCCAAGCTCACCTACTTTCATTGGAAATTCTTTATAACTTCTTGGCCTTGTTTTATAAATTAAAATTCCGCCAGGGCAATTCATAGGTTTTACAGCCATTTTTTTATTTTCGTATTGTGTCAAGAAAATATTTTCCTTGTATTTTTCCCAGTGGCCTGAAATTTTCCATATTTTCTCGTCTAAAACAAAAGGAGTTGAAACTTCCTGATAGCCTGCTTTTTCATGCTCCTCGCGCCAGTATTTTACTAATTCATTATAGATTATCCAGCCATTATTATGCCAGAAAACCATTCCAGGAGCAACTTCATTAAATGAAAATAAATCCATGTGCTGTCCGAGAATTCTGTGGTCATTTTCTTTTAGCTTGCTTGTGTCAAGTTTTGTTTTTGAAAGTTCTCTTAACAAAACTCTTCTGTCATTTTCACTCAGCTCTTTTTCCTGAATTTTTTCTACTTTTCCCAATCCTTTTATTTCTTTTCCTATTTCTTTGCCATCTGTTCTAATTTCTCTACTGAGCTCGCTTAAAGGATGCCCTTTGCACTTTAACTCAAAGGATTTGTAATAGCCAAATGGCGCGCGAACAACTGAAAATTTTTTTGCTAAAGCCTTGCCCATATCTTTTAATAATCTTTCAGCAACAGCTGGCATTGCTAAATTTGAAGATAAATGAGCATAAGGATACAAGACAATTTTTTTTGCTTTTACTTGAGAGGCAATATCCCCAATATTTTCAACAGCTTTTTTTACAGAATTTTCATTATCTCCCTGCTCAACAGCTGTCAAGATGACAAGGCATTCTTCTGATATTGTTTCTTTTTTCTGTTCTTCAGACAAAGCCTCAGGCTCTTTAATTGCCTTCTGCACAGGCTTGAATTTTATATAATCGCAATGCAATGATAGGAGTTTCATAAATATTAAAGTAATATTGTGTTTTTAAAATTAATGGATAATCTTATCTTATAGAAAAAGAAATTATTAAATTGATAAATAGTAATAAACTACAATTTAAACATTTTTTAATTAGATGCTGTTTAATTAAACAACCTAGTTAATTATTATTAGTAATACCTATTTTTATAATTATATTTAAAACTCTCAAAATTAAAATACAAATTAAAAAAATAAAAAGTACCTGCTACTCTTTATGACATTTTCCTTAATAAAATAAAAGGAAAAATAAAAAAATTAAAATTTAAGCAACGACTTTTTCAGTTATTGAGCCTGTTGACGTCAATTCTAAGGTGCTTCCAGATTTGAAATATACAATTGTTATGTCTCCCTTAAAAGTGCTACCTGCAGTCAAAGCAGGACTGCATGTTAGACTAACTATCTTATTTCCACCTGCAGTAATATCTCCTGGTGCAGTTGGTGTTGTCCCACAAGTTGAAACTGTTACTGAGTCAATTGTATATGTCTCTCCACCGTTATTTTTTAGTTCAAGAGTGAGAACACTGCCAGTTTGTTTTGCATTCCATGCATTCAGATAAAATGGCGCGTTCACAATTGCGGCACTTGGCGTTAAGACACCTCTACTGAAATAGTAGTAACCAAGAATTCCTATAACTATTATTGCCGCCAAAATAGCCCAACCATAAGTCATCAAGAACTCCATAGCTGCTTGTCCTTTTCTTTCCATTCTCTTTTTACCTCCTTTTTAATTTAATATTAATATTCAGATAAGTTTAAGGGGATTTATAAAGGTTTTTATTGTCGGTATTTGAAAAACCTTTATTGATTACTTAATTTTTAAAATAATCATTAACTCTATAATTTTATATGCTTGGCATCTATTGTTTCTTTACTTAATAATAAACTATTCTTATATGCTTAATCTATGCTGATTAATTAATTGCTTTTCTTTTAGATTGTTGTTTATTTATTCACTTATCATCTCTTTTAATGATTAATCGCTGAGAATATTAAAATATTAAGCTGCGCAGTTATATTTTTCAAGGTGTTCTGTATCAAGCCTAAACCAAGAGGGCATTCCTTCAATTTGGTGACTTGATGGATTTAATGGCGAGAAATAAATATAATCAACCACACTTTTTTCATATGTTGGAATTCCTTGTGCAGAAAGAGCTGGAATGTAAACTAAACTTTCAATTCCATTTTCATCTGCTCCAAAATTGCCTTCTAAGCGGTTTAAAAAACTTGGAGCACTTGGATTATAAGTGTAATAGCCTCTTGAAACATGCTCATTTAAATTGTTAATCGGCTGATTATAGATTCCTTCATAAATTGTTCTGTTGATTTTTCTTGCAACTTTTGCCTGGGTGTTTAGAATAAAAAGAGGGTCTTCAAAATTCTCAATTGGAATTTTTGTTTTTATAACAGTTCTCTTATCCCATCTTGCCAAGCCAGATGTGTCTATCATTACAAAATCTGCTTCTAAAGTGACTAAAACATTCCAAGGATCTTCCTGGCTCACAGAAATAACAGGATTAGAAAGAGTTACATTAACATTTACTTTTCTTGCTTTTTCATTAGTTGATCTTTGTATATCATTAAATGTTGCTCCAACTAATATCTCTGAAGGCTGTCCATTTACACTTCCTTTTAAAAAAGATTCATTAAAAAATAAATTTATATTAGGAATATATTTCCCTGTTTTTGTTATTTCTGTCTGCGCTAAAAATAAAGTTCTGAAGCCTACAATATACATGTCTCTTCCCAGATTTTCTTCCAAAGAAAATAAAAAACTGTTCATTGTGCTTATTCTTGTCTTAATTGCCTCTCTTTCTTTAAAATAAGAATAAACTTCATAAGAGGCAAAGAGCAGGAGGATTAAAACAATTGCAATTATTGTAAAGATTTGGGATTTTTTGTTTTGCATTTTTATTGGCATTTTATATCAACTCCAAGTCTATTCAAATCTTTGATTAACTGTTTATTATTTTTAAATAAAATAGTTTTTATACCAAGTTTTTTTGCGGGAATTAAACAATCTTTAGTATCATCTATAAACACAATTTCATTTGGTGATAGTCTTAGTCTTTTTAATAGTAATTTATATATCTTCATCTCTGGTTTATTTGAACCAACTTTAAATGAACAAATATTGAAGTCAAATACATCATAAATCTCTTTTTCTTTGCATAATTTATAATGCAAATCTAAAACCCCAGACATAGAAACTACTTTATACCCTAGATTTTTCATTTTTTTAATATATTTCTCTAGCACTATATTTTTCTTTATCGATCCTCTTTTATACTTAATCCAATATTTTAAAAATTTCTCTTTATCAATTTTTAATTCTCTTGCAAAAGAATAAATCATTGTTCTAGCAGAAATTCTTCCTTTACTGGCCTTTGGGATATATTTTTTTCTTAACTCAAAAAACTTTTTCTCATCTATTTTTAATGATTTGCATAATGGGAGGTAATGTGTTTTAAAATTATCTTCCTTTGCCATAACCCCCCCAATGTCAAATGCTATTGCTTTTATTTTTTGTTTTATCATTTTACCTCCAAACTCGAGCTTGAACTTCAGAGCTCCAAGTGAAAGGGATGCCTGAGATTTCAATGGAGTCTATAACTAAATTCTGCTCTGAAAATTTTGTTTCAATTTTATTATTTTTGTTTAAATCCAAAATTAAAAATAAATTATATATTGCAGAATTAATAGCATCATTTGGATCATAAGAAACAACAGCATTTGTATAATAACACTCATCATTTCCAGTATAAGTTTCAGGAAGCCTCATCTGGCTTGTTGTGCCATCTTCAAATTCAATATTCCATATACAGCCTTGAGCTCTTGAAACAATCGGAGAATAAGAAGCAACTTCTTTTAACAGGCTGTATATTATTTTATCAGATGGAGAACCGCCAGAATAATTTCCAGGCCCAATTGATGTTGAAATCTTGACTAAATTGCTTCCTTTTGCTATATTTTCTATTGGAATATTTATTACATAAGGATCTCCAAGCACGATATAATCTGAACCATAATCTTGAAGATTAAATATCTGCTTCCATAGCGTAGAATTGTAAATTGAAACATTATCAGTCCATCTTGGCCCTGAATATGAAATTGCATTTGCTTCTAAAACTTCAGAATCAGAAGGAATATCAAGAGCGCCTTGTGAAATTGTATTTCCAAATTCATCTGTCTCTAAAGTTATTGCCAAGCCATAAGGAAGAGTTTTATTGTAAGAGAAAGAGATATAAGAGTCGGGATAAAGAATTGTTTTATTCAACAAGCCTATAATTTCTGATATCTGCTCAATGTAACTAAGATGAAGAATTTCCTGAGAGATTTGAGAATAAAATTCTTGTAAAATAGTTGCATTATCACTTGTGTAATATTTGCCATGCCCGCATTGTGCAATTGCTCTTAATGTTTTGTTTGCCATCCAGCATGTTGATACAGGGCCAAAGCCGATTGAATAAACAGTTGCATTTAAATTATTGTAAGCTCGGCAAGAACTCCAGTTTGCATTTTGGCTTGCGCATTCACAGTCATTTACATTGCAGTCATCTAAACCGCCATAACATCCAGCTCCCCATCCAAGCCATAATCCTTCATCACTTTGCAAGCCAGTTCTTGTTCCTTCACATCCACTTGCAGCCTGACATGTATGAGTAGGAATTCCATCTGACATTACAATAATAAATTTTATTCTTGATGAATTACTTTGTGTGTTTAAAATTTTATAAGCATCATTTATTGAACAGCAGATACAAGTTCCTCCTTGTGGCTGATATAAATTAATCCTTGACTTCAAATAATCAGAATTTTGTGTTAGTGCTTCTTCATAAACTCTTCCTTTGTATGGTTCATTTTCATCTCCATAAAATGCAGATAAAGCAAGCCTGTTTCCAGAAGCATTTAAAATTATATCAACTACTTGTTTGTCAAGGCATTTTGCAAGGCTTATCCTGCTTGTTGAAGAATCGTATAAATTAGGATTGCTGCAATTTCTTGAAGTGCCTGAATTATCGCTATTCATTCTGAAGTTCATGCTTCCTGACAAATCTGTTATTAAAACAACATCTGCATTTCCTCTTCTGACAATTTCTCCTAGCTCACTCAAGCCAAGTCTTACTGGAATTGTTTTTCCGCCTAGACTTTGATAATCTAAAAGGCTTCTTAATTCAGAATCTGGAATTGTCTTAGTTATCTCACCATGATTTAATTCATTCAAGACAAAACTACTGCCGATTTTTAAAAATAAATTGTAATCGCTTTTGTAATGCAGAAAAACCTCCATTGAATCTGGTGTAGAAGGAATATAAAATGAATCATAAATATTTATTACTCCTTCAATGCCTGGGAAACTGTGTCTTGTAGGCAGGGAAAAAGGATCAGAATCATCATAAACTATTTTTATAAAACCGCCTGCTGTATAAAGATTATTTGCCCTAAAACCAAGATAATTTGTTCCTGGATTAAAATAAGAAATATAAGATGTGAGGTTTATTTTTATCGGCGTTAAAACATCTGATGAAGCATAATGATTAATTAAATTATCATTTACATATAAATCAAAATCTTTGTTGAAAGTTGCTTCTATTTCTACACTTTTTAAAACTCCTGAATAGGACATAGCTGAAGTTATATTCCCGTCTCCAACATAGCCTCCAAAATAAAAATATTTAATTCTGCTTGCTCTTGACAAAAATGCACGCGCAGAATATCCTTTTACATTCTCCCCTTTTTCAATTCCGCTTATTATTTGCCTTGAAGTCCAGATTCTGCTTGCATTTTCAATTGGAGATGAATTTTTTGAAGCTATCAGTTCATTATTAAACCAGATTCCAGAATTGTCTCCTATATCTATGCTGTTTAAAAAATCTTGGGCTAAAAGATTTGTTTCAGGAGATTCTGCTGCATAAAATTCTCCAATCTGCTCAAGTATAGACTGATTTAAATTAATTATCTTGCCTTCAGAAATAAGCTGTTTTGCATAAACGCTGTCAAGCTCGCCTATTTTAATTGAAGACAAAACAGAAATTATATCTTCCTGCAGATCTATTTTAGATTCATGACGCCTTGAAATTGGATTTACCAACAAAACTATAGATACAATTATTGCTAATGCAATTAATGCATCTAAACTGAAAAAATATGCTTTTTTATTTCTTATTTTTTCAGTTTTAATATCTAACCTCTTTTTCATTTTTGATTTATATTTTATTTTTACTCTTTTATATTATTATTAATAATTTTCTATTAATTTTTTATGCTGTTTAATTAATTGCTTGCTTTAAATTGTTTTTAACTTATATTTTTTTATCATTAATAATATAATTTTATATGCTTCATATTTATTGTTTATCTCTTTTTCGTTAACCCTTTTGTTAAAAGGTTATTGTTCCTTTTATTTAATTGATGTTTCTTTACTTTTATATTATTTATTAATTATATCGTATCTGTTATTTTAATTATTTTTTCTTTATTTTAGTTATTATTTATTAACTATCTTTTTTATTTATAAGTTAGTTCCATAAATAAATATTCAGTGTGACTGGCTTGTTATTGTAGGC
>Ga0315291_10007546_pt1 | contig 13432 bp, 14 predicted proteins | sample YL17G12_20_MG_FD_203070 | JGI IMG/M metagenome (GOLD analysis project Ga0315291, IMG submission 203070) | Sediment microbial communities from Yellowstone Lake, YNP, Wyoming, USA - YL17G12_20 | ecosystem: Environmental > Aquatic > Freshwater > Lake > Sediment | place: USA: Wyoming | collected... | reverse complement strand
CAGAGTCACTTTTTTGTGATCTCTTCTCCATTGCTCCCTTTCCCGCCGTTTGTTCCTGCACTCTCAGAAAGCCGTTCTCATAGGGTTCAGAAAGCTACTCTGAATCCTCTCGCTTCGCCTATGTGTTCCTTCCACTCGACCCGCACGTCGCTCACTTGAGCCGCACGCGGTCCTTCCCTCAGAAGAAAAATGAATCTCTCGACGTCTCCCCTGTCCCCCTCTGCTTCCAGCTCTACCTCTCCCTCAGGGGTGTTTCTTACGTACCCGCTTAGATTGAGGGAATTCCCGTGTCGTAGCGCAAAGGACCTGTAACCGACTCCTTGAACGATTCCCGACACCACTATCCTCACCCTTGCCTTTTCCATCTCAAGCCCGCTCATCGCTGGCGTCTTGCTTCATAAACAGCGGCAAAGCTCTCCGAGTCAATCTCGGTCGGCAAGAATACGCTACTATCGGGCGTCTGCACCACACCGGGACCGAACTCAACGAGCCGCCAGAGAGTGTCAGTGCGAGAAAACACCTTATGGTCGGGGCGAGAGGATTTGAACCTCCGACTCCCTGGTCCCGAACCAGGTGCGCTACCGGGCTGCGCTACGCCCCGACCACATCGGCCAGAATCTCTCTGCAATTATGTGCCTACTCTTTTCCTTTGCTCTCCCACAAGACGAACGAATCTGACGCGTTCAATCTCCTTGCGAAGAATCGTGTCACCTCTCCTTTCGAGAAGCATTACGCACTGCTCTTCCTGCGCCCCTATGGGCACCACCATTCTGCCCGAGTCGGTAAGTTGCTCAGGGAGTGCTGAAGGAATCTCCGCCGCCGCTGCGCTCACAACAATTCTATCAAATGGCGCGAACGATTTCCAACCGACGCTGCCGTCCCCGATCCTCACGATGACGTTCTTGATACCGAGCCATTCAAGTTTTTTTCTCGCTCTTTCGGCAAGCTCGGGTATCCGTTCTATCGCGAACACGCTTCGAACCAGCTTGCTCAGGACAGCTGCATGGTAACCCGAACCCAACCCTACTTCCAACAATTTCTCCGAACCGGAGAGCTTCAAGAGTTCACACATCCTTGCCACGATGTAGGGCCGAGATATGGTTTGACCGTGACCAATGGGTAAGGAGCAATCTCCATAAGCTTCGCCCCAGAGAGCTTCGTCAACGAAAACGTGTCGAGGCATCCACCCCATAACTTCCAGCACCCTCTTGTCACGTATCCCCCTTGCGAAAAGTCCCTCTTTGACCATGTTGCGTCTCGCGATCGCAAAATCGTCCGAGAAATGCGTCTTCACCATGCGTTGCTCCACTGATCAGGGCGTCAGGTTCAAATTCTCTATTTCAGGCATTCGTGGATAATCTGTCATATCCAGGTGCAGAGGCGTGACCGAAATCATCCCTTCCTCCACTGCCCTGAAGTCCGTATCGCCATCGGCGGATTGCCAGGAAGGTTCGTTCCCGCCTATCCAGTAGTAGGTTCTCCCGCGGGGATCGACCTTCTTGATGAGGAGGTCTCTATAGAGTCTCTTGCCAAGTTTGGTGACTCTCACACGCGATATACTTGTTGCCGATAGGTTGGGAACATTTACGTTGAGAAGCGTCTGCGGATCCATTCCTCCTTCCAGAATCATTCTTGCTAGTTTTGAGGCAAACGAAGAAGCGACATCGAAAGAGTAAGGAGGCTTTCCGGCCATGGAGATTGCAAACGAGGGCGCGCCCTGTAGAGTTCCTTCAATCGCTGCCGCAACGGTCCCGGAGTAGCTCACGTCTTCCCCAAGATTCGGTCCGTGGTTTATACCGGCCACGACAAGCTGAGGTTTCTCTCTGAGCAGACCGTTGAAGGCAAGGAGTACACAATCCGTTGGCGTGCCGTCTATGCTCATCACGGAATTCTCGATTTCCTTCACACGTAGCGGATGGTTCAACGTAAGAGAGTGACTCGAGGCGCTTTGCTCTCTATCCGGAGCTATAACAACAACCTCGGACAAGTCCTCCAGGACACTCCGCAGAGCCGAGAGCCCCTCGGCGCTTATGCCGTCGTCATTCGTCACAAGAATCATGATTATTCTCTGTCACCGCCCCTCCTTCTGGAAGAAAGCACCAATTTATAGAAATGAATAGCGTCCTTCCAGGGTTTTATGTAGCTGGTCTCTTTTCCGTAGACTGTCGGTATCGGAATGAAGTCGATGCGAAAACCCTTCCGCGCCGCCTTTATCAGTATTTCGGACTCGAGGTCGTAGCGCGTCCCTTCAAGTTTCACGCTCTCTAAAACGCGACTACTGATAAATCTAAAACCTGATTGACTATCTTCTATGCTCTGCCCGGCGAGCCTCGAAACGATCCATGACGTGACCTTGTTCACGATGACCCGTACAAAGGGCATGCCAGTCAAATCCCCCATCCTTGAACCAATAACCATGTCCGCACCTTTGCTCTTCACTTTCTCAATCAGTAGGGGAATCAAGCTCGGGTCGTGCTGTCCGTCACCGTCCATCGTGACAACGCCAGAATAGTGCTGTGACAAGGCCCAATTGAAGCCGGTTCTTAGCGCCACACCCTTGCCCATGTTGGACGAATGTCTGAGAACAGTGTAGCCTCGCTTCTCAGCCTCATTAGGATAGCCGTCGGGCGAACCATCATCGACTACGACGACGTTTTCTCTACCAACGACTTTGCCCGCTCCTTCGAGCACGTCCAGCAACCCTGCTCCAGTCAAATAGGCGGGGACGATTACGACAACCTTCATCTATTCTGCCTCTCCCATACGGGCTCAAACGTGAACCACTGATCCGGGTAACGTCTCACGTATCTCTCCATTGCCCTGATACAGCGATGCATAATGTCCTCAAAGGCGCCGGCGCCAGAGCCCGGTCTGATGGGCTCTTCCACACAAAACTTGAAACGGTTCCCGCGTTCTCTCACCACGAAGCCTGGCACGATTGGTGCACCAGTGCGAAGTGACAACACCACGTGACCATACGGCATCAGTGCAGGAGAGCCAAAGAACTCCGTCTCCATTCCCGGGCCCAGTATATTTCTGTCTCCAAGAATGGCGATACATTCTCCGCGCCGTAGCGAGCCGAGAAGTTCGCTCGTCGCGTGCTCCCTCGTCACCATCCCGATTCCCTTTTTTGTTCGCCTTCTTACAAAAAACCGATCGATGAGTTCGTTAGTGTGTGGCATGGCCACGACTGACAAAGGAAACCCGCTCATTGAGAGAATCGCACCCCCCAACTCCCAATTGCCCACGTGTGCCCCCAGGACAATCACGCCCTTCCCTCTACCAACTTCCTCTTTCAACACTCGAACCATATCCATGTCCACGCTCGAGATGATTGATTTCTCCGATGTCCTTGGAAATCGAAGGAAATCAACGATGAATACGCTGAAGTTTATGAACGTTTTCTTGGCCGTCTTCTTGATTTCTCTATCGCTCACTGAATCGCCCAATACGTGTCTGAGATTGAGGATTACGGCCTCCCTGGATCGAGCATTACTCAGGAAGTTCAATCGAGCAAGCAACACGGCAATCGAGTAGCTAACAGACACCGGTACGATTCGCGCGAGTATGCCGCCCATCTCATAGAGAACATATCCGAGCAGATTCAAGGCCTTACCGAATATGAAGCGACTCCACTTACTCCTCAATATCTCCGGCTCCTCCAAAACAAAGAATGGTCGGGGCGACTGGATTTGAACCAGCGACCACTAGCCCCCCATGCTAGTGCGCTACCTGGCTGCGCCACGCCCCGACCAAGGGGTAGATTCATGACCGACTTGTATAATACTATATCTTCAGTTCACTCGCAAGGTCGTCGCCAGCGCGAAGTTGGTCTCAACCCATCCAACCGCCTCACATGTGTGACACGATTTCAATCAACCAAATCGTGCGTCCACCGTGAAGCTTTTGCCCGATCAAACGATAGACGCGATGCGGGCCGTAGCGGAGTGGCTTTCGCTAACTTTTCTGCCGCATCATTGAAAGGATGCCTTCAAGTTCCTTTTTCACTTCCCTCAGAAACTGAGTTGCTCCGTTCTTCTCGGCCGCACTCTTTGTGGTGCCTGACGACGTTCTTCGGTCTTCCAGCAGTTTCTTGCGCGCGCCAGAAATCGTGAAGCCTTGCTCGTAGAGCATCTTCTTTATGCCCATCACGAGAGCTATGTCCTTGGTTCGATACATCCTGTTGCCTGCGCGATTCTTTTTAGGTCTTAGCATCTTGAACTGCGTTTCCCAATACCGCAATACGTGAGCCTCGACGCCGGCAATTGCGCTGACCTCGCTGATCGAGTGGTACGTCCGGCCCTTCTCTTCTTCCGCCAAATGGAGCACCTCCTCTCTACCAAGTCTCGGATTTCAATTCCCTACTCATTAGCTCATCCATGGCAAAGTGAGGGTCCTTGCCCTCAAACAACACGGCGTAGACTTGTTCGGTGATCGGCATTTCCACCTCGTGACGTCTCGAGAGATGAAGCGCGCTGCGGGTGGTCCTGACACCTTCGGCCACCATTGCCATCTCAGAAAGAACGCTCTCGAGAGTTCGCCCCTTTCCCACCTGTTCGCCGACGTGGCGGTTGCGGCTGTGGCGACTCAAGCAGGTGACAACCAAGTCGCCCACGCCGGCCAATCCGAAGAAAGTTTCCCGCCTGGCGCCCAGGGCAACACCCAGCCTCGTTATTTCTGCCAAGCCCCTGGTTATCAAGGCGGCCTTCGTGTTGTCTCCGTAACCTATACCGTCACAGATTCCCGCGGCTATTGCTATCACATTCTTGACAGACACGCTCAACTCTACGCCGGTAACGTCCTCGTTCGAGTACACCCTGAAGTAGTTTGTCGAGAAAAGCTGTTGAACCTGTTTCGCAAGAGCCAAGTTGGCTGATGCAGCCACGAGGGCCGTCGGACACATCCGGCTCACCTCCTCGGCGTGGCTTGGTCCTGCGAGTACGATTATTTTGTCCGCCACGCTCGGCGGTAGTTCGTCGGCCAGTACCTCCGACATGCGCATGAGAGAGTCATCCTCTATGCCCTTGGTCCCACTGACAACTAGTGAGCACGAGAGTTCCAGCTTCGCCAGACTCCTCGCAACCCCTCGCAGGGTGTGAGACGGAACTGCAAACACCAGGACCTCACGTCCCTGTATTGCGTCCCAGATATCTGAGGTGAACGCCACGGTGGACGGGATCGTCACCCCAGGCAGGAATTTCTCGTTCTCTCCGCTCTTCTTGACACGCTCACACTGCTCGCTGTCATACTCCCAGACCTTGACGCCCATGCCCTTCGAGCTGAGCACGATTGATAAAGCTGTACCCCACCCGCCTCCTCCGAGAATCGCGAACTTCATGATCTTCTCAACCTCCATGGATGCTCAGTTTTCTCTCCGTTCCTTGAAGGATGCGCCTTAGGTTGCCTCTGTGAGCCACAAGCACGACCATTGTGACGACCAAAGAAATCACAAACATGCTCTCCCAGCCGTTCATTCTCCTTGCACTCGTAAGATACACGGCGATCGGCAACACTATCGCGCCAACGATCGAACCAAGCGAGACATATCTCCACACCACCACCACCAGCACCCACGCCGTCAAGGAAAAAACAAACGCCAAGGGAGCAATTGAGATAAACATGCCCGCTGCCGTGGCGACACCTTTACCACCCCTGAATGATGCAAAGACAGTCCAGATGTGACCACAGACCGCCGATAGACCACCCAGCAACATAAGGTCTACTTCACCGAGCCCCATCCCTTGGCGCCAGAGCAAGGAACCAGCAAGTGCACTCATGGCACCTTTTGACACGTCCAGAAGTAAGACCCCCACGCCTGACGCCGCTCCTAGGGTCCTGAAAGTGTTTGCTGCTCCGAGGTTGCCGCTCCCGTAGTCCCTCGGGTCGATCCCCGTTGCGAGCTTGCCTACTATGAGACTGAAGGGAATGGAGCCAAGAAGATAGCCAAGCAGTACGGTGAGAATGATTCGATCCAATTCAACCTCTCTTGCGAATCGCAGTTCTGAGCTTCAATCTAATCGGCGTGCCTCTGAAGCCGAACCTGTCCCTTAAACAATGTATCAGATAAAGGATGTATGCCTTGCCGATGGCCCCGGCGTCGCTCGAAATAACTGTAAAAGTAGGAGGCTCCACTGAAGACTGGTAGGCTCTCTTAATCGACGGTGTATGGCCCGACTTTGAGACTGGAGGCTTTTTCTTTTGAACCGCAATCTGCAGAGCACGGGTCAGCTCGTCCTCGCCGATTTGTTTCCTACTTTCCGATAGCACGGTCAGAGCAAGTCTTGGCAATTCGGACACTCTTTGACCCGTCAGAGCAGATACAAAAACAACGGGAGCATAGCGGAGAAAAGGATTTTGCTCCTTCATGAGCCTCTCAAACTCGATCGATGTCTTCGAGTCCTTCCTGACCAGGTCCCATTTGTTGAAAACCACGACTGAAGCTCTACCCGACCTGTGGGCAAGCGCTGCAATCCTGCTGTCCTGCGCCGACAAGGGAACAGATGCATCAAACAATATGAAGACAACGTTCGCCCTCTGCACGCTTCTAACGGCTCTAACCACACAGGATATCTCCACCTCGCCAGACATACTTCTTTTTCGTCTCAAGCCCGCCGTGTCAATCAGAATAAAATCGTGACCGTCGTACCTCAGAAGCGAATCGACGGAATCTCTCGTGGTTCCTGGTTCTTCGTCGACGAGCATCCTTTTCTCGTGAAGGAGACGATTCACAAGAGAGGATTTTCCCACGTTAGGTTTTCCTATCACTGCGATTCTAATGGCATCGCTGGGCTCCTCGGCCTCGGACGATTCCCCCAGCGATTCCACTACTTTTTCCAGTAGCTCGCCCGTGCCTATTCCATGAAGAGCCGAAATAGGAAAGGGTTCACCCATGCCCAGACTGTGGAATTCGTGAACCAGCATTTCCCGCCGAGGGTTGTCAAGTTTGTTAACGACAAGAATGGAATTCTTGTTCTTCTCTCGAAGGAGTCTTGCTATTTCCAGGTCTAGTGGCGCTATACCACTCTCGCCGTCTACCACAAAGAGCACCACACTTGAGGTGTCGATCGCCAGCCACGCCTGTTCTTTTACCAGGGCCTCAATCCCGACCTCAGCCGTTGGCACGTAGCCGCCGGTGTCAACGAGAAAAAACGAGCCCCTGCCCCACCTGGCGATGGCAAGATTCCTGTCCCGGGTTACACCGGGTTCCCCGTGGACGACGGCCACTTTTCTTCCCAAGAGCCTATTGAAAAGTGTGGATTTCCCCACGTTTGGCCGTCCCACTATTGCTACGACCGGGTTTGGCATCATCTATCCCTTCTACAATAATCTTGTGACAGGAGAGTTTCTCGAGTCGCTCGGGAGAGAATCCGTCTAGAAAAAGACCCTCTCCGTTGAGGCAACTCCTGCTGATTGCGACGACTTCCTCGGGCTCGAGACCCTGCGCCACGCTCAGAATGTCTCGACCAGTCAGAAGACCGGAAACTGTGATTGACTTTCCGAAAAAGCGATTCTCTATTCCGATGACTCTCATTCCATCTTCACTGAGCGAACTCGCGCAGACAGGCTCTGCGAGCTTTCCGGTGAGAATAACGAGCGGCCTATTGCGCGCTTTGGCACGAAGTCTTCGCTTTAAGGATCTCGCATTCTGGAGAAAGAGCCTCACCAGTCCAACGCCGTTTTCGAGCTGCGGAAAACCTTCGTACTCCCGAGCACTAGGGCATCCGGCGCCGCTTAGCAGATAGAACTCGTCTGCGGCAAAAACAAACCTAGTTCCCAACTCCCCAAGGAAGGTCTCTTGCCATCTGCGTATAGTCTCCAAGAGATCGTCGCTGCATCGACGATCCACGGGTCTGAGTGTGGGAAGACCCTTTCTAAACCTCGTTAGCCCAACCGGCACTAAAGCCACACTTTGTACGCTCGGAAAAAGCTGCGCCAGATCTCTTACGGTTCTCTCTAGCTCCGTCCCGTCGTTTATGCCCGGGCAAACCACGACCTGCGCATGAACCTGGATTCGACCCCGCTTCAAGGCTCTGAGCTTCGGAAGAACCCTGGCCCCCCTTCTTTGACCCAACAGTCTGGCCCTTACGGGAGGATTGGTTGCGTGCACGGAGACATAGAGGGGACTCAGTCTCTGCTTTATGATACGTTCAATTGCGGAGGAGCCCAGATTGGTCATCGTCACGAAGTTCCCGTGCAAAAACGACAGACGATAATCTTCATCCTTAACGTAAAGCGTCTCTCTCAAGCCGCGCGGAAGCTGATCAACAAAACAAAACAAGCATTTGTTCGAGCAAGTGATGGGCTTAAGCGGCTCAAACCTGAGGCCGAAAACGCCGCTCCCGTTTCTCTCGAGTCTTACACAAAACTCCTCCGCTCCCCTTCTTGCAGCCGCACGGACTTCCCTGGCCTGGCTATGAAACGCAAAGTCGATTATGTCCTTCACGGGACTCGATCCGATGGAGACTATGACGTCGCCGGTCTTGAGCCCTGATTCCTCAGCGGGGCTGCCTTTCTTTACAGCTTCGATCCTTAACATTGAACTTTAAGCTCGTCTTCCGCGAGTCGTATTGTCTGCCCCTGGCCTCGTCTCCGCAGACGTGGAGTTGAACTTCTTGCTGCCGTGGCCTGATCGACGCGCGCGATCAACGCCCTTTTAGAGGGCTCTTTCAGCCGAAGACGGATGGAGCGGGCAACGGGATTTGAACCCGCGACTCTCAGCTTGGGAAGCTGATACTCTACCGCTGAGTTATGCCCGCTCTGTCGTCTACCGTGGCCCGTAACCAAAGCAAAGTTAAAGAATTGCAGCCGTCATGTCAAGTAGTATTTGATGCGTCGTCGATCCGAAAAATCTCCAGCACCCTCTGCGCGGTTCGATCCATTTCCTCGCCCAGCGGGACGTCGAGCCAGGCCGCGACCGGAACCCGGTGTAACCAGGTCATCTGACGTTTCGCAAAACGCCTTGTCTGCATTTTGGCACCCTCTTTGGCAGCAGAGTAACTAAGCTCACCCCGCAAGTACCCGACCATCTCACGATACCCAACCGTCCTGAAGGACGGCCAGGCTTCAGAGAACCCTTTGTCCATCAGGCGTCTCAATTCCTCGATCAAGCCCATCCCGATCATCCGTTCGAATCTCTCGTTGATCAAGTTGTAGAGTATCTCCCTGGGGCGTGTCAGACCTACGATTCGGAGGCTAAACGTACCGGGTCTGGTGGAGGTTCTCTGGAGTTCCGAGATGGAGTAACCGGTGATCTCGAAAACCTCTATCGCTCGAATCACTCTCTCTGTATCACGCGGATGAATCCGTCTTGCGGAAAGGGGGTCCGTCCTCGCGAGTTTTTCGTGCAAGGCTTCTCTGCCCTCTCTCTCGACAAACTGTCTCAGTTCTGCACGAAGTGATTCGTTTCTCTCAGGGCCGTCGAATAACCCTCTCTCGAGAGCCCTGAGGTAGAGACCCGACCCACCCACGACGATCGGAACTCTCCCTCTTTCGCGGACGCGCTCAATTGCCGCCGTGGCCTCCGTCCTGTATCTGCCGCAGCTATACACTTCCCACGGGTCGACCACGTCAATGAGATGGTGCGGTGCTCGCGACCTCTCTTCCGAAGTCGGTTTGGCGGTGCCTATGTCAAGCTGCCTGTAAATCTGCCGGGAATCTGCAGAGATGATTTCCCATCTTTGCGTCTCTGCAATCCTGATCCCAATCGCGGTCTTGCCAACCGCCGTCGGACCCACTATGGCTGGGATGAGTAGTGGTTCGCGGACATCTCTCACCACTTAACCCTCTAGCTTCTGCCAAGTTTTCGCTCGAGCTCTTCGAGGGAGATCCGGACGAAAGTGGGGCGGCCGTGTGGGTCGCCTTGAGGCATACTTGTGCTGAAAAGTCTGTCGACAAGGTGATTCATCTCTTGAAGCGTCAGTGCGTCTCCTGCCTTGACAGCCGCGTGACAGGCGAAGGAACGCGCCAGTCTTTCTTCTAGATTCTGGTTTTCTACCATTTCCTTCATAATCCCGTCTATGATGTCGTGAAGGAGTTGCCCCTCGCGCCAACTGCGCAACCCTGCAGGTATGCCCCTCACCATGATTCTGCTCCTACCCGAAGCCTTGATGTCAAACCCAAGTTTCCGGAGATAGACCTCCACGTCAAGAAGCACTTCGAACTCCTCCGGAGTCAGGTCTATCAGAAGTGGAAACAGAAGCTGCTGTGTCGAGCGCGAACCCTTCGAAAGCACTCTCTGAACCTCTTCGTAAAGAATGCGTTCGTGGGCAGCATGTTGATCGATGATGACAAGCCCGCCCTTTATCTGCGCCAAGATGTATGTCTTGTGGAGTTGCCACAAGGGGACCAGCGCCGTCTCCCCTTCCAGTTCGGCACGGGCGCCCGGGTACGAAAAGAGAGTGTCGCGCGTCATGGAAAGCTGTCCGTTGCCTGGCTCGTATCCAAAAGATAGTTCATTTGCTACAGAGGTTTCCTGAAGTACAACTTCAAGCCTTGAAGCATCCCCGAAGCCGATGCCCGAGAGTACGGCCTTGGAAGCCTGAGCGAGTGCGTTCTTCACCGTATCGCGCACAAACGCCCTCACAAGAGCCTCGTCAAGAAATCGAACTTCTCTTTTTGTCGGGTGTATGTTCACGTCTATCTTGTCGGGCGAGAGACTCAAAAGGATTATGCACAGAGGATACCTTTCACGAGGCAACAGTTCTGCATAAGCTTCTCTCAATGCAAAGATGAGGGTTGGGCTGGCAATCCAGCGTCTGTTTACGAAGAAAAGCTGGTGTTCGCTGCTGGTCCTGGATAGCTCGGCGCTACCCAGATAGCCCTGTATTGTCATCCCTTCTCTTTCTGAATCAACAGGAATGAGCTGCTCCGCAGTCTGGAGGCCGTACAGGGAGACCACGCGGTCGAAAAGACGAGGGGCAGGAGGTAGGTTCAGGAGCTCCCTTTCATTCTGTTTGAGAACAAAGTGGATGCTCTCGAATGCAAGAGCGTCGGAACTCATCACTCTTATGACGTGTCGGAATTCCGTGCTCTTTGACTTGAGAAACCTGCGCCTCACCGGAGTATTGAAGAAAAGGTCATTCACGGTGACCGTCGTACCGGGCGCCCTTCCTGTTTCAGACACTTCCACGATCTTCCCGGCCGTGCAATTGATCAATGTGCCGGCTAGACTCTCCTTCGAACGAGTCGAGAGAACAAGCCTCGAGACTTGCGCGATGCTTGGAAGGGCTTCTCCCCTGAAGCCAAGCGTGCTTATACGAAACAGGTCGTCCTCCCCTGAAAGCTTACTCGTCGAATGCCTCTCGAGGCTCAGGAGGGCGTCTTCTCTGCTCATGCCGCAGCCGTCGTCAGATACAGATATCTCCGCGTAGAGCGGATCATCCACACGGACAGTAATACGGCTCGCCTCGGCATCGATGGAATTCTCTATCAGTTCTTTTGCAACACTCGATGGACGTTCTATGATCTCGCCGGCAGCGATTTTCCTCACGAGTTCTTCAGAGAGCTTTGTTATCTTCATAAGGTGGCTCTACTCACGAGATCCCCAGCATCTACCTCACGATTGCCGAAGCACTCCGGTCAAAAGGGTTTGTTCTCATCGCAAAAGAGAACAAGAACGGATAGTTGTTTTTGAGGTATCTCATGTAATCCAGCCATTCGCTGACCAATTGCCCATAGACTCTCTTTATGTCCCCGGCGAGATGCTGGTAGTCTGTGTCGGGAAGACCCGTTACCTGTTCCCTGTTTGCGAGTTCCTCGGTTAGATGAAAAACCCCCCGCAGAAGCGCGGTAAAGGTCTCGTGTTCTAGCAGCGTCGGGTTCTCCACAAGCCGCAGAAGAAAGTCGCGTTTCGCCACGAGGAAAGCCTGAAGATCTCGCAAATCGACTCTCTTCACGTCCACGCTAAAGTCATAAACTCTCAGGCGTTTGTTCACCCCTGAAAACTCATGCTCAGACCAGTTGTTCGTCACAATCAGTTCCTTCTTGATCGCGTCCAGGCTGGGGTCAAAGTCCGACAGATAGGCCAGCAGTCCTGTCCCGACATCGCTGAAGAAGGCTCCTATTACCATGTTCAACTTCTCCAGCCTCGCACGCTTTTCTCGCTCGTTTAGTAGACTGTGTATTATCAGAGTAACGAGTAGAACCTCAATAAAAACGAAGGCCGTGTCGTCGATCAGGAATGTGAAGAGCTGACGCGCGTCTCGGAAGATAGCATAGTCAATGAGATAGAAGGTCGCAGACAGTACTACTAACGCTACGCCCAGCAGAACCTGCCAACTCGGGCGCTTCATTGTTCACCACCCCTTGTTCAAAAGAAAAGGGAGCCTGTGAGCTCGTGTTCCGCGAAACCTCGAGGATTTCGCCGACCTATTGCCACCGGCCCCCGCTAGATCACATAATCAGACAGAAAACAGCGCTCTTCTGCGCCCTTAGAAGCGCCGCCCGCCTCCACCCCCGCTCCGCCTCGGCCCCCCCCCACCACCTCCGCCTCTACGACCACCCTCGGTACGAGGTCTGGCCTCATTGACGTTAAGCGTTCGCCCCTTTAAGTCCTTACCGTTCAAGCCGGCGATCGCAGACTGAGCCTCTGTCTTGTCAGGCATGTCTACGAACCCGAACCCTCTTGATTCGCCACTGAATCTATCCTTTATGACAGTGGCTGTCCCTACCTGACCGAAGGCCTCGAATGCCTGCCGCAAATCCTCTTCGGTGACCTCACGCGACAGATTGCCCACGTAAATGTTCATCTTGTCCTCCTCTGGAGTTGGGGGTTGACGGCAATGTTTCGCGCAGTGTGAAGAACCTCGTTATAGCCTAACACGTCATAGCCTAGCACGTCGTGTGATAGTTACAGATCGAAATTCTCCTTGGTAGGATCGAGAAGTTCTGTGGATACTAACTTCGCGGAGATGACTCTGGCGGAAGCAAGACTCTCTAGAATCTCTCGGATCCAAAACGAAACAGCGGAGAAAATCCAACATCTACCTGACGCAAGGCTTCCGGGCTGTGGGGTAATTGACTACGATCTCGAATCCCTTCCCCGCAACCCCTGCAGCGCTTAGAAGCCTCTTCCTCCTCCACGTTTCAGTGCTGCAACATAACCAATTCTATAGATGTAAGCAAAACCGGTCAAGACAATTGTTGGCAAAAAATGACGTCTACCTTTGTGCCGTCCTGGGGCGAAAACAAGCCGTCCCGCGTCGAGAAAGCAAGACCGCGATAAAACATGGCATTTAGACAGAGATTGCGGTGCGGCAAACGTTGGATTGGGAAGGCCGGAGAGATAGCAGCAGGGTCAAACCCAAAAACGCCAACTCGACTTTTATATCGAGTCGGTGATCATCTGATAGATCTTCTTGAGGTCCGACACATCTTTGGGCCAGTACAGCTGTGAGCCCTTCAACCGGAGCTCTGGAGCAGGCGAAACATACCT
>Ga0315291_10007545_pt1 | contig 13433 bp, 14 predicted proteins | sample YL17G12_20_MG_FD_203070 | JGI IMG/M metagenome (GOLD analysis project Ga0315291, IMG submission 203070) | Sediment microbial communities from Yellowstone Lake, YNP, Wyoming, USA - YL17G12_20 | ecosystem: Environmental > Aquatic > Freshwater > Lake > Sediment | place: USA: Wyoming | collected... | reverse complement strand
GTCGGGAGTTCGACTCTCCCATGGTCCAAAGATTTCTGCCGGGGCATTGGTGAGGGCAGTTTCACCCTTCGGGTGATCTGCCGAAGGCATGACGATTCTGCCTAGGTCCAAAGATTTTCAAATAAGTCAAATAAGTCCCTGCCTTGCCGGCAGGCAGGCAATTTGTCCAATTAGTCAAATTCTTATGGAGGGGTTTATGGCTGAAAGAGATGGCAAGTTGTTGGCGGCGAAAATATTAAAATGGATCGCGCGGGTTTGGAGTATATTGGTTGCGCTGGTAGTTATCATGATAATGGTCGTGCCCGATGCATACGCGGTTAGGGGGCCGACACTCGAAGAAGCTGTTATTTTAAGCTTTTCTGTATTGGCCGCTTTGGCTTTGCTTTTCGCTTGGAAATGGCCGCTTTGGGGAGGCATTGCTTCCATTGCGTTCGTATTAGCGCAAATCATTGGTTTCCGCCTCAATAACGGCGTTTGGATGTTGGATTTTAATCGCTGGACTCTTCAAGTTCTTCCCTTTGTCATCCCGGCAATTTTATTCATCATCAGCTGGTATCTTTCGCGTCGTCAAAGCAAAAAATTACGATAATTTAAAAATTCTTAAGGATGTGAACATTCTCACATTCTTAAGAAAGTGAGAATGTTATGGCGAAAAGGGTTTTTATAGTTCATGGCTGGATGGCGGGGCCAAGGTCAAATTGGTTTCCGTGGCTTGCTGAAAAATTAAGGGATCTTGGGCACGAAGTTTTTGTGCCCGGTATGCCCAATGCCGCCGTTCCCAGCCCCGAAGCGTGGGTTGACAAACTCTCCGAAACTGTCGGCAGTCCGGATAAAGATTGCTACTTTGTCGGCCACTCATTGGGCGTAATCACTATTTTGCGCTATCTGGAAATGTTGTCTGAAAAAAAGGTCGGCGGAGCGATTTTGGTGGCGGGTTTTGCCGAAATCGCTTTTAATCCTGAACTTTCTCCTCTTCACTCATTTTTCAACAAGCCCCTGCGCTGGGAGTGGATCAAATCGCGGATGAAAAAAAAGTCTGTCATAATTATGTCCGATAACGATTATATGGTTCCTCTTCATCAAGGGGATATTTTGAAGGATAATCTTGGCGCAAAGTTGATTGTGCAAACCAAAGAGGGCCATTTTAACGCTGTTGACGGAGTAAGGGAATTGCCGGTTGTCCTTGAAGAAATTTTGAAAATGATGGAATAATTTTCTTTTATGAAAAATCGTAAAAAAGCGATTAAAGTTGAGCCGCTCATTTTTGATACTTATTTGGCGGCGGTCAAAAACAGCCGCGGCGTCAAATTGTTCCGCGACAATTTTGCGCTAATTTCAGGCAAAAGAAAAAATATTACGGAAGGCGGCAGAATTTCCTGCGCTTTTTTTGTTTCTTCGATCCTTTTGATTTTTTGCTTGGTTAAAAAAATGCACGTTACTGTTGACGGGACAATAAAAGATATGGAGGAATCAGGCTGGAAAAAAATCAAAAAACCAAAACCCGGCGCGGTTTTGGTTTGGGAAGCGCAAAAATTTTCTGATGTCTTTCACAAACATCTCGGTTTTTATCTTGGGGAAGGGAAGGCGATCAGCAACAACTATAAAAAACGCTTTCCAGACATTCATGATTGGAAATTTGCTGGCGCGCGCAAACTTGAATCTATTTGGTGGCACAACAAGCTCAAAAGGAAGATGCCTCATGATTTCAAATAAATAATGCGCTTCTAAAGCCAATGTCGAGGTTAAACCTCGACATTGAAAAAAAAGGCCGCCCTTTGTTCCGAATAAGTCGAAACTCGGGGCGGCTTTAATTTTACATAAATATTTTTTCAATTTTTTTCAAGATATCTGGCCTTATACGAATCTGTCTCTTTATATTTTCAAAGATTGCTGCCCGGCTGATATTTTCCAGATCGCCTACGTCTTTAAGGGTTCGTACCTCAAAAATGAAACAGATAAAACGGTTAGTGGTTAGTTGCGAAACTTTGCTGCGGGTCAGCATATTTTTTAGCTGTTTTCGCAGGTCGGCTAAACAAAGACTTCTCTCGGGATTTTGGCGCGGATCGGCAAGGCTTGGATTAGGTGGCGGAAACACTTCAACCAATTTCAAGGATTTGCTTAGAGCGGCTTGGATTTTGGAGTCTATCAATTTGTAAAAATAGGGTTTTGGTTTTCCTTGTTGAGTAATGTATTTGCTTTTTCGTTTTAGCATTTCCAACCAAATATTATGTTCAATGTCTTCAAAGCTGAAGTATGCTGCCAGATTTGCATAGCGCGCTTTTGCAAGCCTTCTGGCGATGATTTTCTTCAATCGTTGAAATAATTCCTCAAATTGTTTGTTGTCAATGTCCAAAGCCAAATTATTCACCCCCTTGTTTTTTTTGATTTGGTGTTTTGATTGTAACTGACAAAAACCTAATCGTCAATAGAAACATTCAATGAGAAATATCATCGACCCCTTATTATCATTCTTACGTTCTTAAGAACATTGGAATGAAAATGATTAGTGATATAATTAAATTAGGAGGCAATATGATAAATAATGTTAAGCGTAATAGATTTACTTATAAGAATTTGGAAAGGATGGTGAGGGGATTTTCGAATCATCGCAGAATTCAAATTATGGAGCTTTTGGCAAAAGAGCCGGATCTTTCTTTGCTCGGTATCAGCCACAAACTTCATATTAATTTCAAAACTGCTTGCGAGCACTGTCGGCGGCTTGACCTTACGGGTTTGGTTTTAAAGAGAAATGTTGATAAAGAAGTCCGTCATTGCCTAACCGACCGGGCAATTAACGTTCTTACGTTCTTAAGAACGTTGGAATGAAAACAATGGAAAATTACTCTGCAAATGAGGTTTTGAAAGAATTGAAAGCCGCGGCTGTTCCTGCGAATTTGGCTGGGATGGCGCGTTTTGCAATTGGAGGCGAAAAGCGGATGGGCGTTTCGGTGCCAGAGATGCGGAAGCTTGCCAAAAATATTGGTACTGACCACAAACTTGCGCTCGAACTTTGGGAAACAGGCATTCCTGAAGCGATGATTGTGGCGGGGATGATTGACGATCCGGCCAAAGTTACCAGCGGGCAGATGGACAAGTGGGCAGGGGATTTTGAGTCTTGGGATGTTTGCGACCAGGTTTGTATGAACCTTTTTGACCGCACCAAATTTGCCTGGGAAAAACCTTTTGAATGGGCAAAAGACGAAAGGGAATTTGTGCGCCGCGCCGCCTTTTCTCTCATGGCGGTGCTGGCGTGGCACAGGCGCGATCTGCCAGATAAAGACTTCATAAAATTCTTTCCGCTGCTTGAAACATACGCCACAGACGAGAGAAATTTTGTAAAAAAGGCGGTTAATTGGGCATTGCGCCAATTTGGCAAGCGCTCGCAAGAAGCCAAAAAATTAGCCCTCCAATTGGCCTACAAAATCCAAAAAATTGATTCAAAATCAGCGCGTTGGATTGCTTCGGATGCAATCAAAGAATTGGAGAAAAGATAAGGTCCAAATTCATTTGGACAAGCACAAATAAATTTGTGCGGTCCGTTTTTGGAATGTCGCGATTTATCGCGACCAGCACCGATGAATCGGTGCGATCCGGAAATCTGGATCGCCGGAATTCATTCCGGTCTGGCACCGATGAATCGGTGCGTTCCTAAATCGGAAGGTCGCAATTCATTGCGACCCTTTAAGAACATTAGAGTGAGAACGAGGGGGTATGTGAGAATAATAGGGCAAAATGAAAGCAGGTCGAGAATCGGTCTGCTTTATTTATTTTCCTTTTTTTCATTTTCTTTTATTGTCTTCCGAAGTGAAACAAAAATATCCGATTTGCTAATAATTTGATAAACTGGAAGAAGAGGGGAAATGGCGATATTAGTTTTGGAAAAAGACAAAATTGAGCACCAAGGTTCAACCTTGGTAAAAGAAGAAACCTTGCCGGAGGGATTTTTAGATCATGCGAAAAATCCGCCGGCTGTTTTAATTATCTGCGATGGCTGGGGGTTAAGCCCGGCGCTTGAAGGCAATCCAATGGCCGTCGCCAAAACGCCCAATTTCACGCGCTTGTGGTGCGAATACAAACATACCGTTTTATCCGCGGCGGGGGACGCGGCTGGTCTTCCATGGGGCGATGTGGGCAACTCTGAAGTTGGGCATTTAAACATTGGCGCCGGGCGGATTGTTTATCAAATGCTGCCAAGAATTGACCGCGCGATTGCTGACAAAACATTTTTTCAGAACGCGGAATTTTTGGCGGCGGTCAATCATGCCAAACAAAATAATTCTAACCTTCATTTAATGGGCATTTTTTCTCCTGCGGCCGTACATGGAACTATCAAACACCTCTTCGCTCTATTAAAAATTTGCGCGCAAGAATCTTTTGACCGCGTTTATATCCACTGCTTTACCGACGGCCGCGATTCTCCGCCCAAAGGCTCGCCTGTCTTTTTTGAAAAAACCGTTGGGGAAATCGCTTCAATAAAAATTGGCAAATTGGCGACGATGGTTGGGCGCTATTTTGCAATGGATCGCGATAATCGTTGGGAAAGAACCTCGCAGACTTATGAAATGTTGGTGGCCGGTGTTGGTGATAAATTTGATGATTGGAAAAAGGCTTTGGACGCTAAATACGCGGCGGATGAATTGGATGAATTCATTAAGCCTTCCATTTTCGCGCCGGGCGGCGCGACCTCTCCAAACATTTCTGATAATGATGCGGTTATTTTTTGGAACTTCCGACCTGACCGCGCTAAACAAATAACTTCCTGTTTTATGGCGGACGAAAAATTTGATGCGGAAAAATTTAAGCGCTCCAAAATTCTCAAAAATCTCTATTTCACCACAATGTCTGATTACGAACAGCATTTGTCCGTGCACGTGGCTTTTCCGCCCATTCCTGTTTTGCAAACGCTTCCCGAAATCATCGCGCAAAATAAACTTTGGCAATTGCACATTGCCGAAACGGAAAAATACGCGCACGTTACCTACTTTTTTAACGGCGAGCGCGAGGTCAAACAGCCGGGCGAGGAGCGCATTCTTATCCCTTCGCCCAAAGTGGCGACGTATGATTTGAAGCCCGAAATGTCCGCTGTGGAAATTACCGATGCTGTGATTCCCGAAATTGAGGCAAAAAAATATGACGCTATAATTATGAATTATGCCAACGCGGATATGGTCGGCCATACGGGGATATTTGAACCGACGGTAAAGGGGGTTGAGACCATTGATGCTTGCATCGGCCGAGTGGTGGAAGCAACTTTGAAGGCAGGCGGAACTGTTTTAATTACTGCCGATCACGGCAATGGCGAAGAATTGATTAATCCCGCCACGGGGCAAGTTGACAAGGAACACTCGGCTTATCCAGTGCCTTTAATGATAATTGGCAGTGATTTTAAAAGGGAAAATCCAGGCGACTGCACAGCGATGCAAGGGCCGCTCACACCGCCGCCAACGGGAGTCTTGGGCGATGTCGCGCCGACAATGCTTGAAATAATGGGCATCGCGCAACCGTCGGAAATGACTGGCGTCTCGCTTTTACGAACGATCGAATAAAAAGTATTAATTAATGGAAATAATAAAGATTGATTTAGACAATCCTGAAAAGGCGGTTGTTGAAAAAATAGTTGAGGATTTGAAAAAAGGCAAAGTGGTGGCTTTGCCTTTTGATACGAGTTATGGGCTGGCGGCGGACGCGGCAAATGATTCGGCTGTGGAACATTTATTTGAAGTTAAGGGCAGGGAAGAGGGGAAGGCGGTTGCGATTGCTGTGCGCGATTACGCGATGCTGGAGGAGGTGGCGGAGGTGCCAAATGAGGAACTGCGCCGCTTTCTGTTGAAGTATTTGCCGGGGAGGGTGACGGTGGTATTAAATGCCAAATGCCAAATGTCAAATGTCAAATCAATGCCAAATGTCAAATTTAAAATTTCAAAAAAAATCATTGCAAAAGATGGGACGGTTGGGGTGAGGATTGTGGAGAGCAAATTAATTTCTGATGTTTTATGGGGATTTGGGAAGCCAATAACAGCCACTTCGGCAAATGTTGCAGGACAGCCTGCTTGTTATTCTGCTGAAGAAATTATTAAGCAATTTGAGGGCAGGGAATTTCAACCGGATTTGATAGTGGACGGAGGGATTTTGGAGCAAACCTCATCTTCAACAGTAGTCTTGGCAACAGTCTGGCCCCCCTTGGTTTTAAGACAAGGGGGAGTAGAAATTAAAGAGGCAGAATAAAATTTAGCTTATAGGTTATAGCTTATAGGTTCGGGGAAAGAAAAAAGGCGATTGAAGATGGCCTTCACCGCTGGAATGACAGGGGGCTTGATTGATGTCCGGTCTCAAAGACCCACTCGGAAAACCCTAAATTCTCCTTGACATTTTGGGGAAAATAAGATATAATTGAGACCTAATAAAGAATATTAGAAAAACAAAAAAGGGGGAATTAATAATGTTGACTCAAAAAGAAATTTTTTATTTTTCTTTAGGCAATCTTAACAAATCAAGAGTTAAAAATTATAGCGGTGTTCGTAAGTTCATAAACCGACACCGCGGCCTCGTGGACGATATAAAATTCATATCTTATGCTGCTGTCACGGCTGTTGTAGGTTATATTCTGTTGGTAGTTATCATGGCAGCATTCTGAAGGAGGTGGAAATTAAATAAAACCCCAAGCAATTTACGCTTGGGGTTTTTCATATCCTATGGCTACAAGTTTTATTTAGTATCCACTCCAGGGAGGGATTTGATGGGTTGGGGGAGCATCGGGCGTTTGGGGTTGGCATTTTCAGAGGAAAGGGGAGCAACCTGCTTGGCAACGACAACTAAGCGGTTTATGGCCGTTCCAACAGGGTTGCAGGTCATCAGAGAGATTTCCGGCTCGGCAGTTTGCGCCAAGACCGAAACATCCGCAGGCGCCACAATTTTTGACTCTGAAACAACATAAACATACTTTTTGCCCTTATAACCCGCGTAGATTTTGTCGCCGACAGCCAATCTGTCTAGAAGCGCAAAAACTTCTTTAAAATTGCCATCTTCCCACCAATAATATGAGGAGTGGCCGATGACAAAAACATTGCCGTTTTCACCAGGGAAAGCTGAACCAGGAAAATGCCCAACGCCTTGTTTCAAATCAGCCATAATTGAATTTTCATCTGTAGATTGCATAAAAACAATCGGGGCGCGAATCTCGATTTTGGGAATATAAATTTCGTTGTCAGCAACTCTGATGCCATCATCTGTTGGCGTAGGCTGGGCTGTCTGGACGGGAGAAGTCGGCAAAACTGCCATTACCTTGTTTTCTTGAGGGCGCGAACCTCCGCCCATCATATATTTGACATTGGCCATTACCGCCGGCCAGTTCATTGCGGCGTAAATTATTGAAAAAGAAAAAGTAAGAGCAAACAAAAATTTAAGCAACGAAAAAAGGATCCGCGCGATCTTCGGATCTTTGAAAAATTCTTGAGCCTTGGGGATTGCGAAAGGAAGCGCTCCGCCAGTGTTGGGGCGCACTACCTTAAGCATCTCGTTTCGGGATGCAATCGGCTCAACAGATTGGACTATACCATCGATATACATAATAAATACCTCGTGCCGCTGGTCGGGGTCGTCCACCTACGCTCAATCTCTTCGCGAAATAGGATATTTATCCTCTTCGCGAAATAGATTTCGCTACGGCGGATCACCCGGTAGGGTGAAACCTTTTGGTGCCGAAGGCCGGACTCGAACCGGCACGGTTTTACAACCATGGGTTTTTGAGACCCACGTGTCTACCAGTTCCACCACTTCGGCGCATTCAAACTGCTATTTTAACCTTATCACATCTTTGCGTCAGCATCAAAGCATTATATCTTATTTAAGGTGATTTGTCAAGCTTTTTTTACCTTATTTTCACGCTCTTGATTTGGCCGTCAAAATAGAGCATTTCTTTATCTTTTAGCCCTAAAAACTGCGCCTCTCCCTTCAAGAGGTAATTTTTGTTGGTTCCGTCAAAATAAATGGCAAAAATGCCTTCTTTATCTTGCAAAAGAAAGTGATTTTTATCAATTTCCCATAAGGGTGTAAACTCATCTGATAACGTTGCCAAAAGCTTTGTTTGGGGCTTATCTTCAAGCGAAATAAGATACAGCAAAAATCCGTCAGAGGCAAGGGTATCTTGATTGTCCAAAATGTATTTCGCGTCAATTTCCAGAGGGATAAGCTTGTTTTCTTTGAGGTAAAAAAGGTTGTCTTTTTCATCCGCCAAAAATGGCGTTTTTTGCGAGAGAAACTTTAATTTTCGGGGGGATTCCAACACCAGCGAGGCTTTTTGTTCATTAATTTCATAAGAGGAAATAATAGTGCCTTTTTCTTGGCTTTGCAGAGCGAAGATTTTTTGGTCTTGGGAGAAAATTTGGGAGACATTATTTAAGATGAGGTTGCTTTCACTGGCAGTGAAAAGAAAAAGCTTATCCTGGATAATCAAATAAGCCTGTTTTTTGGCAAAATCAAGCAGGGATTGTTGAGGAATGTCGGGCAAAGAAAATTCGAGCAAATCTTTGGGGTTTTGCACAGATATCAAATGGCCAAAGATTGCGTCGGCCACCCTCGAAACAACCAAAATGGCGTCTGAATTTTGGCTCCAAAAAATCTTTTGTATTTCGTATTTGTTCTCGAGATGTTTGGCAAGGAGGGGGAAGAGCTTGGCCTGTTGGCGGGAAGAATAATCGTATAGCCAAACTCCGGCATTTTCCTCTTCAGATGTCACAAAAGCAAGCGCGCTTCGGTTAGGATTCGCGAATGCAAAATCAACTTTCTCTTCGATGGCGACCTCTGGTTTTGTATCTTTAAGAAACAAAAGAATGTTTTCCAGCCGAGTAACCATCCCAGATGAAACTTTAACCTTTTTTTGCCAAGTCAGGTAATTTTCCTTCTCAATTTTAATCTCATACTCGCCAGGCTTGATATCTCGGATGTCAGTCGGCGTTTTTTGGTACACTTTTGTATTGTTAACATAAACTGTCGCGTCTGGAGGATTGGTTTGGAGGGTGATGACGCCGATTCGGTAAGGCTTAAGATTCGAAAAGTCTAAGCGCCAGCCGGCGGCGTAATATGAAATGGCCGCGGCCAAAACCGCGAAGGCAAAAACGCCCAGAATCAGGGCGATAATTTTGGCAATTTTTCCGATAATTTTCTTAGGCATATCAGGATAATAATACTATAAAAAGCTCCAATATCCAAGTACCAATAACCAAATACAAATTCGAAATAAGAAATTCGAAATGCTGTGGTAAACAGCGGTTTGGTGCTATAATAAATTGTCATGATATCTTTTACTCAACGCTTGGGCATTGACCTGGGCACTTGCAACATTCGCATTTTTCAACAGCGCAAGGGGATAGTGATAAATGAGCCTGCGACGGTGGCGGTTTCTGCCGACAACCGTATTTTGGCGATGGGCGAAGATGCCAAAAATATGCTGGGGAAAACGCCAGAGGCAATTTCGGCAATTTATCCTTTGCGCGACGGCGTAATTGCTAGTTTCCGCGCCACCGAAGCGATGTTGCGCCATTACATTATCAAACTTTGCGGAGCATTCCGCCTCTTTGGCGTGGAAGTGATGATTTCTGTGCCTGTCGGCATTACTTCCACTGAAAGAAGGGCAGTGATTGACGCCGCTACTCACGCGGGCGCGCGCAGAGTTTATCTTATCAAAGAACCTATTGCGGCGGCGCTGGGGGCGGAAGTGCCCATTGCTAATCCTTCGGGTTCGATGATTATTGACATCGGCGGTGGCACAACCGAAGTGGCGGTGATTTCTTTGGGCGATATTGTCGCTTTTTCATCTGCGCGGGTGGGAGGCAATCGTTTTGACCAAGCCATCGTGAATTACATCCGCAAAAAACACAATTTGATCATTGGCCAGCAGACGGCGGAGGATTTAAAAATTAAAATTGGAGCGGCCATGCCTACCGAAGCCAACCCCACGATGGAAATTTCCGGGTCAAACGCCATTACCGGCCTGCCGGAGGTGATGGACATTGTTGCTTACGAAATTGTGGAGGCCCTGCGCGAAGAACTCAAAGAAGTAATTGTGACGGTTAAAACTGTTTTGCAAAAAACGCCCCCTGAACTGGCCTCGGATATTATTGACAAGGGGATTGTTTTGACAGGCGGTTCGTCGCTTTTGCGCGAATTTGACAAGCTTTTAACTAAAGTTACAGGCGTGCCCTGCTACCGCGCCGAAGACCCTCTGCTGTGTACAGTGCGCGGCGCAGCTTTAGCCGTTGATCATTTGGATGAATATAAAAGGGCGGTGATAGCAGGGAAATAAGGTGATAGCTTATAGCTTATAGCTTTTAGGAAAGAAAGAAGAAGAATTTTCCTATCAACCTATAAGCTATAACCCATAAGCTATGAAGATAGGAATAGATGCATCAAGGGCAGTTTCAACTCAACGGACGGGAATAGAAAATTATTCCCGCTTTTTAATTGATGCCATTTTAAGTTTAAAAACAGAGAACGAAATTGCTTTGTTCACGCCGTTGATTGAGACCGGACCTCAATCAAATCAAGATGTCGTTCGGGTTCTGCCGCGAAAAAGAATGTGGACGCATCGAGTTTTAGGGCCGGCGGCTGGCAGAGAAAAATTGGATGTTTTGTTTGTGCCTGCGCACGTTTTACCCTTTGGTTATAAAGGCAAATCAGTAGTGACAATTCACGATCTTGCTTTTATGCATTTTCCGCAGGCTTATGGTTTTTGGGAGAGAAAATACCAAATTTGGTCAACCAAATATGCCTTAAAAAAATGCCATAAAATTATTGTTCCATCAAATCAAACCAAAGAAGATTTAATTCGCTTTTTTAACGCCAATCCAGAAAAAATCGCCGTAATTTCTCACGGCTTCGCATTGCACGTGGTTCAACCACGTGAGGCGAACGTGGTTGAACCACGTGCGCCGTATTTCCTTTTCGTAGGAAGGGTTGAGGCGAGAAAAAATGTACGGGCGTTGATATTGGCTTTCAAAATTCTCAAAGATAAATTCAATTCTCCTCATCAGCTTTTGATTGCGGGCAAAGATGGCTTTGGCGCAAAAGAAATTAAAGCTTTGGTACGTTCATTAGGTCTTGAATCGTCCGTCTCTTTCTTGGGCTATGTTGACGAAACCCTCAAAGCACAACTTTATCAAAATGCGGAAGCATTTGTTTTTCCAACTTTATATGAAGGGTTTGGTTTTCCAGTTTTAGAAGCGCAGAATTTTGGCGCTCCTGTTATTTGCTCTGATATTCCTGTTTTGCGCGAAGTTGCAGGCGATGCCGCCATTTTTGTTTCGTCCGGAGACCCAGAAGAAATCGCTCTGCAAATGTTTTTGATTGCCAAAGACGACAAAATGAAAACTTTTTTGAAAAAGGAAGGTCTGCGCAATGTCAAAAGATTTTCTTGGCAGGTTTGCGCGCGCAAAACTTTGGAGGTTTTGGAAGGCAAAAATGATTAGGCCGGGATCAGAAAATAATGATACCAAGGTTGAACCTCTGTATCAAACAGAGGTTCAACCTTTGCAAAAGCCTGCGCTTAAAGTTGCATTGGTGCATGATTTTTTGAACCAGTTTGGCGGAGCGGAAAGAGTTTTGCTCGCGCTTCATAAGATTTTTCCCGAAGCCCCAATTTATACTCTTTTATACGACAAAGAAAAAGTGCCGCAATTTGCTTCGGCCAAAATAATCGCTTCAGACCTGCAAAAATTGCCGAAATTCATCCGCAAAAAACATCGCCTGCTTTTGCCTTTTTATCCTTCTGCTATCGAAAAATTCGATTTTTCTGGATACGATTTGGTCATTTCTTCATCAGGCGCTTTCTCTAAAAACATCATCACTCGCTCAAACACAAAGCATATTTGCTACTGCCATTCGCCGATGAGATACGCGTGGGATTACTCGCAAGAATACTTGCGAGAAAAAATCAAAAATCAAAAATCAAAAATCAAAAGTGAACAGATTGGGGGAATAAAAGGATTTGTTGCGAGATTGATAATAAATTGGTTGAGAGTTTGGGATTGGTCGGGAAAAGACAGGGTGGATTTGTATTTGGCGAATTCTGAACACACGGCAGCTCGTATAAAAAAGTATTATCGAAAGGATTCCATCGTTGTCTATCCACCTGTAAAAGTTTCGAGTTTCGAGTTTCTAGTTTCGAGTGAGTTTCGAGTTTCGAGTTATGAAAGAAAAATATTTTTGTGTGTTGGACGGTTGTCCGCTTATAAAAAAATTGATTTAGTGGTGCGGGCTTTTAACCAACTTAAATTTCCCTTAATAATTGTTGGCGAAGGTTCGGAAAAAGAAGATTTAGAAAAATTAAACACCTCGCCTTTAACAAAGTTTGTGGGATCGGCTTCGGATGAAGATTTGGCAAAATATTACTCTTCGGCGCGCGCGTTAATTTTTCCCAACGAAGAAGATTTTGGCATCGTGCCGGTTGAAGCAATGTTAGCTGGCACTCCTGTCATCGCGTACGGCCAAGGCGGGCTTTTGGAAACTGTCGTATCGCTAAAAACCGGATTATTTTTTGAAGAGCAAACCCCGGAAGCCATCGCGGAAGCGGTGAAGAAATTTATTGTTATGGAACAACTTTTCGACCATAATTATATTTCGATTCACGCCCAGCAATTCAGCGAAGAAAGATTTATTGAGAAGATTAGGGAAGTGACGAGTGACGAGTTTCGAGTTTCGAGTGAGTGACGAGTTTCGAGTGAAGAGTTTAACAAATGAAAGTTGATATTCTCGGTGTAAAAATTGATGATTTTTCCTTTGTTCAGGCAGCTGAAGAAATTTTGGAGTTGATGGAAAAAAGGAAAGGCGCGTTGGTTTCCACCGTGAATGTAGAATTTATTATGCGCGCGCAAAAAGATTTAGAGTTTCGCAAAGTGCTAAATTCTTCGGCTATTGCAATTCCGGATTCTTCTGGCGTAATTTGGGCGGCGAAACGCAAAAAAACTCCTCTGCCGCAAAGAATTCCAGGCGTGGATTTAGTGGAAGTTTTGGCGGGGCTTTGCGCGCAAAAAAGATTTTCAATTTATATTTTAGGCGGCTCAACCGGCGTGGCCCGCTTGGCAGGCGAAAAGTTAGCGAAAAAATTTCCGGGGTTAGAAATTGCGGGCGCAGAAGAAGGAGGATTGGTTGACTCTGCGGGCATTGGACTTCGCGATGAAGAAATTATCAAAAGGATAAATAATTCAGGCGCTAATTTGCTTTTGGTGGGATTTGGCGCTCCCAAACAGGAAAAATGGGTATATAATAATTTAAACAGACTGAATTGTGTCGGCATCGGCATAGGCGGAACACTCGATTTTTTGGCAGGCAAATCGCGCCGCGCGCCTTTCCTATTTCGCAGGATTGGTATCGAATGGCTCTGGCGCCTTTTTATGGAACCTTGGAGATTTCCAAGAATGCTCGTTTTGCCTAAATTTTAT
>Ga0315291_10007542_pt1 | contig 13435 bp, 15 predicted proteins | sample YL17G12_20_MG_FD_203070 | JGI IMG/M metagenome (GOLD analysis project Ga0315291, IMG submission 203070) | Sediment microbial communities from Yellowstone Lake, YNP, Wyoming, USA - YL17G12_20 | ecosystem: Environmental > Aquatic > Freshwater > Lake > Sediment | place: USA: Wyoming | collected... | reverse complement strand
TCCCACTTCTTACCCCTCGGCAGAGCCATGTAGAGGACGACGATAGCGCTCCAGAAAATTGCTAACGATGTCACAGGGTTGTAGGCTATGTGGGTCTCGTAGAAGCCCATCCCTAGGCCTATCTGGGTCGTTATCCAGTCGCATACAACGCCCAGGAGCGCCAGCGGAAAACCCATGAAGCGCCCGTCGAGCTGGAAGGGGAGGAGGATCCTAAAGTAGCCAAGTAGCTTACTCAATATGAAGCCAACCCGAACTTCGTCAATTCCTCGTACCTGTTGATAAAAGCCAGGCCTTTCTCCGTCGTTCTATACATCCTTCGACCATCCTTGTTCTCGAGGAGGCCGAGGCTCATCAGCCTTGACAGGTAGCCCTCAACTATCTTGAAGTTGAGGTTCGCGCCATAGACGATGCGCGTCTTTATCGCGCCGTCCTGGGCTAGGCGGAGGATGTCCGCCGAGATGCCCACACTATCTCTCTTCTTCATCCGAAATACACCTTTTCTAAGTATAATTAAGTAATTAGACTGAATATAAACATACTCTGACCAAAAGGAGCCACCATTTTCCTTATTTGGGAAAAATTGTCGATATTTCCCGGTAACAGAAAATTTTTCCCAATAATGGGAAAAAAAACCCAATCCTGGGAAAAACCAGAAAAAGTCGGTGGCCTTCGCTAAACTGAGAAAAGCATGCTGATGAGGGTCATAAGGATGTCCCCGAATGTTATGGAGACTATGTAGCCAAACGCCAAAGCCAACAGGAACGGGATAGCATATGAGACCCATACCCAGCTATGACCCGACTCCTTTAGCTCGGCTATTGTCTTCGCAGACTTATCGTCATCGTCCAACAACGGCCTTAGCCGAAGCTTCAACTCACCGGTATCGGGATCCATATACTCGAGGGGGTACTGGAAGGGGGGCCCAGAGACCTTCTCGATGACCATCCTCCTCGCCGAGATGAGCATAACGATCTTCTTCCATGCGGGTTCCTGCCCATGCCCTTGGAAAAGGGATACTCCTCCTTTACGAGAGAGGAGGTTCAAGGCGAGAACCAGGATGGAGGCAGATGCGCTGACGAAGATCGCGTTTGAGACAAGAGTTAGGGGAAAAAGGATGGGTGGAAACCCTACGTACGAGGAAAAGACGCTGACGGGCCGCGGCTGAAGCAGCCCCAAGGCTAAGAAGGCTAGCAGGTCGGCTCCCCCGAAAAAGCCGAGGAGGCCTGTGGCCAGAGCGAAGACGACCATGAACCCCATTGGGAAGGCTAGATCGAGGAGGCTCATAGAACCCGTGACGATCTCGTACAGGTCGAGGAGGAGACCCGACGTGCCGAAGACTAGCCATACGACATCGTTCACCTCCCTGGTTTTTACGTCCTTATAGGAGGCGTACCCGAGCATCGTCAGCACGATGAGCGGCCTCAGGTACTCGAACAGTGGCATCTGACCCACCGACAGCATATCAGGATCGTGGATATAACAAGTTTGTCAGATAGAGCGGCTCTATGTAGCCGAAACCTGTTGTTGGCGAATGATTCGGCTATACGTAACTGGATTTAGACACTTTACTCATAATTAATACTCCTGAACCCTACTATCGCTTTCAATGCCTAGTTTCTTTAAATGTTAAGCTTTGCCTCTATAATCCCGTAGAAGGTCCGATACAATGAGCCATGATGAGAGGGTCGACGTCATCGACTTTATCATTAATGTACTTAAGGAGCACGAGAAGAGTCTGGACGCACAGGTAACCAAGTTGGAGGACATCATAACCTTCGACAGGATGGCTAGACCTTCTCAGGGTGAGGTAAAGGGGAGAAGCCTGAGAGTCAAGGTGGCGCTCAACAAGTGGTCTGAGTTCCAGGAGAAAAGCACGGAACCCCAGATGCTCGCCTTCAACGTCTCGGACGATAAGCTCGAGGTATCCGTCTTGAAAGACGACATCCTCTTCGTGTACCGTGAGAAGATCCCGGAGTTATCCATGACTGTGGAGAGGGAGGAGGGCAGGTTAGTCACCAGGGGGGGCAATTTCAGTGACCTCTTCGACAACCTCTCCCTAATCGCAGGCAGTCTCCAGTGTGGTCTGCCCGTCAAGCACAGGAAGGTGGATTTCAAGCTGCCTGACGGGGACGTTGTCCAGAAGATCATCTTCGAAGTTGACAGCGAGATCGCGAAGTCATGGCTTTCTAAGCAGTTGGGTGTTGAGAAAACATCGATAATTTTCGGCTCGATAGAGATTTAAGAAGAATATTCTCAACCGGTGCCTTAGCTATTCTATGTAATTAGTCACATAAGGTCGAGCAGGTCAACTATTCTAGCATCTAGGACTAAGTTCTATTGGAAATAGAAAGGTTGCTTAATCGCGGATTTCGACTGCCCTCTCTAGATCCAGTAATCCCTTCGCCCTGTTGAAGTACTTCAACACGTTATCTCCCCTCTCAGTCAGGGCATAGGCCTTTTTTGTTCTCTTATCGTCGTCGTCCATCGATTGCTCTACGATTAGCCCTTGGGCTGTAAGTGTCTTGAGTATCTGCTTAAGCGGCTTCCAGGACAGGTTGGCCCCGTACATGATGCGTGTAGGGATGACTGTGCCACTCTTAATCTCAGTTAAGATGTCTATGTATATCTCAAATTTTGACCTTCTACTCGACATTACGGTTCTCAACCCTTTTCCCATGCTATTTCAGTTATTTAGCTGTGTATGTATCTGGAGCCACAAACACATACTCCAGATATATACAATGCTTCACTTCCATCGGAGATAGGTAAATGTAATAGATGTCTCAGGGTTTTTAAACTTATTCTTACTACATGAGAGTAACCTATTAACAAAAATATTTTTGAGAGATATCTGGTCCTCCACGCTCTGAGACAAAGGCATTTTAGGTCTTACGCGATCCGGGGGTAACCATCACGCCGAGTGGCTCGTCACCGGTAAACGTGAGCCATTCCCTCTCGGTTATTCCTGTGGATATCCAAGTTACGCTCAGGAATCAGATCGGTGGAGGGTATTTCTGGGTTGGGGATGTGAACGGTATAAGTTACATCATGGGCATGGGGTTTGCCAGACCAGTGACGTTTCATTCCGCTGGTGGGCTAAATTCCAGATAGTTTTCCTAAGGTGAATCTTCAGAGAAGCTAGGATTTATTTTTTTAGAGGTGAAACAATGTTTTAAATCTATTAGAAAAAGAAACGATCTAATTTATTCGCTTATTAGACACATTTTCTAAACATCATTCAAGAAACGCTTTTTTAATATCTTTTCAGAATATATAATTTTGATACATTATTCCACGGCATATTTAAAACATTGATCGATGGAGTATGTTTTGACAGTACATTGATCCCAAAGGCGATTAACCTGCGGTTTACGCCTGAAGCCTGTAAATAATCCTCTAGGGCTCTCAGGCCGTCTTCTGCTTTGTCTGGTTCTTCCAAAGGTGCTCGAAGAGGTTCCTGAAGGAGGCGACCACAGCGCTGTAGTTCGTCCACATAGCCAAGAGCTTGTTCTCCTCGTTGTTCATCAAAAGCAGGATCTCCTTGTCGTCGGCAATGAAGAAGCTCGGCTGGTTGCTCCTGCGGAGGAAGGCGAAGTCCATATCGCAGAGGTTGGTCTTCTCGATGATGTAGGTGCTCGTCGGGGAGTACTGGGTCATCATTCGGGCATCTAAGGGCTTCTTCTTCATCAGTTCGTTCAGATCGTCGAAGAAGAGACTGTTGTAGAGCCAGATCATCTCGTTGTCGGAGACGACGGCTTGGAACTCGGCCTCGCTACTGTTGAGGAGCTCGCTCACCTTGGCGAGCACGTGGCGCTTCCCCTCAAGGACCTGTAGGGTCTCCCTGTTGGCCTTGAACTCCTCGACCTCGGGGAGGCTCCGCCACATCGCGATTAGCTCCGTCTTCCTCTGCTCGAGCTGGATTATCCTCTTCCTTCTCCCCTCTATGAGGTTCTCAAGGACCTGCTCGAATGGGAGGGCGACAAACTTCATCGGCTTATCAAGTATGCGGGTTATCAGCCCCTGCGCCTCGAGGGTGCGGAGGGTCTTGTACACCTCTGTCCTGTGGACGTCCATGTTCTCAGATATCTGCTGAACCTTCTGTGAGCCGAACCTGGCGAGGAACAGGTAGACCTTGACCTCGTTCTTCGACAGCTTAAACCTCATCAGAGCCCTGTTTATCTGCTTAAGAGCACTTATATGGTCCTCCGCCTCGCTCAGCACCCTGCTCCGGCTGAGGGACCTATTGTAAAGGGCGATTATATTCGAGTCTGCGTCGACGGCGGCGTCTTCCCCCAATTTCTCATCCTTCTCCTTCTGGAGGCGCCGGAATTGACCGAGCTGCATACGTTATCAGCAATATAGATGAAAGATACATAAAAGTAAATTACGGAGTGATGACATAGATTACTGATCCATAATCTTGTGAAATAGTGATACACATATATTTCTTGTATATCTCAGAAGAAAAATTATAGGATTCAGGTGATTGTCAGAAAAAAAGAATCAATTATTAAAAAAAATAATAATATATCAGAATATAAGGCATTTTATCGCTAAAAATCTATTTATATTACAATACGTATTGCTGTTTTCTTTGATATTATGTCTTTCTGTGAGCGCGCATCAATATCCACAATCTCACACGTATGCGCGCCCGAAAAATCCATATCGAGGATTATTAACGCCGCTGCCCTATTGGATATTACGTCTTTTTTAAGCAGTGGATCGAGGGGGCTACTTTTACAAGACATATAAATGGCGATGGCTAAAGCCTTCTTGATTAGCATGGCGGAAGCTTCGGGCGGCAGCATCGACCCGGTCAAGCTCGTCGAGGGGTACATGGGCAGGTCCACCTGGAAGAGCAGGGAGAACAGCAACCTCGGCTACAGCTTCAGCAGCGTCTTCCTCCAGACCGCCGGCGAGGTGATGGAGCAATACACCCTAGGGAGCGTCTACAGCCCAGAGGTCGCCAGGGCCCACGTCAGCGGGGATTTCCACATACACAACCTGAGCATGGGGATAATCGGCTACTGCGCCGGCTGGAGCATAGAGGACATACTGACGCTGGGGTTTAACGGTGTCCCCGCCAGGACTGAGTCCTCTCCCCCGAAGCACCTCTCGACGGCCCTACTCCAGCTCGCCAACTTCATGGGGACGATGCAGAACGAGTGGGCCGGAGCCCAGAGCTTCAACAGCCTCGACACCTACCTCGCCCCCTACGTCAGGGAGGAAGACCTGGGCTTCAAGCAGGTGAAGCAGGAGATCCAGCAGTTCATATACAACCTCAACATAGCGAGCCGCTGGGGCGGCCAGACGCCGTTCACGAACATCACATTCGACCTTAAGCCTCCGAAGGACCTCGCGGCCAGGAGCGCCATCTTCGCCGGCAGGGAGCTCGGAGACACCTACGCCGACTACCAGCGCGAGATGGACCTGATCAACTCGGCCTTCTGCGAGGTCATGACGACAGGCGACATGCGTGGACGCGTCTTCACCTTCCCCATTCCGACATACAACGTCACGGAGGACTTCGACTGGGACAGCCCGGTCGCCGACTCGATCTTCAAGATGACGAGCAAGTACGGGACACCCTACTTCCAGAACTTCATACACAGCGACCTCGACCCGACCGAGGTGAGGGCGATGTGCTGCAGGCTCCAGCTAGACCTCAAGCAGCTCCAGAGGAGGGTCGGCGGTACATTCGGCTACGCGGACAAGACAGGGAGCGTGGGCGTGGTGACGATCAATATGCCCCGCCTGGGGTACACGTCTAAGGGGGACGAGGACGCATTCATCGAGCGCCTCGGCGGCCTGATGGAGCTCGCCAGGGATAGCCTCGAGGCGAAGAGGGCCGTCGTCGAGGAGAACATAGAGAACGGGCTGCTCCCCTTCACAAGGCGCTACCTGGGCAACCTCAGGTGGCACTTCCAGACCATCGGCCTCATTGGGATGCACGAGGCCCTGCTCAACCTCATCGGGAAGGGGATCGAGACCCAGCAGGGGAAGGCCGTAGCTTACAAGACCCTCGAGTACATGCAGAAGCGGATCGAGGAGTTCCAGGAGGAGACCGGCCACCTCTACAACCTGGAGGCGACGCCTGCCGAGGGAGCCAGCTACAGGCTGGCGAGGCTCGACAGGGAGAAGTACCCCGACATCATCACCGCGGGAGAGGAGGTCCCCTACTATACGAACTCCACACACCTCCCGGTCAACTACACAGACGACCTCTGGGACGCCCTCGAGCACCAGAAGAAGCTCCAGACCATGTACAACGGGGGCACGGTCTTCCACGTCTTCCTCGGCGAGAGCCTCACAGACCCGGAAGGGTGCAGGCTCCTCGTCAAGAGGATAGCGGAGAGGTTCCCGATACCCTACTTCACGATAACGCCTACCTTCAGCGTCTGCATCGACCACGGATACATCAGCGGCGAGCACTTCAAGTGCCCCGTCTGCGGGAAGGACGCCGAGGTATACAGCAGGGTGGTGGGCTATTATAGGCCGGTGCAGAACTGGCACAAGGGTAAGCAGGAGGAGTACAGGCAACGCAGAGCATACGCCGTAGTAAGCGCCGCGTAGCAGGCGACCTCCCCATAGTAGGGCTGCAGAGGCTCAGCCTCATCGACTACCCGGGGAAGCTCTGCGCCACGATATTCACGGCGGGCTGCAACTTCAGGTGCCCATACTGCTACAACGAGGACATAGTCCTCGACTACCCGGCGATGCCGAAGATGCCCGAGGACAAGATCATCGAGTTCCTCCACCCGCGGCTGGGTTTCCTCGACGGCGTCTGCGTCACCGGCGGCGAGCCCACGATACACCGGGAGCTGCCCAAGTTCCTCGGCAGGCTGAAGTCCATAGGATCCCTCGTGAAGCTCGACACCAACGGTTCCCGACCTAAGGCACTCGCGTATGTCATGGAGAAGGGGCTGGTCAACTACATCGCCCTCGACGTGAAGGTGCCCCTGGGCAGGTACGAGGAGACCGTCCGCTACAGGGTGAAGCCCGAGGGGCTCAAGGAGACGATAAAGCTCATCAGGAGGAGCGGCGTCGACCACGAGTTCAGGACGACGGTGGTGCCCGGCTTGCTGGACGGCGACGACCTGGAGGAGATAGCCATGACCCTCGCCGGATCGAAGCGTTACGTTCTACAGCAGTTCAGGCCCGGGAAGACCCTCTGCCCCGGCTTTAAGGACGTGAAGCCGTACAGCGAGGCGGAGATGAGGCAGTTCAGGGACAGGGTCGCCCCCTACTTCGCGGAGACGAGGTTGAGGTTATAGGTCAAAACATTAGTGGTCCGGAGCCCGCGGCGTAGTATCCGAGCCTGCAAGCCAAAAGGTACTCTCATGCGATGACGAACAGAGTAACCAGGACGGTAAGGTTACGCGACAACCCTCTCAAGGTGGTAACTTGGAACCACCTGCTGGAGATTTCACCGTCCCGGTCCTTATTCGGATTTAGTCGCTAAATAAATACCTTTCTGAGTCGAACCACATTCAGGAACTGATATTCAATAATATTTCAAGGCGACGCGTCCAATATCATCCTAACAGCTCCGCCGAGGGTCTCCGCCCAGTGGTCGTGTGGGAAGCCCGGCGGTAGGCCATCCCTCGCCACGATGATTGATCTTATACCTGCGTTCGTGGCAGCCTCAGCATCGAACACCGAGTCGCCCACGAGCCAGCCCACCTCTGAGATCATGCCCGAGGCGGCGTGACGGATCATAGCGGGATCAGGTTTGAGCCTTGGGACGTCGCTCCTCGACGAGACCACGCTAAAGAACCCTTCAATGCCCAGCGAAGAGAGGACCCTGTGGGCGGCCTCCGATGAGGTGTTCGTGACGACCCCCATCTCGACGCCGGCTGCCCTGAGGGTTGTCAGGGCGTCGACGGTGTCGGGATAAAGCACCGTCCTCGACGCCGAGCCGAGGTCGTAAGGCCTCATAAACGCCTCAACGGCCTCCCTGAACTTGAGGACAGCACCAGACTTGAGGTTCGCCTCAGCCCACTCAAAGGCGGCGTTCCTGAGGGCGTAAGACCTCACAATACCCGAGAGGATCTCTTGGGGCACGCCCAAGGCGAGGAGCCCCTGCCTCGTCTTAGCCCTGAGCTCGTCGATGGTCTCGGGACTCTGCTGATAGGCTGACTCAACCAGAGTCCCCTCAAGGTCGAATAGGACGCCCCTCAAACGATGTGCCCCCAAAGAAAGAATGATACAGGCTCATTGCTTAATGCTCATCAGTTCCAATGCCTTCCTCTCAGCCCATTTGACGTACTCGTCGCAGTGGAGGAGGCCCTTCGCCTTCATCTCGTCGTATTTCGCCTTCCCCTCAGGGGTCCTCGTGTTACACCCAAGGAGACCATGGCAGTTGACTTGGCTCCACTCCTCCTCGAAGGCTTTCATCAGCTCCTGGGTCAGAGCCCTCATCTGCTTCCTCTTTTCGGAGAACCCCTTCTCCGCCTCGTCGCCGGAGGTGCCATACACAAGGCCCAGCGCCATTGCGGCGCCGCTGACGGCACCGCAGACGCCGCCCCATCCGGCTACGCCTCCCCCGAAGTTTGAAGCGATCCTCATCACGTTAACATCGAGGCCCGGCAACCTGCGTGCCTCATCGATCCTCATGAGGGTGCTCTCGCAGCAGTTGAACCGTACCTCTCCCCTGGAGATCATGGTTCGTATAACGTGTGCTGCGGAAGAAAAGGTTGTAGATCAACTGTAGCCAGCTAGAAGCATCATAATCGGAGTGATTGTGATCTCTACGAGAGCCGCGACGATGAATAGGATGAGGATTCTTCTCATGAAGAGGCCGAGGGCGAGCCTTACCTCCCTGACAGGCTCGCCGTGCCCCCTGATCTTGTTGACCATCTGGTAGCCTATCCCCATCCCCATCGCCATGCATAGGAGGAACATGGGCACCTCGATGACGCCGTGGGGTGCGAGGCCGGCGACCGCTATCGCCAGGCTCGTCTGGGCGGCGAGGTCGTATGCGACCCAGCCGATGACGAAGCCATTGAAGACGATGAAGAAGAGGGAGGGTATGCCGGCGAGGACGCCGAGGAGCATGAAGAGGAGGCCCTTCCCGACGTTGTTCGCCACAATGAAGGCGAAGATGCCGGCGATGCCCCACTGGCTGATGTCTGGGAAGGCGCCAGTGATCTCATCTAGGCCGCTTCTTGGCAGGCTGCCTCCGAGGGCGTAGCCCATGGAGAGGGAGAAGATAAAGAGAAAGCCGCATAGGGTGAACAGGGGCGTTAGTCCCCTCACGTAGTCGGCGTAACCACCGAAGATCCAGTCCGTGAATCCTCTCGGCTTTGCCTCCAAGTCCTCCGTCATCATGTTTCCCAGGCTTTCCTATCCTTAAGCAGCGCCGCCCTGATATCTCTTTCGAGTATGGTTCTTCTGTTATCCCCCCTGGCGCTCTCCGTGGCGGCCTCTGCAAGAGCGAGGCTGTACTCGCCGACGGCTCGCCTCATCTCCTCTGCGGCCTCGCCGCTTATCCTGTAGTCGCCGAGCTTCTTTATCAGCCTCCGCATAGGCGCCAGGGTGAACTCCTCTGCCAGAATTAACCACCAACGAGGATGTTGGCGACGCTGCTATTGTATTTTTCCCACAGCCGTCGAGTTACGGTTATATCCTGAGCTAGCCTATGAAATCGTCGAATGCTGACCATCCTGTTCGTCGAGGCGGCCCTTGAGCTTGTGCCGGGAAACATCGTCGGCCATCCCTCTGTGGCGAAGAACGCAAGGAGACAAGGGAAGAGGCCTGAGGAGACCCTTCTGGACAGGAGTCTCCACCACCGAGCCATGCTCCGGCTGCCCATGGCCGAGAAGAAGGGGAGACCAGACATAATCCACTTCTGCCTCCTCGAGGCCCTCGGCTCGCCCCTCAACAGGAAGGGCGGCCTTGCGGTCTGGGCCCACACCCAGGCCGGCTTCGCCATCGAGGTAGCGCGGGAAGTGAGGGTGCCGAGGGACTGCCTCAGGTTCAACAGCCTTATGGAGAGACTACTCGTCGACGGGCAGGTCCCGCCTGCGCCCGAGAAACCCCTGATGAGCGTGCATGCGGCGAGCCTCGGGGAGATCAAGGCGCGGATAAAGCCGTCGAGGACGGTGGCGCTGACGAGCCACGGGGCGCAGGCTAGACTCGACGACCTGTGCGTGAAGTTGGCGGCGGAGGAGAACCCGCTCGTCTTCATAGGGGCCTACCCTCACGGCCCCATGCAGCCAGAGACACTGTCCCAGGCAGACGAGGCTGTAAGCATCTACAGCGAGCCCCTTGAGGCGTGGACGGTTACGTCGCGCCTCGTATACGAGTACGAGAAAGCCTCAGGCGCCGCCTAGCCTGACCTCGAACTCGACGAGGTCACGCACAACATCGGCCCCAACCGCTTTCCCCGACCGGTCCAGGTGGTAAGCCCTTATCCCCAGAGCCCTCGCTGCCTCGTAGTCGTAGACCGGGTGATCGCCCACGTGGGCGACCTCGGCGGGATCAACGCCGAGCTCCCCGCAGACCCTAGAGTAAAACTCGGGCGACTTCTTGACGTCGTTAAAGTCGGATGGCGCGGAGAAGACCCGGGCGAACGGGGTGTCGAGGCAGCGTAGCTGCACCTCCAGGAACTCCCTTATGGTGTTGGAGGTGACGACGAGTACGTACTGCCTCCCCAGGCGTCTCAAGACCCCGTTGGCTTCGGCGTAGGGAGTGCATGTGTTTCCCCGCGTCCTCAGGAGATCCCTCCAGTCTCCGGGCAAGCCCAGCCTCCTGAACCAGTACCCGACATCATACCACTCGGCCCTCTGGTCCCCCACCTTCATGTACTCTGAGAGGACCATCCTCTTAGCCTCGTCGAGGCCGACGCCGTGCTCCTCGGCGTAGAGGCGTGGCATATCCACCTCCCAGATCAGGTTGCTGAATGTGTGGTCGACGAGGGTCCCCTCCATGTCGAAGCTGACGACCTTGATGCCGGACATACTCATTTCATATCGTGTGCAGGGGATAAAAATGTGCGCCGCCCGCTCGCAACCGTTAAAATAGCTTCAAACCAATCCTATATGGATGTTTATGGAGAAGCTCATCATCACGGCGGCGGTCACCGGCGGAGAGCCTGTGAGCAGGGAGATGACGCCGTACGTGCCATGCACGGCCGAGGAGATAGCGGAGGAGACGTTCATGTGCTGGGAGGCAGGGGCCTCGCTGGTACACCTCCACGCGAAGGACCCCGTGACCGGGAAGCCGGCGGCTGACCCGAATCCTGTGCTGAAGGAGTATCTGAGGCTCATCAAGGACAGGTGCAACATAATTACCAACGTCACGACCGGCGGCGGCAGGCGAGCAACGGCCGAGAAGCTCGACGAGATGGTCAGGGAGCGCTGCTACCTCGGGCAGGAGATGATGTCGCTGAACATGGGGAGCGTCAACCACTGGACACGCCCGTACCAGGGGGTCTTCATGAACGAGGTCCCCACCATAGAGCGATGGGTCGGCTACATGAACGAGGCAGGGATGAAGCCTGAGCTCGAGTTCTATGACACGGGCATGATCAACACGGCGAAGATTCTCGTCCAGAAGGAGGTGCTCAAGGAGCCGCTGCACGTCCAGTTCGTCATGATCGGCTCCACCGGCTTCTCCGCGACCCCCAAGACCCTCATCTACTGCCTTGACCAGCTCCAGCCCGGCTGGACCTGGAGCGTCTGCGCCCTCGGCAGGAACCAGCTCCCAATTGGAGCCGTCGCCATGACCCTCGGAGGTCACGTCAGGGTGGGCTTCGAGGACAATATCTTCATCAAGTACGGCGAACTCGCGAAGAGCAACGCCCAGCTCGTCGAACGGGTGGCGAAGATGGCTGAGGCGCTTAACATCGAGGTCGCGAAGCCGGACGAGGCGAGGCGCATGCTGGGGCTGAGGAAGGGGTAACCCTTGGAGAAGCTGATAATAACGGCGGCCGTCACCGGCGGCGAGTACGTCTCGAGGAAGGACACTCCCTACGTGCCGAGCACCGTCGACGAGGTAGTCGAGGAGGTCGTCAGGAGCGTCGAGGCCGGCGCCTCAATAGTCCACCTCCACGCCAAGAATCCGGTGACAGGAGAGGCCCACTCGGGGGACCCGAACCCGGTGCTGAAAGAGTACATTAAGGGCATCCGTGAGCGGGTCGACGTCGTCATCAACGTCACCACCGGCGGAGGCAGGGTCGGTAACCCGCCCGAGGTCTGGGACAGGCTTGTCAAGGAGAAGTGCCTCCTCGGAGAGGAGATGATGTCGCTGAACATGGGGACCATGAACAGGTGGGCGGAGCACCCCACGGGGGACATCTTCCTGAACACCGTCCCGATGATAGAGCGATGGTGCCGCTACATGGTGGAGGCCGGCGTCAAGCCAGAGCACGAGGTCTACGACACCGGGATGATCAACACATGCAGGCAGCTCGCCGAGAAGAAGATCGTGCCGGAGCCGCTACACATCCAGTTCGTCATGGTAGGCAGGACCGGCTTCCTCCCCACGCCCAAGGCCCTCGTCTACAGCCTCGACCAGATACCGGAGAGCTGGACGTGGAGCGTATGCGCCCTGGGTAGGAACGAGATCCCGATGTGCACCGCAGCCATGCTACTAGGCGGCCACGTCCGAGTAGGATTCGAGGACAACATCTTCCTCAGGAGGGGCGAGCTGGCTAAGAGCAACGCGGATCTCGTCAGGAAGGTCGCCAACATAGCGAGGGAGCTCGACAGGCCAATAGCGACACCAGACGAGGCGAGGAGTATGCTCGGCTTGAAGAAGCTCTAGGCGTTCCTCCACCAATTTCCAAAAAAAGGAAGGTTATGATTCTGCGCGCTGTTTCTGAAGCTCCCATGACCTACATTGTTTCTTTCCCTTGCGCAAGTTCGTAAAGGAACTTTAGATTGGTGACGAAAAAGTTGTCAGGAGATAGCCAAGTGTCGAATGGTGAGGGCACGGGTTCAAGAGATACTTGCTCCACAGGTTTGCCAGACTTTATCATATTCACTACGATGCTTTCAAGTGACTGAATATATTGAGACATTACCGAAAGGTCTGCCGATCGACCCACAGGACCATGACCAGGGATGACGGCTTGTACTCCTAACGCTTCGATTTCAGCGAGTGATTGTTTCCATTGCCCAGGAGAACCGCTTGCGAGGTAAGGATGTGAATTTACAAAGAGCAAATCGCCCATAAACGCAATTTTCTCTTCAGGCAGGTAAAGAACAACGTCGCTTGCTGTGTGACCTGCAAGAGGAAAAAGTTCAACTGTTCTCATTGTTCCATGTATTGTGAGCTTATGCGTAAAAGTGATGTTTGGAAGTCTTGTCTTCAATTCCGAATGCGATTTGCTCATTGCCTCCAAGTAAACAACCAAGAAAGCAAGATCCCGACGTCGCTTAGGATCCTTTTCAGCACTAAGTTTTGACTGCGCGTCAATAATTTCCTT
>Ga0315291_10007538_pt1 | contig 13439 bp, 17 predicted proteins | sample YL17G12_20_MG_FD_203070 | JGI IMG/M metagenome (GOLD analysis project Ga0315291, IMG submission 203070) | Sediment microbial communities from Yellowstone Lake, YNP, Wyoming, USA - YL17G12_20 | ecosystem: Environmental > Aquatic > Freshwater > Lake > Sediment | place: USA: Wyoming | collected... | reverse complement strand
AAAGGAAATGAAAAAATTGGAAAAGGAGGATAAAAAAGTTCAAAAGAAAAGGAGATTCGACTGGGATAAAGCCTGGATGGAGATAAAAGATGGAACTAACCAGGAAGAGTCGGAGAAGCCCAAAATCGAAACCGGATGGAAAATAAAGCATTTGAAAAAGAAGGGCTGAGAGCTCTAACTCACCAATCCAGGAGATAGTATAAATGCAGTAGAGGGGAACTCAATCATCTAATTAAAAAAAGCTTAATAGTTGCGTCGGAGCTCTACTCCTGACGCCACAAGGCGTGTCAGGACTGAGGTCCTGACACAACACAATAAACTAACCATCAAAAAGCTATGGATGAACAAAGACTGAAAGAAAAAATTAGAGACTGTGAGCTCAAAATAAGTGATATGGAACAGCAGGTCTTCTTATTGAAAATGAAGATTGAAAAAGAAAAACAAATCCTTAAAAAATACCAGGAAAGTCTTCAAAACGGAAACTATGTAGAAGTGAAAGGAAGGTTTTAAGATGTTTAAAAAAAAGAAAAAAACAGAGGAAAAAACCGGATTTGATGTCGATTTGGAAGCTGGAAAACTCAGCCTCGGCGGAATATTTAAAGGAATCAGCAATTTGATAGACTTAGCCGCTAAATTGCAACAGGAGGGCAAATCGGAGTTTTCACGCACTGGTGAGATAAAGGGCCTGGGGCCTAAAGGGGCGAAAGCGGTATATGGCTTCTCAATAAAATTGGGGGAACTTGGCAGTGAATCACCTCAGGTCCAGACCTTTGGCAATATCAAAAAGGATGAAAAGGGAGCTCCGGTAGTTGAGGAGGTCAGAGAACCCTTAGTGGATCTTTTCGATGAAGCTGACAAAATAATAATCGTTGCCGAGATCCCGGGTGTGGAGGAGGAGAAGATAAAAATAGAAGTAAAAGAAGACATTATAGAGCTTAAAGCCGAGGATTCGGATAAGAAATATCACAAAGAGATTCTTTTACCGTCGAAAGTTAAAAAGGAATCTGTTCGTTCGACTTACAAAAACGGGGTTTTGGAGATCACGCTAACCAAATAGAAGTGAATTGATTTTTGGAATTTTTCAGGTTAGAGATCGATGGAGGAAATTCAATTCCTGTGGATGGGTTCAAAAACAATGTCTTTCTTCACCAGTTTTTGGTTTTCAGAAAAGGCATTAGTTCTAAGAAGAGTTAAATCCAGAGAAAAAAGAAGAAGGAAAGGAAGATAGAGCAAGAAAATCTTTATGGGAGGAAATGTGGCAATTGATAAAACTGGTTCACTAAGCCTGAAAGTGCAGGAAGCCCTTACCAAGGATGTGGGAAGAGTGATCGCCAGAATAGATCCGGAAGATATGAAAAAGATAGATGCCCAGGTGGGTGACATTATCCAGATTTCCGGCAAGCGAAAAACTGTGGCTAAGGTTATGCCTGCCTATATGGAGGATAGGGGAAAAAAGATCATCCAGATGGATGGGATAACCAGGGAAAATGCTAAGGTGGGTTTAGACGAGAAGGTGAACATTCAAAAAGTTTCACATAAACCTGCTTTAAAAATAGTTCTATCCCCCCTCTCTTTTGTTGGACCGGTGGGAAAAGATAAAGACACCAGATATATTGGTAGACTCTTGGAAGGGATCCCTTTGGTTGAGGGCGACAGAGTAAGGGCGACCCTTTTTGGAACCCGGTCACAAGATTTTATGGTCCTGGAAACTCATCCGCCTAAAGAGGTGGTTTTGATCCAGCCCACCACCTCCATCAGAATAAAGTCAGAGGAGGCGGTTGAGGGAAAAGGGCTTAAAATATCTTATGAGGATGTCGGTGGCCTGCACAAGGAGATTCAGAGGGTAAGAGAAATGATCGAGCTTCCTTTGAAGTATCCACAGATCTTCCAGAGATTGGGTATAGACGCACCTAAGGGGGTATTACTTCACGGTCCTCCTGGATGTGGAAAGACCTTGATTGCTAGAGCAGTTGCCCATGAGACCGAGGCCTATTTTGTTCATATATCGGGGCCTGAGATTATGGGGAAATTCTACGGTGAGAGTGAGGCAAGATTAAGGGCTGTGTTTGAGGAGGGTTCAGCTAATGCTCCCTCAATAGTCTTTATCGATGAGATAGATGCCATCGCTCCTAAAAGAGAGGAGATGGGTGGCGAAAGACAGGTGGAGAGAAGAGTTGTGGCTCAGCTTCTGGCATTGATGGATGGTTTAGAGTCCAGAGGTCAGGTTATTGTTATAGGGGCAACTAACATCCCTAACACCTTGGATCCGGCACTGAGAAGACCTGGCAGATTTGACCGGGAGATCACAATTGGAATTCCAGATAAAAAAGGAAGGCTGGATATACTGAATATTCATACCCGCGGTATGCCCTTAGCAAAAGATGTGGACCTGGAAAAATTAGCTGAGATCACCCATGGTTTTGTGGGAGCGGATTTAGAGGCTTTATGCCGGGAAGCGGCGATGTCGGCTTTAAGGAAGATTTTTCCAAAGATAGATTTTCAGTTAGATGAAATCCCGTATGAACTGATTCTCCAGTTAGAGGTTAGTATGGAAAACTTCTTTGAAGCTTTAAAAGAGGTAGAGCCTTCAGCCACGAGAGAGGTTTTCGTAGAGATTCCTGAGGTGAAATGGGAGGAGGTAGGCGGTTTGGATGATATCAAGCAAAAGCTTAAAGAATCTGTTGAATGGCCATTGAAATACCCTCACCTGTTCGAGAAAGCAAAGACTAATCCACCTAAAGGTATTTTGATCTATGGTTCCCCGGGAACCGGGAAAACACTCTTAGCTAAAGCTCTGGCTAACGAGAGCGGGATTAATTTTATCTCCATAAAAGGTCCGGCTCTGATGTCTAAATATATTGGAGAAAGTGAAAAGGGTGTGAGGGAAGCCTTTAAGAAGGCCAAGCAAGCTTCTCCCTGTATCCTCTTCTTCGACGAGATCGATGCCGTGACTCCGGCGAGGGGGGGAGGGGTAAGTGACGCTCACGTTTCCGAGCGGGTGATCAGCCAATTCTTAACTGAGATGGATGGAATAGAGGAGTTGAAAGGCGTGATAGTTCTTGCAGCCACTAATCGTCTGGACATACTGGATCCAGCACTTCTCCGTGCGGGGAGGTTCGATCTTCTATTGGAACTTCCTATCCCGGATGAAAAAACAAGATTGGAGATTTTTAAAATTCACACTAAGGGGAAACCATTAGCCAAGGAGGTGGACTTAAAAGCCTTAGCCCATACAACCGCTAACTGTGTTGGATCGGATATCGAATTTATCTGCCGCAGAGCATCTCTCTCTGCTATTCGGGATTATGTGGGAAAGGGGGAAAAAAGTTACTCTAATTTTGAGATTAAAGCCAGTCACTTTAACCAAGCCATTAAGGAAATGGCAGAAAGAAAGGGGGGAGTAAAGTGAAAAACAATGCCATAAAGTTCTGGGGAGTTGTGTTGTTTGTGGTAGGCATAGTTTTCCTTTTGAGCAACTATGCCGTGATTCCAGGAACATTGAGTAAATTGTGGCCCGTGGTCTTATTAGGGATCGGGCTAAAACTATTTTTTACTAAAGGAGAACAGGTTAGCAGGGCATAAAATCTTGGTCATCTTAGCTCTGTTCACCCGGGGAAGAATGCCCTGGAGAGCATTCTTCCCCACATGGAAAGAGGAGATTATCTTAAGAGGTAGCAAGATGAACGAACACAGTTCGATTTCTCTCACTGTCCCTGTCTTCGACTCCGAGGTCGCTCAGACTCGAGGAGAGCAAGGTCAAAGGGAAGGAAAATATATTTATGGAATAATCCAAACAAATGAAAGGAAGAGCTTTTGTTCAATTGGATTAAATGACCCTAAAAAAGAGGTATATACAGTTCCATACCAGGATATCAGCGCAGTGGTGAGTGATTCACCGATTATAGCATACGATTCAATGACAAAAGACCGGGTGGTCAAGGATCTTTTTTCCCACCAGTGGGTTATCGAAAAAATTATGAAGGACCATACTATCATTCCCATGAAATTCGGAACATTTGTTGAAAAAGAAGAGGAAGTTTTTGAGATTTTGAAAAAGGGCCTTAAGCAGCTTAAAGAGACTCTTAGCTTAATAAGCAACAAAATAGAATTAGATTTGGTAGCTTTATGGAATAAAGAGATAATTTTCAAAGAGATTGCAGGGGAGAGGGAAATTAAAGTGCTTAAAGAAAAGATTGCCAGCGATCCGGCTGATCCACAACTCAATGACCGAATAAAATTAGGCAGAATGGTCGAAAAGTCTCTGAAGAAAAAAAACCTCGAGTACGCAGAAGAAATCCTGGGAGCTTTAAAGGAAAAAGCTTTTGATTTTTGCACCCACGATACCTTAGATAACATCATGATATTAAACTCCTCTTTTCTTTTAGATAGAGACGGAGAAAAAGATTTCGATAAAAAGTTAAATGAGTTAGATGAAAAATATGAAAAGAAGATTAACTTCAGATATGTGGGACCTTTGCCTCCGTATGGCTTTAGTACTATAGAGGTGAAAAAGTGGCAATTTGAGGATATCGATAAGGCCAGAAGGTTATTGGGATTGGGTGAAGAAATTACGCCAGTAGAGATCAAGAGTGCACACCGCAAGCTGGTCTTTAAGTATCATCCGGATAAAAATCCTGAAGGGATCCCTTTGGATAAAGAATTTAATGAGTTGACCCAAGCTTATAAGCTTTTACTTGAATATTGTCAATCCGATCTCAAGACACAGAATACGTGCCGATGCTCCTTGCGAAAGGAAAACGTTGAGAACTCCATCCTGATTAAAATCCTGAAAATCTCGGAGGAGCCGGAAAGGAAGAGATATTGAGAAAACTGATCTATGTTCCGGTGATCCATACTGAGGCGGATATGGGCTCGGTAGCCGAGCCGTTAAAAAACGAATATATCAAAAGGTATGGTCTGAAAAGATGGGAGGAACATATTGAAGCAATCAACAGCATGTGGCAGGGGATAAGACAAAAGATATTCGACTCAGGATTGGATTACCACAAGACAAAAGTTTATCAGGATGGGCTGCCGGTTTGTAACAAAGAGTTAGCCATAGCTTCTGATTTGGCTCAAGCAGGCAATGAAAACTTCAAGATAATTTTTGAATTAGTTCAACGGGGAGCGAAGCTGGTAGGGACTGAGGATCCGGGTCTGCTTTTAGAAGAGTACAGCTATATCAAAGCCGTTACCAAAATTGATAACTTAGAAGAAAAAGAAAAAGCCATCAGAAACTACGAAAAAAAAGCTTTGGATATACTCAAGCGAAGGGATGAATACATTACTAACCGGATAAATCGAACGTTAATCGAGGGAGAAACTGGGATTCTTTTCATAGGGCTTAGACACAAGGTGGATGAAAAATTGTCCAAAGATATAGAAGTCAGTTATCTGATCTATCGACTACCATTTAAAGAAAGCTGTAAAAAATGGTGAAGAATAGACGCCTTAAAGGGATCCATGATATCGTCACCACGGTTCATAAGCTGAGAAGAAAAGATGATGCTGTAATAGATGCCGGCGGTACAGGTTCAGGGGGCTTTGGTTCAGCAGACGTATCCCTAAAGAAGGTTAACCTGGTTAGTCCGCGTACCTGGGTCTTCTCCACTCGACCTAAATTTACCCGTCATCAAAAGCCAATTGAGAAATCGCTCCTGGTGGAAAAAGTCGAGGAACCGAAAGTTAATATCTTTGAGGAGATAAAGGAGGTGGCAGTCCTGGCGGAGCTCCCCGGCGCAGAAAAGGATAACATTAATTGCAAAGTGAAAGATGACATTCTTTTTATATCGGCAGAGGCTAAGGATCAATGGGGAGCTAAAAAATATGAGAAGGAAGTCTTATTGCCTTTTATAGTCAGTCCGGGCAGTCTTAAAATTTCATATGAAAATCAAATCTTAGAGATTAAACTGAAAAGAGAGGAAAAGAGGAAGAGCAAAAGAAGGAGAAAAAATGAAACCCACTATTTTGATAGTTGATGATGAAAAAGAGATCTGTGAACTTTTTCAAGATGTTCTAACCCAGGAGGGATATAAGGTATTTACCGCCACGAACGGGTTAGAGGCGGTATCTTTAGGAAAACAAAATAGACTTGATCTGGCTCTCCTGGACCTAAAGATGCCCGGGATGGATGGAATAGAGACATTACATGAGTTAAGAAAGTTTAAAAAGGACCTGGAGGTGATCGTCCTGACCGGTTACGGAACCTTAAATGCAGCTAAGGAAGCTATGAAACTAGGCGCTTATGATTTTCTAACTAAACCATTTGATTTGAGGTTAGTAAAAAACATCATCCAACAAGCACTGGAAAGGAAAAAAGAGGGGTGAAAGTGACTGTAGAGAGTAAACCTAAAGAGGGTATATATATCTACTGCGTGATAGACTTTAAAGAAGGTGACCCGGAAAAAAACTTTGGTTCCTTGGGCATGGGTGAAAGAGGGGATGAGCTGCGTTCCTTAAGTTACGAAGATGTCGCAGTGGTGATCAGCAGTTCCCCAATTAAAAAATATCCAGTCTGCAGAGAAAACTGTCTAACCCATGAACGGGCTATCGAGGCGGTGATGAAGGAAGGTTTTACTGTTCTCCCGGTCAGATATTGCACTATTGCGGAGGATGAAACCCAGGTTAAGAAAATTTTGAAAAGAGATTATGAAAGATTTAAAGACCTACTTTTAAAAATGGAAAACAAGGTGGAGCTGGGGTTGAAGGCTATATTTGATGAAAAGCTGATTTATCAGGACATTCTGGCTAGAAACAAAGAGATCAGATTATGGAAAGAAAAGTTGATAAACAAACCTCCGGAGAAGACTTATCATCAGCGAATCGAGGTAGGGAGGATGGTTGAATCTGCACTTAATGCGGAAAAGGAAAAAGCGAAAACGTTAGCACTGAGAACCTTGAAAGGACTGGCTGAGGATTATGTCGTGACGGATAATTACGGGGAAAGGATGTTTTTAAATGCTTCCTTCTTAGTAGAGAGAAACAAAGAGCCAGAATTTGATAAGAAGGTGGATGAGTTAAATGAGAGGTTCGAGCAAGGGTTGAAGCTAAAATATGTGGGAGAGATGCCTCCATTTAATTTCGTCTGTCTGGAGATTGACTTGGATGTAGAGGGGGTGGAGTTGGATGCTACTGATTGATGATATCCTACTGTTGCCGTATAAGGGGCTGGTGGGAATCTTCGAAAAGATTCATGAAATGGCAAAAAAAGAGGTAAGCGATGAAAAATACACACTGGAGAAATTAATGGAACTTCAGCTGCGCTACGAGCTGGATGAGATAAGCGAGGAGGAATATGAAAAAGAGGAGGCAAAATTGCAGACAAAATTAAATGCTATTAGAGAGTCATTTAAGGAATAGAGATCGATGAAAAGCTAAAGCTCGAATTTGAGTCTTGAGACAAAAATATAATCTTCACTTTTAAAAGGAGGTGACAAAATGGAAATGACAGTGCCGAAGTTAATCGAGAGGGCGCGAGAGCAATTAGCCGAGGTAATAGGGTTGAAGCTCTCCTCAACTCTGAGTGCCTCAAAAGATGATAGAAGTTGGCTCGTTTCTGTGGAAATGATCGAGAAGAAATCGATCCCGGATGGGATGGACATATTAGCAACCTACGAAGCCCGGCTAAATGATGAGGGTGAACTGTTGGAGTTTAGTCGCAAGAAGCTTCGTAAACGCATAGATACTGCGGAAGAGCAGGAATAAGAGGATAGCTAAAACAGGGAAAAGTGATGTCAGAAAACGGCTCTACTTTTTTAAGTAATAAGAACTTGAAACTAATACTGTTTGGAGGAAAGGGTGGGACTGGAAAGACCACATCCGCGGCTGCTTCGGCCATACATTTGTCTCAGATTAATAAAGATAAGAGGATACTTTTGGTCTCTACTGACCCGGCACACTCCTTAGGAGATAGTTTTGACTTTCGGGTAGGCAACCAAATTACTCCTATAAAAGATGCACCTGGCCTTTCTGCTCTGGAGATAGATGCCTCGGAGTTGCTTGAGGATTTCAAGGAAAAACACGGAGATGCAATCAAGAAGCTGGCTGGGCGGGGTACCTACTTTGATCAACAGGATATAGCCGATTTCTTTAACCTTTCCCTGCCGGGTTTGGATGAGCTCATGGCAGTAATAAAGGTAGCGGATATCTTAAAATCGAATGATTATGACCTGATCATCCTGGATACTGCGCCTACTGGACACACCATCAGGTTATTAGAACTGCCGGACCAAATGCTCAAATGGATCGATGTTTTGGATCTGATGCAGCATAAACATCGTTATATGTCGAAGCGATTCACTGGCGGGTATGTAAAAGATGATGCGGATGAGTTTTTAGAGAAAATGTCTGAGGATGTTAAAAATGTAAGGGCTCTTCTAAGGAATTCAGAGACAACAGAATTTGCTCCGGTTACAATTCCAGAACCTTTGAGCATAAATGAGACAGAGAGGCTTCTTTTTATCCTGAAGGATCATAGAATCCCGGTAAAAAGCATTATCGTTAATCGGATCATAGGAGGGGAAGGGTGCGATTTGTGTGCCTCCAGAAGAAGGGATCAACAGAGGCACATAAAAGAAATTGAGGAGAAGTTTAAGGAATATAATCTTTTCAAAATTCCCTTATTTCCTAAACAGATTCGGGGAATAGATGATTTGAAAGTGTTCGCTTCAGCCTGGTTTGATGAAACTTTTCAATATCAATCGACTGCCGTTGTTCCACCCTCAACTTGGATATCCACCCAGGATAGGCCGGTTGATTCAAACTCAAAGCTTTCAGATATTTTCAACAAGAATTTGCAGTTCATCCTGTTCGGTGGAAAGGGAGGAGTAGGCAAAACCTCAATGGCTTCGGCTACAGCTTTATATATAGCTAAACAAAATCCAAAAAAGAAGGTGCTAGTCTTCTCTACAGATCCGGCTCATTCATTATCCGATTCATTTGGCTGCTTAATTGGAAGTAAGATAACAGCCCTAAAAGCTCAGGACAATCTCTCTGGGTTAGAAATAGATGCTACCGAATTAGTTGAGGATTTCAAGGATGAATATCGGCAGGAGATAGATGAGGTCTTTGATAATTTTCTGGGTGATAAAGCAGATATAAAGTTTGACCGTGAAGTGATGACCGAGCTTGTCTCCCTTTCTCCTCCAGGATTGGATGAGATCATGGCTTTAAAAAAGATTATGGAATTTAGCCAAGATGAAAAATACGATCTTTTTGTTTTAGACACATCTCCCACCGGGCATCTGCTTCGCTTTTTGGAGCTTCCTGCACTGCTTTTGGACTGGTTAAGAGCTATCTTTAAATTGTTATTGAAATATAAAGAGGTGGCAGGGTTAAACAAGACAGCTCAAGAGCTTCTTGCTCTATCAAAAAGTATCAAAAGAATGCAGAAAACACTTGCAGATCCTGAAAAAACTGAATTTGTAGCTATAACCATTCCGGAAGCTATGGGCATAGCGGAGACTGAGAGACTGCTTTCCGCTCTTAAGAGGCTTGAAATCACCTGTCGACACGTGGTCCTCAATATGCTTATTCCACCCTCCAGGTGTGGATTTTGCGCCAGCAAGAGGGAGAAAGAAAAAAAGTATGTCCAAGAGGCTAAGAGAAAATTCTCTGATTGTCTGGTTAGTGAAATTCCATTATTCCCCTATGAAATCAAGGGAATTGACAGTTTAGCTGAGCTCTCTGGGGTTATGTATGAGAAAGAGTCCGCAGGATCCAGATTCGGAATGGCAAAAGGTGTCGGAGTTTTAAAATCCGTTCTGAAGGGCATAAGATTGTTTTAAATGTAGTAATTAAATCAGGAAAGAGGCGTTCCACAAGGAAGAAAAAGAAAAGAGAGGAAGCGAGCTGAAAAAGAATCGGGTAGAAAATCCGAAGTTGAAAAAGCCTAAGGAGATTCAGATGTTGTATGAAGAAGCAGGTAGTTAAAAATAAATTTTCAAAAAGGGAGAATTTGAAATGGCTTTAGAGGCAACCAGAGAGACCACCGCCACCTTAGCGGATGTAATAGATAGAATTTTAGACAAGGGATTGGTGATCAATGCAGACATTTCGGTGTCTGTGGCTGGGGTTGAGCTTTTGGGTATCAAAATAAGGGCAGCTTTAGCCTCATTTGAAACAGCCGCCAAGTATGGTTTAGAGTTTCCCTCAGGAACTAATATGGAAACTGAGGCCTGGAAAAAAGCAATGGTCCCCAAGGAGAGTTGCCCCCAGTGTGAGAAGAGGATTAGCGCAGAGGAGCTTCTCAGCACCGGCTGTCCCTTTTGTGGCTGGATAAGTTCCGAGTCAAAAGCAAGGGTAACTGTATCATGAGATGGCTAAAGAAAAAGATAGCATCCATCTTAAATTTTAAAGGGACTTAGATGGTTTTAAATTCCGTTTTAGAGGCACTGTTAGAGGGAATTGATGAATGTACCATTCGGCAGATAGGAGAACGAAGAAAGAAGAAAAACCTCTATTGTGTGATATGTCCTGCTTGCGGTAGCCGAGTAGTAAAAAAAGAGTTGATGGAAAAAGGTTGTTATGTGTGTGGCTGTCAAGAGACGCCGAACAAAAAGCCAAACTCCGGCTCAAACAGGGTAAACTGCTCTTGATGTGGGGCTAAAGTTGTAAGAGAGGGCTTTTCGAGCGGAAAGCTTGATATATCTGCGGTTCAACCGTTCGAGTTGCTCACGGTGCTGAGCCAAGTCGAAGCACAAGCTCACCGCCCTGAGTAAAACCGAAGGGTGAGTACAAATCAAAGGGAGGATAAATCTATGATGACAGGTAAAAAGAAAAAAGTTGACCAGAAGGAAGAAATAAGTAAGCTCGACGAAAAGATGAAGAGATCAAGAGAAACCAAAAGTGGAGAAAAATCCGAGGGGGTGGCAGAAGGAGTGCTTAAAGGAGTAGGCGAGATCATTCCTGGGTTGGGTGGCTTGATGAAAGGATTGGAAAAATCACCCGCCTTTAAGGAAAGACTAAAGAAGGTTAATCAGGAAATTGAGCGAAAGCTCAAGGAAACACCACTAAAAAGAACGGAAGATAGAGGTCCACATATTGAAAGCAGTTTTTCTACCAGGCCCTTATTCAATGAAGAAGAACTTCCCTTTGGAAGAAAGGTAAAAAAGGCAGCTACACCTCCTCTAAAACCCAAAGAGCCTGTGGTGGATGTCTTTGATGAAAAGGATCATTTAAGAATAATTGCTGAATTACCGGGACTGACTGAAAGGGATATAAAGACAGATTTAGAAGGGGACATACTTATCCTTAGGATCAATTCATCAGGCTGGAAGCCAGAGCACAAGGTAGCTTTGCCTTATGCCCCAAAAGGTAAACTGGAGAGATCCTTTCTAAACGGCATTTTGGAGATCAAAGTGGGGAAAGATTAGATCATGATAGATATAGATGCGGATAATTTAAAACATGGCGTTTTGGGATTGGTCATTGCCCTGGTGGAAATTATAAGAGACGCGCTAAAGATTCAAGCTTTTAAAAGGATGGAGGGCGGGAGCTTAAAGGAAGATGAGGTTGAGAGATTGGGTGAGGCACTTATGGATTTGGATACGGCAATTGAACAGATAAAACAAGAGCAGGGAATTACTCAATCGGTTCAAAGTGTAAGAGAAGGGTTGGATGACATAGTGGACGACGTATTGGACAAGATGATAAATCCTGAAAGATGGAGAGAGGAAGCTTGGGAAAAACAAAAGGAAAAGGTGTAAAGGAGACTTTAGATATGTTAGATGACAATAAACCAGGAGTTATCGTAACCAACCAGGTTAAAGCCGAGAGCAAAGATGAGGGAAGGTACCTCTATTGTGTGGCAGATAGTGGTGAAAAAGCACATTTGGGTAAGATCGGTTTAGATGATAAAGAGGTTTACACTATACCCTATGTTAACCTGTGCGCGGTGGTTCATAATTGTCCTTCCGAACCATATAAATCAGAGGACCGCGAAGTGGTAAAAAGATGGGTGATTACCCATGAGAAGGTGGTGGAAGTTGCCTGGGAGAAGTTTGGCACTGTTCTTCCACTTGGTTTCGATACTATTATCAAGGGTGAAGAAAATATTAGTCCGGAGGAGAACATAAAAAACTGGTTAAAACAAGACCATGTAAAGCTTAAAGAAAAAATAGATAAAATCAGAGGTAAGGCTGAATATGGGGTTCAGATTTTCTGGGACCACAAGTTTATCGCGGAGGAAATAGCAAAAGCCAATGAGGAGATTAGAAATCTGAATCAGGATATAAAATCGAAGCCTAAAGGGATGGCCTATATGTTTAGATACAAATTGGAAAATCTTTTGAAGAAGGAGATGGAGAAAAAGGCTGATTATTATTTTAAGGGCTTTTATGCCAGAATCAAAAAGTGCGTTTTTGAGATCAGAGTGGAGAAGACAAAAAAAATGTCCGATTTTGGATCCTGTGGAGATGAAAAAAGGCAGATGTTTATGAACCTGTCCTGTTTAGTAGATAAGGAAAAATCCAGAGAATTGGGAGAGGAGTTGGAGAAAATTAATGAGGAGGAAGGGTTCGCTGTCCGCTTTACCGGCCCCTGGCCACCTTACAGCTTTGTTGCCTTTGGCTAACCGTCAAGGCACAGAATTCGTGGTTAAAAGGAGAAAAAAGTGGAGCCGGTTCGAAATACGAATGCAACCTTAGTCGACCTGTTAGATAGAATTCTGGATAAAGGTTTGGTGATCTACGCAGATGTTATCGTTTCCGTAGCAGGAATCCCCTTAATCGGAGTTAACCTAAGGGCGGCTTTAGCTGGCATGGAGACAATGTTAGAATACGGAGTGATGATGGACCGGGACGAAAAATCCAGAGCCCGGGAGCGGGAACATAGAAAGAAAAAGTCCGCCGGATCCCGTGAAGAGGTTCCTTTAATTGAAGGAGAAGAGATTATTCTGAAGATGTTGGGCTCATATCGCGATACAGAAGGGATATATAGTACCTGGAGGCCAGGGCTACTTTATTTGACTGATAAAAGGCTTTACCTTTATCAAAAAGATTTTAATGAAATATTGTTCCAAACTCCTCTGGAGGAAATAAAGGCGATGGCGCTGAAAAAGGAAGCGGATTTTACCAAAGAACCAGTGGATGTGCTTTATCTTTTGGTTCGACCTCAAGGCACATCTAAAGACCCAGAAGTCGGGGAAGTCGTGGATAATCGAGTGGAACGGCTCAGAGCTGTGGACATTTATAGATTAAAAGAAGCTATAGAGGAAAGGATAAAAATTAAAGGACTTACTTTAAATGATAATCTGGCCGTCTCTGAATTTGGCAGAAGGCGCGCGAAGAGATAATGTGCTCCAGAACTGTTATTATCTGAAGCTTTTTACTTTTTTCCAGAAGAAGATAAGATAAAAAATGACCAAGAACATAGCAAAGGACTTTAAACAGCCCTTAACGAGATTAGAGGGTAAAGAAGAGTGGAAAGTAAAGATCTACGCT
>Ga0315291_10007536_pt1 | contig 13440 bp, 6 predicted proteins | sample YL17G12_20_MG_FD_203070 | JGI IMG/M metagenome (GOLD analysis project Ga0315291, IMG submission 203070) | Sediment microbial communities from Yellowstone Lake, YNP, Wyoming, USA - YL17G12_20 | ecosystem: Environmental > Aquatic > Freshwater > Lake > Sediment | place: USA: Wyoming | collected... | reverse complement strand
CGGTGGCGGCGACGTAGGTGATGGGCTGCGCGTGACCCCAGGTGGCGTCTGAGGCGCGGTAGACGCGGAAGCCGAGGATGCCTATCTCTGCCGCCGTAGCCCACTCCAGCCGGACAGTCGATTCCTCTGCCCTTGCCCGGAAGTAGAGCAACTCGATCGGCGTGGGTACGCCTCCGAAAGTCTCACTGTCTTGGGCCGGATCGGCCGGATTGCCATAGATGTCGATGGCACCGGTGACAGTCGCTGTGTTGGTGGTGCGGGGGATGTAGCGGACGACGCGGAAGACTGTGGTGACGACGAAGGACTCTCCCGGTGGCAAGTTGCGGCCGAAGCCCCGTGGCGCTGGCCCAGTGAGATCGTGCCAGGCCAACAAGCCATCGTCTACATTATCCTCCGAGGATGGCGTGGCACGCACGAAGCTCAGGTAGTAGGGATCATACTGATCCAACAGCGGCAGGACGTTAATCTCGCTGGGGCCAGTGTTGGTGATGGCAATGGTGAACGTGATATAGTTGGGCGCGACGTCATCCCGGTCCACTCCTGTGATCCGCTTGTCCACAGCCACTGCCGGGTCGGCGATAGAGACGGGCGTCTCGTCGGTGGCTGTGAGCGTGCCGCCGGGGTAGGTACCTGTCACGGTGGCGGTGTTGGTGTACGTGCCGTTGGTCAACGGGGTCGTGACTCGGAAAGTGACGGTGGTACTGGCGCCGGGAGCCAGTGGGCCACCGATCAGCGGGACGAGGTCGGACCATACCAGTAGCGGCTCAGCGATGGTGTCCGGGTCGGCCGGCATGCCGGAGCCGACGACGTAGTGGAAGTCGGCCGAAGGCAGATTGTCGGTAAGCCGCAGCGCGGTGAGGGGGATGTCACCTGTGTTCATGATCCGCAGGGCGTACGTAAAAGGCATGTTGGGCGCCGTGTGGCTGGGCTGCACCGTCTTGACCAACGCGAGGCCGGGTGTGGGAGGCCGGCTCTCCTCGTCATCGCGGTTGTTGCGGGGGTCTTGGTCGGGCGTGCGGCTGCTCACGGAGGCCGTATTGGTGAAGGCCTGGGTCACCTGAGGGTCAACCTGGACCAGTACGGTGATGAAGCGGGTCGCCTGTGGCAACAGCGTCCCCAGGTTCCAGGTCAATGGATTGGGGCCGCTCGCCTGCGGCGGCGTGGCGCTGACGAACAGCACCTCGGGTGGCAGCGTGTCACTCACGACCACGGCCTCCGCGGCGTCGGGACCATGGTTGACCACTTCCAGCGTGTAGGTGAGGAGCGAGCCAGGGATGACTGGCTCTGGGCTGTCGCGCTTGGTGATGGCCAGGTCGGCGAAGGTCTGCACGGGCGTGGTGATCTCGTCCGTGTCGGTCAGTGCGGTGGTGTCGCTGATCGTGACGGCGTTGTAGATCAGCGTGCCGCTGATCAACGCGCTATTCACGCGGACGACCATCTGCAGCGTTCCTGCGACCTGGGAGATGCCAGTTCCCGGTGGCCAGAGGCCGCTCACCCGCCAGATCACAGGCCCTCTCGTCCCTACGGCCGGGGCGCTGGTGAGGGTGGCTGTGGGGGTGGTCGTCGGCGCAGCGGAGTAGAAAGTGGTGTTCAGTGGCGTCGTGTCGCTCACCACCATGCTCTCCACTGCCTCGTCGCCAGCGATGGCGTAGTGGATTGTGTAGGTCAGATAGCCCCCCGTGGCGACCAGGGACGGGGTAGCCGTCTTGGTGACAGTCAGCGCGTGGCTGCTCTGAACCTGTATGGCGGCATCCTCGCATGGTGGCGAGAGAATCTCGATCCAGTTGGACGACGTAGTACAGGCAGTGTTGCCCAGCATCAGGCCGTTGGCCAATGGACTGGCAACCTGGGCCTGGAAGGTGACCGTGATCACGCCGCCGGCTGGCAGGCGCATCCCCCCGGTAATCACCATCTGGCCGGTGACCGGGTTGTAGGAGGCGGGATTGCCCCCTGTAGAGGTGAGGTAGTTGAGCGTCCTCACCTCATAGTTGATCGGCCTCGTACCCACCCGCTGAGGATCGGATTCGTAGATGGTGACGTTGTCGAAGCGGTAGGAGTCGGCCAGTCCCATCGCGCCCGTGGCACAGATGCCTATCGTCGCTGCTCCTCCAGTCCAGGGGGTGAGGGAAGTCTCTCGGATCGTCCAATCCCCGTTGTACTGTTCAGTAAACGCGTTGGCTCCGTTCACTTCGACGCGGTAGTTGGCTCCTGCGCCGCTGACGCCGTATGGATAGTATCGCAACACGGGTGCACGGAACCCCGCCAGGTCCGCCGTGCGCCGCACACAGGCATCGTCACCATCGTTGTCTATCATATACAGGTAGGCGGGGTCGCTGAGCGCATTGGCTGCGTTCACCTGGACTTGAACTTCACCGCCGGCGGGAGCACCGGGTGGATCGTTGAACTCGACCCAATCTGCGGACCAGGTCAGCGAGCCGTCGTTGCCGCTGTAGTTGGTGGTCTGGGTGGCGGTCAGGTCGAAGTCGTCGGCGTAGGTGCCGTGGAAGTAAGTGGTTTCGGTGACGGCGCGGGTTGTGACTTCTACCTGAGCGACGGGCCAGGTGATGCCCAAGGTATTGGCGACGTACGTGACCCCCGCAGGAAGCGTGTCGGTGATGGCCGTGAGCAGAGCGACGCCGTTGCCATAGTTCGAGACGACCAGGGTGTAGGTGATCCGGTCGCCGGGACGGACGGTGGGGGAGGAGACGCTCTTGTCTATGGCGAGGAGAGGCCGCTGGACGGGAGTATCGGTATCCGGGTCGGCTGGATCGTCCGGATCCTCCGACAGGCGGGGGCCCGTTTCAGCCGAGTCCACCACCCCCCGGTTGGTGATCTCGTCAATCTCCACAGGGACGCGGGCCAGCAACCGGACGCGGAAGGTGGCCGTGATGGTCCGGCCTGGCCCGACGCTGGGCCAGGTGACGCGCAAAGCGTGGATGCCGGGGTTTTCGGGAGCGGTAAAGTTCACCCCATCGTTGGAGTATGCGATTGTACCGACAGGGGGTGGTGTGGTAACCTGCAGGCTGCCCACGATGTACTCGGTGTAGGTATAGGGCAGGTTGTCGGTCAGGGACACGCCGGTCATAGCCCCTGTGCCGTTATTATTAAGCACGAGGGTGTACGTAATCGTGTCGCCGGGGGAGACGCCCCCGCTCAGGTCGGCATCAACGGCCAAGGCGTCCACTTTCGAGAGGCGGGGAACCGTGACAGGGAGGACGGTGTAGCCCAGGTCCAGGTAAGGGGACCCCCTGGCTGCCCGGCATGGGTCCTGGCCCCAGGCCACGGCGATCTTTTCCGCCAGGTTCAGGGTATAGATACGCGCACCCATCAGGTTGTGGTCGTTCGGGTCACCCACGCGGAGAACCTGTCCCGCCATGAGGGGGATGCCGAGCGCGGAGGTAGGCTCGTCCCAGGCAGCCACCCCCCAGGCATTGTAGTCGTTCCGATCTCCATCCCCGTTCAGGTCAACGGCATCGGGCAGGCCATCCTGGCTCAGGTCCACGTAGACCACCGTGTCGGTGATGGCGGTGACGAAGGCCAGATTGCCGTTGTCCGTCGCAGGGGCGCCACCGGGGGGAGCGTTGCCCGGCGCGTAGCCGACGACGGCCTGGGAACTCAGTTCAGACACCGGAACCAGGGAGAAGCCCCAGTCGAATATCTCGCTGTTAGATGCTCCATTGGTCGCGGAATCTACGACGACCAGTCCCCAGAAGGTATCCGACGCGGAGAGGAACGTGGCCTGGTTGCCGGTGGCCAGGTCGGCCCATCCCGTCGCGTCCAACACACTGATGGTAGTGTGGGGCGGGAGCACCAGGTTGGCGGTGTTCGCGCCGCTGGTTACCGTCACGGCGATGGGATCCAGGTGATGGTTGTGGATATAAATGTCCGTGTCTGCGTTCAGGCCAGAGGGGCCACAGGCGAGGGCAAAGCCAGGTACGGGAGCCCAGTACGCGCTGTCCCACACGTCCGCCGGCTGCAAGGTGTAGCCGTTGGCCGAGTAACCGGCCCCCTCACAACTGCCGGTCATCATCTGGACCTGGATGGGGGCAGTGGCAGTGATGATGTCGGCGCTGTTTGCACCCGGAAGTGCGGCCCCATTATTTCCGCCACGCACGAAATAGGTCTCTCCGGCGTTCAGCGTCGTGCCGGTCCAGTTACCGTTATAGTACACGTCGGTACCGTCCACCCAGGCCATCACTTCCAGCCCGGCGTACTGATGGTCGGTAGTCATGGCCAGGTCTTCTCCGGCGGTGGCCACGTAATAAGTGCCCCAGTCGGCTGCCTCGGACACTTCCCAGGCGGAAGCAAGGACCGTGCCTGGGCTATCTGGATGCGCCAGGCGCACGACCGAGCCTTCCTCGCCAAAGATGGTGATGCGGTCACGGCCGTCATAATAATACGGAGGTCCTCCCCCTACCAGGGCAGGGTTGATGTTGCTCTGGAAGAGTCGGGTGGCACCGGCATCCAACACGCCTACCTCGGTCGTGGGGCCGGGAACTAGAGGGTCAGCGTCGTAGTCGTCTTCCCAATGGTCGTAGTAGTAGATCGTGCCATCAGATCCGGAGGTAAGGAATGTGAAGGAAACCAGGGGCTGTACAGGGGTAACGCCAACATGGCACTGACCTTTGTCCACGTAAAGTGTCCACAAATTGCGATCGTCGAAGGGCACAAAGTACTGGTGCAGCGTGGGGTCCACGACGCGGACGCCGGGGAGGCGAAGGTCGTTCGCACCCGGCCGCCCATTACCATCTTGGTCCAGGAAGACCACGCCGGCGATGGTGCCGCTTGGCCGGTCGTAGGCGGCGGTGAACCGGACGCCGGTGGAAAGAGGGCCAGATGTCTGCTCCATGCCCGGTGCGAGCCACAGAATCGGCACCTGCTCCCCTTTAGAGGGACGCAGGCCAAACGGGAGGGTAGCCGGGTCTATGGTCACTTTGTGCGTGCCGTGGGGCAGTCCCTCAAAGCGATAGGTTCCTGCGCGGTCGGTGTACGTTGTTGGTTCGGTGGCCGTCTGCGGGTGGTCTATGATAGAGGTAGTGTGAGCCGGAAGTGTGCCAGACGAGGCGGGATAGTAGCCAGATTGCGTCGCGGCGGCAGCCGCCGACGGTGTCAGGCCCATGCCAACGGCGTTGACGAGTAGGGCGATCACAACCACTGACGCCAGACCGTTAGATTTCATCGTCATACCTCCTTATTCTTCCCAGCCCTGATACAGGTACGTCCCTAGTGCCAAAAACACACCCTTTCGATATGACGTGAGGTGATCAACAGTCAAGGGTAGACTATGTAGATAGTATACAATAGTAGGCGCGTAATGTCAATCATGTTTTGACGGGCACCCTATGGGATGAATAGGAGTTTATACACCTACGGTGTGCTTGCCATTCTGCCCTGTTTCGGGGTATAATACAGTACAGTGGAACGGCCAGCGACGCAATGACAAATGACGGATCCCAAAAGCCGATGGACAGTGTGACACTACGTCAAATCCCCAGCGTGGACCGGCTGCTCAGTGAGCAGGCTGTGCAGGAATTGGTCGCCGTTTATGGCCACCGCCAGACCGTGGACGCCCTGCGCCAGGTGCTCGACCTGGTGCGTGATACGGTTCAAGGTGGTGCGGATGTACCAGGACTGGCGACCATTGTCGCGCGGGCAGGTGTGCATGTGCAGGAACGATTGGCGCCCACGTTGCGGCCGGTCGTCAATGCGACCGGCGTTATTATTCATACCAACCTGGGGCGCGCTCCCCTGTCAGCCGCGGCGCAGGCAGCACTGGAGGTGGTGAGCAGGGGCTACTCTACCCTGGAGTATGATCTGCAGGCAGGTCAACGCGGCCACCGCACCGTGCACGCGGAGCGGTTGCTATGCGATTTGACTGGAGCCGAGGCCGCGCTCGTCGCCAACAATAACGCCGGGGCAGTGCTCCTGGCGCTGACAGGCATCGGGCGCGGGCGGGATGTGATCATCTCACGGGGGCAACTGGTAGAGATCGGCGGCGGCTTCCGCATCCCCGACGTGATGCGGGAGAGTGGGGCGCGCCTCATCGAAGTGGGTACGACCAACCGGACTCACCTGCGCGACTACGCGGCGCCGTTGGAAGAGCACGAGGACGTGGCCCTGATCCTGCGAGCACACCACTCCAATTTCCGCATCGTGGGCTTCGCCACGGAGCCTTCTTTGTCCGAACTGGTCGCCCTGGGCGCCGAACACGATCTGCCGGTCATGGACGACCTGGGAAGCGGCGCGCTGCTGGACACGGTCCAGTTTGGGCTGATGCACGAGCCGACGGTCCAGGAGAGCGTGGCGGCCGGTGCGGCCGTGGTCTGTTTCAGCGGCGACAAACTGCTGGGCGGGCCGCAGGCCGGCATCATCGTGGGCCGGGCCAGGTACGTGGAACCTCTCAAGCGCCATCCGCTGGCCCGCGCGTTGCGAGCAGACAAACTGTGCCTGGCGGCCCTGCAGGCGACGTTGCTGCATTACGCGAAGGATGAGGCCCCCCGGGAGGTGCCGGTCTGGCGCATGATCGCCACGCCGCTGGAAGAGATCGAGCGGCGGGCGCGGCGCTGGCGGCGGGTGCTACGGCGGGCGGGGCTGCCGGCTGAGGTTGTGGACGGCGAGTCCACCGTGGGCGGAGGCAGCCTGCCGGGTGAGACCTTGCCCACGAAACTGGTCGCGCTGTCCGTGGCCAATCCCGACGGGTGGGCCGCCGCGTTGCGGGCGAGCGACCCGCCGGTGATTGCCCGTATCGAGGGGGACCGGCTGGTGCTCGACCCGCGCACGGTGTTAGCAGGGGAGGAGGGAGAATTGTTGAAGGTGATTGCAGAGGTGGCGAGAGGGAGTGACAATTCGCCCACTTGAAGGGTTGCGTGCGTATGCCTAGTATAAGGAGTTGACGATGACTACTGAACCGGAAGAGATCTTTGATGGGTTGCCCAATCTGGACGACGAAGACTTGTGGGTGCGCGGACAGGTCTACGTCCAGTTCAAACGCTTGCTGGAGGAGGCGGAAGCCCGGCTTCCCGGCCTGGAACGTAAGGCTGCCCGCGCCCGCTACGAGCACGACATTGTCCAGCGCATCCAGGACAAGGTGACCGATCCGCAGGGCCGCCAGGACTGGGAAATCCGGGCGAGTGTGGCCCACGACATCATGGTGATGATCGAACACGACCTGGCGGAGGTGGCCGACAGCGCTGCCTACTACCGCGCGATGGTGGCCGAGATTGAGGCGGACCTGGGCGACAAGGCCCAGGAGTATGAAACGCTCTTGAGCCAGTTTGATCTGGAGGAGGACTGGGACGAGGAGGAGTTTGAGGACTGGGACGAGGATGATTTCGACGAACTGGACGACGAGGAATTCGACCTGTTTGCCCCCATCCCGTTCATGGGCGATGAAGACGATTGGGAAGACGAAGAAGACGATGAGGAGGGAGATGACCCGGCCTGCGAGGAGACACCGCTGTGAAACGAGACCTGGATAGCCTGATGGAGGCACGTGGGCTCGATGCCATGTTCGTCACCGGGGCCGTACATGGCAACCCGGCCATGGTTTACATGACGAATGGGGCAAGCCTGACGAGCGGATTCGTGCTCAAGAAACGAGGCGTGGAGCCTGTGCTCCTGTGCTGGCCGATCGAGCGGGAGGTGGCCGCGTCCAGCGGGCTGGCCCTGGTGAACCTTGGCCAATACGACTTTATCACGCTCGTGCGTGAACTGGGCAATCACCTGGCTGCCACGGTCGAACTGTACCGCCGGATATTTGCTGACCTGGGTGTGAGTGGGCGGGTGGGCTTTTATGGCATGGTGGACTATGGCCGGGCCTGGGTGCTGCTCAACGCGCTGAACGCGCAACTGGACGGGATCGAGGTCTACGGTGACTTTGACGTGACGGCGCTTGATGCAGCCCGCGCCACCAAGGATGGCCCCGAGGCAGAGCGCATGCGGGAGGTGGGGCGACGTACCTGTGCGGTGGTGGGCCAGACCGTCGAGTTTCTCCAGGCGCATCGGGCAAAAGACGGGGTACTGGTACAGGTGGATGGCACTCCGCTCACCATCGGGCGGGTGCACGAGGAGATCAGCCGCCTGATCGCTGCGCAACGGTTGGAGGACCCGGAGGGTTTCATATTCTCGATCGGGCGCGACGCTGGCATTCCCCACAGCAGGGGGCGGCTCCAGGACGTGGTTGCCTTGGGCCAGACGATCGTGTTCGACATCTACCCGCGCGAGGCTGGCGGCGGATACTTTTTCGACCTGACCCGCACCTTCTGCCTGGGCTATGCGCCGCCGGAGATTGAGAGAGTCTACCAGGATGTGTACGAGTGCACCGAGAAACTGCTGGGAGCCTATCAGGTGGGGATGGAGGCGCGGCACTACCAACGCATGACGTGCGAGTTCTTCGAGAATCAGGGGCACCCGACCGTCGCCAGCAACACCAAGACCGAGGTGGGGTACGTACATAGCGTCGGCCACGGGTTGGGACTGGCCGTGCACGAGGAGCCCCGCTTTAGCGACGTGCCGGCCAACACCGACGTGCTCCAGCCTGGCCACGTGTTCACCTGCGAGCCGGGGCTATACTATCCTGACCGGGGCTTGGGTGTCCGCATCGAGGATGTGGTGTACATTGATGCCGAGGGGGCCGTGCAGAATCTGACCGACTATCCGAAGGATCTGGTGATTGGGGTGAAGGGATGAACGAATGGTTGACGTTGAGGCAGCCATAAGGTTGTATCTGGGTCTTGTGGAGTAAGTGGTGGCTGCGATCCGTATCCTTGCTATCGAAACCTCCTGTGACGAGACGGCGGCCGCCGTGATCGAGGACGGGCGGCGCATCCTCTCCAACGTCGTCGCCTCGCAGATCGAACTGCACGCCCGTTACGGCGGGGTCTTTCCGGAGATTGCCTCTCGTGCGCACGTCGAAGCGATCGTGCCGGTGATCGAGCAGGCCATGCGGGAGGCGCACCTCGGTTTCGACGACCTGGACGGGGTGGCGGTGACCTACGGGCCGGGGCTGGCAGGCTCGCTGCTGGTGGGGGTCAACGCGGCCAAGGGGCTCGCCCTGGGGCGCAATCTGCCGCTGGTGGGGGTCAACCATCTGGAAGCCCACATCTATGCGCACTGGTTGGAGGTAGAGGCGGAGGGGGCCGCTCCAGGCAGACTGGCCTTTCCTCTCCTGGTGCTCATTGTCTCCGGTGGCCATACCGAACTGGCCCTGATGCGGGGCCACGGCCAATACGAGTACCTGGGCGGTACGCTCGACGATGCGGCCGGCGAGGCGTTCGACAAGGTGGGCCGGTTGCTGGGCCTGCCCTACCCAGGCGGCCCGGCGATTCAGCAAGCGGCGCGGGGGGGCAACCCGGCCGCCTTTCGCTTCCCGCGCTCCTGGCTGGAAGGTAGTCTCGACTTTAGTTTCAGCGGGCTCAAGACCGCTGCGCTGCGTGAGATCGAGAAACATGGTGCTCCGCCCCAGGGGCGGCTGCTGGCCGACCTGGCGGCCAGTTTCCAGGCGGCCGTGGTGGACGTGCTGTCGGCGAAGGCGGCGCAGGCGGCGGAGAAATTCGGTGTGACGGCCGTGTTGCTGTGCGGGGGCGTGTCGGCCAACCAGGCGTTGCGGGCCGCGTCCGCCGAGCGGGCCAGCGTACCGGTCTACTATCCGCCGCCAGTCCTGTGCACCGACAACGCGGCGATGGCGGGCGCATGTGCGTACCAGCACTTTGTCGCAGGCCGTCGGGCGGGGTGGGACCTGGACGTGGTGCCGGGGCTGCGGCTGGCGACTGAGATTCTTCGCTGCGCTCAGAATGACAAGCGAACAATGGGGATGCGATGCGATGATGCCGTTTGACTTGCCACGCAACGCCATATTGGCGGCTCGCAACTTGGTGCGCTCCACGTATCGTAAGGGGCTTGATTGCGTCGTGCTGTCCATCGGTGGCTCTTACCCGGAACAGCCACCCCAGCGTGAGCCATTGCCCTTTCCCTTCAGCCGGTTGCCGCTGTTTCCTGCTGAGGTCAGCCTGGCGGACATGCGGATGGTGATGGACATGCTCGGCGGCGACCGGCGCGTGCGGACGGTGGTGTTGCGCTTCGACGCGCTCCAGGCCGGTATGTCCACACTGTACAGCCTGCGCCGCATGTTGCTGGATCTGCGTGCTAAGGGCAAGCGCCTGGTGGCATGGCTGCCGACCGCCGACACGTGGGACTATTACCTGGCCTCTGCCTGCGACGAGGTGATCCTTCCTCAATCCGGCCGCCTGTTCGCGCTGGGGCTGCGGGCTGAGCCGGTGTTCCTCAAGGATGCCCTGGCGCTGGCAGGGGTGGAAGCCGATCTGGAGGCCATCGCCGAGTACAAGGTCACGCCCGATACCTTCCGCCGCTCGACGATGAGCGAGCCGCATCGGGAGATGCTGGAAGCAGTCCTCGGCTCTCTCTTCGACGAGGTCGTCGGTGCCATTGCCGAGGGGCGCGGGCTGGACGCCGTGCGGGTGCGCGAGTTGATGGACGCCATGCCGCTCAGCCCCGCCGAGGCGGTCGAGGCGGGTCTCGCCGATGCGGTGCTGTACGAGGATGAGTGGGTGGGCAAGTTGAAGAGCCGGCCTCACGAAGAGGGCGGCGGCTCTAAGAGCAAGCCTCGTGGGCGCGTTGACGAGAAAGGTGCACTCTTCACCTGGCGGGAGGCCGCCCAGCGGCTGCGCACGCCGATCAAGTGGACCACGCGCCAGGCCATCGGGGTGGTGTCGTTGGACGGGCTCATCGTGTCCGGCCGCAGCCGCCGCGTGCCGGTGCCGGTGCCGCTGCCGCTTCCCTTGTTCGAGGCGCAGGCCGGGGCCGAGACGATCGTGCAGGCACTGCGCCGCGCCGAGGCCGACCCGCGCATCGCCGCCGTGGTCTTGTACGTCGAAACGCCCGGCGGTTCGGCGCTCGCCTCCGACCTGATTTGCCAGGAAGTGCGCCGGCTGCGGGAACGAAAACCGGTGGTAGTGCTGATGGGGGGGCAGGCCACCTCGGGCGGCTACTACGTCTCCGCGTTGGCCCACCGCATCGTCGCGCGCCCGACGACTCTGACGGGTTCCATCGGCATCTGGGGAGGCAAGTTCGTCCTGGCGGGCCTGTACGGAAAACTGGGCATCGGCCGGGAATCAGTGCAGCGGGGGGCGATGGCGGGCCTCTATTCCGAAATGGCGCCGTTCAGTGAGGAGGGGCGGGCCTGGGTGCGCCGCGACCTGGGCGAGTCCTATGCCCGCTTCAAGGCGCGCGTGGCCGAAGGGCGGGGGATGACGGAGGAGCAGGTGGAAGAGGTCGCGCGAGGGCGGGTGTGGACTGGCGCACAGGCCCGCCAGATTGGGTTGGTGGACGAATTGGGCGATTTTGAGGCGGCCCTGGCGCTGGCCAAAGAGTTGGCCGGCCTCAAGCCTGACAGGGAATATACGGTCGTGCAGGTGCGCTCGCCCAGGCATGAATTGCTGCCGCCCCCCTTCCCTCTGCGAGAGGGCAGCGTGCTGGACGTTGGGATAGGAGTGTTGTTTGGCGTACTGCAAGGCCTGGCCCGCGAACGGGTGTGGGCGCTGGCTCCATGGACGTTGCAAGTGCGGGGGTGAAGCATGAGTAGGAGAGGTTTGTCCGATGAGTGACCCGGAACCAGTCCATCGTTGGGGGTCTACCACCAAGCGCACCGTGGTCCTGGTGGCCTTGGTGCTGTGTGCGCTGGTGCTCTACCGCTTTCGTGAGGTTATCCCACCGCTGATCATTGCACTCTTGGTGGCCTTTGTCCTCGATCCCGTCGTTGACTTTCTGGCCGCCCGGGTGCGCCTGGCCCGTGGGCTGGCTACTGGGGTCGTGTTCTTCGTGCTGTTCCTGGTGGGGCTGGGGGCGATGGCAGCGCCGGTGACAGCCTTCCCCTCCATTCAGCGGGCGGTACGCGCTGTACAGTTCGATTTCACCCACATCATCACCGACATCGGTGCCTTCCTGGGGCGGCCCTTACAGATATGGGGGTATTCCCTGGACCTGAGCAACGTGTACCAGGAACTCAACGCCGCGTTGAGCCGCTTCGCGACTTCGGTTGCTCAGGGCACTCTCAACTTCGCGTTGACGGTCGCCTCAGGGGCCTTCTGGCTAGTTTTCATCCTGATCGCCTCTTTCTACCTGGTCAAGGATGCTGACCGGATCGTGGGGCAACTGGACAGGCTGGCTCCGCCTGGATATCGCGACGACTTTGTGCGCCTGCGCCGGCAGGTCACGGCGGTGTGGCACGCCTTTCTGCGCGGCCAATTGCTATTGGGACTGACTATCGCAGTCATGATCACGATAGCAGGTACAGCCGTTGGGCTTCCCTATGCGGCGGTGCTGGGGCTGTTCGCGGGCGTGGTGGAGTTCGTGCCCAATTTTGGCCCGTTTCTGGCCGCGATCCCGGCGGTGCTGATGGCCCTGTTCCAGGGCTCTTCTTTCCTACCGTTGAGCAACTTCTGGTTCGCGGTGCTGGTCGTCGGCCTGTATATCATCGTCCAGCAGATCGAGGGGAACCTGCTCGTCCCGCGTATCCTGGGGCATAGTCTCGATCTGCACCCACTCGTAGTGTTGATCGCCATCATCGTCGGCGGCATCCTGGCCGGTATCCTGGGGATGCTGGTGGCGGCGCCGGTGCTGGCGACGCTGCGCGTAGTGGGCCGCTACGTGTTCTATCGTCTCTACGATCGCGACCCCTTCGCCGAGCCAGCCGAGGAAACGGCGCCACCCAAACCTGGGCTGCTCAAGCGGGTGGGCGGGGCGGCCCTGCACTGGCTCAAGAAGACACTGGAACACCGGATGAAACCGGATGCGTCAGGTTCGGACCGTGCGAAGACCTGACCCTCTCATGGAACACTTTGACACCTGGAGGACAATCTGCTATGCGCGAGATCTCTGTTGCTACAGTACAGATGAAGCCCGAACTGGGCCAGATGGAAGACAATCTAATCAAAATCGGCGATTTCATCGCCCGTATCGCAGCCGAACAGCCGGTGGACCTGATCGTCTTCCCGGAACTCGTCACGACCGGCTACGAAGTCGGCCCGCACTTTACCGAACTGGCCCAGCGCATCCCAGGCCCCGCCGTCAACCTGATCGCCCAGCGGGCGAGCGAGTCCGGCGTGCACGTCGCCTTTGGCATGGTCAGCAAAGAGAAGGTCGAGAGTATCCTGTACAACACGGCCGTCCTGATCGGCCCCGACGGCGACCTCATCGGCCAGTATCACAAGGTGCACCTGCGGGGAGAGGAGCGGATTTCTTTCCGCCCTGGCTACCGGCTCGAGGTCTTCGAGACCGCCTTGGGCCTCGTCGGATTGATGGTCGGGTGGGACCTGGCCTTCCCGGAAGTGGCGCGCAGCATGGTGCTGGACGGGGCCGAGTTGCTGGTGGTGTGTGCCAACTGGGAGCAGCCGCACACCGACGAGTGGCGGGTCTACAACCTGG